>Ga0187785_10000109_pt1 | contig 29887 bp, 19 predicted proteins | sample 0815_BV2_4_20_MG_FD_132466 | JGI IMG/M metagenome (GOLD analysis project Ga0187785, IMG submission 132466) | Tropical peat soil microbial communities from peatlands in Department of Meta, Colombia - 0815_BV2_4_20_MG | ecosystem: Environmental > Terrestrial > Soil > Wetlands > Peat | place...
CTTCTAAACACCACACGTGCAACGATACCGCGAAGTATCCGTTTGATTCCTGACCTTGTTTTGGACAGGTTCGGCGTGTCGGACCAGAAGACAAAATGACGCCGGAGTAGCGCAAGCCATATTATGAGGAGTATCAGGAACGGCTTGTTCCACCCGGCCACCACGAACCTGTTGGTGCTGTCCAGCGCCAAGAAAAATAGACGACAATCAATCCCAATGCTCAAATCGAGGACACGATTCTGAAAACGCATTTCTGGTTTCCGACGCCACGGATGGTCGGAGTAGCCTTCAGCTAAGAAGTGGACTTCCAAAGCAACCTCTGGGTCGTTGTTTAATTCATTAAAGAAATAGACATGATAAGGGGTTGGCTCCGGGCAAATCCAATGGATCTTCAGCCGGCTCACGCTCGCACCTCAGTTGGAGAGATGATACCCTTTGTCGACAACTTACCGTGCTCATCGATCACGAATCACCTGCAGTTCAATCGTCTAATACAAGTCACCGGTCGCCGAAGGGGCACCAACCCCGCTATTGGCAGGATTGGACAATTGGCAAAGCTGTCTGCCGCAACACGCTTGGACATAACATGATAAGCCTTGCGTCTATTACCAGGCTAAGACCTGGGTTCTATACCTGCCGGCAGACTGGTAAGAAATTGTCTCTCACGACATCTTGCCAGCATGTCAAATCTTTTAAGGAGCATGCGCTTCCACATAGAGGCTTTCATCGCTAAGCTCATGCAGGTTCAAGGCACCCGGCTCAGGAATGGTAGTGCACCCTGGTGGCACCACACCTGGATTCTTAAATCCTGTAGATTCAAGAAGTCGGCAGAGTGAACTCGCGTCGTACATCCAGTGATGATTCCGCGGTCCCACCACAAGATACTGGATCATGTGTCTCCATGTCTTCGGTTTCGGGGAAACAATATTGAGTCGTTCCACAAAGGAATCCGCATCTCCAGATAAGATGTACTCATTCGTAATTCTTGAAAGATCAGGAACTGAAATCCTTATAATGCCACCGGGTGCAAGAACTCGAATCGATTCCCTCAGAAACGCCCGGGCTTCGTCTTTGTCCATGTGCTCTAACACATGAGAGGCATAAATCACCAGCACCGACTTGTCGTCCTTAGGAATAAACCTGGCCGCATTGGCACGCTTGACCAATACGGGGCTTGATTCGTGAGATTCGATTGCACGCTGCTGAGCAGCGCTCAAGAACCCAAGCAGCCTAAGAATGTTCTTTAGGATGGGATATCGTACGACTATCAGCGACAGGCTATTGTCGTAATTGTCCCATCCTGGCGTAGGGCTGATGCCACAACCGATATTGATCCTTGACATTAGGTGGCAACCTCACCGTGATTGAGCCTGCTTGAAGCCGCACTCCAGGTCGCATTCAGAATCAGCATCCACATTAGGCAGGTTCCGTAGGCAATTATTCCGGCTGCCACGACGCCCGGGAGTCCCCACACAGCAGCGCCCACAACGTTGAGCACAACCCCCAGAATAGCTGTGCAAAGCTTGGGCATAAGCAATGACCTGGAACCAAAATTGCACATCAATCCAATGCCTGAGAGATAAGCAGCCCCATAAAGGGCTCCGGCTAGCGCCTGAGCTGGCAGCAGCCACGACACGCTGCGGTATTCCTCAGCGGTCAGGAACCGGAAAACCCAGTTGTGAAGGCCTACGGCAGCCAAAACATAGCAGAGAGAAATACCCAGTCCAACGAGAGCCACCAGGCGGCTTCGGCTCGCAACTAATTGTCTGCGTTGTGCGTCGGTGCCATCACCCGCCCACTGCGAAAAAAGTGGCGTTAAGAGTTGGCTGGCTACAGCGGAAATCACCATCTGCGGATAGAACCCCAGTTGATAGAGGGCCGAATACAATCCAACGTCGCTGGTATTGCCGAAAAACCCAAGAGCCCAGCGGTCAGACGAGAACTGGAGCCATGCCACACTCCCCCAAAGCGAAAGCGGCCACGCGTACGCAAATATCCTTTCGCGCCACTCGGGCAGTGCACCTCCCGTCCAGAGTATCGTGCCCGCAGGACGAACTATTTCGCGTTGGAAAAACCACGCTTGGGAGGCAAATAGAATGAGCGAACCTACACAATAGCCGGACATGGCCACCGTGCTTCCGGCGCCTGCTGCCCCGATCAGGCCGACGGCACACAAGAAGCGCAACCACTGGCCAACGCCCTGATGCAGAGCCACTACAGACCTGTGACGGGCGGCATTTTGGATTCCGTCCATTACGCCATTGTACCCTGAAACCAGGGCAAATAACGCTGTCGCTACCAGCAATGGAATCCAGTTGGCGCAGCCAAGCAACCAGGCACCGGTCACGGTGGCCAACACGATGCCGACGGCGGGTCCAGCTCCCAATATCGACAGCCGGCCTACGGCAGCCAGATAGGAACCCTGTTCCCCTGCCTCCTCCGCTGGAGCATAAAATCTAAGAAAAGCATTACTCAAGGGCCACAGAGTCACCTGATTGACAAGAGTTGCCGCGGTCATCGCCAGGGCCAGCTCACCGTAAACCTGTGGAGGCAGCGCGTCGGTGAGGAGTTTCACTCCCACAATGGCGCCAAGCACTGCTGCCGCTTGACCCACCACGACCCAGGACAGTTCGCCCCACATGGCTCGCTTCAGGTAAAGCTCGTTGACAATGTTCCTCAGCATCGGGATGACGATTGGAGATCCTACAGGCAGGCTATTTTGCCGCCGAGCGCATAGCCAGATCGTGCCCGGGCGAGGGGACGTGTTGGGGTTGCCCGGCCGTGAGAGTGCTCTGGGAATAAGCGAGTGCGAAAGAATCCAACATTTCCATCCAAATTGATTCCAGGTATTTCTGATACGCATCGCTGTTGTGCTTCGGAACTGTGGCGATTACGGCCAAACTCAAATCGTGAAAATCTTTTTTTAAGACGATCCGCGGATTGTCTGCGTGGATTTTTCCAAGCTTCACCCAATTGGAAATCGGTGCTCCGCCGTTCCGGGACACCTCTACGGAATCAAAGTGAAGATCGCGGACACCTGTCTGCAGCAGTCCGATCAGTTCCTCTTGAGTACTCGCCCTGAGAAATCTGGCGAACATAAAATTCCGGTACGAATCAAGAAATCTGAAATGCGGCCTGTCAAGAAACGCTTGCGGAAGGTGATCGACCCGATAGGATTTCAGAATGATCGCACCGAGAGCCACAGCACATGCGAGAACCAGGCCAAAATACGCTAGCGAAAACATCGATTCGGGCCTGAGTGTCACCACTACGCTCAGCGCAGCAAACAGACAACTAATGGCATAAATGACTCCCACTGCAACACGGGGGCTCTTGAATTCGGCCAAAAGTCTATGATGCAGATGATCGGAATCCGGAAGAAAGATGCGGCCTCCGCGAATCCACCGTCTTAGAATCGCTATCGCTACGTCCAACAGCGCAACGGTGAAAGGCAGAAACGGAGCGAGCATAACCCAGAACGTGGCCGAGCGTTGCCCGGGAAACATTGTGGAAGCATAGCTCGTGGCCAGCGTTCCCAAAAGAAATCCCAGGAAGAGGCTGCCCGCGTCTCCGAGAAATACCCTTGCCGGAGGGACATTAAAGGGCAAAAAGCCAAGAAGGCTTCCGGACAGGACGAACCCCATGGTACACGCAAACAGGTCGCCTTTAGAAAGACCCACGATTCCGTACACGAGGGCGGCAAAAAAACAGATGCCTCCAGCGACACCATCGAGGCCGTCTATCAGATTGATAGCGTTCGTCACGACCAAGACCGCCAGTCCGAACACCAGCGGGCCGGTCCAACCAAAGTCGACCGCGCCGAAAAACGGCACACTCGCAGAACGAACTGAATGCCCCCCGAGAACCAGAATCAGGATACCCGCAGATTGTCCCAGTAATTTCTGTTTCCATGAAAGTTGGCGTCTGTCATCAACTATTCCCAACAACAGCATCCAGGCCGAAGCGAAGAGCAACGTGAGCATTTGAAACACATTGGGCCCTAGTGTGGCGTAGTTGAGACACGCGAGACCCGTCAACACGGCCAATGTGAAGGCAGCCGGTACAAATATTGCGATTCCCCCGCACAAAGGGATAGGACTGCCGTGTATTTTTCTAACTCCCGGATGGTCTACGAGTCCGTACCGTGATGCCAGTTGCGCCAGTGGCGGGATGGCGAAAAACGTTGCGAAGAATCCCGCTGCCGCGATGATTATTGGCAAAACCACCGTGTTACAAAAGGGCATGATGCGCCTGCCTCACGAGGTGAGAGGAAAATGATACACACCACTGTCTATAAAAAAAAGCCCACTCGTGGCAAATCCTGTCGCATGTTCGCCGCTGGAGTCCACAGCTCGCAGCAACCACGATGCCGTATAGCCGACGAAATGCCGACTGCCGGCGGGAGACGTCCCAGTGTATAAAGACATAGACTTCGTCTTCGCAACAGGTTTATAACCTGGTGATATTACAAACTGTTTGTTGTGTGGCACTGGACGGTCGACTTCATCATCGCCGCAATCATCTCACCGAACGTGTTAACGCAGATTATTGTTCTCTTCCTTTAGCGGCCAAGAAAGAGTCAGCCGTGAAAGGCTCACAGCTGCATGAGGACGAAGCCTGCCTGCTCGATTCACCTACCTGCAGCAGTTCTTCCGCAACGTACCTGAGGACATCCGAATAAAATCCAATCGGCTCGATTCTTCTTCTTGATTTTTTGTGGAATTATACTGGATTGATGTTCACATTACAAGGTTTTTCTCCGTCGATACAATTACCGATCTAAAACCAGATGCCTGATGGACATAGTTATGCGAAGAATGAAAGTATGATAGAAATGTTCTAATTAAAATGACGTTTGACTGTGGAAATCGAACGCGTTACCCCGCTTTGACCGGCGCAACGTCGCGAAAAACGGTCTGGCCGCGATCTGCAGAAGTGGCAAAGCAAAGGCCGGACTGTTCGGAAGGCTGAGAATAGAAACATGAAGGCGGTAGAGCGGCGCCAAGCGTTCCTGCGCGGACCCGATGTCTAACGCAAGGAAGATGTCTTGTCCTCCGCGTCAGGCATAGGCCTGATGCTGTCGCTGGTGGATCCCGAAGGCGGCGGCATGGGGACCGGAACATAGGGATACGAAAGTGGATAGGCTTGAGCCACGGGAAAATGCATATTCCACGGCAGTTGCCCACCCCATGCTATCACAGGAACATTCCCGGGGGCCATATAGTGGAAAGCGCCATTGGGCATCACGGCACCTTCGGGAGCCGCAGCAAATTGCGCTTGAGCTGACGAAACTGCTACAACGCAGAGCAACAGTACGAAGAACAACTTTCTCATATCCCGTACCTTCGCATAGATATTCAATATACGGAAACACACGTGAATGTGTCGTCAGTGTAGCATCGGAACGCACCACTTTCAAATTTTTTCTCATCTCCGCCGCATGGGTTCTTCGTCCGGATTCATCCAAGGTGAAGACGAATCCATATCGGGCTCGTCTGACACTATTGGGTTCTATAGGAATTCTCAAAAGCAATGTCGGTTTCGATTACGCTAAAAGATTGGAAGATTGTCATTGCGAGGGCAAAGCCCGAAGCAATCTCCAACCGTCCAAAACCGAGATTGCTTCGTCGCTCCACTTTTCGCAATGACATGATTGCATGGCCGGAATGCGGGCAAGAGTCGTGAACCAATCCGACAGAATTTTCGAGAACTGCCATGGAAAGCGAAATGGTGCGGAGAACCGTACGCGGCCGGTATCATGCTCGGGGATTCGATAGCAAGAGGAAGGTGAGATGTGCGACCACGAGCTGAATTGCTCGGATCTGCTCGTTATTTCGGCAGTTCGAAGAGGAAATTGATCCAACGCCCTGGATCGGTTTCACACCAAATTCGACCCCCATGGGCTTCGACGATGTTGCGGATATTGTACAACCCAAGACCTGTTCCGCGTTTGCCGCGGGTTGTTTCGTCAAGGACCCGGTAGAATTTTTGAAAAATTTTCTCTACCTGTTCTTTTGGCACACCGGGGCCTTCGTTCCATACATTGAACAGGTAGCGGTCACCGAGATCCACAACTCCGTACGCTATCTTGCTTGCAGGGTGCCGGTACTTCAGCGCATTACCGAAAAGGTTGCGGTATACGATCTCCAGCAGAGCCGGATCTCCTTCCAGCTGAATGACTCCTACCCCTCCCATGCTCTCGTCATAACTTTCAAATGAATCGGGATATCTTTCCTTGAGGCCTATCATTGCCGGCAGAATGACTTCGTCGTAAAAATTCGTGATGTGCTGTTTTCGTATCTGAAATTCGCCGTGCTCCAGCTCAGCCATGACCAAGAAATCACGGCTCATGGCCTCGAGAAACTTCGTATGGTGGTAAACGATCTGAAGCTGATCCCTCCGAACCGGCTCCTCTTCTCCTTGTATGAGTCTTCTCAAAAACCCGCCCATCACCACGAGGGAGTTTTTGGTCTCGTGATTTATGAAATGGATGGCCTCCCGAAAATTTTGGTTGAGCCGTTCCAGTTCCCGCCTGATGGCATTTTCGACACTTATGTCCTTGCTGACCCCTACAGTACCGAGAAGCCTGCCTTCCTCATCTTTGAGCAGCGACAGGGAAAGCGAAATTTCGCGAAATTCGCCGGATTTAGTCCTGAGGCGGGTCTGATAGTTGCGTATACCGCCCGTCAGAACCACTTCCTCCATGAGTTTGTCGCGTTCGTCGGCATCTACCCATATATCGTTTATATTCTTCCCCTGAATCTCTTCTGCCGAAAATCCGAGTAGTCTTTCAGCTCCGGGATTGAATTCCACAATCCTGGAATCGAGGTCAGTCGTAATGATCATGTCCTCGCAGCATCTCAGAATGCCTTCGAGGTATCCGGTTTCCTTGGCCAATGCCTCGGTGCGGGTCCACATTTCCTTGGCAAGATTACCGGCAAGCTTCTTGTACCGCTCTTCGCTGTGCCGTAATCTCTCCCACAGATCGGAAATCTCCACCTGCCGACCGATAAGATCCGTCGACTCTTCGAGGAAATATTTCTCTTCGAACCTGATATCCCGATCGGTGGGCCAGTTGACGAACAACCGTCCGCGAAATTTTCCTTCCACCTTGATTTCGTGGGTCGACAGTTGGCCCACAACTTCTTGCGGACGATTACCGTACAGCCGGTCGTCGATTTCAGCCCAAGCAATCACACCGGATGATCCGTTGAGCGACTTTACCAGGTGTTTCAAGGCGAGTTCCATTTTGGAATCGAAGGGAGCGCCGCCCATCAATCCACGACTGATCATGAGCAAGCCGGTAAGCTTCTTCAAGAGATCCGGGAGCATCTCACCGGAATCCTTGTTATCTCCTGGCGCCCTGCATTCGGCAAGATCTCGGAAGGTCTCGAGGACAAATCCTTTTTTTCCCATTCCGGGCAGAAAACGGACATTCACGCAACACGTCTTCTCCCATCTCACGTGAACTGCGTCACATACCGGCCTGGCCAGGCCATTCAACATTTCGTCCAAAGGACAAAAGGAACAGGCATCGGCGATTCCCGCGAGGGCCTCATGGCACTTTTTTCCTACAACAGTCGCATCGAGACTCTTCAAACGAGAATTTACCTGCAAGATTCTGCCGTTCTGTCCGATCAAGCATGCCTCTTCCGGAAAACTTTCGAGAAAAGCTGTTACAGGCAGTTCTATCATGTTCCCGCCCGGGCAATTCATGGCGTCACGTGGTGGTCTCATGTACCTAAATTAAGTACCCCTCCCTGTGAGGCAAGAGTACCGGAAGAATCGAACTGTTTGATAATTTTATTGAATGAAGGATTTGCCTTCAGAGCGAACGTGGCCTGATTCCAATCCGGTGAAACCAGCCGTGCATCCTCAATATCCCAGTTTGGGAGGGAAGTCAACGGCTACCGGGCAAGCGGATTAAGGCCTCAGTTACGGACGGGAAAAGGCTGTCATTGCGAGCGCAGCGAAGCAATCTCTGCCTTTAAGTATCGAGATTGCTTCGTCGTTTCACTCCTCGCAATGACAGAGGTTAGACACTTCCCCCGAGTAACTGAATGAATACCAAGCGGATTTCTTGCCACACATAGCCGTTCGACTTTGGTGCTCGCCGGCAAGGGCGGAGCATTCACGAGGCTAAGGTTAAATGAATCCGTTATGTTGTGTACATGAGGTCAAGTAATTTCTTAGACACGGAAGCAACAGCCCATCACCGATAACCGCCTTCGTCTATCACGAAATGCCTAATCCCAATCGCCGGCAGTCTCCTGCTCCGGAAAGAATTCGGCGAGAATTGGATCGGCCCGGCGTCGGCCACAAATTCGGAGAAACGGTCGTGCTCTGTCGGAACACCCGACGGAGCACGGGAGGAAGGGTCAAAAGAGTCGCCGATCGTCTTCGTCAGACCGTTCAGTCTGTTCTCTCAATTCATCGGCAGAGAACTCGGTCTTTCGGGGCGGTATGCTTCTCAGGGCCGGGAAAAGTCCTTTGAATCGCGGAGAATGTTGTTCCATCACATCAGGAGAATGATGAGTCCAGTACGGTGTGCAGTCCTCTTCCTCAATGAGTACGGTGAGCAGAAGTGCGGGATATCGATATCTCGGATTGTTTCCGAGAAAGGTCAGCATTTCCCGGCTGCGCAAAAACTCGCCTCTTCGGCGATTGATTTCACCCAGGAGATACATGACCATGCCGGGATCTCCCTTCGTCAACCCGCGGCGAAGAGCATCCTCAAGGTACGAATCCGATTTCCTGAGAAGTTCCTCCTCGGTTTTAAGGCATCCTAGTTCGCGAGCCACCCAAGATCCCTTGAGGCTCATGATTCCCAGATCTCTCGGATTGAGTCCCCTGGAATCGAGAACCGCTATGAGTGCAGGCCAACTTCTTGCCGGAACTTCCTCCTGAATTTCAAAAATTTCCCTATATTTGGCTGATCGAACCAGATCCTTCACATTGCCGGGAACTCGCTTCCTGAAGTCCTGCGTGCGGGAGGTGAAAAGACAGTCAGGACACGTGGCGATATCCGAAGATCTATTGCAGTCCCGAGGAATAACGCGAAAATCCAATCCAAATCCGAACACGGTGACATTCGCACAGTCCATGTTCCGGACATGGGAAAAATGGGTGTAACATAGTGGGCAAGCAAGAACGGTCTCTGAGTTGCTCACGCAATCCTCCTTGAAAACAAGTCCACTGAATAGTACCTCCCCTATGAACCCGCGACGGACATACCATACCATAAATGACCGCTTTTGACCATGCTTTTCTTCAAGACCGACTTTTTCTCTTCACAAAAACAAATTAAAATGATTAATGTTAACGGGAGCGACATGGACATACAGCGTACCTATTATTTGAATTATGAAGAGGGTTTGAATCCCTCTCAATTGGAAGCGGTATCCGTCCCGGGAGGACCGGTTCTCGTCATAGCCGGAGCAGGATCGGGAAAGACCCGGACCATCGTGTACCGGGTAGCGTGGCTCGTAGAGCATGGCGTTGAGCCGGCAAACATACTGCTTCTCACTTTTACGCGTAAAGCCGCCGAAGAGATGCTTTCACGCGCGGCCCGTTTGCTGGACGGCAGGGTCGCCGCAGTTGCAGGAGGCACTTTCCACTCCACGGGAAACCTGCTGCTTCGAAAGTACGCCAGCCTGTTGGGATTCAATTCATCGTTTTCCATAATGGATCAGGGGGACTCGGTGGAAGCTGTCGATCACGTAAGGAGCACCCTCGTCCCGCCCATTCAGGATCTGAAAAGCTTCCCGAAGGCACGAACCATCGCAGAAGTGATCAGCCGGTCGGTGAGCGGCGGGATATCCCTTCACGAGGTGCTGGACACCAGGTATCCCCATTTCGTGCCGTGCGTGGACGAAATAACGCGAATCCGGGACAACTACATTCATCATAAAACGTCCAATAATCTTATGGATTACGACGATCTGCTCGTAAACACGATTCGACTTCTGGAAGAATACCCTCATGTTCGCGAGGAGACCTCACGAAAATGGCAACACATTCTGGTCGACGAGTACCAGGATACCAATCAGCTGCAGGCACGCATCGTGCGCCTGCTTGCCGACACTCACGACAATGTCATGGTGGTGGGTGACGACTCTCAGAGCATTTACTCGTTCAGGGGGGCGGATTTCAGAAATATCATGGACTTTCCCAATCTGTTTCCGGGAACCAAAATCGTGAGGCTTGAAGAAAACTACCGAAGTACCGCCCCTATCCTGCGGGTAACTAATTCCATTATAGAACGCGCGGCAACCGGCTATCGCAAGAGCCTTTTTACTCGCCGCAACGGCGGTCCGCTTCCCCTCGCGGTGAGATGCTTCTCCGAACGGGATCAAAGCAAATTCGTGCTCCAGGCGGTCAAAGAACTGCGCGACCATGCTGTTCCGCTATGTGAAATAGCAGTATTGTTCAGAGCCGGGTTTCATTCGTTCGATCTCGAAGGAGAACTGACGCGCAACAATATTTCTTTCGTGAAATACGGAGGATTCAAGTTCCTGGAAAGCCTGCACATAAAAGACGTGCTCGCCCATTTAAAAGTGCTGAAAAACCCGAAAGATAGATTGAGCTGGAATCGCATGTTAAAACTGCTTCCGGGGGTAGGCGCAAAGACGGCGGGCAAGCTCTCCAACACCATCATCGAGAAAGGACTGTCCCTTGATTCAGCGAAAGCGGGGTCGGACAAGAAGTATCGAAAAGAACTGGAAAACCTGATTCGCCTGGTCTCGGACCTTCTCAGTCACAGAGGTCCGATCTCGGAAAAAGTGGAAATGGTGAATCAGTACTATTTTCCATACCTGAAAGAAAAATACGACAATTATCCCAAGAGGATGCGCGATCTGGAACAACTGGCCGATCTCACCGTCTCCTATCGGAGTCTCAATCGTTTTCTCAACGATATGGCACTAGAACCTCCGGACGAGGACGGGACCGGTATCGATACGAAAAACAACAGCTTGGTTTTGTCCACGATTCATTCCGCAAAGGGGTTGGAGTGGCACACCGTTGTTGTTATCTGGGCCGTTGAGGGCAGAATACCCTCTCCCATGGCTTCTACGCCCGAAGAAATGGAAGAGGAGCGACGCCTTCTCTATGTGGCAACCACACGTGCCAAGCACAATCTCGTGATCGTAGCCCCGGATCATTTTCTGGATCGACGGATGGGACACGTGCCCGTCAAGCTTTCCAGATTCTTCGCTGAAATCCCGCCCGAGTACTTCCGCGGGTATTCCGTGTGACGTAAAATGCGTATTCGTTCAGTTAGGGGTGGGAAGTGCCTGACCTCTGTCATTGCGAGGAGTGAAACGACGAAGCAATCTCGATACTTATACCGATTCGCTTTTCAATTGATAACTTGGGACCGGTTGTAGGCTGGGAATCTCTTTCGCTACGGACGACGCAAGCCCGTCTGATCGCTTCGCTCAAGAGACTCCCAGCTCTCGGAACGTGGTCGCTGAAAATGCAATTCCAATTACTTGTTGAATAGCGAAATGGTATTATAGGCGGAGATTGCTTCGCTACGCTCGCAACGACAGCCTTCTCCCACCCGTAACTGAGTGGATACGCAAAATGAGCACAAGGCACTTGACAATAGGCTCACGTGTCAATAAGCTGGTGAGTGGCCGCAAACCCGCGGAGAGATGACCGAGAGGCCGAAGGTGCTCGCCTGCTAAGCGAGTGTAGGGTAAAAAACCTTACCGAGGGTTCGAATCCCTCTCTCTCCGCCACCCCGGTTCCGGCGTTCAGCCGAAAAACACCCAACAGAGTATTACTGCAGCGCAAACTCCTGCGGCGTCAGCGATGAGCCCCGCGTGAACCGCATATCTCACCCGATTTACCGATATGGCGCCGAAATATACTGCTATTACGTATAGGGTCGTTTCCGTGCTTCCCAGTATTACTGCGGCCAAACGGGCCTCATACGAGTCCGCGCCGCTGGATGATATAATTTCTGCCAGTATTCCCAGCGATGCGCTGCCCGAAAGAGGTCTCATCAGGATGAGGCTTAGTACGAGCGGCGAGATTCCGAGATCCCGTACCGCAGTGGGCATGGCCGACGTGATGAGATCCATGGCCCCGGAAGCGCGAAACATCCCGATTGCAACGAGAATGGCCACCAGATAGGGAATGATGCGCACTGCAACGTCAAATCCTTCTCGAGCCCCATCCACGAACGTCTCATACACTTTCACCCCTTTGAAGAACCCGTAAACCGGTATTCCCACCAGGAAAGACAGGAACACGGCGCCTGAAGCTACGGAAACCAGATCGGGCAGTCCACTCATTTCTCCGGCACCTCTTGTGTGTCCTCACGGAACCTGGCCATGCGGGAAAGCCTGCGTGCTGCCACGACTCCGCAGACCGTCGACGCCGTGGTGGCCAGAAGTGCAGGGAAAACTATGATGGTAGGATCCGCCGAACCTCCAGCAGCGAGGAGCGCTATGGCACCCGCCGGAACCAGCTGGAGACTCGACGTGTTGACGGCCAGGAACATGCACATTGCGTCAGTAGCCGTGCCTTTGCGCGTGTTGAGAGTCTCCAGATCCTCCATCGCTCGAATTCCCAGCGGAGTGGCAGCGTTGTTCAGGCCGAACATATTGGCCACCATGTTCATGGCCATGCTGCCGAGAGCGGGATGTCTATCGGGTATATTCGGAAACAAGAAACGCATGACAGGCGCTATCGCTCTCGTGAAGAGCTCGATGAGCCCGCTGTGCTCGGCTATTTTCATGATCCCGAGCCAGAGAGCCATGATGCCCGTGAATCCGAGAGCCAGCTTGAAAGCCGATCCCGCACTGTCGGTCGCCGCAATCACCACGTCCTTCGTGTGACCCGTAAAAACGGCCACGACAACCGATCCCACCAGCAGAGCAAGCCAGATGACGTTCAACATGGCACCCATCTCCTTGGAATTCCCGAGCGCACATTCAGCGGAACGAGCGGAGAGAAATACCCCGTTTGATTTTATGCTCGGCTTCGTATGAAAGAAATGCTTGAGAGAGGTATAGTATAGAGGTCTTGGCCCGATTCGACACCAATGAGCCCGTTCTCATTCCAGGTAAGAACTCCGTTAATGGTCATGTCAGACCCGACGAGGGAAATCTCAACTTCCGTGCGGGATGACGAAAGCCTTTCCAGAACGCTGCTCGTAATGCCGCTACTCGGAGTCGATCGAACGGCAGTTATCGGTGAAACGGATATCGGGGGTTGGACCGATGGAGGTCGACCCGGCTCAATGACGGCCCCTGCATCCCCTGGAGGGTTATCGGTCACCATACTCGCGGTCATGGAAATATCGTCGATCAGTTCGTCGATGATGGTTTCGTCCAGCACGAGAGAATCGTCCAGGGATTGACCCAACGTGACCGGTTCAAAGCGCTGCTCTCGAGAATCTTCCGTATAAACAGGGTCAGGCGGCGGTGCTTGAGCAGGGACGGCGGGTCGCGAGGTCGGCGAAGGCACGACAATGCGTTGTCCGAGGTTTTCAAAATCCTGGAGATTGTACCGGAAGTTGGGGTTAATAAACTTCACGTCGCAATTGACGGGTTTGCCCGAGACCTTGGTATTTACCGTTTCGGGCAATCTCAGGACCGTGTCCACGCTTGCATCTGTATCGCATTGCAGGTGTTCGCTGATATTCTTCAGAACCGTTTCCACACGCTCGGGATCCGTCACCTCGTTGACCTGTTTCAACAACCAGTAGAGATGAGCGCCCCTTCCCGATTCGATGATGATGGACGGAGCCCTGGGAAAACTCCGGATGGCCTTTGCAGCTTGCTGCGGGCCCTCGAAAAATATGCTCTTGTCTTCGTGACCTTCGGCGCCTATGTCAAGATCGGCCCATAGAGCCACAAGATAATGGATGTGCTCCTTTTCGGCCTTCATGCGTTCCCGGGGACATATTCCGAAATACACGTCCCGTTCTTCGCCATAATGTTCTTTTGCAAGTATTTCTATGTTGGGAAAGTATCGAGTGCTCATTTTCGGATCGCCGCGTTTTACGCTTTTGACAAGAATAAAGCCCCTATGCTCCTTGTAATATTGGGAAAAAAGGGCCTCCAGAAAATCTTTGCGCGTAAATTTGGCGATCATGCACAAACCTTGCCGGCGCGAATCGAAGAAAATCTCGACTGCTCATTCTATTACCGGCCCGGAGGAAAGTCAATAACCGTTATTCTCGTAACCCTTCAGTTACTTGGGGGAAGTGCCTGTCCTCTGTCATTGCGAGGAGTGAAACGACGAAGCAATCTCGATACTTAAGGGCCAGATTGCTTCGCTACGCTCGCGACGACGATCTTTTCTCACTCGTAACAAATGGACACTTATTCTTGTGCCACCCCGTTTTCGGGAAGAGTACGCTCCCGAAAAAAAAGCATGTTCAGCTCTGCTTCTGTTTCTTCTTTGCGGGCGATGCCTCTTTCTTGTCTGTAGTCTGGGCGCCCTTTTCCTTGGCTGCTTCAAGATTGTCCTGTATGACCTTGTTATCAGGCACGAGCTTTGCCGCCTTGGTGAGGTACGCTACTTGTTGCTTGTAATCGCCTTTCTTCCCCAGGGCTAAAGCATAATCATTATATGCTGTTGCCAGATCCAGCTTTATTTCGCCGTTCGCAGGAGCAAGATGCAGCGCTTTCTGGAGGAGCTTGATCTCCTGCTCGTGCTTGCCTTCCTCTCCCCTCTTGAGAGCTTCATTATGGTAGAGAATTGAAAGGTACTTCTGGGCGGCCTTGTTGGACGAATCAATCTTTGCCGCCTTTTCCAACAATTGGGTGGCTTTTTCCGCAGAGCCGCTCTTGGACTCCTTGAGCGCCTCTTTCACGAACAGGCTGCTGAGATTGGTGATGGTGGTTTGGTTTTTCGGGTCCAACTGAAGCGAAGCTTCCAGCATCGCGATTTTCTCGGAAATCTTCCCGTCGCCTTCGGCTACGGCGAAATTATTATAAGCTGCCGCCAGATTATTCTTTGTAACCGGGTCTCCGGGGAAGATCTGGAGCGACTCCTTGAGGAGTTCTATCTGAGCAGCAACGTCGCCCTCCTTACCTTTCTGAACCGCCAGATTTGACATGGCTCGCCCCAGGTGTTCGGTCATGAGAGGATCCTTGGGAGCAAGCTTGAGGGCCGACTGCAGCAGCTTGACTTCTTCCTGATAATCCTTGGACTTGCCTTTTACTCCTGCAAGATTGAAATACGCCGTGGCAAGATTTTTCTTTATTTTGGGGTTTGCAGCGTCAGCTTCCACCGCCTTTTCCAGTTCCGCCACTTCTTCTTCGTAGCTGCCGTGCTGCCCCCTTCGTACACCGGCATTGTTCAGTAAGGTTGCGAGAAAACGCTTGGCCACGGCATTGTCAGGCTCCATATCGAGCACTCTCGAAATGAATTCGATTTTGTCCTGTATGGGGATCTTCTCGTCCGGAAGCGCTACTGCCTGAAATACCGATTGGACGAAGTTTGCCCGCACCTCTTTGTCATCAGGAGTCAGCTGGTTGGCCCTCAGGAGAAATCCGATACCTTCCCGAAAATTACCCTCCTTGTTCAGCTTCAGCCCGAGATTATTGTACGCGACAACGAGGGCGCTCTTGTACTTTCCGTTTTCAGGGTCCAATTTCACCGCCTGCTCCAGAGCGGTCACCGCTTCGGGCAGGTTGTCCCTCGACATGAGGTGGCTTCCCCTGAAAAATGAGTTTTCAGCCTGGACAGCATCGGATTCTGCTGTTGCAGAAGGAGTGCCCACTACCACTCCAAGGTTGAGGACAAGGGCGAACAAAACAACGTTTCGAATCAGGAATCGGATGGTCATGGCCAGCCTCTCAGAATCTGCGTTCACTTTCTCAAGCAATGGATTCATATCATGATCGGATAGTCCGGTCAATTGTGAATACCTTCTTGGATATGGATTTTCGTTCTCCATGTAAAGACAGATTATACCCTAATCTCCGAAATTTGTAGGATTCGCATCCCTTGACAAACAAGACGTAAAGAGTAAAAGAAATTTTTTGAGATTAGGATCGCTGGAGGATGGCCGATGATCGAAGTTGAAAATCTGACCAAGTACTACGGTCGGATGGCCGCAATACGAGACGTGAATTTTCGTGTGGAATCCGGTGAGATCGTGGGATTTCTCGGTCCCAATGCCGCGGGAAAGACCACGACCATGAGAATTCTTACCTGCTTTGCGCCCGCTTCCGCAGGAAACGTGCGTATCCTGGGCATGGACGTGCGTGAAGATTCGCTCAAGATCAGGAGAAAACTGGGATATTTGCCTGAACATGTACCGCTCTATGACTGGATGCGGGTACAAGGATATCTCGAGTTTGTCGCAAGGGCGAAAGGAATTCCAAGTTCGGAGCGCCAAACGGAGATTCGTAGGGTGATCGAGGAAGTCGGCTTGGATCAGGTTACCCATAAGCTCATTAAATGGTTGTCGAAAGGGTATCGCCAGCGGGTCGGATTGGCCCAGGCGTTGATTGGAGATCCGCCGATCCTGGTTCTCGACGAGCCTACCATCGGCCTGGATCCGAAACAGATCAGGGAAATTCGCTTACTCATAAAAGGCTTTGCCCACAATCGCACGGTGATCCTGTCCACCCACATACTTCCCGAGGTCAGTCAGGTCTGCGATCGGGTGATCATCATCAATAAAGGTTCCATCGTCGCCGAAGACTCCCCCGCCAATTTGGCCAGAGCTCACGGAAAATCCACCCGATGTCACCTGGTCGCGAGGGCTCCTGAAAGTCAATTCCGGGACACGATCGCTGGCGTGGCTGGCGTGGAATCCGTCGCTGCCTCGGGGCATTCCGTGCCCGGTGAAGTGGGGCTCACGGTTGAAACAGGACTGGGCGCCGACGTGAGACCTGCAATGGCCAGGGCAGTGCTGGAACACGGATGGGATCTGCTCGAATTGCGACAGCAGCACGTGACCCTGGAGGACGTGTTCATCGACCTCGTCACCGAAGAATCCGACGAAGAATCACCAATAGGAGATTCCGTAATGAAGGAGGCTGCCTCATGAGCGGTTTCTATGCAGTCTTTCGGAAGGAAACGGCAAATTTCTTCGTTTCGCCTATCGCCTATGCAGTCTTGACTATTTTTCTGCTCATTTCGGGCTTTATCTTTTGGGCCAACGTATCGTATATGAGCGTGATCAGCCTGCAGGCTGCGAGCAATCCCATGATCGGTGAGCGCATCAACATCACGGATTTTGTCGTCCGGCCGCTCATGCAAAACATGGGTTTCATCTTGCTGTTCGTCATGCCTTTGATCACGATGCGCGTCTTTTCGGAGGAAAAGAAATCCGGGTGCATCGAATTGCTCCTTACGTACCCGCTTACGGACATGGCCGTACTGGCGGGGAAATTCTTGTCGGTCATACTCCTCTTGCTGATAATTCTGGCTGGAACGCTTCCGATGATGTTCCTGCTGTTCGGCCTGAGCCAGCCCGATCCCGGTACCATCGCCAGCGGATACCTCGGTCTGATCCTTATGGGCAGCTCCTTCCTTGCGCTGGGCATGTTTATTTCGTCTCTTACGGAAAACCAGATCGTCGCTGCGGCCGGATCGTTCGGAGCGGCCCTCCTGTTCTGGATCCTGGGCTGGAGTTCCATGCTTACGGGCGAACATGTGGGCGCTGTGCTCAAGCAATTGGCCATCCTGGAACATCTGGAATCCTTCAACAAGGGAGTTATTGCTCTTTCAGACTTGTCCTTCTTTGTCCTGTTCACCGCATTTTTTCTGTTTCTCACATTACGGTCTCTCGAGACCCACAGGTGGAGGGGGTAAAGAATGCAGAGAGAAAACATGCAGAGAAATCTTGTCCTCGGCGGCGGAACAGCATTGGGAATTGTGATCTTTCTCGCCATAATCGTGGCAGTTCAATATATCGTGGTGCAGCATCCGAAAAGATGGGACCTCACCCGACTCGGGAAACACACTCTCGCTCCTCAAAGCAAGAAAGTTCTGGAAACGTTCGGAGAAAAAAACACCCCCATACGTGTGCTTGCGTTCTACGAAACCAAGGATGCAGTCCCCAGAGAAGCGGTGAAAGATCTTCTGGACCAGTACAGGGACGTATACTCACAGTTTACCTATTCTTTCGTGGATCCGGACAAGGACAGGGCAGTCGCGGTCCAGAATAAAATCGACAATTATCCGACCGTGGTTATCAAGGCCGGAGAAAAGTCCGACCGCATCTCAACGGTCAACGAGGAAACGGTGACGAACACGCTGGTCAAGCTTCTTCGTACGGATGAGAAAAAGGTGTATTTCCTTAAAGGTCACGGCGAACTTTCCCCTTCATCCACCGAACAGGACGGCTTCGCTTCGGCCAAAGCCCAGGTGGAAAAGCAGAATTATAAGACAGATGAACTGGTGCTCCTGCAGTCGCCTCACGTACCGGAAGACGCTACCATTCTCATTATAGCCGGTCCAAAAACCGACCCCATGGATACGGAATTCGAGTCCCTAAAGGCGTATCTCAAACGCGGAGGCAGCATGTTCGTGATGCTGATCCCGTTCAAGACTCCCAAGTTGGCCGCTTTCCTGAAAGATTACGGATTCGAGACGTCCGATGACATAATCGTCGACAGGATGAGCCGGGTTTTCGGAGGCGATTATCTTATTCCTGTCATTACCACGTACATAAAATTTCCCATTACGAAAGATTTCACTCTCGCATCGTTCTTCCCGGAAGCGAGACCGGTGAAGGCTTCGACAAATCCCGGAGCGAACGTGCTAGCACAGGATCTCGCGCTCACGAGCCCAGTATCCTGGACTATTAACGAAGAGCAACTCAACAAGGGTGAAGCAAACTTTGACGAAAAGACAGGGACAAAAGGCCCTCTGTCCGTGATGGCCGTGTCCACCGTCACCATGACCGGCGGAGAGGCAAAAACACCGGCTGATGACAAGCCTGGACCGGACTCCGGCAACGACACGAAAAAGAGCGGATCCGGCGACGGTCCGGAGATCAAACTCAAGAAAGCACGAATCGTGGTGTCCGGCAGTTCCATGTTCGTCTCGAACAAGATCTTTGAGGCGCTTCAGGCAAACAGGGAATTGTTCATGAACACAGTTTCCTGGCTGGCGGAGGACGAAAACCTCATCGCGATCCGTCCCAAGTCGTCTCGAGCTCAGCCTCTGATACTGACGTCAAGCGAACCCCTGGTCATCCTTCTTGTCCCCGTCGTGCTGATTCCGTTGGCTTGGATTGTCGCCGGAGTGGGCGTTTTCTTGTATCGCAGACGATCGGTGGCGGGCTGAACCGACACCGGGGGCATTCGGGAGATTCGGCAATGAAGTGGAACAGAGTTCTCATGTACCTGGTTATCCTCGTGATCGTGGTCGGGTACTTGTACGGCGTCGAAATAAAGCAAAAGGACAAGAAACAGACCGAAGAGTCTGAAGCTCAAAAGCTCGTGCATCTGGACAAGGAGAAAGTTGTTGCTGTGCAGCTTGAGTCCGCTGATCGCGGCAAGATCGAACTGCGAAAGCCTGCCGACGCATGGGTCCTCACTGCCCCGGTAAAGGCAAAAGGTGATGGAGCTGCCGTGGGATCTCTCGTCCAGTCTGCAACGGACGCGAAATCCGAAAAAGTGATTCTGGAAAAGGACGTGAAGTGGGACGAGTACGGTCTGGACAAACCCGAGTTTACAGTCACTCTCTTTACGAAAGATGACAAGCAGACGGAACTGTCGTTCGGCGCGGCCAACCCTGCCAAAACGTCTTACTATGCGAGAGTGGACGATCAACCGAGGCTCCTTCTTGTTGCCGATACCCTTAAGAACAGCCTGAACAAAACTCCGTTCGATCTCAGAGACAAGTCCGTGCTGACCATGCCTCCGGAGGACGTCGATCAGGTGGTAATTTCCAAGCACGGAATTGAGACAGAGCTGAAACGTGAAGCTCCGGATCGCTGGATCATGGTGACACCGGAAAGGACAAGGGTGAAATCCTCGCTGATGGCCGGAAATATTAAGAGTATCACCGGTCTTTCGGCCAAAGACATCATCGACGAACCCCGGAAGGATGGCGATCCGTATGGCCTTGACAATCCTCAAGAGAGCTATCAGCTCACCGGGAGCCAGCTCGAACAGACCCTGGAAATTGGTAAACCTGCCGACAAAAAGGAGGGTTCGCCACAGACTCAGACTGACTATTACGCACGGGTGAAGGGTCAAGATACCGTGTACCTGATCGACGGGCGAGCACTGTCCATGATGAAAACCGATCCCCAGAGCCTAAAGGATCGATCGGTCCTCAGTTTCGGTCCCAACGACATAGAGAAAATTGATGTGGAACTCGACGGCAAAACGTGGGTGGCGGTCCGGCAAGCAGATAAAAAATGGAATCTGGAAAAGCCCGAGAAAAGGGAAAAGATGGATTCGTGGCTCGTGAGCTCTATGCTCTGGGACCTGAGAGACCTCGAATGGAAGTCCCTGATCCGCCCGATACCCGCAGATCTGGCATCCGTGAACCTCGACAAACCGCGATTTTTAGCCCGATTCTACAAACAAGGCGAAACGGAACCAATCGTTTTAAAGGCGGGCTGGCAAAATGAGCAATTGCATCCGGAGAAAGCGAATTCTGCGGAAGCAACAAAAAATGTGGATAAGAAAGAGACGAAATCCGAGTCTGCCACACCCCAAGAAGCTGCTCTCCCGGACAAGGAAATTCCCAAAACCGTCAATGCCGTGGCTCAACCCCAGGAGGAGCAAGCTGCGATCCTGGTCCTGGACGGCGCTTTTGTCGCCAAACTGAGAGGTGATTTGCAACGGCTCACCGAGAAAGACTGATACGCATTCGCCACAAGATTTATAAGATGGCCGGGCTGGGGGCTCTCCTGAGCGAAGTGATGAGACGGCTCTGCGTCGTCCGCAGCGAAGGAGTGCCGCCAGCCTGTGCCCAGAATCGAGTTACCTGTAAAAAAGCGAATCCGTATGAGTGTTCTGCACTGCGAGAGATGTGATCTTTGAACCATGACAGCTCATGAGTGTCCCACCTTGCAGGGGTGTTTTCCGGCACGACCCGGCCGTCTCGTAATTTCCGGGGAGCCGCAGGCATCCTCTAGTTGTAGTAAATGGTATGTTGGGCACAGGACCACTCTCATTTGCGAACGCATGGGGGAAACAAAAAACTCAGTTTTTCAAGGGGGCTACCATGGACGAGCAATTTAAGCAACACGGGGCTTTCAGCTGGTGCGAACTGATGACGTCGGACGTTCCCGCAGCAATTGGATTCTACACGAGCCTGTTCGGCTGGACCACAGAGGAATACCCCATGGAGGGCATGTCGTACACCGTGGTGAAAGTCGCCGGTAAAGAAGCGGCCGGAATCATGAGCACGCCTCCCGAAGCCCAGGGGATGCCACCGACATGGGGAATTTATGTGACCGTTGACGATGTGGATGCCACTGCCCGAAAAGCTGAAGAACTTGGCGGAAAGATATTGTTTCCCCCAACTGATATTCCAAACGTCGGGCGTTTTTGTGTCATCCAAGATCCGCAGGGGGCTGTCATTTCAGCGATTACCTATACTGAAGGCTAGTACCGGTTCACGCGAGACATCGGTCTATGTTTTACGGAGGACGGCCGTCGGTTCTCCTGCCGTAGCAGGGTTGTCAAAAGTTCCGGCCGGGTCGTCCATCCGATCTGAGAGGTTCCCGAAGGAAGGTTTGTCGACTCTGCATTGTCGGAAGCGTGGCCACACGGACCATATTTTTAGCTACCGCTATATAGGGATTCTCAAAAGAAATCGCGGATTGGCTATGCGAGATGCCGCACGCTTGTCATTGCGAGGGCAATGCCCCAAGCAATCTCGTTCGCCAAAGCGAGATTGCTTCGCCACTACGCTCCTCGCAATGACCTGCTTCAACGTTGTACATGCAAGGGAGGGCGTGTCAATCAGACAATACTTTCGAGATATACTATAATCGGTTACGAGTGAACACGTTGCTCTTCAGTCCTGACCGGTTCGCGCGTTGCCGCATTGAGAAGCTCGATCTGAATCTGCTGAATCTCCAACAACCTTGCCCATTGTTTACTCAAGAGATTATTCATTTTCGCGTTCAGATGGCGGATCTCCAGTTCGGCTTTTAGATTCACTCGATAGTCGTATTCCGATCGTAAGCGGTCCTTCTGGTCCTGCCTGTTCTGGCTCATGAGTATGATGGGTGCCTGGAAGGTTGCAAGGCCTGACAGAATGAGATTCAGGAAGATGAAAGGATACGGATCGAAGGGCTGCAGGAAGAAATGGTATGAGTTTATTCCGACCCACAGGGTCAGCACCAGCATATACAGGCCAATAAAGGTCCAGCTCCCGCCGAATGCGGTGACACGATCGGCCACGCGCTGGCCGAGAGTCAAATTCTTGTCGAATTCGACATTGACGTTTCTGGAGAGGAACTCCTGCTCTTCGAGGCTCTTGAGCACCTCGGCTTCCAATACGGAAAGCTCGCCTTTTTGGGCTTCCAGCGATTCCTGGACGTATTTCACCCCGAAATGATTCAGACACTTCAGGCACGTCATGCCGTCTTTCGACCAGGCCGGGCAAGTCTTCTTGATAAGCTCCGCCACGGGGCCGTTGATCAGCTCTCCGGGCATACCGTTGATACTCGGTTTCGACGCCCCGCATACGGGGCAGACAAAGAAATCATTCGTTTCGCCGGACATGCAATTCCCCTCCGGTCATCACCTCCGCTCCATATCCAAAATATGTTCTTGCCGCGGCTGAAGTCAAAAGCCTGTGGAGTACGTGACGAGAATCAAGGAACCCGCGTACGTGAGAACCGAAACAGGGCAGTGCCGCTGTATTCGGGCATGTTGCCCGTAGATGCCGTTAAGCAGGAAAGCGGGATAATACTGATATTTTCAATACACGTAAGATTGGGGAAGAATTTTTGCAAAGAGTTCCTGTAACCGTTCAGTCTCGACGTGGAGTTGTTATGGTCCTGTCATTGCGAGCGCCACCAAGCAATCTCGATGCTTAGAGGCCGAGATTGCTTGGTGGCGCTCGCAATGACAGCCTTCTCCCACCGGTAACTGAAGCCTTATAGTTCCTGCCCGATTCTTCTTGGTTTGAAGTGGAAACGTAAGGAGCGCGTTGCGTACGAACCGCAATCAGTTCTCTGTCGTACGTGAACATGGACTTATACGAATGCGCTTTCAAAAAAGTAAGATTGGGGGGACCCTCTTTAGTAAAGAGTGTCACGCCCAAACCCCCTCCCAGAAACTTCTATCATGCGCCGGCATCTGCATTTCCTCAGTGAAAATGCAGATGCCGGCGAGTGCTGAAAGTTCTTGAGGTAGAGTTCGGGGAGGAACTTCTTACAAGAAGTTCCTCCCCGATTTCACGTATTTGAAAGCGCAACGGGATTAAGCGGCTCCGGGATTGACACGGATTCGCTTTGTTACAGGTAACGCGATTCCGGGCACAGGCTGGGGGCACTCCGTCGCTGCGGACGACGCAGAGCCGCCTTCCAAGGGCGCCCTGCTTGTCCGTGGGATTTCCAAGTAAACTGGTTCGGGATGTACCCCTATGAGAGCTTGTGCCCGCACTCCTTGCAGAACTTGGCCGCCGGCTCCACTGGCGTGCCGCACTCCGGACACTTTTGATCCAGAGGCTTGCCGCATTCCGGGCAGAATTTTGCTTCTGGGGGAGCGGCTTTTCCGCACTGAACGCAGAATTTCGACTGAGCAGACTGTGCAGTCTGCTGTGGTGGCGGTTGTTGCTGCTGTTGCGAAAAGCTCGACGCCATGGCTCCCGCCATTTGCTGGCCCATTGCGATGCCGGCGCCCATTCCCATGAAATCACCCGCTCCACCTGATTTTGCCGCTTCCGGGATGGCCTGGGCAGTCTGGAACTGGGTAAAGCGCGCCATGTCTCCACCGACGATGCCCATTTGGGAGCGAGTGTCCAGCATCTTTTCCACTTCAGGTGGAACGGAAATGTTTTCGATTACGAACCGGGTGAGAGACAGTCCGTAGCCTTGAAAATCGGTTTCCATGTCCGTGCGGGCCTTTTCGCCCATAGTTTGGTAATTGGCTGCAAGATCCAGCGCGGCCGTATGGGAATTGCCCAGCATGGCTGCGAAGGAGGAGACCAGCATACTCCTGAGTTGGCCTTCGATTTCGTCCGTGGTGTAGGTTCCCTCCGTACCGACGATTTGCTTCATGAAGACGCCGGGATCATTCACTTTGATGCCATAGGTTCCGAACGCCCTGAGTCGCACTACCCCGAAATCCGGATCCCGCATCATTACAGGATTCTGGGTGCCCCACTTGAGGTCCAGAAAATTGCGGGTACTTACGAAATACACTTCTGCCTTGAACGGGGACTCGAAACCGTATTTCCACGACCGAAGGGTTGTCATCACGGGCATGTTTTGAGTCGTGAGGCTGTACAGACCGGGCTTGAAAACGTCGGCGATCTGCCCTTCGTTCACGAAGACTGCAGCCTGTCCTTCCCGTACCGTAAGTTTCGCTCCCATCTTGATTTGATGGTCTTTATCCGGAAAGCGCCACACCAGGACGTCTCCCGAGTCTTCCAACCATTCTATAACATCTATCAGTTCGGCCTTCACGAAATCGAGAATACCCATGACTGTCTCCTTTGATTACGAGTCCGGTCCCCCGGGGTTACCTGAAAAAGAACCGTAAAGCCGAATATGTCACATTCCGGTCTATTCCGTGCGTGCAAAATGCGGTACAAAAATTAACATTTCGGCCCGATTTTTACAAGAAATGATACCTTTTTCGATTCCCAGACGGCCCCGGTACGATGTAAATTGCATACGAGAACGCAAGGGTAGTATGCGTCAGATGCTCCTGCCGGAACTATGGAAATCGGTGTCTGCTGCTGTCTGTGCCGTAATTCGAGGGTGGTGCGTATGAAGACTATCAAGGCCCAACCGGATGATCGCGATGGAACAGACGATGTTGTCGAATTGATGCGACAGTGCCTTGAAAAGGGGCCCCTTGTTCAGTTACCAGAGGAGCAACAAACGGTCGACGAAAATCAGGCAATCAGAGCGGGGTACCGTGCGGCTCTGGAAGACGTCATGAAAGCGCTTCAAGGCGATACTACGGCACTGAAAGCTGCGATTGCCGGATCGCTTTCCAGAGACCGGGTCCTGAGCACGCCGGGCAAGACCTGTCAGGACGCTGCGCATGGAGATCGGCCACCCGATCATGAAACTCCGAAATCACCGGTTCCTTCTCCGGAGTCTTCGCCCGGTGGCAGCGTGCAGATTGAGAAAAAACATCGCCCCCAACTTCCCGGCCAATCTTCCGGAGAGAAAAGCCCGAAAAAGAGCGCCGAGCGCCGTATGACCTGCTACCCCACGCTGACCCTGCCTATACGGGATCTCCATAATCCCATCCTTGAAGGATATGTCAGGGACTACAGCGAAAGCGGCATCACGATTTCCGGAATAGCAACCGAAGTCGGGCAAAAGCGATCGTTACTTATCCTCTGGTTTGCCTTTGGAGAGTCCTATCATTTTGCCTTCGACACGGAATGCGTGTGGGTGAACCAGGAAGACGGAGGGGACTGTTCGGCAGGTTTTGAAGTCATCGATCTGCCGGAAAGCGAGTACAGTGAGTTTCTCGATTTCATGCCTTCCGTTGCCTTATCGGAATTGCCGGAAGGCGAAATGGCTGCTGATTTTCGGTCGAGCATGAGCGAAGCCCAACTGATGAAAAAATATGATCTTACCCCTGAAGAATTCTCAAGTGTTTTCGACCAATTCTATGCGGTATGGGCTGGGACCCGGCAAGACAGCCAACCCTGGAGAAGACGAAATGCGGGAGCGAGGAACGAATTCCAGGAAAGCTACCCCGTAGTGCTGTTGCCCGTATATGACATCGACACCTTGGGTGGGGCCGCGTTCATTTTGAACTTCGCAGAAAAAGGAATTGAAATCGTGGGGATGGAAACTAAGGAGGGTGAACGAAAGAGTTTTCTGATTCAAACTGACGAGTTTCCCCTTTCGACTTCTTTTTCGTTCGAATGCGAATGCCGTTCGATACGCCGGGAGGAACTTGGCAAACCCGCGTGGTTCGAGATCACGACCATATCGGACAGTGCGGCCGAAGAACTGCGGAAATTCATTCGTGCCCTGACGCTGGCTATGTGCCATGTGGGTCGCCGGGTGCGGCCTCGGGGTAAGAGTGCGGCTCGACCCAAGCGAGAAATAAGGGCGAAGGACTTGGTCGATGACATCGCCGCCGGCTTGGGCAACAGAATGTTGATGGAAAAGTACAAGCTCACGCCAAAAGGACTCATGAGCGCGTTTAAGAAACTGAAAGACGCGCGCCTGCTTACCCCAGGTAAACCCGCTTCCGGGGACATTCCCCGTTCATTCGACACTGTCATACACGAACAGATTCGCAGAATGCCCCGGTACAGGCCTGCAATGAAACTGGCTATTACGGATCTGGATGACCTCGACCTCGTTTGTTACGTAAAAGACATGACTGAAAAAGGCGTGCAGGTGCTCGGGCTGAAGACGGAAAAAGGCGCAACTAAGGTTTTTCTGATCCAGGCGGGATTTCAAACTGCAGTAGAGCCGTTTTCATTCACGGCCGTGTGTAGATGGGCGAAAGTTGATCCCGATAATACCTCAGTCGCAGGATTCGAAATAACAAACATATCGGATGCGGATCTCAAACAACTCCGGAAATTGATGAGTACCTCTTCCACCTGGGAATGATGCACCTAGGCCGGTGATATGGGTCACGGGATTGTTTCGAGGCAGGCCGTCAATGGGTTGTTGTACGAGTGCCCTTTCACATATTTGAAAGCGCATTCGTATTGTCATCATTCAAGTACTCGGGGGAAGTTCCGAACCTCTGTCATTGCGAGGAGTGAAACGACGAAGCAATCTCGGTACTTAAAGGCGGAGATTGCTTCGCTTCGCTCGCAATGACAGCCTTTTCCCACTCGTAACAGAATGGATACAACGCATTATAAGAGAATTTCAAGGCCTTCGTAGGCTGCATGGCAACCGGGAAATCTCTTGCGGGCGTTACTCTCGATATCCGCCACAACAGCATCGCAGTTTCCATGATGAAACAGTATCAATTGTTTCACTCCCGCTACGCGAGCCAATTCGACTGCGGCTTCCCAGGTGCTGTGTCCCCAGGACTGGCGAGACAACTGGTCCGCTACCCCCAAATACTGGTCCGGCGTAAACATGCTGTCATAGATGAGCGCGTCTGCGGCACGAACAAATTCAAGCATCAGCGGGTCCAGGCCGTCAGTATGCTCCGTGTCACTTGCGTACACGAGAACCTTGCCATCGTGCTCCAACCGATAGCCCAGACTGCCGCCGGGATGATTCAGGCGCTCCGTTCTGATACGCGCTTCGTCAACCACAATGGTCGTACCCGGTTCCACATCGTGGAATCTGAGAGTGGCTGCCAAGGTTTGAAGGCTCACGGGAAAATTCGGCGCTGCCATTTGGTCGCTCATAAGGCTGTATAGAGTCCGGTTGAGGTTCCGACCTCCATAGAGGTGAAACTCGTTGCCTTCCTCAAAAATCGGGCTGAAAAACGGAAAACCCTGAACGTGGTCCCAGTGCAGGTGGGAAAAAAAAATGTGCCCCTTGATCTTGGTCTTGGACGAGCACATGCCCCGCCGCACAAGGTCCTCTCCGAGCTCGCGAATTCCTGTGCCCGCGTCGAAAACGATGAGCTCCGGCCCGCAGCGGACCTCCACACAAGCGGTATTTCCGCCGTATTTTAGTGTAGACGGCCCCGGACGGGGTAGACTGCCGTGAACTCCCCAAAACTTGACCAACATGGTTTCACCCAATCTTCCGGCGCACATCGGAAGCACATGACGAAGATATTGCCTACAATACTTTGAAACTACATCACTATTACCAGAAAACGAGCCGTAAATCAAGGATCGCCTGTAATCCTTCAGTCTCGCGGGCAATCATCGTTTCCCTGTCATTGCGAGCAATGACGCGACGACGAGGCAATCTCGATGTTCCAAGGCAGAGATTGCTACGCTACGCTCGTAATGACAGTTTTTTTCTGCAGTAGACGTTGGATACGACCGCCTGCTCCCCTGATACCGGTGCGCTTTCTGGGAGGAGGTCTGGGCGGCACACTCCTCAGTAAAGAGTGTCCCCCCAATCTTACTTTTTTGAACGCGCATTCGTATGAATCGTTGTCGATCTCTGACGCCCTTTTGCCGCGTTCAAGAAAAGAACGGTTGCGGGAGTTGACAGCCGCGACCTGATGATTACCTGTTCGGTAAAGCTAACCTCTCAAGTAAATCATCGGAGGTCATCCTTATGGCAAAAGCAATCGGCATAGATCTTGGAACCACGAATTCAGTCGTAGCTATCATGGAAGGCGACGCCCCGCAGGTGATCATCAATGAAGAAGGGGCGAGGACCACTCCGTCTGTCGTGGCGTTCACGGATAAAGGCGAAAGGCTCGTGGGGCAGGTCGCCAAACGCCAGGCCATCACGAATCCCAAGAATACCGTTTCGTCGATAAAGCGCTTTGTGGGCAGACGGTTTGACGAAGTCGACCAAGAGAGAAACACGGTAACCTACGATGTGGGCAAGGGTCCCGATGGTGGCGTGCGTATACAAATCGGCGCGAAGCAGTATTCCCCCCCCGAAATTTCGGCGGCTGTCCTTCAAAAGCTAAAAAAATCAGCGGAGGCGTACTTGAACGAAAAGGTGACCGAAGCGGTCATCACTGTCCCCGCGTATTTCAACGATGCTCAAAGACAGGCAACCAAGGACGCAGGGCGGATAGCGGGGCTGGACGTCAAGAGGATCATTAACGAACCTACTGCGGCCGCCCTCGCTTACGGTCTGGATAAGAAAAAGAACGAACGTATAGCAGTATACGATTTCGGCGGGGGCACGTTCGACATATCCATTCTTGAGGTCGGAGACGGCGTGGTGGAAGTGAAATCCACCAATGGAGACACGCATCTGGGCGGCGATGACCTGGACCACAAAATAATGGGGTGGATTGTCGACGAATTCAAGAGAGACCAGGGCATAGATCTGAGCCGGGACAATATGGCGCTCCAAAGATTGAAGGAAGCTGCCGAAAAAGCAAAGATCGAGCTGTCGTCCACATTCGAGTCGGATATTAACCTTCCCTTTGTCACCGCGGACTCGGCGGGCCCGAAACACTTGAGCATGAAGCTCACCCGGAGCACGTTGGAAGCTCTCATCAAAGAGTTCGTGGATCGCACCATGGAACCGTCCAAAAAAGCGCTGCAGGATGCGGGGGTTACCCCGCCCGATATAGATGAGGTCGTCCTGGTCGGCGGGTCTACTCGGATTCCCATGGTGGTGCAGCGGGTCAAGGAGTTTTTCGGAAGAGAACCTCACAAGGGCGTGAATCCGGACGAGGTGGTTGCCCTGGGCGCTGCAGTGCAGGCCGGCGTCCTTTCTGGAGAGGTGGAGAACGTTCTGTTGCTGGATGTGACTCCCCTGTCACTGGGAGTGGAGACTTTTGGGGGCGTTATGACTCGCCTTATAGACCGGAACACGACCATTCCCACCAAGAAAGCCGAAACCTTCAGCACGGCTACCGACGGTCAGGATACCGTTGAGGTCCACGTACTCCAGGGAGAACGGGAACTTGCCGGCGATAACCGGACTCTCGGCCGGTTTCACCTCACCGGCATACCTCCGGCCCCTCGCGGAGTCCCGCAGATAGAGGTGATCTTCGATATCGACGCAAACGGAATCGTAAACGTGTCGGCGAAGGATTTGGGAACCGGGCGCCAGCAGGACATTACGATTACCTCGTCCAGCGGATTGTCCGAAGATGAAATTCAGCGCATGGTACGTGATGCGGAGCGCAATTCAGCGGAAGACAGACGCAAGAGGGAAGTCATC
>Ga0187785_10000110_pt1 | contig 29803 bp, 30 predicted proteins | sample 0815_BV2_4_20_MG_FD_132466 | JGI IMG/M metagenome (GOLD analysis project Ga0187785, IMG submission 132466) | Tropical peat soil microbial communities from peatlands in Department of Meta, Colombia - 0815_BV2_4_20_MG | ecosystem: Environmental > Terrestrial > Soil > Wetlands > Peat | place...
AGAGTTTTAGAGTCCATTTGTGTTCCTCTAAAAAAAGTTTTAGTGTTTTCGTGCTACCCGCGAGAGACATTACAAGGAGACGGCAAAGCCCACCAGGCCAACGCATCACAAACACGGGGATACTGGCAATCTGTGTTCTGTAAACAAGGGACTGCTTCCAGTAGATCACAGCGCAGCGTTCGTATTGCAGGATTGCACCATTTGAGCAATAGGGTTATCCAACACCAGAGCTAATGTTAAAACAGCCTGATGGCCTCAGGTGCTATCGATGCCTTTCAGCAGCGACGAGATGGTCTCGAAGATGGATTTGACGATTAAATAAGCGCCGCCCACGAAGACGATGCTCTCGGGCTTCACCTGGATCACGACGATGGATAGAAATGAGGCCGCGATCAGCGCCGTGTCGCCCCTGGTCAGGAATGAGGCGACCTTCTCCATTACGTTGGGGTTGATCTCCGACGAGTCCATCTCCAGCACGATGGCGCCCTTCTGGAACAGCTTGATCCAGCTCGACTCCTCGGATATGAGTACGGCAGTTGTATAGGGCAGGCTCTCGGTGATGCCGCCGGCGGCCGCGTGACGGGTGCCGAAGCCTGGCAGAGTCGTCGAACGGAGCAACCTAGCGCCGAACGCGATCAGTTCGCCGCGGGGAGTGATGATCACCGAACCGTCGATAGTAGCCAGCTTTTCCAGGACCACATTCATCCCTTTCTCAGTCACGGGAAACGAGGCAGTGAACTGCGGATAGTGTGTTTCGAACAGTCCCTCCACCTCCGAACGCTCGGCTATAACGATCAAACCGCCTTCGCCACTCTTGGAAATTCCTTTGGCGACCCCCAGGACCACGTCCATCACTTTTTCTTCCTGGACCTCCAATTCCTCGATCGCCATTAATTCAACTGCCAATTCCCGCCTCCGGGTATCGCTCGTATCTTATATTCTTAATGTGTTATAAAATATTTGTATCTTGTCCTGTTACCCTGCCTTTCAGGATTATTCGTATATTGACCTGAACCTATAAAAGGAAATAGCATGTGTGATATCCGTTTAGCGGTCAATCTTATTTGTTTCAGCGTTAAGCGCATGTTTTTTTTGTACAAAGCTTATTTGTCTAGGTGTCAAGCTTAAATACGATCAGATCTGATATGCTTTAAATTATGAAAAACAAGCTTATCTTCGCGCTTGTCATCATCATGCTGCTTGCGATGGGTGTCCTTGCAGGAAGCATCATCTACTCGACCATCCATCTTGCCCCAGTAGTTAACCAAATGCTGGTTAGCAAGCTGCTTCCTACGGCATCCTATACACTGCTAGCTACCGTTGTCGCTATCACCGTTTATTTCGCTATAAGGTTTATCAGACAATGCCGGGTAGAGGAGCTTCCAGAGGTACAAGAGTCCGATCTACTCCCGATGACGATCATCATCCCGGCGCTCAACGAGGCCAGGACGATCGAGCAATGCGTCGCCAGTATCATGAATGCGAGATATCCTCCGGGTAGGTTGGAAGTGCTGATCGCCCATGAAGCGCATCCCCGCTGCAGGGACCGTACTCCGGAGATCGCCGCCGCTCTAGCGAAAAAATACCCGGAAGTCAGGGCTATTGTGAACGGCGGGCCCCACAGCGGATCTAAAGCCGGCTCGATCAACAACTGCCTCAGCTATGCGAAAGGTGAGATCATCGGCATCTACGACGCTGACCACTCCATTGACAGGTACGCGCTTGAACGGGCCTCCACCCAGTTTGCCTCTGACCCAGCGCTGGCGTGCATCGGAGGCAAGGTCATGATACGGAATATGGACTACAATCTGTTTACATTACTCATCGGCAACGAGTCGACGGTGATCAACAACTTTTCCCGGTTCCTATCGGAATTCCTGACCGGAACCCACCTGATCTACGGCTCGAATGTCTTCATAAGGAAAAGCGAATTGGAACTCGTTGGCGGCTTCGACGAGTCAAGCCTCACCGAGGACTGCGACCTTGGTATGAAGCTGATTCGACAGAACTGCCGCACCAGGATCGACTATACTATCAAGAGCTATGAGCAGCCGCCGGTCAGCCTGCATGACTGGTGGAACCAGCGGGTACGATGGACCCGAGGGAGCATGGATGTCCTGCGTAAGCCGATCAAACTGTCGGGAAAAGATAAAATTGACCTTAAAACCCTGAACACTGTGGTGCTATACTCCCTCAGCACCGGAGGGCTGCTTCTCAGCGTTATCCTAATAGGTTTCCTTGGATTTATGCTCTACGTGAACATTGTGCCTACGGCCATACTCGCCGCCGTCGCCGCCCCTCTGGCCATCATCTTCGCGGCCGAGTCCATACTCCAAATCGAAGAAGGCCGAGGCAGCCTGATCGACGTCATTCTGTCGCTTTTCGTCAGGCCCTGGATCATATTCGCCTATTCACTTGTCGGGGTTTACTCCGTGATGCTCGACCTGCTGGATGCAGAGAGGGCATGGAGCGAGAACCAGCGCATATAGGCCGATTGCAGGCGAAGCCACCGCACAACATACATGGGAATGCTGTGTTTCTGTGATTTTTCATCCATACTTTAATTCTGACGACCCACGTTCCCATATGCATGTACAGTTCGCGAAATGCTGTGGACGTCGGCAGCATCGCCCCCGGGTTTAAGGCCCGTGATGTCAGGGGTGAAGCCTTCGACATGGCTGTTTTTACTGGCAGAAGCAACCTTGTGATCTTCTTCTATCGGGACAGTCAGTGCAGAACGTGCCGTGAGGAACTGAAAAGCATCGCCGGCATGTACGATTATATCACCCAGCTGGGCGGGGAAGTCGTGGCCGTAACCACCGACAGCATTGACGAGACGAAGAACCTGGCGGTAGACCTCAGGTTGCCCTACCGTATGATCAGCGACCCGGAGCACAGGATCATCGATACGTACGGAGTTTTCGACTCCAGCACCGGCAAGGCGCATCCCGTAGTCTTTATCCTAGGCAAGAACCGGATAGTCAGGCTGCGCAAGCATCTCGAAGGGCTGGACGATCTGCTTCCAGCGGCGGATATAGTAAACAGACTGCTTGATATGACTACGGGTAAGAGCACACCGTTTATGTCCTATAGGTATAAATGAACGGTTCATATAGGATCGGAAATTTCTTTTTTCTGGTTGGCGCTCCCGGGGGTAGTACAAACCCTAAAACTCACCTACGATCTGCGAAGAATGGCTGCTGTTACGCCTTCTAATGCAAAACGTTCTCATTCATGTACCGGCCGCTGTACCCTTCCTGAGCGCTATCCAGCCGCATAAATATCAGTTGTATAGCGCGCGTATTCTGTTTAAGGTATAAGCCATGCTCGTTGTAAATAGCCAGCAGCGCTTCGCTTCGCCCTCTATACCCCGCGTCCCACACGCCAGTGTGGACGGTCGCGCCCATGCGCAGCAGGCTGGAGCGGGGACGGGCGATGGCGCACATGTCCTTTGGTATACTAACCGTCTCGTTGAACAGGATCTTATAGCAGCCTTTAGGCAGAAACAGCCACCCGTTTTCATCCCATGATAACGGTCGGTATGCCGGAAGCTCACGATCAACGTTATCAAACCCGATACGACCCGGGCCATCGAAGGCCTCGACGCGCTCTATGGTTAACTCGAAGCCGTTGACCTGGGTCTGCAAGGTGATATCGATAGCGCCTTCCACCAAGCCGCCACCTTTAACGATGAGGTTTGAGAGTTCTGTCCTGCCTGGGATCATCTGATTCCTTCCCTTTACAACCGCCAGCACTTGCAGCATTGCGAAGGACGCTTCCGCGTCGTTGTAACCTGATAGGCATAGAACGATTAAATGTTAAATACCTGTCGAGCCTCAAGGGGTTGGATCCTATCGGCGCTAAAACAAATCGGAGTTTCTCCACCAAATGGACCTATTCTGAAAAGGCGCCAGGGTCTGTGGGGGTATTGACTAGAGAGCTCAGCGGTGATATGAGAAAAGAATGGTGAAATAGGGGCCATTCCTTACGAGCTACCTTATTTGATATACAGGCCGGCTATTTTTTACTGGGCATAAGCCTGCGCTGAAGGCGTATCTCAAAGAAGAAGTTTTTAAACGTTCGGATCGTACAGTAATCCGTATGCCAGATAAGGATGCAGCACCGCAGCCGAAGCGATATGGCATCGCCGGCAATGTCGTGTACTCTCTGGCATCTTTTGGGTTGCGATTGTCCAGAGTACCTATCATAGGCAGACTCATCAATCTCGCTGCGTCACGTCATCGTCTGAAGGTCGTCATCGTGCCCGTCGGAGCGAAGCTTGATCGGAGCCTTCCAGCGGTATTGAACTATGACGCGGCGAAACAGCTCGTTGAAGCCTCTTCCCACATAGTGCGCACCGATACTTGTGTCTGTCGAGATGCCCGGGACTGCAGGGATTACCCCATCGACCTTGGTTGCCTGTTCCTGGGCAAAGGCGCCATAAAGATGAGCCTTCATGGTCGAGTGCATCCCGTTACGAAAGAGGAAGCGCTCGCTCATCTTGACCGTGCTCACCGGCTAGGCCTGGTCAATAACACCATCTGGTCCTCTGTAGAACTCTCTGCCCTTGGTGTTGACCCCGCTCATAGCGTGGAGTTATGCTCATGCTGTCCCTGTTGCTGTCTTGCCTTCAAGACGAAACATGCATCTCACGCCTTTTTAGACGGCATCGCAGGCTTCGGTGTGTCCCAAGTCGTCTCGCGGGACGACTGCACCAGATGCACAAACTGTATGCCCGCCTGTCCATTCGATGCCATCAAGGTTGATCTGCGTGAAGGGCCGATGATCGACGAACTCCGGTGTAAAGGCTGCGGCAGGTGCGTGGCCGTCTGCCGGCCTGACGCGCTGAAGATCGTGCCCTTCGAACCAACTGGGAACTCCACGCCAGTGCCGGGGACAATGTACCTTGAGGAGTTCCTCGAAAAAGTGCGATGACTGAATGAAAACTGTCACGAACAATCCCCCATCTTCGTTACGATATCAATCCGGCAGAGCGCCAGGATAAGAATCATATTTATAGCTTGCATTTTAATCACTAAGGCATGTTCAGATATGCAATTATGAAAGGTATTGAACTCAGATTACTCGAAGAACGGCACGCCGAGGAGCTGTTCTACCTGACAGACCACAGCAGGGAATACCTTAGGCCCTGGACACCCTGGATCGACAGCACCATTACGGTGGCCGACTCGAAAGCATTTATCAGACATTCGCTGGAGCAATTTTCCCGTGGGGAAGGGCTGGTTGCAGGTATCTGGTACAATGGCGGTCTAGCGGGGGTAATCAGCTTCGACCGTATTAACCGCGCGAATCGGTCCGCCATGATCGGCTACTGGATCGGGGTGGAATACCAGAAAAAAGGCCTGATGACTCGAGCATGCGAAGCGCTGATCGACCACGGTTTCAGGGAGTTGGGCCTTAACCGTATCGAGATTTGGGCCGCGGTCGATAACCTGCGCAGCTTGGCCATACCGGAGAGGCTGGGCTTCACACGAGAGGGCACTGAGAGGCAGGCACAGTGGCTAAACGATCACTTTACCGACATCGCCGTATATTCTATTTTGCGCAATGAATGGCAGCCGCGGACATAACACGATCTATAGTCGTTTTTGAGGTGGCAATCATCAGAAGAACGAGCACAGCATAGCGCAGCGATCGTATTATCGTCTCGCCGGCTTGAAACAAAGAAATGACAGACTCCGCTACAACACGGTATAAAACTCTTTTATAAAAGAATAAAAGAATAGAAAGAGGCTGTCACTGCCTAGATGCGAATGCCAAGTTTCCATCGACCTTATTGATCTTGGCCTTCACGATCTCGCCGGTCTTAGTGTTCGGGACAAAGATCGTGAATTTGTCGATCTTGGCGATACCATCGCCTTTCTTGCCCTGGGTTTCGATCTTGAGGTCGTAGACCTTGCCCTCCTCGATGGAGGCGGCCCGGGCGACCGTCGTGGTCCTGGACCTTCTCTTCTGGATCGAGCGCTGGGCGCCGCAAGCATCGCATTTGAGCGTTGTCACCCGGTCATACTTAACGAGCTTAGTGTCAGGCCGGCCGCATTCTGCGCATCTGACGTACTCGCCTACATACTCGTCGACCAGGGCACCGATCTGCTCTGAGGTAAAGCGTCCCTGCAGGACTAGGCGATTTCCTTCTACCTTGCCAGCAGTGCCCATCTCCTTCAGCAGGAATTTGATGAACTGGTCCTGGTCGCGGTTCAGAGTATCGCGAATTTCCTCAAAGTTATCCCAGACCGTAGTTCGGCCCTCGATAAAAGTTTTTGGTTTCGGTACAATAAAGCGCTCTCCACTCGCGTTTGGGTTAGGCGTTCTGGAGATCGCCCTGTTTAATAATGAGTCGTATCCTTCCATTGTTACACACTTTGGTTAGAGTAGCTTATGGGCGGGGTATTTAAAAATGTTTTGGTGTAAAATGACTGGGGAGCGAGCTTTTTTTGGATGGCTGTTGAAACTCCTTTTGCAGGCGACTGTCGGATGCTGCCAAGGCGAGGTGAGTGAGAACGGAAGGCGCCACATACGAGCGAGATTTTCGGAATTTTTGAGCCCCGTGTAGGTAAGCCGAAACTTACACATTTTTGCTATCTTCCACTTTCCCCATTCGCCCGGAGTAATGGTTTCAAATGCTGGTGACTCATGAATGGGGTCGTAGGGTTGGAGAAAACCTGGTTGCTTTATTTTAGTGACGGGGTGAATCCAACCCCTCGATTCCCCTCTTCGAGTGTATTACTCTCAACCGTTTATAATGATGTATCCTATCTTCTATCAATTTAGGCATATAATGGATATTGTTCGAAAGGAACTTTAGCCATTTCCAATTTAAAATCGCCGTCACATAGTAACATAGAGGTATATTTGACTCCTTTGCTTTGGATTGGTGACATTTCACATATGCCTACCTATAGGCGTTATATTATCTATCATTTAAGGAGATAAAAGAGTGAGCAGAGACTCATTTAATAAAAAGAATATCAACCCTATCCTAAAATCATGGGAAGATAAGATGTACATATGATTGAGGGTTGTAGTAATCGGTTGATGATCGTAGTGGGGTTAAAAAGGGAAATGTGGTAATTACTGTGATGGCTTCAACGGTTTTAATCGTGGGCTTTATGGTCTTTCAACCTTCATGGAAGGCTTGTCACCATTTTTGGTGGTAGGGGTGTAATTCTCCTTCAGGTTTAGTCCGGTTTCTTTCCGGCTCGGGTTGGTTTCCTGATCTTTATAACCGCCAACACTCGCAGCCTTGCGAAATAATGTTTCAACCCGTCATTGTAGAGGTACCAATCGGTTTCAGTTTAAATATCTGATGATCGAACGAGACTCGATCCCCTCCGAAGCTGAATCAACCGGGTTTCCCCTCGCCCTATGCTCGTTAACCTATAAAAAAGCGTGTCAACTTCACAAAAAACTGAGAATGAATAGTGAGGACAGTTCACTTGACTAACTCTGTGCCCTTCTCGACGACGATCCTATGCGGGGTGGGTAGCTTGTGGCCAGCTCTGCGGAGGGCTTCCTTGGCTTTCTCGAAGTTCGCGCGGTTGGTCCAGATGGTAAAGACGCCCTGTCCCATGTATACGCGGGCGGCGGTGCCTACTGCTTTGCCAAAGGCCCTGCGCATACCATCCGATACACGGTCTGCACCCGCGCCGGTCGCCTGTTTGTTCTCTCGTAGTACTTGGTGTGGATATACTCTTACCTTGAACCTGTAGTTCGCCTTGCCTACATCGTTCATGAGGTATTTGTTGGCAGTTATGCGGGCCGATTCGAGGGAATCATGTCTGATCTGGCAGGTCTCGTTGACCACTAGTGTGACTGCGATTGGCAACTCTTCAGTCAGGTTCCCCATATCAAACTGGGTTACCTTGACGCCCGGTACACCACCCATATACTCGCGCCGTGTGTACGATGGGCCTGAAAAATTTTTATACATTCTTCCTGGTTTTCTCGCCATAATATGATCTCCGTTGAATCTATAAGCATGTAGTTAGTAATTTGCGGTCTTAAAATGACTTCGGGTATTATAAATGTTATGCCAGATCAGGCGGTGATTAAAACAATATTATTTGTGGGTTGACCGACCGATCAACTCTTGATCATATCGTTCATCTGCTTCATAATTATATTTGATCCGCTCGATGTTCTCCTGGTCCTTGGCCAGCTTGTCGTTGACCGACGAGTTGAATGTCTCGTGGGCCATCTTTAGATCCTCGGACATCATGCGAACCTCTTCGATCGCCGATTCGCTGATCTTTCTGATTTCCCCTACCGATGTCCAGTCGGTCGCGTTTAGCTCTGTGCTTCTGGCTTCCAGCGCTGCAAATTCCGTGTTGATGCGATCCGTAACATCCTTATAGCGCTGATCAAGCCTGTCCTCCCAGTCTGAAACCTGATTGAGGAGGTCAGCGTTCACCATGTTGACCTCCGCTTCGACCCGCTGCAGATCGGATAGAAGCTCGTCGATGGCCGCAATGGCGGCATCCGGCTTGATCATGGCGTATTCTCCGGCCTTCAGCCTGCGAATCTCATCCCTGGTCAGCTCATAGTTGCCTGTATCCGACCTATGCTCATACGAGTTACCTCATACGAGTTACCTCATACGAGTTACTATCGTTTCTCTCCCGGTCCGGTCTGGCGATGAGCTGCTGCTCTATGGAAATATGGCTCTCGAAGTCTAATTACATCTCACCCTTTACGCGTTGATCAGTTCGTTCATTGTCTTCATGATTTGCTTGATCTTCTCTGCGTTCTCCCTGTCGGAGTCCATCTTCTTATTGATCGACTCCTCCACATCTTTCTGGGTACTCTTCATCTGGGCTATGGATTCATCTCTCACCGATATCATAGATGTCTTTCCGGCGTTGATAGTGGCGATGGCTTCGTCCTTGGACTTGCATGTCGACTTCTTGGCGGCGTCTGCAGCCATGATCGATTCCGATGAAGCGTCTTTTATCGACTTGATTGTCTCCGCCTTTAGGTTGGATGTCGACTTTAGAATATCGCTTCTGGTATCTTCCACTTGGCGAATCGTGTTATCCCTGAGGCCTACGATATGGTCGCTCACTTCTGTTCGGGTGTCCTCAAGCTGTTTCAGGACTGTGCCGCTGGTCTCTTTAAGCTCCAGGACGGCGGTTGAACTGGTTTCCTGGATTTGCCTGGTTGCGGCGGAACTGGTAGTGTCGAGCTGTCTGATCGTGACGGTCCTGGCATCGTCGATCTGGGCGGCAGCCTTCGTGCTGACATCCTCCATCCGCTTCACGGCAGAGGAGCTGATCCCTTCTATCTCTTTCAGCGTCTTCGTGCGGATATCCTCCAGATCGTCTATGGTATGGGATCTAGCGTCCTTCAGCTCTTTGGCGACCGTGGTGCGAATGTCATTGACCTCGCGGGATATCTCGGAGCGGATCCCTTCCATTTCGCCCGTGACTTCCACCCTAGTCTCCTCGATATCGTGCTTAACATCTGTCCGCGTGTCTATGATCTCCTTGTTAACCGTGGTCTTGGTCTCCTCCAGTTCCTGCATAAGGCAGGTGCGGGTGCTCTCCAGCTCTGTGGTCAGCATCTCCTTGGTCTCTTCGATCTCATTCAGCAGGTCTTTGGTCTCCCGACTCTGTCGTGAGATGTTGTTTTCGACCTCAATGATCTTGTTGATCAGCTCGTTTTCCGCCTCTCGAACCCTGGTGATCATCTCTACCTCGATCTTGTTCTCGAGGTTGCGCTCCATCATGTTCAGGTTATCCTCTAACGTACAGTAGCGGTACTCGATGTTGTTGAGGTTGATGATCTCTTTGCGAACGGCCGCCAGACGTTCGTCCAGATCCGAGAACGTTTTGTTCACATGATCGATCTGGACCTTCAGGTACTGGCCCGATTTGATAAGCTTGGTCTCCTGCGGGGTCACCCGTTCGGAATCCTCGACCAGGCCGTCTACCGTTTTCTTGATCGACTTCAGCTCTTCCCGGTGGCCGTCGAAGGTCCTGATATCTGCGGCGAACGATTCCTTCAGGCGGCTTTCTACGTTGGATACGGACTCCTTCACTTGGCTGATCTCAACAGAAAGTGCCCCGTTGATTTGCTCGATCTCGGTTGTCAGCGATTTCTTTATTTCGCCGGTTTCGGTTGTCAGCGATTCTTTTACCTGAGCGATCTCTCCGGATAGCGATTCGTTTCTTTGTTCGGTTTCGGCTGTCAGCGATTCTCTAATTTCCGCGAGGCTGGATTCAAACGATTTCTTTATTTCGCTGGTTTCGGTTGTCAGCGATTCTTTTACCTGAGCGATCTCTCCGGATAGCGATTCGTTTCTTTGTTCGGCTTCGGCTGTCAGCGATTCTCTGGTTTTCGAGAGGTTGGATTCAAACGATTCCCTGATATCGGTCATGTCTGTAATCAGCGATCCCTTTGCATTGCCGATCTCTGCGTTAAGCATTAGCTTCATATTATCGATGTTTGTCGCTATGGAACCCTTCATCTGATTCAGATCGGAATCGGTCGAGCTTCTGAAAGCGTCGATGTTTGCCTGAGAGTTGCCGATGCTATCTTTGATCCCGTTGATGTCGGCTTTCATCGTGTTCATGTCTGTGGCTATGGAATCTCTAACACGGGTGACATCTGCTAATAGGGACTCTCGGGCATACTCTTTAAGGGAGCGGATCTCCTCCTCATAGCCCGCCATGGTGGTGGACATCGCATCAAGTTTTGCGTCGGTGTTCTGTTCGCTTATCGCGGATAGACTATCACGTAGAGAGTTGATCTTGCTGTCCAGGATTGAAACAGAGTTCTTAAGGTGGTCAACTTGGCCGGTATGTTCGGACGTGAGGTTATTTATGGATGTGATCGTGGCTCTGTGCTCTTCCAAGGTGCGCTTGATTAATAATGTATCGTCGTCTGCATCCTTCGTCACGGACTTTGACGAATTCAGGCCGTCTGAGACCCTATTTACTGTGCTGTGCACCTCATTGATCTTCCCCTCATGACCGATCATACGGTCCTTTAAATCTTTGATCTCGATGGCGAGCGTTTTGAGGACGTCCCTTTCCTGTTCGATGTACTCGTCGAGCCTCAGCTCTCTGATCTTCCTTACCTCTTCGTACAGCAGGGCAATAGCCTGCTTCTGAGCCTCGATCTGGGACTTGTTCTCGGCAATGTTCTCTTCATACCGCTTGGTCTCAGATGGCTGTGCCGGCCCGGTCCTAGTTCTCTCCATCTCGAGTTTTTCCAGCTGTGTCGTGAGATCAGCGGTCTTCTTAGCAAGCTCCTCGTTCTGCCGGGTCAAGTTCTCGTTCTGTCTGGCGAGGTTATCGTTCTGCCGGCGCGTCTCAGAGCGGTAGTCCTCGACCTGCGCTTTCAACTCGTTCATGGTAGCGGTATCATCCGTGTGCTGATGGGGTTTTAAATCTATTTTCCCATCATGTTTAGGTGCCTCTCCGATCTCCAGTTTCTCCGGCGATCTGGCCGGGGCGTACGGAGACAAGGACTGGGATGAATGCAATATATTGGGCTTTAAAATAGGCGGCTTTAAAATGGGCTTCGGCTGCGGTATCGCATGCTTTGCTTGTGGTTTCTGCGCCGGGGCTTTATCGGTCTTATCCACTCCAGGAATCGGTGGTTTTCCGAGCGATACTACTACCGGCTTTTCTCCTGGCTTTTCCTGAGCTTTCGGCATCTTTTGCTCGATCTTCGTCTCTGTTTTCGCCTTGCCAGGCTTCGTGGGCTCGTTCTTACCATCGCTCTTGGCAAGGATCGACTGAAGTGTCTCGAGTTCCTTTTTCAACCGTTCGTCATCTTCTTTCGACCTTGGTTTAAACTCGGTTTTCTTCGGCTTTTTATTAAATAAACCCATTTAGATCCCAGCCTATATTTTTGCTACAAGCTATTGTAAATATTCAAAATATATCGGTCCATATACTTTGTTATTATCCAATAGCTATACTTGTATTACCTCTCTCTGTTATTATCCGTTATATCTTTTTGCTTCGATGTACAGACGATCGCTTTACAGTCCTTTTTGAAATGCTTTTGTTCTATCGTAGCGTTCGTATTGCCGAATCACCCGAAATCCTAAACAATCAAAAAAACACAGCGTTGTTTGTTACTCACGTTCTCTGGGCTGCGCAATGAAGAAAGCCCGCCAGCTTTAGCCGTGAGAGCAATCACAGATCACGGTAAAGGCCTGGATCGTGTGAACTGATATCGCTCGCATAAAGACCAGTCAGTACACCGGCCATAATACAGAAAGCAGCTATGTACCCACCATTCATCAGTTCATCAGTTCATCAGTTCATCAGTTCATCAGTTTATCAGTTTATCAGTTTATCCGTTCATTTATCCCTTTTCCCTATATGTTGCGCAGGACTCGACAAATTTGTCGGCCAGCTGCAGATAGGATGCGGCATGTAAATGGGTATATGCTGCGAGCGTATTATTGGAAATCATGCCGTCCATACCCTCTCGAATCCCGGCGCCACGGTTGAGTCTGTACGCGAACTTCGTATTTGAGGGTAGATCGGTGATCATTGAGTGGTGGAACTCATGGCCCTTAAAGATGGATCCTTCCTCCCCGATCGGAGCATTAGTTTCAAAGCGGCCGACTACGTAGCCTATTGTTCGGACGTGTTTCATGGAAGCTGTTCCGTCGAACACTCCCGCCATCCCGTGGCGGGAGCCGTCCTCGATCTCGAGGTTTTTCATCAGATACATTAGCCCGCCGCACTCGGCGTATATTGGCATTCCCCGTTCTGACGCCTCACAGATCGATTTTCTCATTGTCTCGTTGGCAGCGAGGTCTGCGGCAAAAATTTCTGGGTATCCTCCCCCGATGATTATCCCGTCGACTTCGGGTATTTCTTCATCATGGAGGGGGCTGAACTGGATGATCTCCGCGCCTTTGCATTGGAGAAGATCGATGTTGTCCTTGTAGTAAAAGTTAAACGACTCGTCAAGCGCGAGGCCTATTCGGACGCCGCCAGGCTTTCGGGTGGTAAAGATCTCCGGTTTGCGCTCCCTGAGTTGTGGCGCCTCGTTCGCGATCTCTACGATCCGCTGTAGGTTTAGGTTATCCCGTATTGTCTCCTTGATTTTATCAAGTTTGGCATCGAAACCCTCTACCCGGGAAGCGCCCTCTCTAGCCGGGATCAGGCCTAGGTGGCGCATGGTCAGCTTCATCGCGTTGCTCCTTGGGACGGCTCCCAGCACCTCCACGCCTGTATACTTCTCTATGGCCGTGCGGGCTTTCTCCGCGTGGCGGTCGCTGCCGATTTTGTTCAGGATTACGCCTTGGATGTTTACGCTTCGATCGAAATCTCTATAGCCCTTGACGATGGCGGCCGTGCTCCGGGTGATGCTCTGGGCATCCACGATCAATACGACCGGCGCTTTTAGTATTTTGGCGATCTGGGCGGTAGAGCCCGTGTCTGACAAGCTTTCCAGTCCCTCGTATAGCCCACGGACGCCTTCAATGATAGAGATATCGCAGCCTTTCGAGGAGTGCAGAAAGGCCTCGAGGACTGCCCTGTCCGACATCAGATAGCCATCCAGGTTTCCGCCCTGCTTGCCCGTGATCATGGAATGGTAGCTGGGATCTATGTAGTCTAGGCCTACCTTAAATGGCTGGACGCTCCTGCCCTGGTCTTTGAGCAGCGCCATGATGGCCACAGATATCGTCGTCTTGCCGGCGCTGCTCCGGTCGCCGGCCAGGATCACCCTCGGTATCTTTATCATAACAGCGTCAAATCCCTAAGGTATGCGTCTTCTAATGCTTCGGGAACCTTATTATCCTTTTCCGTTAAAACTTTCGCCGCAAGGTCCCTATATATGGAAGCGACTTCAGATCCGGCACCCGCCTCGATGAGGCTTTTCCCTTCTCTCTCGCATTGTTGAACGATCCGGCTGCGCGGGATATACGCCATCATGGGCACTCTAAGCGCGTCCGCAAACCGCTGTACGATCTCCCGCTCTCCGGACGCCTCCCGCTCATTGCAGATAATCCCGCCCAGCTGCGTCTTCAGCGTATTGAGACCGCGGCATATATTGTTGGCGGCGTACAGCGGCATGTACTCTCCCGAGGTGATAATATACGCTTCTCCAACCATGTTTTTCGTGATGGGGACCGCGAAGCCGCCGCAGACGATATCCCCCGGAACATCAAATATGACTACGTCAGCCTTCTCCATGGCTTTAGAGATCTTGTGAAGCAGCTGCACCGCTACGATGATCCCCCTGCCGGCACAGCCCACGCCAGGCTCAGGGCCTCCGACCTCGGCGCATTTTACCCCACCGTAGCCCTCGAAGACGATTTCCCCTTCCAGGATGCCATCCGTTTTATTGTTGAGCCGGCGCACGGTATCCATGATCGTCGGTATGCGCCGGCCGCCGAGAAGGGTGATCGACGAATCGCTCTTCGGATCACAGCCTATCAGCATGACACTCACGCCCATTTCGCCCATCGCTGCAGCCATGTTAGAGGCGGTCGTCGATTTGCCTATGCCGCCCTTACCATAAATGGCCAGCTGCTTCTGTCTCATAGCATGCTCCTCAGCGTCGCCCCGAACTCCGACTCCACGATCCGGTTCACGCCCAGCGTCTTCGGGTGCAGGTCGATCTCTACCATTACATGCTGGTGGCCTGCTTTGCGCAGCGGGTCCACTTGTCGAGGGCCGTTGGTGATTGAGAAGATCTCCATACCCCTCAGCGCATCAACAGGAATACCGTGAGGAACGCCGGTGATGACCGCGTAGTCGTAATCATGGTATTTCTCTCTTATGATTTCGGCCGCTATATTGCCCGTAACCGGATACTCATCCAGCCCGCCAGTAATATGGTTGATTGCATACCCCTTCTCCCTGAAGGCCTTTGTGACAGTGGCCGCATACCTTCTGATCCTGGGAAGACCGGTTTCCATTTCTAAATTGGCGATAGTGATAGGCGCCGGCGCGCCGAGCTTCTCTGCCGCTTCGCATACGGCAAGGTTGGCATCGGCGAACATGTACGCGGTCTCCTTTTTGGCATTGAGGATTGAGATCCCCCGCCTCTCCTGATGCATTAGCTCTATCAGCCTCGTCGCCGCCTTATATTTCAGGTCACCTCGGGAAGGCTCGATGTAATCGCTGCTGGCCGCGCCAGCCCTCTTCTCAAGCTCGGTGGCGAGAATCAGCATCCTCTTCTGTCGCTCCATCTCAGCCCGGTCAAGGATGCCAGCAGCATATGCCGCCTCCAGGGTGAGGATGGCCCCTGTCGTGTTATCCCCGTATCCTGCGTGGATTTCCACTTCGACGACCGGTACGCCTGGTTCCGCCTCCTCCACCGCCCGGTGGAAGTTTTCGCCGATGATCATGCTGGCGCAGGTGCCCACTATACCGATCGTCCGTGGATTAAACCGGTCCGTGACCTTCTTCAGGACGCTGACCAGGATATCATGAGCTCCGAAGACGTAGTCCGAGTCACACATGGCCGTGGTGACCACTCGGATGCCATCCTCCTCCAGCAGTCGGGAATGCTTGAAGCAGCAGCCTGGCGGTCCGTGCAACACCGCTACATCCACATCAAGATCGCGCAGCGTGTACAGTGCTGCTACGATGGCGCTTGGCCGCGGCTGTATTATCCGGTCATCTTCCACAGGTCCACTACCTCCATGTCTTTACGCACGATATAATCATATCTCCGGGAGAGGTCATCCTGATCGCCGTTCTGATGCCTTCTTCAAGGCTGGCGGCGTTCAACTTTCCCGCGCTGCGCAGACGGTCCCCGACCAGTACCACATCGTCGATCCATTCGGCCGCAATGCGGGATGCCTGCTCCGGGTTCAGCCCTTCGCACACGTTATACCGTTCTTCGCCCAGCACCAGCACCTTGCGCCTGCTATAGGCGTGGCACCTCCCGAGTGCATGCATCACCCCGTCGATCGTTAGTCCTGAACAGGAATTGTCCAGCAGCGTACGGCCTTCAATCGTATCCAGTTTCATCCGTCCTGGGATCCCTGAAAAGCCGGACAGACTCTTACCGATTGCGCTCTCTGGGACGCCCAGCCGCAAGGCTGCGGTTGTAGCGCACAGTATCGGCACCGCATATGTGTCTATGTCCAGTCCCGGGGAGAAACTCGGTTTTATCGGGTTATTCAGCATCCACCCTTCCATCGCCCCGTCCCTGCCGAAACAGAGGTCTCCGCCCTCCCCGAAGGTGATCTCGCTGAGCCCTAGGCCGACCCGGTACGAGGAGTCATGTATGATCGTGCAGTCCGGCCTCGCGTTCTCGATCATCTGCATCTTTGCAGTATATGACATTTTTGTTCCTCCAGCGATCGGGTAGCCCCTATCAAGGGCGGTGATGACGCCTACATCGGCCGTTCCGCATCCTCCTAGCGAGACTTCGAAGATGCACGTCGTCGGGTGTATCCCGGCGTCTCGGGCTCGATCGAGCGCTTTTATTATGTTGGCCGGGGTAATGCTCAGCCTGTCTCCAAGGGGCTCTCCATCGTAGGTCAGCCCGGTGCTGGCGTGTAGCAGGATTTTCTCGCCCGCCGATCGTAGCATCCCCGCCAGGATGGTGCAGGTAGTGGTCTTCCCGTACGTCCCGGTCACCTCTATCGACCTGACTCCCTTGAGGCGGCCTGTCGCCTCGATTAGCATGCCAGTCATCCGGTGATGGGTGATGATCCTCGCGCCGAGCTTCCCCGCATCCTTCATTATCGGAGCGTAATTCAGGTGTACAGGGGTCACCAGCAGGTCATATTCCCCGGCTTCGGAGGGTTTGACCACATGTATACCCGCATCGTCCTTTCTTCTTGACGTTCCGTAGACGTCCACGGCGAAGGCATCGTAGCCCAGGGCTTTAAGCTCGCCTGCCAGTACCAGCCCACCATGGTTCACGTCCAGGACGGCGATGCGAGACGCTTCAAGTTTCATCTGCCGGATCGATCCTTCGGTCGCTTTTCTTCAGTTCTGGTAGACATCATATGCCTGCGAGATCCTCCTGCAAGAAAGCTCAGCGATCAGGTCGTCCGGCCCCAACGGGTCTGCATAGACAATGTCATAGCCATTGTAGCTGATCCTCTTCTCGCCGTCCTTAAGTCCGATCAGGCCTGGGATGTCCTCTTTGATGTGAACTCCTTTGGCCAGGAACAGTGGAAACACGACGATCTTATTCACCCCGGTGCCTTGAAAGCTGTCGAGCCCGTCCTTGATGCTGGGCTTATTCATATTCATGAAACCAATACGGGTCACCGCATTCGGCATCCGTTTAGCTATACGTGACGCGATGTCCTCGATCAGCTCCTTGTTATGGGGCATGGAACTTCCATGTCCGACGACCAACAGGCCGAACTTTTCGCTTTCCATCACAAACAACCACTCCGTATGTATTTACTTGATTAATATACACCGGCAGGCGTTCTGCCGCTAGACTATAACATTATAAGTGCTTCTGAAGATATAAAAAATTTTAGTTTCGTAATACTGGTTATGAAAAATTTTTACATTTTTATACGCGTCATAATGAAAACTTCCGGCTGATGATTGTGTTTTAATCCACGGCCATAGGCATCATTATTTATCCTATGATGTAATACAACTATATGCAAATGAACCTAAGTGACATTAAAAATTCTCTGCTCAGCAGCTTCATGCCCAAGAAGAACAACGTTAAAGGTTCTCAGCCCAACAACTTCACGGTCAAGAACCGTGATAAGGTGACGCCTTACCCGACAAAGGATGGTTCGATCGTCTGGGAGCTGTACCACCCCAATCATTTGCAAATGACCGATGTCAGTATTGCTGAGGCCTATGTGGAAGGCGGCACAGAGACGAAGCCCCACGTTCACCATGCGGCCCAGGAGATCTATTATATTATCGATGGGGAGGGTACCATGATGCTGAACAACCGGCGGATCGACATACGCACAGGAGACGCGGTACTGATCCCGAGCGGGACGTCACATAAAGTCAAGGCGGGGGGATACGGTGTCCGGATCCTCTGTGTGTCGACGCCTCCGTATATGCATGAGGACACCGGGCTTGTGAATGTCTGATCACAAAACGCTATCCGTTCCTTTTATATGATTCCGCAAGCTCCTCGACATCGTCGTAGTACCTGCCTTTCAGCCCGGCCATGTGGCCGCTGAACGCCTCGCAAAAGCTTTCTTCGGGACTCGAGGAGTAGCCGGACGGCTCCCTGTGCACGTAGATCCGCCCCCATCGTGCCCTTTCCCCCGGCTTCATTCTTACATAGATATAATGGGCAAGCTCGTGGAACAGGATATACCTGATCGGGCATCCGCAGGGTGGATGGTAGTTACATGACGAGTCGATCGCGTACTGGCGCCAGAGCTTTTCATCATCCTCAAGCCATCCGGCATTGATAAGGATCACCGGGCCTGGAAGGAACGGCAGCCAGTGGTTCAAGCACATCGAGTAGCCGCCAAGCCGGTTGCCAAAATATCGCCTGTCGAGAGACTGCAGTAATGATGGCACCCGGACTACCGCGATGAACGCCCTCGCTGTCAATCCAGGGTAACGCGACTCCAGCTCTTCGGAGACCGACTTAATCAGGCGGCTACATTTGTTGGCGCGGCCGAGTAGAAGCCTCATGGTTGATCCGTCGTTTCTGACGCGGTGCAGAACATTATTTGCACTGGGTTCCGCGGAAGATCAGCGCGTCGCCGGCTCCACGAGAGGCGGCCCATCTGCTGAATACCCGTTCCCCGCCCAGCTTCGCCATGATAAACAGCGGGGCCACTAGAGGCAGTCGTACATATCGGTAATAGCGTCCGTCGTCGAGCATCCGGTCCATGCAATACACCAGCCCGGTATCCTGGGATGTGAAGACTTCGCCGCGGATCCCTGCGCGAGCCATCAGCTGATCAATGGAGCGCCGGGTAAAATATTGCCTGTGGGCACGGTGGTAGAACCAGCGCCGATCGCCAGTGCTATGGCGCAGCGCGAGCATCTCGGACGATGGCACATCGATCACGACAAGGCCGCCGGGGGCCAGCAGTTCTGACACAGATCGCAAAAACGGTAGCGGATCATCGATGTGCTCCAGCACTCTGAAGAGAGTAATAATATCGAACCGGGCTGAAGTCGGGATCTGATCAAATTTTTTATAGGCGGTGTGCGATCTAGCGACAAAGGCACGGAGTTCATCATTCATTTCCATGCCTTCTGCACACGCAGCCCCCGCTTCCATTGCTGCCGACAGGAATGAGCCTGCAGCACAGCCAATATCCAGGGTCCGGGCACCCTGAAGATGGCTTTTCATGCCCGCAGCCCGTTTCCGTGCCAGCGGAATGGCGTCCGCAAATATCTTCGCCGGCGCACGGCTGCCATGGTATGATGCCTCGTACTCTTCTCCACCATAGTCCAGCGGCCCTGGCGAGATAATTGTAAGGTGGCCGCAGTCGCCGCATGCCGCCAGCAGCCCCTGCTCCCCATCTTTCAGCGCCCGGGTGTATGTGATAGTGGCAGCCCCACAACACACGCAAGTAGATATTTGCTCTCTAACCGGCGACATATGTGTTGTAGTTTGCTTGCTTTTAACTCTTAACCTTTTGGTTTAAGGTATAGATAAGGCCGTGTTATCATGAGCAATATGAATACAAGCCCAGAATAATTGTACCAAATATACGAAAGTTGTGACTATCGAGAATATTCGACGCCTAAGACCGTGCTGGAGGCCGACAAACTCTACTGTATAACACGATGAAAGTGCACGGCCATGTGTTCATCGGATCCTTATGCTTGTACGCTTACACCGATTGAAATCTTATTGAAAGCATGGGCTGGATAATAGTATGCCCTGGAAATGCGATGACACCGCAAAATCTACGTGCTATAACATGAGAGACTCAAAAATTAAGGTCTTAAATGGGGGGTTTCAGGAGGCCCGGGCTTCGGCTCGATCTCCGCCTTTGCCGCCCTTGTCCGAGCGGTCCTTCTTCTTCAAATCTTCCTCGATCCACTCGAGCCGGCCCAGCGCAGGCTGGCGCATGGTGAGGCCGATCTTGCTCTCCCGCGGGTCATGCTCATTGAGGCTAACGGTCACGATCCTAGCCCGAACTTTATCGCCCTCGTTCAGCGATCTGTTGGTATCTCTGCTGGTCAGGCGGGCGTTCTTCTCGTCATAAGTCATAAACTCGTCTGCGATCTGACTGACATGCACTAGGCAGTCCACAGGCCCAACCGCCACAAATGCGCCGAAGTTGACGATTTCGACGACAGAGCCCTCAATGATCTCCTGCTGTTCTGGCTTGTAGGAGATAGCATCGAAGGTGACCTCGTAGTATACGGCACCATCTCCCACCAGGATATGGCCTTCGCCAATCTCTACCACGCCTGTGACGGCAACGATTGAGCCTAGCGCCTTGTCGATGCGGCCTTCCATTTTCTCCCGAAGGGTCTCAGCAATTACGTTCTCCAAGTCCTCTTCCAGCCTCTGGGGCGGTATCCTGATGATGTCTACAAGTCTAACTTTCCTGTACATAGCATCCCATCCGTGTAATGATGGTTATTAATGCAACGGCGATCATCGGTCTGTCTGTTGATCTATCTATTCGATCTCCAGTTTATGCCGGGACCGCATGAATATGACCTTGATGCCGTCCATTTTCAGTCGTTTTCTCAGCTCTGAGTCGTTGGTGAATACCGGGGCGTCTATCTCCTTTCCCAGTCTCTCCAGCACATCGTCGGCGCTACCTGATGCATCGATGATCTGGCATCGACCCAGCAAACTCGTCGCGACGGCCAACGCGGCCCGGTCTTTTCCCGTTACTTTCTCCCTAAGAGAGACGATCTCGTCCCTCACGGCCGACGGCACCAAGAACTCGTCGAATCCAAGTCGGCGCAATTCGTCGAATATGTCAATGCCGTGCTGCCCTGGAACCATGAGCCCGTTGGTATCGACCAGCACTTTCAACCGATCAATTCTCCGATGCCGATCAGCCGCCATCTGGCGCCGATCCTGCGGCTGATCGCGATTCGAGAGCCGACTTCGGCGCATACAGGTCGCTTGAGTTTAACCTCCGCCTCGCTGCCGCGGGCGGATGTTACCACGCCGATGGTCATCGAGGTGCCCACGCTGAGCATGAGCGGCTCGCTGGTAGCGATGGGCTTGACCTTCTCGTCCTCGCTGACGCCAACCACCCGGTCGAGCAATTTGGTCTTGACCACGAACTTCTGCCAGACGGGTGGGAGTGTGCCGGGCCTGCCTACCACCTGGCCGGCCAAACCATCGCTCTTGGTCATCGCTGGGTCCAGTCTGGTGCCCACGGCGAGCAGGCCGCCCGGAGTCGCGATATCGACGCTTTCACCGCCGTAGACGAGCTTTGTGACGGTCGTTTCGATGGGAATCCAGCTGGTCTTGTTCTCGGATTCCACTTTACGTCCGGGACGGATCTCAATATCATCCTTGACATCGAGCTTTCCTTGGGAAACGGTGCCTCCGATGACGCCGCCATTAAGTTTGGACGGTACGGTTCCGGGTTTGTTCACATCGAAGGACCTGGCCACGAACATGATCACCGGTTTTTCCAGGTCATGTACCGGGGTTGGGATGGTCTCCTCGATGGTTTTGATCAGTACATCGATGTTGACCTTCTGCTGGGCCGATATCGGCACGATCGGGGCGTTTTCGGCGACGGTTCCCTTGACAAAGGCCTTGATCTGGTTATAGTGCTTGATCGCATCTTCTCTGGACACGATGTCGATTTTGTTCTGGGCAATGACGACGTTCTTGATGCCGATTATATCCAGTGCCATCAGGTGTTCTTTGGTCTGAGGCTGGGGGCAGGGCTCATTGGCTGCGATGACCAGCACTGCGCCGTCCATGATCGCGGCTCCGGAAAGCATGGTGGCCATAAGCGTCTCATGTCCCGGAGAATCGACGAAGGACACGGTCCTGAGTTCCTCCACGTCCCCCCCGCACGTCGGGCACTTTGCGGTTGCGCAGTAGCACTCGGGCTCGCCGCAGTTCTTGCACTTGTAAAAGGTACAGTCGGCGTAGCCGAGGCGGATGGAGATGCCTCGCTTGAGTTCCTCGCTGTGGGTGTCGGTCCACACCCCTGAGAGGGCGCTGACCAGGGTGGTCTTACCATGGTCTACGTGGCCTACCATACCGATATTAACGACAGGCTGTGACAAATCTGTTATCCTCCGGAAGAAATAATGTATAAGCCGATAAGCATAGCTATATATCAGTTCTCACGATGTTCTATGAGTTAGTATCCCTTCTCATATAAGTAGATTTAGGAAAATAATTCTTATATCTTTTCATGCGTGTTCACTTTGTGCACTTCGCCAGGCCTGTACTACTGGGGTATCCTATCAAAGACCGGTTTTCCTCCTTGCGCTATCGGCTGCCCCATACCATTTGCAGTTCGATCTGGCGGATGTCCGCGTGATTCAGTGGACTAGCTGGGCGGTGTCGCCGCTTTTTATGGTGCTGAGCAGTTGAGGCCGCTGAGGACCTGCGTCGTGAGGATCGGCGGCGACCAGGTAGCTATTATCGTTTGATCGTACCAAAAAGATCTTTGATTTTTTTGGCCTGTCCCAATTTTGCTTAAAATTATATGTCAACCCAAGAGTGTTGGGGAGGCCAACTGGTTAGCAAAATTGGGACAGGCCCGATTTTTTCGATCAACTGCGATGGTGTCTCTTCTGTTGTGGCTGATCGCCCTTTTTCTGGCTCCCTTTTTCGCCTTCTTCATCGTGGTACTCCCGGTCGTGTTTTTCGCGCAATGCCTCTTTTTTCCGGCGAAGGGCTTCTTCCTCTTCCTCTTCCTCGTCGTCCATCTCTCTTCTGGATTTTTTCTTGATCTCCACCGGTCACATCTCCTGTATCACATTTATTATTATAATTTATTTATATTATGTTATGTGTGGGTCATAGGTATATTTTTCTGCCGTTTCCCCGGCCTATCGACCAAGATAACCGTATGAGCATCAATCCTCCTGCAGGTGCACAGTAAATATTTAACTGAAGCTGAAAGATAGCTACGTGGGCAAATCCCTTTGAGCCGATGATCTCTTATGAGGACCATTATTTTCACCCACGGGGATAGCGACGGGCTATGCGCCGGCGCACTGGCGCTTGCTGCATTCCCCGACTCGCCGATCTACTTTACCAACGCGGTATCAATCATGGCTGACATTGAGAACGCGAAGGGTTTCAACAGGGTGGTGATCAGCGACATCGCGATCAATATACCGACCAGCGGACAGCTCAAGGATCGCATCGACCGGCTGGCGGCAGGGGCAGAGGTCATCTACATCGACCACCACCCGCTGCCCGAAGGTTTCAAGGCCGAATGGTTGACCAGCGATCTTACCAGCAGCGCCTCTGAAATGGCCTACCAGTACTTGAAAGATCGCCTGCCTAAGGATATGAGCCGGGTGGCGCTGTACGGTGCCATCGGGGACTACAGGGATGATTCGAGCAGCATTTACAGCCTGATCCAGGACTGGGATAAGCGCAGTCTGTACTACCAGGCGGGCACCCTGTCACAGGGCATTGAGATCGGCAGACGTGACTATGACTGGAAGCGCTACCTGATCATGCAGCTATCCAGGAATATACAGCCGTCCGACATACCCGACCTAGTGAAAAACGCTCAGAAGGAGGCCCAGATGGAGAATGAGATGCGACTGAGGGTGCGGAAAGATGTAATCCGGATGCGCAACCTCTCGTATGTGCTCGATGAGAAGGCCAGCATCGGCAAGGCGGCGATATATGCCCGGGTATATGGCCGTACTCCCGTCGGCCTGTCGGCAGAATACCGGGAAGGCAGGGATGTTTACGATTTCAGCCTGCGGGCGATCGGGCGCATTAACCTGAATCCCGTGATAAGCCATGTGGCACCGAAGCATGGTGGCAACGGTGGAGGCCATCCCCTTGCAGCCGGCGGTCGGGTCCCGGCGGCCGACCTGAAGGAATTCCTGCGCGATCTGGATGATGCAATCGGGGAAGAGCTAGGCGTTTAAACCATCCACCACAAGGGTGCAAGGGAGGTTTTTATTTACAATGGTAATCGCTCGTTGAAAAATCCTCTTATGCCTTTGTACCCATGACTGGTTATCAATTCTTTTTGTCATAGTGACTGTTATTCACTTAGGATAGTCACGATCTTACCAGCACCAGCCCTTTTCTTTGCCGTAACATATTAATACGAGGACACACTATCTCCAAGGCGGTGATTCTGCATGGGAAAGACTGGAAGCGTTGAATGGGTCCAGATCCGCGGCAGGAAGGGCCAGATGAGGCTCGTCCCCAAGGGTGACTCCCAGGGTAACAAGCCCGGCCCTCAACAGCGTTATGATTCCAAAGGCTTTGTGCGTCGCGTCATATCCAGGACGAAGAAGAACGTGCTCGGCGTCAAGGCAAGATCAAAGAAATAATTATTCTATAGCAGGCCCCATAAGGGGCCGAATATATATCATACTCGATTATGTTTGATACTTTTTCTATGGTGGTAGTGTACTACCGATCAACTACCAATGTATTATATTATGATTTTCCCAGATAACAATACACCATTTATTGTTTAATATAATTATTGTCTGATATTTACATGCTTAGGATACAGATCGATCTTCACCGAATTTTTTTAGCTTCCTGCAATACAGCTAAAAGATTTGTTTTACATATTTATAATATTCATTTCATATTTTATACCCCGAATAAAAAGGTTTAAGACACAAGCGGTACATTTTATGACAGCATCTGACTTGATATGATGCTATTCAGGGGAATTGTATGTCAAAGGCTGAAATACTGACCCAGTTGAAGACGGCCGAGGAGCAGGCGAAAATGCGCCGTGAAAAGGCCAACGAAGCGGCTAAACAGACCGTCACTGCCGCCAGGGCTGACGCCTCGGCAATCATCGAAAGTGCCCGGAGCAAGGCAGCTACTGAGGCGCAGACCAAGATCGATAAGGCTGCAGCCGAGATCGGCGCCCAGTCGAAATCAACACGCAGCGCCGGCGAGAATGATGCAGCCGCTCTGAAGGCATCAGCATCGAAGAACGTGAGCACCGCCACTGATTATCTAATAAAAGAATTTGAGAGGTACATCGATGTTAGAGCCTCAAAGAATGGATAGGGTCCTCATCGTCGGTACCAAAGACGTAATGGAGACCACGATCAACGCACTGCACGATCTGAACCTGCTGCACGTGGAAGACTACATAGCTGAAGATGAGTACTTTCGCATAGGCAAACCCCTGAAGACTGCGACTCCACTGTCCGAGAAGCTGCTGAAGCTGCGATCGATCAAGAGCTACCTCGGTACCAAGGATGTCATCCCGATAAGGGAAAAACAAGACAAGGTCCTTAAGGAGCTCGAGGCCAACCTCGGGTCACTGGAGCAGACGGTCACGAAGAAGACGTCCGAAAAGAGTGCCCTGGAGTCCGAAATCAAAGAGTTGGAGCACAAATCAGAAGTACTGAAGCCCTACGAAGCCCTCGGGGTCCGGCCGGAACTACTATCCGGGTATGAGTCCGTAGCAGTGTTTACTGGCACGACCACCACCGATATCGAACCGATCATCAAGGGCATTACCAACGACTATGAGCTGTTCTCAGCGCCATATGAAAAAGGCACTGTCATATCTCTCATCGTTCCAAAAGACGTAGCCGACAGAGCCTCAGAAGCGCTAATGAAGAGCAACTTCGTTGAAGCCGAGCAACTCCGGGAAAGCGGCGAGCCTGCAGATATCCGAAAGAGCCTTGAAACTAAAAAAGCCGAGGACGAGGATAGACTTAAGACAGTGAACAGCGAACTCGGCGAACTGAACGAGAAGTATGCTCGGTTCATCGTCTCTTCGGAAGAGTTACTTAACATTGATACCGAGAAAGCCGAGGCGCCGCTGAGGTTCGCCACATCCGAAAACACGTTCGTGGTAGAAGGCTGGGTACCTAGGCCAAACTTCGACGAACTCAAGACTGCGCTTGAGAAGATCACCAACGACAGCATCTACGTCACGAAGATAGAACCGATGCCCGAGGCATACAAGGGAGAGGTGGACGCCGCCCTAGATAAGCACGTCAAGCACCACGAGATCAACGCGCCGGTAAAGTATAACAACCCCAACCTCATAAACCCAATCGAGGCGCTGGTCGACGTGTTCGGCAGACCGAGATACGACGAAGTCGATCCGACAATACTATTTGCCATCGTGTTCCCGCTCTTCTACGGCTTCATCCTAGGCGACGTCGCCTATGGACTGCTAATCCTTATCCTCACTCTAATTGTGAAGCAAAAGCTGAAGTACAACGAAGGCTGGCAACTCCTACTCAATATCATGATAGTCTGCTCACTATCCTCGATCTTTTTCGGATTTTTGTTCGGCGAGTTCCTCGGTTTTTCAATGGCCGAGCCAATCGTGAATGGCCAGGGCGGGATCATGGGGATCGTATCCCTATCCCATTTATATCCTCACTCGATCACCATCGGCCCCATCGGTCCATTTAAGCTTCCCTTTGAGCGTCTACAGCCAGGAGGCTTTGACTCCGACGGCGTCTACGTTTTCGGCATTAAGGATCTGCTCGTCTTCACCTGCATCGTCGGTGTATGTCACCTCATGTTAGGCCACGCGCTTGGCTTCCGGAATGAACTGAAGCAACACGGTCTGAAGACAGCAGTTCTCCACAAAGTCAGCTGGGCGAGCATGCTGATGGGCGGAGTTGCGATGGTATGGTACATTTTCCCGGTCTTGATGACACATGGTTCGTGGAACCTGTTCGACCCGCTGCTCCTTATCGGCGCAGTACTCTTTATCATAGGATTCATACTGCTGCAGCTGGGCGAGGGCTGGATGGGCACACTGGAGCTCACATCGCTTGTAAGCAACGTATTCTCATACACTCGTCTTCTGGCGGTGGGCCTGTCATCAGTAGGAATCGCTTTTGCTATAAACACGATAATCCATATGCTGGGCGGCGCAGGCGCAATAGGCCTGATAGGCGCAGCGATCGTATTCCTAATAGGACATACGGTTAACCTGGTCATAGGTATCTACGCCCCCTTTATCCAGTCGCTCAGGTTACATTATGTAGAATTTTTCCAAAAATTCTACAAGGGAGGGGGCAGAATTTACGATCCATTTGGATATAATAGAAGATATACGGAGGATTAACAATGGTTGATGCAATTACAGCAATAGGTATAGGTCTGGCAGTCGGATTGGCAGGTATTGGTACTGGCTTGGCGCAGGGCCCAGTCGGTGCGGGGGTCGTAGGCGCCGTTGCCGAGGATCGTTCATTCCTCGGTATGGGTTTCGTCCTGATGGCGTTCTCCGAAACCGTCGTCATATTCGGCATGCTCTTTGGCCTCCTGCTGATGTTCATGGCATAAGGTGGACCAGAGATGGGACTGGACAAAGTGGTAAAGGACATCTCGGATAAGGTCGAGACGGAGTGTAAAGAGATCAAGGCAAAGGCACAGGTCGAAGCCGACGATATCAAGAAGTCGGCCGAGGCCAGCGCCGTGCAGGTCCACTCTGAGGAGCTCGCCAAGGCGGACGATAAGATCTTCAAGATGAAGCAGAGGGAGCTTTCCAGCGCCAAGCTTGACGTAAAGAAGGCCAAGCTTAACTCGGAGAAGGAGGTGCTTGAGACGACGCACGAGACGTTCGTCGGGCAACTATCCGCTCTCCCCAAAGAAAAGAAAGTTGATATATACCAGAAATTGATCAAGCTGGCGAAGACGGACATCCCGCAGGGCAAGATTTTTACCAACGCGGCGGACTCCGATCTGGTGAAGGACTCCGAATACCAGTATGGCGGCAATGTCAAGTGCATAGGCGGAATCGTGGTGACTAGCGTGGACGGCAGCGTCAACCTCGACTATACTTTTGACTCGATTCTGGAGGACGTATGGACGTCCTCGATGAAACCCGTTTCTGATATTTTGTTTGGCAGCAGGTGAACTCTATGTCAGGGCGACGTACACTGGGCAACTATGCATATGCAAGCACAAGGGTCAAGATGAGAAGGGCGTTCCTCTACAAGAAGGAGACCTTCCTCAAGCTCCTACAGATGGATCTACCCGAGATCAGCAGGTTCATCGAGGAAAGCAGATATAAGAAGGAGATCGATGAACTGGCGACAAAGTACTCCGGCATCGATCTGCTGGAATATGCGCTGAACCTCAACATGGCCAGAGAAATGAATGAAGTCCTGGACTTCTGTCAGGGCGATATGAAGGTGCTCCTCGGCGCCTACCTCATGCGATGGGATGTCTGGAACATCAAATCGATTCTGAGGGGGAAGAATTACGGCGCCTCCGAAGAAGAGATCAAGGAAACCCTCGTGCCCGCAGGCGAGCTGCGCACGTCGATCCTGTCTGACCTGATTCACAAAGGCAGCATACCGGACGTAATCGAAGGGCTGAGCGGGACTAAGTTCTACAAACCCCTCTCCGCATCGCTGGAGGACTTCAACAAGACACAAACGCTGTCCAAGCTGGAGAATAGCCTGGATAAAGCCTATTATGCCAACCTGCTCTCGCTCAAGATCTCGGGCACCAACGCCGACGAGCTGATGCTGACCTTCGTCAGGAGGGAGATCGACATCACAAACCTACGAACGCTGTTCCGGCTGAAAAGGCAGGGACTAGAGCATGAAAAGATCTCGGACTACATCGTTCCAGGCGGATTCAAGATCAAGGCCGAAGAGCTGAGAAAAATGGCGCAGGCGCCTAACATAGACGAGTACATGAATATGCTCAAAGATACCCCCTACTGGCCGGACCTCGCCGAGGCAGTCGAGAACTACCGAGAAACCGGCTCGCTGAACGCGGTCGAGGTCGCGCTGACCAAAGCTCAGATCAGCTACGCCGAGAAAATTTCAAACGCCAACCCTCTATCGATCCTGCCGATCCTAGGGTACACCGTGAGGAAGAACGTCGAAGTTAACAACATCCGCACAATCGCCCGCGGTAAGGAAGTAAGCCTCAGCGACGAGGTTATAAGAAAGCAGCTGGTGATCTGATGGAAATTGCAGTGGTTGGCAGGAGCGAGTTCGTGGTTGGCTTTAGGCTGGCGGGAATCAGGAAGACCTATGATGCCGGGACCGACAAGGAACTCGAGAGCAAGATCAGAGACTGCCTGAACGACCGGGAACTGGGTATCATCGTCCTGCATGCGGATGATATCAAAAAGCTTTCCCAGGGCCTACAAAAGGTCGTCGACGAGTCCGTCGAGCCGACTTTCATCGCGATCGGGAGCAAAGAGGATTCAGGGCTGCGCGAAAAGATCAAGCGCGCCATCGGTGTCGACCTGTGGAAGTGAGCGGGCAACCGAAATAACCCCTATCGATCTATCTATGAATGTAATCTGTTAACAAAGGTGTTTATTGTGAGCGAACAAGGAACAATTTACAGGGTAGCCGGTCCGGTGGTGACTGCAATCGGCCTGAACGCCCGTATGTACGACGTGGTGAAGGTTGGCCACGAGGGTCTGATGGGCGAGGTCATCGAAATCGATAACGATAAGGCTATCATCCAGGTGTACGAGAACACCTCCGCTATCAAGCCCGGCGAGCCCGTGCAGAACACGGGCATGCCCTTATCGTTAGAGCTCGGGCCCGGCCTGCTGACGTCCATCTACGACGGGATCCAGAGGCCGCTGCCTGAACTGAAAGTGAAAATGGGCAACTTCATCTCCCGCGGTGTGACCGCACCGGGCCTGCCCAGGAACAAGAAGTGGAACTTCGTGCCGACGGTCAAGAAAGGCGATAAAGTCGCCTCAGGCAGCATCCTAGGCACGGTCCAAGAAACCAAGACTATCATCCATAAAGTCCTGGTCCCC
>Ga0187785_10000111_pt1 | contig 29723 bp, 32 predicted proteins | sample 0815_BV2_4_20_MG_FD_132466 | JGI IMG/M metagenome (GOLD analysis project Ga0187785, IMG submission 132466) | Tropical peat soil microbial communities from peatlands in Department of Meta, Colombia - 0815_BV2_4_20_MG | ecosystem: Environmental > Terrestrial > Soil > Wetlands > Peat | place...
CCGGGCTGGCCGGGATTGGCGTGGCGTGGCGCGCGGTTGGTGGATGATTTGAAATGCGCATTGCCGAAGCCGCCATTGCCGCCTTTGGAAATCGTCGCGCGCTCGCCGACTTGCGTGAGATCGGCGAGCAATGTCTCGCCGTCCTCTTCGTAGACTTGCGTACCGAGCGGCACTTTCAGAACGATGTCCTTGCCGTTGGCGCCGGCGCGGTCCTTGCCCATGCCATTGCCGCCGCGTTGCGCCTTGAAATGCTGCTGATAGCGATAGTCGATCAGGGTGTTGAGGCCGGTCACCGCCTTGACCACGACGTCGCCGCCCTTGCCGCCATCGCCGCCGTTGGGGCCTCCGAATTCAATGAATTTCTCACGCCGGAACGACACGCAGCCGTTTCCGCCTGCGCCGGAGGCAATATAAACCTTGGCTTCATCAAGGAATTTCATGGCGTCAGGGTATATCGCATCGCGCGGCCATTCGCGAAAGGGCGTTTGGCGCCCACTCAGGCGGGAGTTTTTTTATCGGTCTTTCTGGATGGTCGCGATCAGCCGGCGGCGAGCACGGGCGAGACGCGACATCACGGTTCCGATCGGCACTTCGGTTGCTTCCGCGATTTCGCGATAGTCGAGCCCCTCGATGTCGCGGAGCACGAGGGTCTCACGGAATGGCGCAGGCAATGCGGCGATGGCTGCGCGGAGCTGCTCGGCATCAGCTTTGGCGATCAGTGCCGCTTCCGGCGTCTTGTCGTTCGGCTCGCCTGGTTTGACGGCCTCAAGCTCGACCGCCTCGAGATCCTCGACCGTGAAAATCGTCGCTGGACGATTCTTGCGCAGCCACGAATAGGCGGTGTTGCGTACAATGCTCAGCAACCATGAGCGCGGGCTGCCGCCGGCGAATTCACGAATGGCGCGGAATGCGCGCAACGAGGCATCCTGCACCACATCCTCAGCGTCCGTGCGGCTGCCGGTGAGCCATTGCGCGAGGCGATAGGCCTCGTCGATATGCGGCATCACAACGGTTCTGAAGCGCGCATTATCGTCCAGGCCGCTCAAGGACTCTTGCACGCCTGAGGCAACCAACTTCATTGTTGGCCTTTCAGATCTCGTTGGCTCGGTCCTGGTCTTCAGTAAGGTGATCGACATCGCCCACGCCCCGAACTGCTACAGTACGGTCTGGCTGGTGCGGAATAGTTGGGCGAAATCCTCCAACTCCTTGGCTTCGAGATCGGAGATTGCCCAATAGCTCACGCCGTTCTCAACCCAGTGAACGACGTTGTAGCCGTTGACGCTGCGCGGGCTCCTGTCGAGTGCGTACTGACTCTCCGCCGGCACGGCGGTGAGGCTGATCAAATGTTTCGCACGCCGATAAACCAAAGTCGAGACAGGTGTCTGGCCGACAACGTCGATGCGGCCGCCGACGAGCGGGAAGTCCTCCTTGCCGAGATCGACGACCCGCGGTGAGCTTGGGATGCGGCCATTGAACCACGGTTTGACCGTGTGGCGGTCGGAGGACACGACGTCGACCGGCTCCGGCGCCATCAATGCGCGGATGTGGTCGGAGACGAGCGCATCCGCGACCATCATTGGCTGCTGTTGCGACCCGACCACGAACCAGGTCGAGCCGCTGGCAACCATGGCGGTCAAGGCGATCGATGCTGCAAGCGCGCGCCACGATGGCCATACGCGGTCTTGTTTTAAGCCGCCGACCGAAGTCTCAATGCGGGCGCGTAGTCCGGCCGGTGCCGCCTCGCGCGGCAGCTGTTCACGGATCGCCTGTTGCAAAGCCTTCACGCGTTCGGCCTCGGCGGCGAGCGCTGGTGTCTCGGCCATCTGTTGCGTGATGCCCAACGCGTTGGCGGGGTCGAGTTCGCCATCAACATAGGCATGCACCAGCAGGACTGAGCTGTCGTCGGACTTTGAACGGGTCATAGTTGCTTCTTCCAACAGGGCGCCGGCCGCACCGGGCACCATTTCCTTGCTGCGCCAATATGATAGCCCGAGACCTCTGGCAGGCGCAGTAATCACATTCAGGAGACTCTGGCAGCCTTGGTTTCATTCCCAGTGGAGCAAAATTTTCCGGTCGGGAAAACAGGGCAGGCCAAGGCCTGCCCTGTTTTTCGTAGGCTCAGAAGTTACGGAGCATTTCGTTGTAGCCGAGACTTCCCCCGCCCGTGGCTGCAGGGCTGTTCGGACTGGAAGCCGAGCGAACGCTCGGAACCATGGCGAAAGAGTCCAGCCCCCTCCGACCGGTTGCAATGTTCTGGGTGGGAAGAGTAATCGGATTGTGCGCGAACGTCAGCACGTTGCCGGTGCCGTCACATGTGCAGAACGACTGGGCAGACGCCGGCGTTGCGACGGCGCTAAGCACAGCCAGGGTGATCAAAAACATCTTCATATCGGGTCTCCTGTGATTGCGATTGGGAAATCGCTGAGGTTAGCGAAGCCATTCGGCGTCGAACGGGTGGCGGCGAAGGGCACGGTCGCTGTGACCATGCACGGCAGGAGACTGCAAAACGGTTTGAATATTCCTCGCGACGCGGAGCTAACGCTTCGTTTCAGATAACTTTTTTATGAAACAAGATTGAGCAGATCATTCGGGAATAAATATTCAGCGCCTTGAGTATTGCCGTGGAAGACGAACGCAACGGCAAGCCTGCAAATCCGGCGTCGATGACATCTTTGTGATGTGACCTCGTTCGGGAATAAATCGCCGTCACGGTCAGTCTCGTCCCCGTAAACGCAAACTCGTTATGGGAGATTCGACGATGACAGGGCGCGATGATGGCTTAAATCGCCGCAAGGTACTCGAATGCATGACCTGGGCGGGCACCGGCGTGCTTTGGACCGTTGCCGGCGGGGTTCCAACCTCACTTGGTATCATCGACGAAGCGGTGGCCGCGCAGCAGAAGGGCTTTACCTTTCTGCAGATCAGCGACAGCCACATGGGCTTCGACAAGCCGGCAAATCCCAATGCGAAGGGGACATTGGAAGAAGCGATCGCGCGCGTGCGGGCACTACCGGCGAAACCCTCCTTTATGATTCACACCGGTGATATTTCGCATTTATCCAAGCCGTCGGAATTTGACGATGCCGAACGCATCATCTCGCAGGCAGGCCTCGACGTTCATTACGTTCCGGGCGAGCATGATCTGATCGATGAAGATCAGGGCAAGCTTTATCGCGATCGGTACGGGCGCGGCACCAAGGGTGCTGGTTGGTACAGTTTTGACGCCGATGGCGTGCATTTCATCGGCTTGGTCAATGTCGTCGATCTGAAGGCGGGCGGCCTCGGCAATCTCGGCGACGAGCAGCTCGAATGGCTGGAAGATGACGTGAAAGGCCGCGCGTCCTCGCAGCCGATTGTCGTGTTCGCGCATATCCCGCTCTGGACAGTCTATCCGGACTGGGGTTGGGGCACGCAAGACGGCGCGCGCGCGCTTGGCTACCTGAAGAGGTTCGGCTCCGTCACCGTGCTCAACGGCCACATTCACCAGGTGATGCAGAAGGTCGAGGGCAACGTCACGTTCCACACCGCGCGCTCGACCGCTTTTCCGCAGCCGGCGCCCGGTTCGGCGCCGTCGCCGGGGCCGATGAAAGTCCCGGAAGACAAACTCCGCACGATGCTCGGCATCGCGAGCGTGACGTTCAAGCAGAACGAGCAACGTCTCGCCATCATCGATACACCGCTGCAGGGTTGAGCACGAACATGTCCAAAACGAAATCGCCAATGAACGTTGTTATTGCCGGCGTTGCGGCCTTCTTTCTCCTGGCCGCGACGCCGGCGCTGGCAGAGGATGTCGCGGTGAAGATCGGCAACTTCACCTTCGGTCCGCAGGAACTGAAGGTGAAGGCGGGAACGACGGTCACATGGACAAATGAGGACGATATCCCGCACACGGTTGTGTCGCCCAACAACTTCCGTTCCAAGGTGCTCGATACCGATGGCACATACACGTTCACCTTCACGACTCCGGGAACCTACAAGTACTTCTGCTCCTTGCATCCGCACATGACCGGAACAATCGTCGTTGAGACGGCAACCGGAAGTGCTGCGCCGCCATGACGGCTCAAGCCGCGCAGCCGCTAGCGGGCGGACATGAAGTGGGTCGTGCCGTCCTGTTTGATGCGCTCCAGCAGGTCCACTTCCCACGAGAGATACGCGTTCATCGCCGCTTCGGTGTCGCTCGGTCGCTCATAAGGCTTGAGCCAGACGTCGACCGGCTCGTCGCCCATTTTGGGGCTGGCGGAGAGCGGGAAGCCCGCAGCCGTCCAGGCGGCGTTGCCACCCTTGAGCCAATGGACAGGACGATTGGTTAGCGCCTGAGCCTCGGCGACCACGAGGCTCGCCAGCGCGCCGTCCTCGCTGGTCAGGATCACGTCGCCTTTGGGTGCGATCTTGCGCATGGCGCGGTCGAGCCGTGAGCGGATTGCGAACCAGGCGCCGGGAATATGACCACGCCGGTAATCCGGGCTACGCGATAGATCGATCACGCTCACGTCGTCGCTCGCGACCACGTCGGAGGGCTCGACCGCGCGGTTCGCCACAGGCGTGCCGAGGACGGTTCTTTCCGGCCGACGGGTTTCATTGCCTGCTTCCCCAAGCACAAACACGTCTTTCCAGCCCATTTGAGCGAGCCACGACGCCGTCATCAGCGCGCGCACCTCCTTGTCGTCGCTCAGCACGATGCGGGCGCCAAGCGTACCGGCGTACATGTCAGTGGCCTGCACCAGCTGGCCACCGGGTGCGGAAATTGCCCCGGGAAAATGTCCGGCCATGTATTCGCCCGGATCGCGAACATCGAAAACGTAAGTGGTGCGCGCGGCGTCGGCGCGAAATTTCTCAAGCATCGCGCGGTCGATGCGCTTGATGCCAAACTTTCGTGCAACTTTGTCCGCCGCCGATTTCGCCCAGCTCAATCCGGCGGTTGATACGACTGGCGCGCGCGTGCTCCTGCCGCTGTCGCAGGCAAGGCCCGCCAGATGCCAGCCCATGGTGCCGTTGCGCAGCGCCACCACCTTGTTCGGCACACCAGCATTGATGAGCGATTGCGCGCCGATGATGCTTCGGGTGCGGCCCGCGCAATTGACGACGATGGTGGTTGCGGGCGAGGGCACAATGTCGTGCACGCGCAACACCAGCTCGGCGCCCGGCACATTGACGCCGGTCGGAATTGAAATGCGCGAATATTCGTCGAACGGGCGGCTGTCGAGCACCTTGAGATCGGTGCCGTCCCGCATCAGGGCATCGAGCTCGCTAGCGCTTAAGCTCGGGGTCCCGCTATCGTGCTCGACGAATTCGCCGAACGCCTTGCTCGGGACGTGAACGCCGGAAAACAAAACGAAGCCGGCCTCGGTCCATGCCGCAATGCCGCCGTCCAGATAAAAGATGTCCGTGTAACCGGCGCTGGAAAGAATATTTGCTGCCCGTTCGACCAAGCCGTCGGTGTCGTCGCACAGAACAATGCGCGTCGTGAGGCGAGGGACGAGCTGGGCGAACCCCAATTCAAGCCGGCTCAACGGCACCGAGCGTGCCCACAGCATGTGATTTTGCGAAAAGATGAGCTCTTCACGCAGATCGATCAGCGCCAACTCCGCGCCGTCGTCGAGCATGGCCTTGACGGCGGCGGCGCTGACCGGACGCAGCGTCGCCTTTGCGGCGGGAGAATGCAGGTTCACGTCGCCTGCTGCGCAGTCATCTGCTCGACCTCGCCAGTCTTCAGGTCGATGCGGATACGATCGATTTTGTCCAGATTGGTACCGGTCACGCGGATGAAGCGCGCGTAGTCGGGATAGTCGATCGAGTGAATGGCGCCATTCTGGTAGATGCCCGCCTTGCCGGGGCTAAGCCGGTATTTCTTCACCGGCTTGAGCTTGGCATGCTTGGGGTCTTTTCCGTCGTCCTCGCGCGCCCATTCAATCATGTCGGTATATTTCGTCGCCTGGCCATAGATCGCCCAGGAGTCACCGTGATCGTGCGGCGGCGATACGCGCGCCTTGTCGTTGATGTGGGCGAGTATCTGGAAGCCGAGCTTCGGGTCCTCATAGAGCACCTTTAGCCCGCGTGGCGTGTCGTCGCCGCAATATTCGCGAACGAAATCCGGATTGCCGAGCAGCCGCTCGAGATTGGCGCGCACCTGCTCGCGGCCGGCAGGGCCGGGATCGCGCGAAAGGGTCGAGCGGCAATCGGCGATAAACTGGTCAAGGTCGTAGGCCATGGCGTCCTCCCGTGTATGCCGAGCAACAGGCGCAAGTCTTGCCCAAGTCTTGTACAAGTCTTGCGCAAGTCGGAAGCGAACGCCAGCGGCCCTCCCTCGAGCGAGGGAGGGCCGTATCAGCCTATGAAACGCGCTTCACCCGGCCCCACGTTTTGAGTGCCGACCAGATGCGCCTCTCAAGCCGGAACCGATCAATCGGCGCGGAAGATTTGATCGAGTTGATGCGGTAGAGGCCGACGCCCGTCCACTGGAAGCCGCACTTCTCCAAGACGCGGCGTGAGGCCGGGTTGGTGACGCGTGCGCCAGCCTGCAACGTCTCGTGCGTCAGGTCGGTGAATGCGTAGTCGATCACCGCGTGCAACGCTTCAGTGGCGTAGCCTTGGTTCCAGTAGGGCACGCCGAGCCAGTAGCCGAGTTCCGGCGTCTCGTCGTAGTGGAACATGATCCCGCAGGCGCCAATAATAGTCTTGTCGCGCAACGTGATCAGGAACGCTGCCTCGCCGTTTTTGTTCGCACCACCGATAAACTGTTCGGCATCCGCTACCTTGTACGGATGTGGAATGCGCGCGGTGTTTTCCGCGATGCGGCGGTCGTTAGCGAGCGCTGCTACCGCTTTAGCGTCCTCGAGGCGCGCTGCGCGCAAGGCAAGCCGCTTGGTCTCGAGGACGGGGATACTTGCTTCGCGAAATCTTCCGCTTGGTATTTCTTCCAGCAGTGTCATGGCACGGGCTCCAGGTTTGAAAAAGTTAAGAGGGGGAGCCGGTCACCCGTCTCCCCCTCTCGAAGCCCTTTACGAGCCCCGCCGGTTTGACTGGATGACCGGCGGACCTCGTTTATGTCCACCGTCTCACTCGGCCGCAGCCTCCGTCATCGGTACAACTGAAACGTAGGTGCGGCCTTTAGCTTTCGTTGCGAACTGAACCTTTCCATCGACGAGCGCGAACAACGTGTGGTCTTTGCCGGTACCGACATTGCGCCCGGCGTGCCATTTGGTGCCGCGCTGGCGCGCAAGAATATTGCCGGCGAGCACGATCTCGCCGCCGGTCGACTTCAAGCCGAGCCGTTGGCCCGCTGAGTCGCGACCGTTACGTGAAGATCCGCCTGCCTTCTTATGCGCCATGATGCTCTCTCAAACTCTCTTACCGTATACACCGATTCCGTGACAAAATCATCTCACTTCTTCTTGCTCTTTGTAGCCGGCTTGGCCTTTTTTGCGCCCGCTTTTGCCGGTTTTTTTGCCTTCGATCTGGCCGGCTTGGCCTCGGCCGCCTGTGCGGCCTCGGTCTCCGCCTTTGGTTTCGGCTCGCGCTTGGGACGCGGCGCCGCCGTTTTTGACGGCTTGGCGCCGCCGGTCAGGATTTCGGTGATGCGAACGACCGAAAATTCGTGACGATAGCCGCGCTTGCGCCGCGAATTCTTGCGGCGCCGCTTCTTGAAAGCGATCACCTTGTCACCGCGAGTATGCTGAAGCACCTCGCCCGCAACAGTCGCGCCTGCGACGGTCGGCGCGCCGAGCTGCGGCGTGGCGCCGCCAAGCACCAGCACCTCGCCAAACTCGACGATCTCGCCGGGCTGGCCATTGACCCGGTCGATCCGGATCACATCCTCGGCGGCGACCCGATACTGCTTGCCGCCGGTCTTGATGACTGCGAACATCTTTCGTCCTCGTGTTCGACCCCGGCGCGCGGACGGTTCCGGACCGGCTTCTTTCAGTCTTTGTTGTTTGTTTTTAAGGGCTTAGTAAGCCCTCGAAAAATCACGCGGACCCAAGGGCCCGCGCGCCATGCTTATGACGGGGAAAGGCCGGGCCTGTCAAGAAACCAGACAGGTTTCATTGCGCGACGCCCTGCTCAGGTTTCGCTTTTCGCCGCCGCCGGGCTCGACCAGGTGCCGGTGTCGCCTTCGCTTCCCGATTGGACCAAGCGGTAGCCGACACCCAGTTCGGTCACCAGAATTTTTGGCGAGTCAGGGTGCGGTTCGATCTTTTGGCGCAGCTTGCGTACGAAGATGCGCAAATAATGGGTGTCATGCACGTGGATCGAGCCCCAGACCTCCTTGAGCAGATGTTGGTGGGTCACCACGTTGCCCGCGTGCTGTGCCAGGACCTGCAGCAACCGGTATTCCTTCGGCGTCAGCGTCAGACGCTTGTCGTTGAGCATGACGGCCCGCGCGGCAAGGTCGATGGTCAGCGGACCGGCCTTGACGGTGGGTTCGCCGGATACGGCGCGCATTTGCCGCCTGAGCGCGACCCGCACGCGCGCGAGCAATTCCGCCATGCCGAACGGCTTGACGACGTAGTCGTCGGCGCCGAGTTCGAGCAAATGCACCTTCTGCGCCTCGTTTGAGCGCACCGACAACACAATGATCGGCACGCTCGACCACGAGCGGACGCGTTCGACGACTTCAGCGCCATCCATGTCGGGCAGGCCGAGGTCGACAATGACCAGATCGATCGGTCGCAATGTCGCCGAACGGATGGCTTCGGCGCCAGTCCCGGCTTCGTGAACGACAAAGCCATTGAGCTCGAAGCCTGTACGCAGAAACCGGCGAATTTGGACTTCATCGTCAACGACGAGAACGATAGGGGAGGGCTCACTCATCGGCATCACTTTCCAGTTGCGGTACGGCGGCTTGTGTCACCGGCAATTCGATCGCCACGGTCGTGCCAAGCTCGGGGCCTTCGCTGACGGCGCTCACCTTTCCGCCATTGGCGGCGATGAAGGCATTCGCAATCCACAGGCCAAGGCCCGAACCACTGGTCGTGGCGGCGTGACGTTCGCCGCGCGCGAAACGATCCCAGATCTTTGTCTTTTCGGCATTCGTCAATCCGGCACCTTGATCGGTGACACTGATCACCATACGGCCGTCATTCGTGCGCGCGGCAACCGCGATCCGCGAGGCAGGCGCGGAATATTTTACTGCATTGTCGAAAATCTGTATGAGCGCCTGTTGCACCAGCACGGGGTCCACGTTGATCAGCGGCAGATCTGCCGGCAAATCAACGGCAAGACGACGATCTCCAAAGCGGTGGTGACAGCGCTCCATTGCCGAGTTGATAATATCGGCGGGATCGGCCCATTCGGCGTGCGGCTTGACGCCGTCGCTGCTGATGCGCGTAGCATCGAGCAGGTTCTGAATATCGTTGTTGAGGCGCTCAGCCTCGTCGCGCACATCGTGAACCAGCGCGGTGAGTTTCTTTTCCTTTTGAAGTAACGGTGCCGCGCTGAGCACAGTTGCTGCACCGAGGATCGACGCAAGCGGCGTGCGCAGCTCATGACTGACCGATCCGATCAGGGCCTCGCGCAACTGGTCGGTCTGTGAGCGCATACGCGCTTCGCTGATGGCGTGCGCAACGCCGAGCCGTTCGAGCGTCGCGGTTGCGTCAGCCAATACCGCATCGACGCGTATGCGCAGCTCGTCGGAGCGTTCCTTCGATTCGCGGCCGAGATTGATCGCGATCACGCCGAATTCCGGGCTCTTGGGCGAGACCGCGCGAACAAGCCATATTTCGCCGCCGTCAACGGTGACTGTCGCCCCGGCGGCATTGTCGCGATGACCTGACGCAACTTCGGCCACCTCTCCGAGAACGCGTTCCGGCACCGTTACGCCCGCGCGCCGTCCGATGCTGTTCGAAGCCTCGCGTGCGCCGGCGAAGAGCACCACGTTGCGCTGCATGATGCTGGCGAGATGGTCTTCAATCGCGGCATGAATGTCAGAGACATCGAACGCGACCGCCAGGCGCCGTGAGAACGCGTAGAGATCGCGCAGGTCGATTTCGCGTTGCCGCGCCATCTCCAGCTGCCACTTGAGTCGTGTTGCGAGCTGGCTCACCGCCACCGCGACAAAGATAAAGAGGATCAGGTCGATGACCTCTTGCGGATCCTTGATGCGGAAGCTGTAGAGCGGTGGATAGAAAAAGAAGGCGGAAGCCAGCACGCCACAGATTGCCGCCACCACCGCTGACACGATTCCCCAGCGCGTCGCGGCGATCACGACCGGGATCAGAAAGACGACCGAACCGTGTGCGAGTCCTATTTGCCAGACCAGCACAAACAGCACCGCAGTCAGAATGGCGACCAGGCCCAGCGTCATAGCGACGCCGTGCAATTCCTTGCGGATCAGGTCCGATTTCAGCGCGTTATACATCGGCTTCGCGTGCCATAGGCCGGGCTGATTGAGATAAGGCAATATACGCCGCGCAACCCTTGTCTGTCTTGGCGCCCTTGGCTACATAGCGCCCGTCCGATCGGGATCTTTTAAGGCCCCGAATTCGGGCTCCGGAGAGGTGGCTGAGTGGTTGAAAGCACCGCACTCGAAATGCGGCATACTCGCAAGGGTATCGGGGGTTCGAATCCCTCCCTCTCCGCCAGTTCTGCGCTCTCGTCAGTTGATTTTGCGCGGCTTCCGCAAGGACGAACCGGGCGCGTCGCCCCGCATTTAAGGCGCGCTGGCCTTGTCACCACTTAAAACGTCGCGCCCGGTTCGTTCCTGAAATCCTTAGTCGTGTTGCTGGTTCAACAGTGTTTTATCTCAGCCGAAAAACTCACCGTGTGATGACGTCGGCGATCTTCATGCTGCTTGGGTTGACCAAAATAACGTCCTCGCTCAGCATGGCGTAATCGTAAGATTTCGTTGCAGGGACCTGTTTGACCGCGCTCGCGGGAAGCGGACGAAGCTTGACCGAGCTCGGTACCTTTTCGCCGATCATTGCGGCGAACTTGGCTGGAATGGCTTGGTCCATTTTCTGCTTGCTGACATCTCGGTAGATTTCGTGCCGCTGCGTGCTTGTCAGTCTGAGCGCGCTTTTGCCGGGTACAGTCGTTGATCCGGCTGCGGCAACGGGGCCGATGGTAGCGAACAGGGCAATGGCCGTCACACCGGCGCAGAATGGGGCTTTCATAGCGTTGGTCCCTTTTTCTCAGTCGCCCCGCTTTGCCGACACCCCTTGATTGCTAAACGCCGCCGACAATCAGCGGTTTCGTGAAAAATGCGCAATGAAGTCGGCTGATGGTGGTTGCGTTTGCGCTGTTCGTGCTCAAGCCGGTGCGGTTGACCGATGTCGTTAAAGGTGCTGACGCCCACACAAAAGTAGCAGCAAAAAAAAGCCTCGCGCACTTTTGGCGAGGCGTCGCGCGGCAATCCCAAGGGAGGGAGCCCGATGTGCGATTGACCACATTTATGCACCGACGGCCGAATAACGAACTTAATTTTTTGTAATGATTGTTTTGAGACTGAGGCCTGGTTTCGCCGAGTCATCAAAGAAAATCTTTCTTTGCCAACGAACAAGGGTCAGTACGTTAGACTAAAGTATCCCGTCCTTTCCTTTTCAGATTTCGAAGCGACCACGCACGTACATATGCGATCATGGTTGCGAAATTTTTCAGACAAAGACTACATTCCGGAAAATATTCGAGGCTCCGTCGCGAACAACATCGCGACGCAAGCCCCGCTCAAAAACGAGGGGAGGATTACACGATGACTGCGAACTTCACCAAGCTCGGACTTAACCGTCGCACACTCCTTAAAACGTTGGCGATGACCGGCGCCACGCAATTCGCTGCGCCCTTCGTCATGACGGCGCGTGCGGCGGACACCATCAAGATTGGCCTGGACAATCCCTTGACCGGGACTTTCGCGGCGCTTGGCAAAAATGAGCTCATCGGCTGCCAGCTTGCAGTCGATCAAATCAACGCCAAGAACGGCATACTTGGCCGCAAGGTCGAATTGCTGGTTGAAGATTCGACCAGCGGCGACGCTGCCACGGCGGTGCAAAAAGCAACCAAGCTGGTCGAGCGGGATAAAGTCGAATTCCTGATCGGCAACATTAATTCGGCCCTGGCGCAAGCGATGGCCAACTATTCTTTCGAAAAGAAGGTCTTCCATATTGTGCCCGGGGGTCATATTGACTCGGTCACCGGCACTCAGTGTCACTGGAATGTGTTCCGTGTCTGCAATACGACACGCATGGAGACCAACTCGGTTTCCAGCCTTCTCCTCAAAAGTTACGGCAAGAAGTGGTATTTTATCACTACGGACTACGCGTTTGGTCACGGCTTGCAGGCGGGTTTCGAGGCCAGCCTAAAACAAGCGGGCGGCAGCGAACTCGGAAACGATTTTACACCGCTTGGCACGACTGACTTCTCTGCGAACCTTATCAAAGCACAATCGACCAACCCCGACGCGATAGTATTGCTTCTCGCTGGAGATGACATGATCAACTGCCTCAAGCAGGCGGTGCAGTTTGGTCTCGACAAGAAAACTCACATTGCTGGAGCCCAGCAAGAGCTCGAAGTTCTACTCGGCCTTCCGCCGGAGGCCTTGATCGGCGATTGGTGCTTCGAGTGGTACTGGAAGCAGCCGGGGGTTGCGCACGTCGAACAGTTTGTCGCGGACATCCGTAAGCGAACCGGTGGCAAGGTGCCGACGGCGCGCACCTGGTTCGGCTATGCAGCGATCTGGTCATGCAAGCTGGCCGCTGAAAAAGCGAAATCGCTTGAATCGGTCAAGATGGCCAGGGCGATGCAGGGCTTGGTGCTGCCACCCGAAGTGGCGTTGATGCCGAACAATCCCTTCTATCGCGAGGGCGACAACCAGTTGATGCCGACGCTTTTCGTTGGCCATTCGCAAAAGGCTCCGGCCGGCGGCGATAAGGAAGACCTGTTTAAGGTCACGCAACTGGTCAAGGGCACGGACGCAGCCCTGCCGGTGTCGGAGACCGGCTGCAAGATGGCGATGCCAGCCTGAACGGTGGAGAGTGGGCGTCGCCCGCTTTTGCGGCGCCCACATTCGATCCAGGGGCATTTTTCCTTTTCCGCACAAACCGCCAAACGGACGGCGCGTTGGGCGGTGACCATTGTTCGCTTAAGGCCTTACCAAAAGCTTCGCCGATCGTTTTATGACAACGCTGATTATTTTCAATCTGGTCAACGGACTCATCATCGGAGCGTTCTACGCACTGATGGCGCTCGGCCTGTCTCTTATTCTCAATCTCTCCGGAGTCATCAATTTCGCGCACGGCGGGTTTTTGGCCATCGGTGGCTATCTCGCGTACACGCTGGGTCCCTATCTCGGTTTTTGGGGTGCGCTGCTCGTTTCTCCCTTTCTGGTCGCGTTCATCGGTGTTGCGATTGAACGCGTTTTGATCCGCCGTCTGTACGGACGGGACCCCCTCTATAGTCTACTCCTGACATTTGGCCTGGCGTTTATGATCGAGGACGGCACGCGCTTCATCTGGGGTGCGCAAAGCCTGCCGTACCAGATCCCCAGCTCGCTCTCGGCGCCTTTAAGCACGAGCTTCTTCTTCCTCACGGGCTACCGGGTGTTCATGCTGGTGCTCGTCGCAGCAGTGGTCATCGGTCTTTTCTTCATCCTCAACCGCACGCGGCTCGGATTACGGATCCGTGCCGGGACATTGGACCTCGAAACTGTCTCGGTGCTCGGCGTCAATACGCGCGTGTTGCGCAATCTCAATTTCGGCCTTGGGATCTATCTCGCCGGTTTAGCGGGCGTTCTTGCCGCCGGCATGCTGGGTTTGCAGCCGACAATCGGTGACTCGCTGATCATGCCCAGCTTCATCTCGATCATCGTCGGCGGGCTCGGCAGCCTGCCTGGCACACTGGCCGGCGGCATACTCATTGGCGCGGCTTCGGGTCTCACCACAGTTTTTTTTCCATCCGCCAGTGAGGCAGTCATCTACGTGATCATGGCTGTCGTTCTGATTTTTCGCCCACGCGGGCTGTTCGGCGAGGAAGGCAGATTTTGATGAACGGGAGCGACTTAAACAAACAAGCGGCAAACGCGCTGATTTGGGTGCTGTTATTGACCGCACCGTTTTGGCTGGTGGAAATTGGTGGCTACGTCGAGCTGGGATCCCGCGTGCTCATTTATGCGCTCGCAGCGATGGCGCTAAATTTCCTGCTCGGATACACGGGCGTTCTGTCATTTGGGCACGCGGCCTATTTCGGTCTCGGCGGCTACGGCACCGCCATGGTGATCAAGTTTCTTTATCCAAGCACACCGGTCGCGATGCTCGTGGGCATTGTGGCCGGGACCTTGGCAGCCGCCGCAATAGGGCCACTGATCGCACGATTGCGGGGAGTCTATTTTGCGATGTGCACCATCGCATTCGGGCAAGTATTCTACTACATCGCGTTCCAGTGGAGCTCGGTGACGGGCGGCGACGACGGCTTGAGCGCTTGGCAGCGTCAACCGATAAATTTCGGTTTCGCGACGCTCGACATTCTGAACAGCAACAAAGCGTTCTATTATTTTGTGCTGGCGGTGTTTGCCGTCTGCGCCGGAGCGATGGCGTTTCTGCTTCGCTCGCCTTTCGGGCGCACGCTGCTGGCGATCCGCGAAAACGAGCGCCGCGCCCGGTTCCTTGGCATCCCTGTCGATCGCCACATCTGGATGTCGTGGGTTATCTCGTGTCTTTTTGTGAGCGTCGCCGGCTGTCTTTACGCCCTGCTTAGCGATTTTATCGATCCGCGCGCGCTTCGCTGGGACCAATCCGGCAACTTCGTCATCATGGCGGTCTTGGGCGGCATGCGGAGCTTCTGGGGTCCGCTCATTGGTGCCGCAATTTTCCTGGTGCTACAGGACTACATCTCGAGCCACACCGAGAATTGGATGTCGTTCGTAGGCCTCTTTTTTGTACTGATAGTGCTGTTTTTCCCGCGCGGCGTACTCGGCCTCATCAAACGAAAACACGAAACATGAGTCTGTTAAGAGTTGAGAACGTCAGCAAGCACTTCGGCAGCTTGGTCGCCGTCGATGGCGTGTCAATGACGGTGCAGCCAGGCGAGTTGCGCGCGGTAATCGGTCCTAACGGCGCCGGTAAGACCACGTTCTTCAACTTGATCAGCGGCTTTCTTACGCAGACGTCGGGTAAGATTATTTTCGAAGACAAGGATATTTCCGGCCTTTTACCGGCGCGTCGCGTGTGGCGCGGGATTGCCCGCACCTTTCAGATCACCGAGGTGTTTCCGGAACTGACGGTCCGCGAAAACTTGCGTATTGCGATCGAGGTTACCGCCGGTTACCGCACCAGTCCGTGGCTGTCGCAAGACGCCGACGGCGAAATTCGCGCCCACGTGACCGAGCTCATGGCAATGGGCGGGCTTGAGGGAAAGGCGGACCGGCTGGTCGGAGAGCTTGCGCACGGCGATCAGCGCGCAACCGAAATCCTGATGGCGCTGGCTCTCAAGCCGCGGCTGTTGTTGCTCGACGAGCCGACTGCCGGCATGGGGGATCAGGAAACGTACGATATCACGCAGCTCATCCGAAAATTGCACCGTGACCAGAAACTGTCGATCGTGCTGATCGAACACGACATGCGCGTTGTCTTTCATCTGGCCGACCGCATCATGGTGCTGGCAGAGGGAAAAATGCTGGCCGAGGGAACCCCGCCGGAGATCGCTGCCAATGAGGCGGTGCAGGCGGCCTATTTGGGGAAGGCAGCGGCATGAGTGCTGTGACGCTCGAGGCGGAAGACCTGCATACGTATTACGGCAAGAGCCACATCTTGCACGGTGTGGGCCTCGCCGTGCGCGAGGGCGAGATCGTCGCTTTGCTGGGCCGCAATGGCGCGGGCAAGACCACGACGCTTCGCAGCCTTATGGGCTTGACCCACGCGCGCGAAGGCGCGGTGCGTATTTTTGGCCACGCCACGACGGACTGGCAGCCTTATCGCATCGCCGCCCTGGGCGTGGGCTATGTACCGGAAGGCCGACGTATCTTTCCCAACCTGACCGTCGAGGAAAACCTCAAAGTACCGCTCGAACGTTCGGGACCATGGACAATCACGCGCATTTACGAGCTTTTTCCGCGGCTCGCGCAGCGCAAGAATAACAAGGGCCGCCAACTTTCCGGGGGCGAGCAGGAAATGCTGGCGATTGCCCGCGCGCTATTGCTCAACCCCAAACTGCTACTGCTCGACGAGCCGAGCCAGGGGTTGGCCCCCATCATAGTCCAGGAAGTATTCAAGGTCGTCACCTCGGCGCGTGAGCAGGGCATTTCGGTTCTGCTAGTCGAGCAGAACGTGCGCGGCGCGGTCGAGATCGCTGACCGCGCTTATGTGCTCGACAACGGCAAAGTCGTTTATTCAGGGCCCGCCGGCGAATTCGCCCGGGATGAAGAGCGGGTCCGTGCGCTGGCGGGCGCCAGCGCGAAGGAATGGTCGATTAACTAAAGTCGTAGACTGGGCAAGGCTTGCCCTGTCCATTCATTCGGTTGCGATCGAAATTTCAATTTGCCTCCAGCCGTATCCTGGCGGATAGTGCTGATGTTGCTGTCGCGTGGGGGCGATGGTAGCGACCAAAAGCAAGAAAATGCAGAGCGACTCTGCCGCCTGATCTTTTGGCGGCGCGGAGGTGGATTGGCGCTCATGAGCGCCGATGACGATCACGGCTATTCTGGGAGGATTCAGCCATGCTCACGCGCGTCTTTTCGAAACGTGCATTGCTCGCACGCAGCCTCGCCGCGGCGCAGTTTGCCGCAATCACATTCGGCCTGATTGGCCTTTCAAGTTCGGCCGCCTGGTCAGAGCCGAAAGACATTAAGTGGGGTACCGGCCCGGTTGGCTCCGTCGGCCACAAGGCGCTGGTCGTCCTGGCCGACCTCCTGAACAAAGAGATGCCAGACTACCGCATCACGGTCTTGCCGATGCCCGGCGCTGTGATGACCGTCAAGGGCTACGCCACCAACCAAATTGATGCGTTCTACGGCTCTGACGATTCGTTGCGCGAATTTGCATCAGACAGCGGCCGCTTCAAGGGCTTCAAGGCAAGTGTGCAACGCCAGCCTGTGCAATCCATGTGGGCCTTTACATTGGACGTAGGCCTCGCCATCAAGGCCAGCAATGCCGACAAGATCAGGAAGTGGTCAGACCTCACTGGCAAGAAAGTTTTCACCGGCCCGCTGCCCTTCGACACCCGGCTGCATCTTGAAAACGCACTGGCTGCGGTTGGCGCCAAGCACATCTACACCCAGGTGGACTTGTCGAACGCTGGATCCCAGCTCAACTCCGGCACTATCGATGCGATGATCGTCTATTACACGGGCGGCGTTGTACCGGCGCCGTGGCTCACGGAAGCGTCACTATCCGTTGACTGGGCCGGTTTGAATCCGAGCCCTGAAGAGATCGCCACGCTGAAGACGAAAGGCTTTGCTCTCGAGGAAGTCGATGCATCCAAGCTCAGCAAGAATGACATCCACGTTAAAAAGCTGACGCTCAGCCCGTTCTACTGGGGCTTCGACATTGGCATGAATATGCCGGCCGAGGACGTCTACAAGATGTTGACTATCATTGACAAAAACGCCGACGAATTGGCCAAGCTCGACGGCGACTTCGCACAGATTTCCGGCGGCAAGCTTGCTGAATTCCAAACGAAGGCGCTGGACCAGACCTGGGATCTCATCCCCATTCACCCGGGCCTCGCCAAATTCCTGAAGGAAAAAGGCAAGTGGAATCCGAAATGGGATTCCAAAGTCGCTTCGATGTGACGCGCTCGTGCTTCGCAATCGAGACTCTACGGCGGATGCCGAAATGCATCCGCCGCTTTTTAAAATCGTCCAGCTCATCATAGGTCCATCATGACCGCTCTTCCGTCCCGACAGCAGCCTGTCATCCTCGATTACATTTACTACGCGGTGGCGATCTCCGTGTTCGTTTCCATATTCGTGTATTACTGGACCGATATGGGCGGGCCGACGCTGCTGGCGATGACCTTCATCCCCATCATTTTCGCATTGTTCATTTTGCAGGCGTTGCGCGCGAACGAGCTGTATCCGGCACTCCCGCTGGCCGCCAATTATGTGATTGCGTTCGTATACTGCGCCTTCTCGTTCTACTGCGCGTACTACATGAACACTGAATATCTGGCGCTCGGGCTTGAACGTGTGGGCGCGTGGAACACCATGGACTTGGCCATGGGCGGCATCATGTCGTTGCTGATCATGGAATATGCGCGCAAGCGTCACATGCCTTTGTTTATTCTCAATATCATCCTCATTCTCTATGCGGTCTACGGCAACTACGTGCCCGGCATGTTCTATCACGCGGGCATGACCTGGCATCGTGTGATCACGGCCAGCAGCGTTGAAGTGGCGACCGGTATCTTCTCGAGTCTGCCGCAGATTGCGCTCACTGTAGTCGGCTCATTTTTGCTGGTGCTGAGTCTCCTGCGCGGTTTCGGCTGCATTCAGTCGCTGTTGCGCGCGACCAAACGTGTCGCATTCCGATCCCCGCACGCCATCCCTCAGTCTGCCGTAGTCGGTTCGATGTGCGTCGGCATGGTCAGCGGCAGCGGTGCGGCCAACGCCATTACGATCGGTTCGGCAACGATCCCGGCGATGATCGCGTCCAATATTCCGCCCGCGACAGCCGCGGCAATCGAATCAGCATCCTCGCTCGGCGGCCAATTGATGCCGCCGGTTATGGGCATCGCCGCGTTCTTGATGGCTGAGTTCCTTGGTGTGGATTATTTCGAGGTTGTGGCGCGCGGCTGGGTGCCGGCGCTGATCTACTATGCAACGGTCGCGACATCGGTTTATCTGCTCGCGATTACGTTCCGGACCCGCATCGTGATCACCAAACTCGACGGGCTAAACTGGCGCGATATCGTCAATTTAGTTGCCTTCGCCGGTACTGTCGGCGGCTTGGTGTTCCTGATGGCGGCGCTCTATCTCTCCCCGACGTTCGCCGCGCTCTACATCTTCTGCACGATCGGCAGTGCACTGGTTTTCCTCCATGTGGTCGAACTTATTCGCACGCGGCAACTGTCGGTTGCTAAATTCATTGCACCGCTGCGGACCTTCTTGGATTCCTACATGGATATGATCTGCGATCTGGCCCTGCTGCTTGCTACGCTTTCAATCATGACCGGTGCGCTGGTGATCACTGGCGTACCGACAAAGCTGGGCTCGCTGCTTATACAGGCGGCAGGAGTGAACATCGCCGCTATGGTGCTGATGGCCTTTATCTTCGGCGCTATTCTCGGTACCGGCCTTCCGCCTGCGCCCACCTACATCCTGGTAGCGATAGTGATTGCACCACCGATGATTCAGGCTGGCATTAACCCATGGGTCGTGCATTTCTTCTCGTTCTTCCTCGCGTGTTTCGGCGAACTCACGCCGCCGACATCGCTGGTAGCAGCAGTCACGGCCAAGATCGCAAACGCGAATTTTTATTCGGTGCTCAATCGTGCGATGCAGATTTGCGTGTCGCTGTTCACGCTGATGGCTGCCGTGTTCGTCCATCCGGAACTGGTGGTAAAGCCGGGTCTCGCCCAGATCGGTGCGGCTTTCCTCGTGGCCATTTCCACGATCGGTATCTCGTTCAGTATCCAGGCTCGCTTCAGCGAGGCGCGTGCGGTGGACTTAGGCATTCGCGCAGGGATCGCAGCTTTCGCGTTGATCGCACTGTTGGTGCCAAACTACTCGATCGCATCGACGGCCTGTGTGCCTGTGCTGATCGCAATCGGCTATTGGCTGGTATATCGGCGCAGGCTTGAGGCGGGCCGACCCGAAGTGGTTGAGCTCGAAGCCACAGCATTAGGGCCGGCCGCTGCCGGGAGCAGTGCATTGGGGACAATGAGCTGAAAGGCGAACATCGATTGACAAAGCGCCAATCTGCCGGCCTCGGCTGTCGGAGAGCCTGAACGTTAAAAATTTTTAATCATGGTTGCAGCCTTTCTTTCGTCTCATCGTATTTGTATCAGGTGTCGGGCTGGGCTCTTGTCCGAATTTTCAACTGCGGACGGTGACGACCCATGCCATGGTCATTCAATTCATTATTATTGCAGAGCCGCGTTCGGGCCGGGTCATCCGAGGCATACGTTTTTGCGACAGTTTGCGTTGTTGTAGCCAGCCTTCTGCGATGGGCGCTGGTATGGATTCCAGATCCGATTTCAGCATTCCCGACCTACTATCCAGCGGTGTTTTTTGCCGCCCTCATTGGCGGATTGGGTCCGGGTGCATTTGCCGCGATAGCCGGGGGGTTCATTGGTTGGTGGGCGTTCATTCCTCAGCGCTACGAGCTCCTGCTCCTTAAATCCGGAGAAGAATTTAATTTAGCAGCGTATCTGTTTGCTTCTCTGCTTATTGTCTGGGGAGCCAATCGCCTCCGGGCACTCACGAAGCAAGTGGAGAGTGAGGAGCGGTTTCGAAAGATTGCAGCTGAAGAGCTTGCGCACCGGTTAAAAAACAAATTGGCTACTTTGCAGTCTATCGTCAGTTATCAGCTCCGCGAACATCCGCAGATCAGAGATGATATTTTAAGTCGGCTTCACGCTCTGTCAGTGACGGATAGCCTGGTAATAGCGGCCGAGGGGCAAGGAGCTCACCTGCATGACATTCTATCGGCCGAACTGGCACCATATGGTGCCTCGCGAGTCCGTTTGGATGGTCCCAACGTTTTTCTTTCGTCAAAGCTCGCACTCACGATGGCATTGGTATTTCACGAGCTCGCCACTAATGCGGCTAAACACGGCGCGCTGTCTGCCCCAGCTGGCCGCTTGTCGATCAATTGGGCGGTGTCGGAAAGGCAACTAAGGCTTAAATGGCATGAAAGTGGCGGTCCTATCGTTTCTGCACCGCATCGTCGGGGATTCGGGACGCGCTTGCTATCAGGCGCGCTTGATCACTTTGATGGGAATCTCAATATGGCTTTCGAGCCAGCAGGTCTAGTTTGTACAATCGACCTTAAGTTCGCTGAAGAGATGCCAAGTGTCGCTCTGGGAACAGAAGAACTCAGATCTTTTCCCAGCCGTTAAGTCGCCCCCTTTGGCAATGCCTCCGCTCACAGTGGTTTTGTGTTATCGGTCGAGCTTTGTCGGCCGATCAGGTTCAATGATGCGTTTTGGTTTGCCACTTGATGGCGCTCGTATTCCTCCTTTGCGCTAGCCATCGTCATTTCGCTTAACGTGTCCGCGAACGAATGAAACATGGGAGGCGGCTGCGTTTCACCGGCAGTTGTCCAAAACAACCATCCCAACAGCAAAGGCGTGGCCACCGCAAAATAGATTAAATATTGCATTGGTATAAAAAGCCCGAAACGCCAGTAGGGTTCCCGTTAAAGACGTCTCGGGTCCCGAGGGACAAGTGGTCATCTCGACCGGTTGCGATCCCCAAAGCGCAGTGTAATAGTGCGATATTCCAGCTTGTTACGACGAACAGCACATCAAGTTGCTGCGTTAGGATATCCGATGGCCCCATTGAACGGTGACGACGCCCCCGGGGCCCGATCATCAAATCTGCGGGGAATGCGAATTCTCCTGGTTGAGGATTCCTGGCAGCTCGGCATGGCCCTCAAGAGCCTGCTTCGGAGTTTCGACGCGGAAGTCGATGGGCCAGTTGCGACCACAACCGATGCTGAGCATCTGATTTCCGAACACGTTCCCGACGCCGCCGTCGTCGACATCAACCTCCGGCAGGGCGAGCGCTCGTATGGACTGATCGATCGATTAATCGGTCGGGGCGTTGCCGTTATCGTGACCTCGGGCTACTCGGATCTCCCGAAGGTCCCAACGGAGGCACACATTCTCGAGAAACCTATCAGTGAGGAGAAGCTTATCGCGATATTGCGCTCGGTGATCCGAACGCAGTGAGATTTCTCATTGAATCGGGCAATCTTTATCGTTGTTCGATAGGAACATCGATTTTGCAGTAGACCCCGCTGGGCGCGAACGTAAGATCGACCACTCCACCGAGTTCGTGAGGGATCAGTTCGCGTATAAGACTGGTTCCGTAGCCAAGTTTGGTCGGACTTGCCACCGACGGGCCCCCGGTCTCCCGCCACTCGATCCTCACGCGCGCCGCCCCATTCCCGTCATTCTGGCGGTCCCAATTTACCGAGACATGGCCGTTCGGGTTCGACAACGCCCCATATTTCACGGCGTTCGTCACGAGTTCATGAAGCGCCATAGCCACTGCCTGGGTCGTCGCAGGCGCCAGTGTCACATCAAGGTTGCCAATTGTTATGTTCGCAATCGTCACGTAAGGCGCAAGCTGATTGTGAACAAGGTCCGCAAGATTGACCCCGCTCCAGCGGTTTTGACTGAGTAGTGAGTGGGCATTCGCCATCGATTGAATGCGCCTGTCGAGCACTTCAACAAACTGGTCAATCGAATTGCTGCCCTGGCGCGTATACGTGCTGATGACAGCAACTCTCGCAAGCAAGTTCTTGACGCGGTGATCGAGCTCCCCGATCAGCAAACTCTGGCGCTCCTCGGACTGTTTGCGTTCGGTGATGTCGATGGTCAGTCCTTTCAAGCGCACGCACCGTCCAGCTTCGTCAAACTCCGCTGTCGAAGATTCTTCAAGCCAGAGCTCTCGTCCGTCCGGACATCCGAACCGGAAAGTCATCTTGTATGAAGGTTTGACGGGACTGACTGAGTGAATGAGGTCTTTGAAGTCCGCCCGGTCATCGGAGTGGACTCGCTCAAGGAATTCAGTCGCGGAAAAGGCCTGCGTTGGATTGAACCCAAGAATCTGCGCGGCGTTGTCGCTGCGCTGCGACAGGTTGGTGCGGGCATTCCACTCGAAAGCAAGCACGCCTCCCGCCTTCAGTGCTTCCTGAAGTCGCGCTTGGCCCTCAAACAGAGCGGCCTCGTGCTGGCGCCGTTCGGCAAAGAGCGAAGCAAGAACGAGTGCGCACAGGGAGGTCGCCAGAATGGTGGCCTGGGCGGCCAGGATGTGCTGTTCGATCGAGAGGCTGGAATCGCCGAAATAACCAATGCGAAAGGTTGTCATCCAGACTAACGTGAATGCAATGATGAATGCGGCGGCTGCGGCAAACACCGGCCGACACCGCGCCGCGAGCCATAGCAGCAGCGGAAACAACGCGGCAATTGGCACCACAATTCCCCAATGACCCCGCGGCAGAAAAATCACGATCCCGCTAATTCCGGTAAGCATCAGGAGCGCTATGACGCCTTCGATGAGTTCGCGCCGCAGCGGCGGCTTGCGCGCGGTCGAAGCGAGCTCAATCATCAGCGGTGCAACCGTGAGAATCCCGAGCGCGTCGGACGCGAACCAGTGTTGCCAAATTGATAAAATTGGTGCGGTTGCGTTATGGAAATACAAGAACCCTGCAGTCCCGCCAATTCCCGACACGGCGGCTGCGACGATCGCCGCTGCCAGAATTCCCAGCACATGGCTCAGCCTGTCGAGACTGAACCCTGAACCAAAGTATTTCTCGATAAGCCATCCTGCCAGCAGCGCTTCGATCGCATTGCATAGGGCGAAGACAATTGCGCCCATGAAAGTCCGATCACCCAAAAGATTGGCAACGATTGTCGCAACTGCTGCGCCAGCCGCAACCGGCAATCTCGCGCTCCGCCCGGCAGCGATTAAGACGCCAGCCGCAACGCCCGAGGCGGGCCAAAACACGGCCACGCCGTCGGGTTTTGTCAGCAGAAGGAGGCTCAGCCGCGCCGCGAGGAAGTAGGCAATACCAACCAGAACAGAGAGGCCAACCAACTGGACCCACTGCTGCGAGAAGTGACGAGCGGCAGGCAGCTTGCCTTCGACCTGCTTCGGTACGTACTGCAACAACTCACCCCTTACATTGCACTACGTCGTATAGCATGATCTCGCAAGAACTGGGACAGCAGCGAGGAAGCCCGCCTATGGCGCAGGCTAACCTGACGAAAAGCTGCGCTCGGTCATGGGCTCGCCGGGTGTTTCGCCGTCTGGTTCTAAAAATCTGCGAGCGATAATTTCTGACGGCACGCGATCGGGGACAGGATGGCGCGGCCTGGTCCTGGATCAAGCCAGGCAGTACGTGAGCAGACTATGCGCCTGCGCCGGATCAGCGATTGGGCTTACGGCCGGCTCACAGTCGAGCAATGTGTGCGTGGGACTCGGTCTTTCAATAGAAATCGAATTGTGCGGTGTTGGCCGGGCTGTCGGCGGTAACGGCAGCCGGTCGCCCTTTGTTGCCCGATTGACCGAAATCGTGACACCCGCTGCATTGTCGGCGGTAACGGGGCTCGTTAGCACACTGATGCCACCGGCGACGACGCAGCTAAAAACGGTCGCCGCCGCCAGATCCTTGAGCCTGTTACCAAATGTGTAAAGCATGGCGCGTTTGCGGAGCTCGGGGTTGTGGCCATTCAGTAAGAAATAGCGTTCAGGATTAACAGCCCGACAAACACGGCCGTCAGCGATAAACCAAAAACTTCTGCGGATACGCGCTCGTCCATGGTCCTGTCCTGTCTTCTCGCTCAACGGATATTTGCTTGACCGATATCTGTGTACACCTTGGGTTTGCCAGCCTTGATCACAGTGTCAGCGGTCTCGATGCGCGTGGTCGTGGCTCCGCTATCGAGGCGTGCATTGATTCCAATGGCGACTACGGCAATCGAGGCGATAAGGGAGACAACCACGATCTTGAGGTGAGTGGATTGTCCTGCGGACCAGAGTGAGCCGTCCATGGAGTGTCCTCCGTTAGAAATCCGGCAGTTTCAGTAAACCCCGTGCGCCCGAGAGACGTTGGCAACCGCATTTCTCGTCGCATGTTGAATCGAACGATCTTGGTTCAGTGCGGCCTGCGAGCGAGCCGGCTGCATCGGCAGAACGACAACTTTTGTTCCCACATTCACCCGCGCATAGAGATCGATGACATCCTCATTCAGCATGCGGATGCATCCGCTTGATACCTGCTTGCCGATCGTCGACGGGGCATTCGTTCCGTGAATGCGATAAACCGTCCCAGCGAGGTACATGGCGCGTGCGCCCAGTGGATTTCCAGGACCGCCTGCCATGAAGCGCGGCAGGTAGGGCTGCCGATGAAGCATTTCCTCTGGTGGAATCCAGTCCGGCCATTCCGCTTTGCGTTCAACGGCCTTCACGCCCGACCATGTAAAGCCTTCGCGGCCTACTCCGATCCCGTAGCGGATGGCTTTGCCCGAACCGAGTACATAGTAGAGATAGGTGTTCGGGGTATCGATGATGATTGTGCCGGCCGTTTCGCGTGTCGGATAATCCACCACGTGACGCTGCAAGCGCGCTGGAATTTCGGCGGGCGCTTGGATCTCGTCGGCATCCTTCGGCTCCCGCAAGGCCTGCTGGAATATGAAGGCGCCGCGGTTGAAAGGCGCTGCATATCCGAGCGGTTCGGCGACGCTCGGCGCGGTAAAGAGCACAACGCCGCCGATCAACGTCGCGGCCGCAAGACCACCAACTACTACGGTCCTCATCATGTCTAGCTCCCTGCCGCGAATTGGACTTTTTGATTACAGGGAGCGTATGGCGGTGGCGCTTGATCACGCCACTGTACGCTGGTTAACGGCGCGCATCGAAAAGAGAGGATGACCTATACGAAGGTATCGAGCGGCCGGGTCAAAATCATGCGGAAGGAGCATAACTCAACGGTGATCGGCGTGTTTATTCCAAAGGTCGCGATTGTCATGTACGGTTCGGAAATTCGTGTTGTTTGCCGAGCCATTGGCGATGCAAAAACCGGCAAAGGTAAAACGTATTGGCCCGGGCCGCCCCTTGCCTTCGCGCAGGGCTGGAAAGATTTCGAAACTGCAGCAGCAGAGCAAGCAGCTATACGAGCGCCTGCCCGAGCTTCAGCTAATTTACGATACCGCGCCCGTCGGGCTTGCGTTTCTGACCCTCGATTGCCGTTACCTTCAGATCAACCAGCGTCTGACGGAAATTTGCGGCATTTCAGTTGCCGATCATATCGGGCGATCGGTTCGTGAAACCGTTCCGCAGGTAGCAGAGCAGGTCGAGACGTTGGTTCAAACTATCGCGCGCACTGGCGAGCCCATCACGGGTGTCGAAGTTCGCGGGCAGCGAACCGACAAACTCAATGCTGACCACATCTGGATTACAAACTGGCATCCTTTGAAGAATTCCGAAGGACGCATAATCGGCGTCAATGTGGTTGCGGAGGACATAACCGAACGCAAGCGTGCCGAAGCGGTGCTGGCAGCCAGCGAGAAAGCGTTGCGTGAAAGCGAAACGCGCTTCCGGGAGCTTGCCGACAACATCAGCCAGTTCGCCTGGACGGCCGATACCGATGGCAGGCGATACTGGTTCAACAAACGCTGGCATGACTATGCCGGAACCACCCTCGAAGAAATGCAGGGTTTCGGTTGGAAAAAATTACACCATCCCGACCATCTCGGACGTGTCGAGCGCGGCATCCGGCAAAGCTTCAAAGGTGATGCGCCCTGGGAAGACACGTTTCCGTTGCGCGGCAGAGAGGGTAAATATCGCTGGTTCCTCTCGCGCGCTTTGCCGATCCGCGACGAGGCCGGCAAGGTTGTTCGTTGGTTCGGGACCAATACCGACATCACGGAGCAGCTTGAAGCAGAGAAAGCGCTGCGCGAGCTCAATGAGACTTTGGAGAATCGCGTCGAGGCTCAGACGCGGGAACGTTTTCAAATCTGGAACGTCTCGCAGGATTTGCTGCTGGTGACCGATCTGGGCGGCAACTATCTCAGCGTGAACCCGGCCTGGACCGTGTTGCTCGGTTGGTCGGAAGCGGAGTTGCTCGGCAAAACTTCCCAATGGTTGCTGCATCCGGATGATCGCGACAAGACGCGCACGGAAATCGGCCGACTCGCCGCGGGCCACGTGACGGAACGTTTTGAGACCCGATTCCGTCACAAGGACGGCTCGTATCGTTGGCTGTCATGGAAAGCCGTTCAAGACCAGGGACGAATATACGCAATGGCGCGTGACATCACGGGCCTTAAGGATGCCGAAAATAAATTGATGGAGGCCCGACACGAACTTTCACAGGTTGCCGGCCGCACGACATTGGCAGCAATGTCGGCCGCAATTGCGCATGAGATAAGGCAGCCGCTCGGGGCGATCGTGACGAACGCCAATGCGGGCCTTCGCTGGCTGGGCCGTTCGACGCCGGATCTCGATGAGGTGCATGATACCCTCACGCACATCGTCGCAGATGGGCACAGGGCCAGCGAAGTGATCCAATCAGTTCGTGCGATGTTCGCTAAAGGCGATCACGCGGGAGCACCGCTCGATACGAACGAACTCATCCGGCAAACGATCGCGATAGCAAATAACGAACTGGAGGCGGCTCGAGTCGTTGTTGAACTTGAACTGGCCGGACAGCTTCCTCTGATTTCTGCGCACAGAGGCCAGCTTCAGCAGGTCATCTTGAACATCATTACCAACGCTGTCGATGCAATGCACGCCATTGACGATCGGGCGCGAGTCCTGCGTGTGCGATCACGGCCCTTCGATTCGAGTGGAGTAGCAGTGTCAGTACAGGATTCCGGGATCGGAATAGACCAAAAAAACATTGATCATGTCTTTGACGCCTTTTTCACCACCAAGACCAACGGCATGGGAATGGGCTTGGCAATATGCCGGTCAATCGTCGAAGCTCATGGTGGAAATATGTCGGTGTCATCAGGCGTACCCCATGGTTCTGTATTTCACATCGTCCTGCCTGGTATTCAATGATACAACGCCTCGGGGAAAAGGCCGTTGAATGAAAAACGAACGCTCCGCAATGGCGCCGGTCGTTTTCGTCGTTGATGACGATGCGTCCGTGCGCGAGGCACTCGGCAGTCTAATCCGGTCGGTAGGATTGCGAGTCGAAGCGTTCGCGTCAGCACAGGAATTTTTTGCGGCAAAACGACCCGACACTGCCTGCTGCTTGATCCTCGATGTCAGGCTGCCTGGGGTAAGCGGGTTGGATTTTCAGATAGAACTCACGAAGGCCAAGATTCAGATCCCCATCATTTTCATCACGGGCCACGGCGATATCCCGATGTCCGTGAAGGCCATGAAGGCCGGAGCAATCGAATTCCTGACCAAGCCATTTCGCGACCAGGATCTGTTGGACGCCATTCAGGTCGCGCTCGAACACGCCCGAGCCAGCCACGAAAACGAGAAGGCGATGTCCGAGCTAAGAGCAAAATTCGAGACGCTCACGCCTCGCGAGCAAGAGGTCATGGCCTGGGTAACCGGTGGTCTCTTGAATAAACAAGTCGCCGCCGAGATCGGGGTCACTGAGATCACGGTCAAGGTGCATCGCGGCAAGGTAACGAGGAAAATGGGCGCGAAATCTTTGGCTGACCTCGTAAAAATGGCGGATATTTTGGGGATTCGCCGCACGAAATCGTAGACAATTATACCTTGGTGTAATTCCTCGACCCAATCCGATAGTTAATCGTTACCTTCGCGACAGTGCGCATCTCCGCGCAAAGACCTAGATCTTCGTTCACCGAGGAAGCCAACTTGTCGAAGGTGCCCGTGATCGCAATTATTGACGATGATGAATCGTTCCGCCGAGCCACTACGAATTTTATACGGTCGCTTGGTTATGGGACGGCCGCATTTGATTCCGCCGAAGCGTTCCTGGAATCAGACCGTATCCATGATACTGACTGCCTGATTACTGACGTGCAGATGCCTGGCATGACCGGAATAGAGTTGCAAGGTCAATTGATTGCCCAAGGCCATCGGCTGCCTGTCATTTTCATTACCGCCTTTCCCGAAATAAAGGCGCGAGCACAGGCGCTTGCCGCCGGTGCGGTCGGATTTTTGGCCAAGCCGTTCAACGATCAGGGTTTGATTCAGTGTCTGGATGAGGCGCTTGCTGCTCGCAGCGCCTGATCGTTAGCCGTTACGCCTCAGCCCCGCGGCTGACTCTAGACGACGAAGGTGCCGCAAACGACGGGTGAGGCTCTTGTTTGTGACGTGCGCCCTTGAGCGGGCATTTTTCGCCGGCAGGGGCTTACCCTTTTCAATCATCACGTTCGTAAGCCAGAAATGACGCCAGGCAAACTGGTCGCCGCTTCGATGAAGTTCGGCTGTCCCAATTTCCGTTTTGATCATGGCACACCTTACCAACTTTTGCTCATTGCGCGCTCGCCAGAAGCGGCCACAATTGGCTGCCGAAACTCCACGTCACGACCGCGAACCAAACAACAAACACGGTGACGACAATTACGCCGATACGGATCGTTTCCCATATGCGCGCACGTTAGCGGCCAGAGGGGATACGTCGGTACTTATACGTCCGTATAATTAGGTATAGGTCGAACTGGTCACCTAAAAAATAGGCATTGTCTGGTCGCTCGCACTTTCATTACGATGCATGCGTATGCGTGCGGGATCTTCGTCAAGAAACGAGGCGCTTAAATGAAGACGCTGTCTTTTGTCTTCGCGCTGATTTTCGCCATAACTGCTGCCGAGGCTATGCCGTTCCATCGGCCGCAGACCAACATGATCACCCCCGTGGCAAGCGGGTGCGGCCTCGGTGCCCATCGCGGCCCGTACGACGGATGCTACCCGATTTATGGATATTACATCGGTTACGGCGGCGGCTACCGCAACAATTACTATACCGGCTTTGTCAGCCGCGGCGTGTGCAGCGGACGCGGCACGCATCTCGCGTGCAATTTCTACGGAACGTGCTGGGTCGCCTGTAACTGACTAAAGCTATTTTGTAGGCAGGCTCATTCCTTTACCGCGCCCGTCATTGCCGAAACATAGTGCTCAACGAAGAACGCATAAAGTATGA
>Ga0187785_10000112_pt1 | contig 29713 bp, 29 predicted proteins | sample 0815_BV2_4_20_MG_FD_132466 | JGI IMG/M metagenome (GOLD analysis project Ga0187785, IMG submission 132466) | Tropical peat soil microbial communities from peatlands in Department of Meta, Colombia - 0815_BV2_4_20_MG | ecosystem: Environmental > Terrestrial > Soil > Wetlands > Peat | place...
ATTACATATATACGAAAAAATATATGGTTTTTCCGGGGAAAGTGCTGCCGATAATGGGATCGGCGGCGTCGGCTGTTTGAGTCCGGAATAACGTCATTCGGCCTTTCTTTCTAGTCGCTCACTTTCAGCACGAGTTTTCCCCTAACGTGGCCGCTCTGGCTCAGTTCATGGGCCCGGACGGCGTCCTTCAGCGGAAATACCTGCGTGACAGTCGGCTTCAACTTTCCGCTATCCACCAGCCTAGCGATCTGGCCTAGCTCTCCCCCATTCGGTTGGGCCATAAACCCCGTCGCGTTGACCCCATACTTTGCCGCCTCCTCAGGGTTCTGGATCCCCAGCGTGGAGACCATAATGCCGCCTTTCTTCAGAACTTTATAGGAGCGCTGCTGGGTATCGCCGGCGATCGTGTCTAGCACGACGTCGACGTCGCGGACTACGTCTTCGAATCGGGTTTTGTGATAATCGATCACCTCGTCGACGCCCAGGCTTTTCAGAAAGTCGGCGTTCTTTGAGGATGCGGTTCCGATGACCCGGGCGCCTTTCCATTTAGCCAGCTGTACTGCCATGTGTCCTACCCCTCCCGAGGCCCCGTGGATGAGGGCTGTCTGGCCCTTTTCGAGGTGGGCCGTATCGAAGAGCGTCTGCCATCCGACCAGCGACACTAGCGGGAGGGATGCCGCCCCGACGAAGTCCAGCGACGAAGGTACGGGTGCTAGGGCAGAGGCTCCGGCCGTCACGTAATCGGCGTAGGTGCCTCCTTGGGCCGATCCCAGGTAGCCATAAACGGCGTCCCCCGTCTTGAACCCTGTGATGCCGTCGACCACTTCTTCGATCACGCCCGCCATGTCCACCCCCAGTGTCAGCGGAAGTCGATTCTGCATCATCTCTTTCATGTAGCCAGTGCGGATCTTCCAGTCGATGGGGTTCACGCCCGCCGCTCGGATGCGGACCAGGGCTTCGCCGGATCCGGGCTTCGGCTTTGGCGTATCCTCGTAACGCAATACATCGGGGCCTCCAAATGCGTGTATTCGGACTGCCTTCATCGTTGTTGCCTTTGCTTTCGGTTGTTGTTCCATAACTCCCATGTCGATCCTCTCTGCTTTTCAACCCGGCCTGTTACAACCTCTTTGGGCATACAATCGCCTCTCGAGCCGCAGGCCTCTTACGCGTTATATTATGGAGTGGGTTGTAATTACATATACAGGTTCCCTATTTAACGAGATCTTTCGCTTTACGGGGTAGCAATAAACCGGATTTTTCTTGATTTATGAGAAATGGGTGTGTTAAAATGGATAAATTCTTATATGGCTATTATCTATTAGGGATAAGAGGTATATGTGAATATGGTTGGTTTATTTGTGTATATTGGTATTATCCTTATAGTATTATTATTTGCTGGGTCGCTGCTTATGGGAGCCCTAAAGCGAATCAAGACAGGTAGAAACATCGTTCTCGTATCGTTCTTGATCGGATCCGTCCTGGTGGTTTCAGGATGTACAGGCGCATCCATCGCCAGCGATCACGCGGCACAGGCGGGTAAACTATTGTGGCAGCACACCTATGGCGGGCCGGGCGTTAACAGCGATCCATCGGTCATCCGTACCAGCGACGGGGGATATGCGATTGCAGGCAGTACGATCATCTTGGCGGACAATGTGACCACATTTTACAACACTAGTAGGATATATCTAGTCAAGACGGACTCGAACGGCGCCGAGGTCTGGAACAGGACCTATAGAAGCGGCATCTATGCCTCATCGGTGGTGCAGACAGCTGATGGCGGCTATACGATCGCAGGGCAGACATACAGGGATCCGGTGCTCTTGAAAACCGACGCGAGCGGCAATGAGCAGTGGAATACGTCGTTGATTTTTAACACGTCTCATTCAAACTCTGTGATGATCAATTCGCTGGTTCTGACGAAAGATGGAAACTACATCGTCATGGGTAACCTGGTAGGCTCGCTACTTGTGGCTGAGATCGGTGCGAATGGCAAGACGATCTGGTCGAAAACTTACGAGTCATATAACGGTCGTTCGTTAATTATCACGTCAGACGGTGGTTATGTCGTCGTCGGAAACGGTGTGGGCAGTGAATTCAAACCGTTTTTGATCAAAATCGACAAAGATGGAAACCAGATGTGGAATAAGTCGTACATGCCCAGCTTTATCGCTGCGAGTAACACGTCTACTAACATGTGTATAGGCTATGCGGTGATCCAGACCAGTGACGGCGGCTATGCCCTGACCGGCACCTCTAGCTCGATTTCGACGAACATTTCGTCAAACGTAACAACCGTGTCAATAAATTCGAATGTCATGCTGGTAAAAACCGACGTGAATGGCGATGAGGTCTGGAACCGCACCTATGAGGGCTCAGGAGACAATGAGGGTATGGCGATGGTCCAGAATGACGATGGCAGCTATACGATAGCCTGTGTCGAGAATCCCAGTTTTACATCCGTATCATCCTCGGATATCCTCTCGAACGAAACCCAGCTCTTTAATCAGCTCCTGCAGTATCACCTGTATTTGATTGGGGCGGATTCAACCGGCAAGGAGATCTGGAAAAATGATTATGGCCTGATCGGTAATGGCCGCGTACTCTCCTTGATCAGATCAGGCGACGGGGGTTATATCGTCTCAGGCTTGATCAATTCGTCGGATAACCTGGTAGAGCGTAAAATATTCCTGGAAAAAATCGCGTAGACTTCTACGCGATTTGAAATATGTTCCGGTGGTGTAAAGTCGTCTTGCTACCTGGTGAAACGGGGATTGGGGGGTTGTTATCCCCCTAAAACCCTAGCATATCTGCATAGTTCTGCAGATCCAGCAGTCCGTGCCCGCTCAGGTTGAATACGATGACTTTCTTTTCCCCGGTCTTCTTCGCGGCTTTAGCGTGGTTGATCGCTGAGGCGATAGCATGGCTGGATTCTGGCGCGGGGATGATGCCCTCCGTCCTGGCGAATAGCAATCCAGCCTGGAAGGTCTCCTCCTGGCTGAACGCCTCCGCGTCGATCACCTTGTTTTTGTATAGCAGCGATACCATTGGTGACATGCCGTGATACCGCAAACCTCCGGCGTGGATGGCCTGGGGTATGAAGTCGTGGCCTAGGGTGTGCATCTTGAGCAGCGGGGTCATGCCGGCGGTGTCGCCGAAGTCGTAGTCGTACTTTGATGTCCCGGTCCCCGCGCCGGTGAGGGAGGGCACGCTTTCGGGTTCCGCGGCGATGAATCTGGTGTCCGTCAGTTTGCCTTTGAGCTTGTCGTGGATGAATGGGAATGCGAATCCGGCGAAGTTACTGCCGCCGCCTACGCAGGCGATCATAATGTCCGGCTTTTCCCCGATCTTCTCCAGTTGCTTTTTCGCCTCGATGCCGATGACGGTCTGGTGCAGCATGACGTGGTTGAGGACGCTGCCGAGCGAGTATTTGGTCTTCTTTCCTTTGACGGCCGTCTCGACGGCCTCGCTGATGGCTATCCCCAGGCTGCCTGGGCAGTCGGGGTCGTCTTTGTTGATCTTGCGGCCGAACTCAGTCACGTCGCTGGGGGACGGGTGGATGTCCGCCCCGAACATCTTCATGACATACTTGCGGTATGGTTTGCTGTTGTAGCTGGAGCGAACCATGAATACTGTGCACTTAAGCTCGAATAGTGCGCAAGCGGCGCTCAGCGCGGAGCCCCACTGGCCCGCGCCCGTCTCAGTGGTCAGGTGCTCGACCCCTTCGATCTTGTTATAATACGCTTGGGCTATGGCGGTATTGGGCTTGTGCGACCCGGCGGGGGATAGGTCCTCTCGCTTGAAGTATATTCGGGCGGGCGTGTCCAGAGCCTTTTCCAGCCTCCGCGCCCGATGGAGCGGAGACGGTCTGCCTATAGCGACCAGGGCTTCCCGGACCTCTCCCGGGATCGGGATATATCGTTCTTCCGATAGCTCCTGTCTGATGATAGCTTTGGGGAACAGTCCTTCCCATTCCTCGGGCTTTAGCGGCTGCTTCGTTCCCGGGTGCAAGGCAGGTGGGAGCTTTTCCGGCAGGTCGGGGGTGATGTTGTACCAGCGGTCCGGGACCTCTTCGGGGTTAAGAGTGACTTTTATTACATCGGTAGCCATATTATCACCATGTATTAAAATGTACGTCGGGGTACAGGTAAATACGTTAAAGACAGGCCCTTGAAGGATATAAAGGTTCGCCCGCGGGATAAGGATGCCAGGGTACAGGGTGTCAAATGTCAGGTGCTTCTATTGACATGACTCGTGAGATGATCTATGCTTGTGCATTCGTGAGATGATCTATGCGTTGTGCGTAATTGATTTCAGGCGGGGTGAGATAACAACATGATCGCTGGCGTGGTGCGGCGTTTGTCGTCATTTCCGTGGTGCTGAAACTGCTTGTATTTTAGAGTTATGGATACATCGACATATCGATATGTATAAATATGTTGGTTTGTTAATCAGTAATCGGTGATACCATGACCGATGAGAACATCACACTAATCGATCGCAAAGCCCAGAAACTGATAAGCATTCCGGAGAATAGCAACCATTTTTACAACTCGGTCCTCGATAACATTTACTCGCGCAGATCCGTGCGTAATTTTACTGAACAGGATATCCCGGACGAAGTGATCGAAGAGATCGTTCGGGCAGGTATCTTCGCGCCAACGGCTGTCAACAAGCAACCCTGGCGCTTCGTGATCATAAAAAACCGACAGCGTGTAGCTGAGTGCGCCGAGAGAGCGAGGATAGGGTTTCTCAGGCTCTTCAGGGAAGCTCCGGGTATGGATGGGTTCGTGAAGTGGCTATCAAACCCAAAAGCCGATATATTCTACAGCGCGCCGGTGCTGATCCTGGTGTTTTCCTCACCCGATGCCGTCACCGAGTCCGACTGCGCCTTGGCTGCTCAAAACATGATGCTCGCCGCTTGGTCGCTCGGCGTCGGCAGTTGCTGGATAGGATTGGCACGAGCGCTGGGTTCGGACCGGGAATTCTTAAATGAAGCCGAAGTGCCCGACGACCATAAACTCGTGGCGCCGCTCATCTTCGGATACCCCTCGAAATCCAACCTGAAGGCGCCAGTACGCAATCCTAACGTGATACTATCCTGGTATGGAAAAGCAGATAGTTAAATGAAATTGCTGTTGAATATAGACTAACCTTAGTCTAATAATCGATAAACTAGTCATTGCCTATACAGGTTAAAAATGCCGATAAATATTCGCCTTATCTACGAGGAAGGTGATAAAGACCTAATCCCCCATTAAACGAGCTATAGCCAATTATGGCCAATTATAGCCAATTATAGCCAATTATTTGACGTAGCGAATGGAATCGAAAAAGGGTGAAATGGGGTGTGTTTGAGCTTGGTGGCTATAGCCATTCTTCTATGGCAAACTTCTTTTCCGACCTTAGCGTGCAGAACAGTTGATCGTCAACATAGCACTCGTCTTCGCCGGTCAGTAGCATGATCCTGGCGATCCTTTCTGCAAATGAGAATGATATGCATAGTTCTTTGCCGGTATCGGTTATGGTGTAATATCTCAGCACCTTCTCTGTACCGCTGTAATTTTCTTCCTCGGTCCACTCGTCGAACGGTGGGACAATCTCGTCATTGTTGGCCAGAATGGCGTAAGCCGCGTTTAGCACAGCTTCCATCGATGCATCGGAGATCGTATCCCCATCGAGCCGGTAGGCCCTGATAGTACTGTCCAACACCTTCATTGATACATGATATACTACTTTTTGTATATATATCTGATGCTATTGATAATATTTTTTTGATTTTTTACCGTGATAAATGGTGATAGTTCGAAAATAAGGGGTGTATTGGGCTAAAATTTTCAAGGGGTGAAATTTTATCGTTTGGCGGTAAATAGTACTGCATATGGAATTGCCGCATGAGAATGCGCTGGACCTGATCGAGCCATATATCGTGAAAGCCTTGGGCGTTAACATCTTCGCCTATCCGGGCACCAGGGAGGATTTCGCCGGAAACTTGGTGAACCTTGGAGCGGGGGGTTGCCTGATCCGATTTGCGTTGAGATTTGAAGGCCGGCTGATCGATCTGGACCTGCTCTTCCTTGAGATCGACATCGTCAGGACAACTGATGATACGGTCATCTTCTACAGTCCAGACAGCCGGGTGCTCGACCTGAAGATCATCCGAAGGCCTGGATAAGAACGGAAGCAGAAACGATTTCTATAAGCCGAACAAACGGCACAGTATGTCACATGCAGTCGTGCTGAGCGATAAGGCCTGGAGGTATGTGGAATCTAGGCGCGGGCTTAAGTCCGCAGATTCGTACGTCAGCTCGATGATCGAGAATATTGAGGATCTCAGCGGCGAAAGTACCGCCACTATAGACGGCATTAAAATTGTCGATTCGATCGAGTCCTACACTCCCATTAAAAGCAAATCCGCGGGCGACCAAGAACATATAATGGAGATCGCCAGACACACCATAGACTACCTGCAGGAAGCGTACCATGGCCGGGTGCCCCGCGCTGTTTTTGTGAAGAAATGCAGGGATCGAGGCCTCACCGATTCGGAGATTAGGGAAGCCGAAAACGAGTTTGCTCAGTGGATCGGATGAATCGATATTATGAAAAAAAGTGTGAGCCACCGATTTTATTGATGCAGGGAACAATATCGGTAGCTACGAACCAATCCGTAGCTTAAACAAGGCATAAATACATTCCGAACTGTATATTAGCTCAGGTGAGAATATGCAGTTCAAGAACGGTTTCCTGTTCGTCTGCGGTGGGTTGCTGGCATTGTGCATTGTGCTCATTGTGTCAGCCAATACCTTTGCAGTCGGCGGATCCAGCAATGAAGTTAATCTCTCGGAATATACCGGAACGATCACAACGAATGGCAACGGTTACGTTTATGCCAACCCCGACATCGCTACGATTACAGTGGGTGTAGTTACTGAAGGAAGCACATCGACTCAGGCCATGGCGGACAACGCCAACAAGATGGACGCCGTGGTCAGGGCGATTAAGGGACTCGGCATCGCCGACAAAGACATCCAGACATCCCAAGTATCGGTCCAGCCGAAGTATACGACAACATACCCCGAATACTACTCTGCGAGCATGCCGGTAACGGTCAGTCAGAACATCTCCGGCTACACGGCGACCAATACAGTGACTGTAACGGTGCGCGATCTCTCAAAGACAGGCTCTGTGGTAGACGCAGCGTATAATTCAGGATCCAACCAGATCCAGGGCGTGACCTTCTCACTGTCCGATGATCTCCAGTCGAAAGTCTATAATGAGGCGCTGCAGAAGGCCATCGCCGACGGCACTGGCAAGGCAAAGACCATGGCCACGTCTGCAGGTGTGACCGATTACAGGCTGAAGACAATCTCGGAGTCCGGCTCCTACTATCCGGTCGCCTTCGAGGGGCTGTCTACAGCCGGTATGACTGATAAGGCCGTAGCTCCGACCACCATATCGCCCGGACAGACCAAAGTGCAGGCATCAGTGTCGCTGACATACGTATTCGTCCCGCAGTGAGGCTGCGGGACCCCTCTCTTTTACTTGGGTCTGACCATGATCTTCCTGTACAAATACAGGAGGCCGAGCATGCCAAAACACAATCCGACGCCGATCAGGTCATCCCACGAGCCGAGAAAGAAGCCGTGGATAAAGATCTCCCCGGGCTTCGTGAAAGTGAAAAATGGCAGGGCACCCATCGTACTTTCGCCCGAGATGCTGAAGACCTGCAACGATAGGAAATCCTGAAAAAAGTGGAAGCCTATGCTGGCATAAAGTGATCTTGTAATCAGAAACAGGTAGCCAAGCAGCAGCGACAGCCCGAAGACGCCCAGAATATACAACGGCCCCAGCCTTGAGAACGGGGTCAGAGTATGGAACAGTGCAAAAACAATCGAGGTGGCTATGATGCCCGTGACGGCCCCATATCTATCCGTCAGCATGCGTTGAAGGCATCCGCGGAAAATCGCCTCTTCCCCGAAACCGACCAATAGTGTTCCAATTGCAATGGCTGCCAGCGATGAGATCAGCGGTACCATGCCATAGGTGGACAGCCCCGTCGATTTCAGCGAGGAGATACTTGTAATCGCCAGGATGGAGATCAGGGTCACGGTGAATGCCAGATCGATCAGCGCACCTGCAGTAAAATACTGGATCGAGTTACCTTCGGGCCGGAGCCCCAGTGCATGCAGCACATCCTTTCTCCCATCCACAAATCTAGTGTAGAGGATAGCGATAAGTAACAGCACGATATTTTGGATTATCAGGAATGAGCCGCTGACCCACACATTGTCCATTAGCGCCGAGATCGCTGCCTCCGGGGCGTTGCCCGGCTTCTCTCCAGTTACAGCTAGATATAGGATGGATCCGGCCAGCAGCAGCATGCTCATCAGAATCAGCGCCGCCAGCACTAGTGCAAGAAGGAAAACTACCTTGCCAGCAATCCACAGGTTTGGATACCGATCAGAGACATTGGCCATAGTGAGGTCACCCCAGGTCATACCCCACAGTAATATATGATTATGTTAATATAAATATATGAGTTTTGTATTGCAGCTACGGCAGGCTATCAAAATATTACTGCGAATCAGACAGGCCGATATCCCCGGTATCACCCGCATTTCCCGCCATCTTGGCCAGCTGCCTGACCGCCTCCAGGATCTCCCCCGGGTTTGCCCCCCAGTGCACGACAACGCCCGGTACACCATCAATATTTTTTAGTCCAAGCTTGTCCGACTGGCAGCATCTGAGGATAAACGGCTTCGACGGTCTTCTAGTGGAGAGGGGGCAGATATTCACATGCTCATACCTCTTGGACGGGTAGCGAGCCTCAAACACCAGCTTCGACGTGTTGCAGCCCACGAGCCTGATATCGTCCTGCGGCTCAGCATCCAGCGAGTCAAGGAATAGGCCGGTAAGCCCGGACGCGTAGCATGGGAATATCGTAGCCCGCCCCGGATCCTCATAATCCCTAAGATCCAAGATATGATAATCGAAATCAAGCATTAGTTCGCCGAAGACGCCAGCATCGTCAAGCCTTTTAATATTATAGGCCAGCCACGCGGGATCAGGCGGGGCCACATCATATACCTCGACAGTGGTCAGTACCTTCACGTCCGGGTCTTTGACGAACGTGAAGTGACGGTCCACGCCCTTGAAGACCACCGTAGTGATCCCATTTTTGCATAAATTTGCAGCCCGCCGGATCAGATCCCCTCTACTGCTGATATCCACCAGTTGACCATAGACAAGCGTCTCGTCCGCGCCTGAAATCATCTGCGAGGATCTCTTTCTCCTAATCAACCCCTCTCCAGTGCACTCCACCTCGTGGACTTCGCACCTGTCAGGGGCTTGGAAGACCAGTATGTATTGCGAGGAGAAATACAGCGCATCGTCCGGACGATAATTTTTTCTAGCGTACCTTGTGACGACGCCAACAAACCGACAGTGAGAAGGGAAGATCATAAGATACTCTCCAAGTTTTTCAATATTGCGGACCGAACGTCCTCAGTTGAGAACCCTCCCCCAAGGTCCGGGGTGAGTATTTTACTTTCAATCGTCTGATCGACTGCTTTCTGTACCGCCAGGGCCTGTTCTACCCTGCCCAACCATTCCAGCATCATCTTAGCGCTGAGCACGGCGGCAAACGGGTTTGCCACCCCTCTACCCGCGATATCGGGCGCGCTGCCGTGCACCGGCTCGAAGAGCGCGTATCGATCTCCGACGTTGGCGCTCGGCGACATGCCAAGACTTCCTATAAGCGCCGCCGCCTCATCCGAGAGGATATCCCCAAACATGTTCGTCGTGACGATCGTATCGAACATCTCCGGAGACCGGATCAGGTTATAGGCCGCGGTATCCACCAGCATCTCCTCGTACTGTATTCTCATCGACTCAGCCGTAGCAATGCAAGCATCCCTGAATAGCTCGTCCGACTTTAGCACATTGGCCTTGTGGATGATCGTAAGCCTTTTAATCCCAGCCTTACTGCAGGCAGCCCGGGCAATGCGCTCGCTGGCCTTCCGGGTGATCAGCCGCACGGACCTGGCTTCGTCACGCGAGATCTCCTCGATTCCCGCATATAGGTCCTCGGTATTCTCACGGTAGATAGTAAAATCGACCTTACGCGGGGATATCGTGCACGACCGGAACGGGCGGATGTTCGCATACAGCCCCAGTTCGTTCCGCAGCGTCAGGATGATGCTCCTGTATGGCTTGCCTGGCGGTGTAGTGATCGCCCCGAACAGGACGCAATCGCACCCTTTGATCGTCTCCAGATCTTCGGGCGCTACGGCCACGCCTTCCCGCCGATATCGCTCGTATCCCACATCGACCGGAACGTACTCTGCGCCCGGCATTACTGTCTGTAACACCGCATATGCAACTGGCAAGACCTCTTTGCCGATCCCATCCCCCGGGACAACCGCGATCTTCATTTTCCATCCCTCCGATAAGCTACCAACCCCCCCGCGTCCAGAATTTCCTTCAGGAATCCCGGAAGCTTGGTACCAGGATATTTTTCGCCATGAGCAACCACAAAACCCCCCTCTAGGTCGGCTTCGACTACATCGCCACGATGCAGGATATCATGCACATTTGCCTCGATAATAGGTAGGCCGACGTTGATCGCGTTCCGGAAGAAGATCCGCGAGAACGACTTCGCTATAATGCAGTCAATGCCCGCATACTTGATAGCCAACGGTGCCTGCTCCCTGGACGAGCCGCAGCCGAAATTCTTCCCCGCGACGATGATATCCCCTTTTTCCGGCCTGAATTGCGGATCGATGCCCTCCATGGCATGCTCTGCGAAGACCCTGAAATCAGCGCTACGCAGGTATTTGCCGGGGATGATCACATCCGTGTCCACGTTATCGCCGTATACCCATACCCGACCCTTAAAATTCATAGGTACCGCCTCGGGTCGGCGATCCTGCCGTTGATAGCCGTTGCAGCCGCCGTGAGCGGCGATCCTAGGTAAACATCTGCGCCTTTGCCCATACGCCCTTTGAAGTTACGGTTGGTAGTGGCCATACACGCCTCTCCCTCGGCCATGACCCCGAGATGTCCTCCAAGGCATGGTCCGCAGCCAGGATTGCAGATGGTGGCTCCCGCCTTGAGCAGGTCCGTCGCGATTCCGGTCTCTATCGCCCGGATCATGATGTTCCTCGACGCAGGTACGATCAATGTGCGGCACTTCACAGTCCGCCCTTTCAATATGCCTGCCGCAGCAGCTAGGTCTTCGTAGCGGCCGTTGGTACAGGAGCCTATGAGCACCTGGTCGACCGGGGTGCCTTCCACCTCCTCGACACCCACGACATTGTCCACGTCGGGCGGACAGGCCACCTGGGGCTGCAGGCCGGATACGTCCAAGTGCAACTCGTCGCAGTATACTGCATCCCTGCCGGCATAAACTGGCTCGAACGCCTCCACCGCCCGACCTTCGAGGTACTCAAGCGTCGTTCTGTCCGGAGGCACGATCCCGGCCTTGCCTCCCATCTCTATAACCATGTTGCATAACGTCATCCTGCCTGCTACGGGCATCTGTCCAATCGTCGTACCGTAAAATTCAATCGCCTTATACGTGGCTCCGTCCGATCGCAGCTCCTTCGCGACACGCAGGATCACATCCTTGGAGGCTGTTCCGATAGGTAGATCCCCGTCGACCGTCACCCTGATCGTCTCCGGAACCCTGAACCACAGTCTGCCCGAGGTAAAAATTTCCGCCATATCGGTGGCGCCTACCCCGGTAGCAAAGGCCCCAAAGGCACCGTAGGTGCAGGAATGGGAGTCGGCGCCCACAATCACCTTACCTGGCATCGCAAAACCTTTTTCCGACAGCAGCTGGTGACAGACGCCCTCGCCCACGTCGTACAGGTGGGATATCCCCTGCTCCGCTGCCCACTGTCTGATCTCTCGCTGGAGCAGCGCGGTGTTTTCATTATTGGCCGGTGCCAGGTGATCGAACGGTATGATGATCCGGGAGGGATCCCAGACCTTTTCGCTTCTCATCTCTTTGAACGCCTTGACAGCAAGCACCGAAGTGCCGTCGTGACTCATGGCAAAATCCACTTTCGCTATCACAAAGTCGCCGGCAGCGGCTGGTTTCCCGGATGCCCTGCCCAGTATTAGTTCGCTTATGGTTCCCAAGGGTCGTCACACCTTCGCAGATCGTGATGGAAAATTATTAGTATACAGGACATAATAGATTTATCGTTGTGAGCGAAAATTTCGGTAGCGAAATTATCGTTAGCAATATTTTTATCTCTGCATGCGCAGGTGGTGCAACAGTACATGATGCCTGGATACTCGAAAAACGAGTGGACCAAGTACATTTCCACGGGACTGAGCGAAATCGAGATCTGCGATGTTACACTCAGGGATGGGGAGCAGACGCCCGGCGTCGCCTTTCCGAAAGAAGAAAAGATCGACATCGCCCGCATGCTCGACGAGGTCGGCGTCGAGATCATTGAGGCGGGCTTCCCCGCCACATCCCAGCAAGAAAAAGAATCCGTCAAAGCCGTCGCCTCGCTCGGGCTGAACGCGAAGATCTGCTGCCTCTCCAGGGCAGTAAAGGGCGACATCGATGCCGTGCTTGACTGCGATGCCGACATGGTAGGCCTCTTCATCGGGACCTCCGATCTACACATGAAATATAAGCACAAGAAGACACCGGACGAGATCATCGCCTGCGCAATAGAAGCGCTAGAATACGCCAAACGGCACGGCCTCATCGTCCGATTTTCTCCGGAAGACAGCACCCGCACCAACCTCGATTTTCTCAAGCGATTCTATAAGGCCGGAGAGGAGGCCGGGGCAGACTACGTCAGCGTAGTCGATACCGTCGGCATCATGACCCCAGCCACCATGAAATTCATGGTGGGCGAAGTCCGCAGCACAGTCGGGCTGCCCATCTGCATCCACTGCCATGACGACCTCGGCATGGCGGTCGCCAACACCATAGCAGCAGCGGAAGCCGGTGCGAAACAACTCCATACCACGACCAACGGCATCGGCGAGCGTGCGGGCAATGCCGCGCTGGAGGAAGTGCTCATGAACCTGCGCATCCAGCACGGCATCGCCCGATACGACACCACAAAGCTCACAGAATTATCGAGGATGGTCCAGAGATACTCGGGCATCCCCGTGGCGAAGAACAAGGCGATCGTAGGGGAACATGCTTTCGCTCACGAATCCGGCATCCACATCGCAGCCCTGCTGGAGAACGACCGAACCTACGAGGTCTTCAGCCCGGAGATGGTCGGAGGGACACGGGAATTCATCCTGGGCAAGCACAGCGGAGGCAAAGCGCTCTGCTATATGGCAAGGCAGCTGGGCTACACCCTGAGCGAGGCAGAGACCAACCAAGTGCTATGCGAGATCAAGCGGCTGAGCGAATGCAAAAAGTCGCTGCGCCGGGAGGAGCTCAGAGATGTGATCGAGCATACTCTGGGGAGTAGCCGGGCCACGGAAGCTACCACACCCTAACTCGAGACAGATATGTTTATAGCCTGTAACACCAGATGTACGGTTAATGGACGATCAAATTCGGTTTGTTCACACCAATCTAATCGCCCGAGACTGGAAACGTCTGGCGAACTTTTATATCGAAGTGTTCGGATGCAAGCCCGTCGGTCCGGAAAGGGATCTATCCGGGGAATGGGTAGAAAAATTGACGGAGATCAAAGGCGTCAAGATCCGCGGCGCACACCTCCAGCTGCCCGGATGCGAAAACGGGCCTACCATCGAGATCTTCCAGTATACTCCGGAATATGGGGGTGTCGAGCCGCAGATAAACCGGCCGGGTTTCGGTCATATCGCTTTCCATGTTGATGATGTAACAACGCTACTATCCAAGTTTATCGAGCATGGAGGAGAGCGGACGGGCCAAGTGGTACAGAAGAACCACCCCGAACTGGGTTTGCTTACCGTGGCATACGCGAGGGATCCTGAAGGAAACTTTGTCGAAATTCAAAACTGGCGGAAATAGCGAAAATGAACATACCTTTGCTAATCAGCGTTTCTTGAAATACCGGGCTGCCACGCTACTTTTATAACCTGGGCCGGCTTCTGATCGAGTACTTTTCGATCTCTACTTCTTCGAACTCTGTCAGGTATTCGATGATGTTCCCCGCAAGCCGCTCTTCCAGCTCTTTCAGCTTTCCCGTTAAAATGGCTGAGTTCTTAACACCTATCGCGGAGTTGTCAAGTCCGTCTACAGTGCGTTCCAGCCATGCATCGCATTTGGTGTAAACGGTCAGGTTAGCTGTTGGGTCGTGACCGGTCCAGCCGGTACAATCTAGTTTGAAGCCGAGTGCATGTGGTACCAGCGCACGCACCACGCCTCCTGGATTGTTTACATGGATATATGATAGGCCATAAATATCGCAGGCGGGAACGTAATTCTCGTCCAGAATAAACTGGAATGACCAGTGCCTATCCAGCGCCTCTCTGACGATCCCTGGCGGCATCGGCATAGGCCGTTCGAAAAGCTCGTGCTTTTGGGGGTTTTCTACCTGGGTCGGGAAGAATAGGTCTCCTGTGATGCCAAAGAGATCGTTGATTAGGTCGAGCAGGCATCCATGGCCGAAAACACGGGCCTTTTCCGGTCCTATCGGTATCTTGATCTGCCAGCAGCCTACATATTTGCTATGCCATGCCCACGGAGATGTGGTATAGCTTAGATCCAGCTTTTTATCCACGCCATCATCTTGTCCTCCGGGGAAAAATCAGATCGCAGCATTTATGGCGATTTGGTTCCGTGTGTCGCGCCTTCAGGGCAGTCGCCGCGCACCAGGTATATGTTTAGGCCTGGCCTCTGTAACATCGTTGAGAGTTCCTTTTTTGCTATTTCTGCGGTGATCCCCGCCGCTTCGACAACCTTGCATTGCTCTCCGAACATGGTCACGACGAGGTCGGTGACGTCCGGGAGTTCCTGTCCTCCGGTCATCGCGGCCTTCCTATTGACGAACAGGACGACCAACACATCTTTGTTCCGGTACTTTGCGCTGAGCAGCGCCTGCATGCCCGTGTGCATCAGCCCGAAGTCCCCGAGCATTGCGATGCCTTTTTCCCTGAATCCTGACGCCACGCTGACAGGCGAGCCCAGCGAGCAGGCCACATCCACCATGCTATATGGGGGGTTCGATGTTAGGATCGAGCAGCCCACGTCGCTGGCGACTTTGGTGTCGAGTGACTTGATCGCCCAGTATACCGGGGCGAACGGGCATCCTTCGCAGACGGTCCTGTAGTAGTCTCTTGATTCCATGGTCTCTGGCTCGACGGGCGCTATCATCTTCGTCTCGAGGATATGTTCTACGGCGTCCATGATCTTCTGAACGTCCAGCGGTCCGGCGGTCGGCAGGTGTCCTGTGAACCGGCCTCGGACTTTCGGCGTCGAGAGGTGCGACTCGATGTACGGGGACGGTTCTTCGCAGACCAGCACTGCCTCCATCTCGTTGACGAATTCCTCCACTTTTCTTTTCGGGAAGGGGTTGATAAAACCGAGTGAGAGATGGGATAGTCTCATCGCATCCGCAGCTTCCCTTGCGAGCACGCTGGTGCCGCCCGACGAGATAATCCCGATCCTGCCCTTGCGAGTGATCCTGTTCGTTGGAGATGACAGCGCCCTATGCGAAGCTACGGTCCACCCGTCACGGAGGTATTTCTGGTGCTTTCCAAGCATCGTATAGTCCCATATGTGCCGGTCCGGCGCTTTTCCAGGGCCTTGTATCACTCGCCTGTTGACCGGCCCGGCCATCTCCAGCACAGGCCCGGTCACCCTAACCAGCACAGGCGCGCTGATCTGGCCGGACAGCACCAGCCCGTCCGCCACAGCATCGTACAGATCGCCAGGCGATGACGGGTCAAGCACCGGGATCTCCCCGAGCTTCCCGTACCATCTCGAGTCCTGCTCATTCTGGGAGAACGCCGCCCCGACATCGTCCCCTGCGATGACCACGATCCCCTCGCCTATGCCCATGGTCGCCGAAATGATCATAGGGTCAGCCATAATGTTAATGCCGACATGCTTGGATACGACCATAGCCCGATCACCGCACACCGAAGCTCCAAGCGCCATTTCGAAGGCGATCTTCTCGTTGAACTGCCACCCGGCGATGCCCATCGATTGCAGTCCGGTAAAAACTTCATTGATCGGAAATCCGGGTACACCGGTCGCCATACGTACCGCAGCATCCTCGGCAGCAGCACGTACCGCTTCCGCGCCGGTGAGGGAGACAGGAGCCATAAGAGAAAATTTGCATTTCAAGGGATAATAAGATTGCTGTTATCCAGCGCTGGATAACAATGCAACGGCTTTCATCCTGTTTTTTTATCGAGCTTAACGGATTCGTGGGGTTGCGCGAAGTACGGTAGCGAGGCCATCGCGCCGATGATGCCCCTGCCTGGAATGACCAGTTCGACGCCGGCCTTCGAAGCCGCATCCTCCGCGGTCTCCAAGCTCAGCATCTTATCTTTGGCCAGGCTGGCGTAATCTTTTAACACATCTGCGCTGAAGCTCCGAAACACTGCCATGCCGGTATTCTCTGACAGCGTGTATTTCCGGAGCAGTCTCTCAAAGTCTTTGATAAGCGGCTCAGTGTCGATGCAGGCGAACTCGACCACCGTGGACACGCAGTTTTGAGTTTTATAGGGTACAGGACATAGCTGGACCAGCGCGTGAGACAGGTACCGGGCGTTCCTGCAGTCCAGATCCGTCGCGATGTTATGGACCAGCGACCAGGTTGCGCCCTCCTCTTTGGTGTCGGTATCATCCACACCTATAAGGACCCGGCTTCGTCTGGGTAGAACGATCGTGCCCCGACTTTTCTTGCCGCCTCCGGCCTCCGTGAAATCATACTCTATAACGTCTTCAGCCAGCGATCGGCTCATAGTAGCGCCTACGCCGCCTCCGCCCAGCCCGGCATACGTGACGGACACGGTTTGATCGTCGACGATCACCGATTCGATGCCTGCCGCAGCGACCGAAGGGATAAGGTTCAACTCGGATTCGCCTTCCTTCACCCTATACCGCACTGAGTCGCCATAGCAGCTCGTGCTCTGGATCAACGGGCTGGCCAGCTTGTAGTGGTATTCCGCCCAGCACGCTCCGCCCCAGCAGTTAGAGTGCTCCACGATATCAACTAAACCTTTGCCGTTACATACCGCCGCGATATTTTTGTATGGTAGCACCCATTTTTTCAGGGCAAAAGAGTTAGCATTAGTTCTCTTTACCATGGTCAACATCCACCCGATTATCGCAGTTATTATCTCTACCGGCTTAAACTGCTTTCGCTCATTAGCCTCTCGCAGGCCGACAGGTCCTGCAGGTAGTTAATGTTAACTGCCAACAGCCGATCATCGACGATGTATACATGTTCCTGCTGATACCGGTCCATGTATCGCCCGTCGATGATGTTGACTGCGGCGGGAACGCTCTCGATGCCATGATCAGTCAGCACAGTGCCGATCCTAATCTCCGGCGGCACGCAGGAACGGTACAGCCGGACCGATAGCGCTTCCATTCCTGAAGCCTCGTACTTTCCGATGATGTTATCGATGGTCGCGGGTGTCACCAGCGGTATGTCCGATGAGATGATCAAAAAAGGGTGGAATAGCATCAACTTTTCAGCGGCGTGTCTTGTATCTTCGTGATAGCCTGCTCCCGGCGTTATGATCGTCGAAATCCGGTCCTCACTACGGTATCTGTTTTCTATATATCGCCCGGTTTTCGGCGTCCTCAGCGTGACTGAGACGTATATATGTCCGATTCTGGGGCTGTCCATCAGGGCCGTTATGATGTAGTCGATCAGGGGTTTTCCCTTGAGCAGGGACAGCGGCTTTTCCCGGCCGCCCATCCGCTCTCCTTTCCCGCCAGCCATCAGAAGTGCGTCCATAGCACCACCCCCATCACGCAAAGCGCGAGGATGCGGGCGATCTCATTAGTAGCGCCGATCACATCGCCGTTCACCCCTCCGAAGTTGCGATCTGCAATGGCCAGCATGGCCAGCGCCGTGACCAGGGGTGATAGCATCACCGTTCCGCATGCTATCATAACCTGAATTGAGCTGCCTCCATTCCATAGCCACGCTGCGACGAGCATCATCGCGATGATGACCATCCAGGCGCCGATCACGCTGATCATGGAATGCTTCCTATTCGCCCGCTCGATCATATACGAGCCCATGCCCTGGTGAGTGCTCTCCCCGAACGCAATAATCACAGCCATAGCGACCTTGGCACAGACTTCAGCCACCAGCAGCGGGATAAACAGCGGCATTGGCGAGCCGGCGAACGTCGAGATCAGGGCGTAGAGGAACAGAAGGTCCATGGCCATGAACAGCAGGCCGCCCGCGCCCACATGTACATCCTTCATCGCAGCGATCTTTTTTTCCCTGGAACCTGACGTGACAAGCCCGTCCCCCATATCGGTCAGACCGTCCATGTGGTTGATGCCCGTAATTAAAAACAGGGTGACGATCACGAGAATCCCTACGAACGAAGGCGGCAGAAGCCACTGGAGGACGGTCCCAGACGCTCCCAGGATAACCCCGATCAGGATGGCGGCGGGCACCACGAGGTACTGCCGGTCCGCGAAGCAGTCATAGTCGCCTTCGCGGATCGATACCGGTAGCGTAGTCAGGAAGCCGATCGCCGCCCTTAAACCTCTCAGAATATCGTCGGCCATGAAAAGACCCCCCAGTTAAAAGGCAGACCCCAAGCTGCCATGATCGCCACCGCGATGATCAGCAGTAGGGCTGCGGCCGCCCTGTTAAGGAAAATGGCCCGCGGGATATCGCCCGTCGCGCAAGGACGCAGGCCTTCGCCTATCACATAATAGTTTAGCTTTTCCAGCCGTAGGCTCAGCCCGCCCGCAAAAGACGCCATTGGAAAACCTGAGTTCATGCTTGGAGGTTTTCTCGAGTCCCGCAATCCGATCCTAATCGCGCCGGAAGGGCTGCCTCCCATGATTGCGGCGCAGGCGATGAGGATCATTGATAGCCGTGCCGGTATATAGTTCGCAAGATCGTCCAGTTTTGCCGATGCGAAGCCCATCTCCCGATGTTTCTCATCCTTGTAGCCGACCATCGAGTCCAGGGTGTTGATCGCCCGATATGCCAGCGCCCCGGGCAGCCCGAGGATGGCAAAATAGAATAGCGGTGCCATGATGCCGTCCACAAAGCTTTCGCCAAGCGACTCGATCACGCAGGAGGCCATCATGCCGTCGCTGAGCTTGCTAACATCCCGTCCTACCAAGGCCGGAAGTCTTGTCCGCGCAAGCTCCCGGCGGCCAGCCTTAAGGTCTTCGTAGATCTCCCGGGATACGCTCCAGAGGAATGACAGCGAGAAGGTCGACTTGATCAGGTACGCCGTGACCAGCAGTGAGAAGATGGGCGATATCCTATAGGATAAAATGCTCAGTGCGCAGCCTGCCACTGTGAATAATGTGACTGAGATCGTCGCCAGTAAAAATCCATATGCTGTCCGGAATCGCTCGGGAGCGTGCTCTTTCAGGTAGCCGATGAGCGTGCCTATCCACACAACGGGGTGGGCGTAAACCTGGGGCTCGCCGAGGAAGAGGTCCAGAAGGACTGCCAGGATAAACGCTTCCAGCATGAAGGCGATCACGATGATCCCGCCACGGTTTTTAAAGCCTTTAGCAGCCGATTGTTCTCATTATGAGTACGGACCGCCAGCCGAACGTACGAGTCGCCGGGCATCTTGAACGAAGAGCAATCGCGGACCAAGATTTTCTGATCCAGCATTTTTTCTGCGAATTCGCCAGAGTTCAATCCTAGACCGCCCGCCTCAAGGAGGAAATAGTTGGCGCTGGCCTTGAAGGGGCGGAGCCCGGGAATCCTCCCGATCTCCATGTACATCCGCTCCCGTTCCCGACGCACATACTCCCTAGAGTCATTCAGTAAGGGCCCGGCCGTGTCCATGTAGTACGCCCCAATATCGGCCGCCACACTGTCAATATTCCATGTGAGCCTCGCGATGTTCAGACGTCCCGCATCAGCCTTGCCAACCACGCCGAAGCCTAGGCGGAAGCCTGGTATTGCGAAACACTTGGTCAACGATCGCAGAACGAGCAGATTATCGAACGCTTCAACCTCTCCAGCCACGCTTTGCTCCGGGTCGGCCAGATCTATAAACGCCTCGTCCACGATGACCATAATACGCTTCGATTTACAATGATCGGCAATATCAAGCACCTGCCCTCTTCCTATTAGGGTACCGTCCGGGTTGTTGGGATTACAGATAAATGCCGCTTTGCTTCCGTCCAAGTACTCGTACTTCCCATCCAGGATATCGGAATATTTCACATGGCGTATACGCGCACCGAATAGGCGGCATTGCTGTTCATATTCGCCGAAAGTGGGGGATGGAACCGTTATAATATCGCCTTTTTCGATCGCCATCTCCGCAAACAGCCGGATGATCTCGGTCGATCCATTGCCTGGTACGATATTATCTTTGTGCGCGCCGCAAAAACGGGCGGCGCTCCCCCTGAATTCCTCGTATCCATTGTCGGGATACTCTGTAATCCTGGACATCGCTTCCATGAGGATTCCACTGGGATCGATCGCCATATATGGGTTCACGTTTACGCTGTAGTCCAGCAACTCCTTTTCATCCAGGCCTTTCCGCTTCGCGATCTCCCGAAGCCTGCCCCCGTGGGTGCAGTACGTCAATTCTTTAAGCTCTTCTCTAATAAACACAGGGTAGACATCCGCAGGGAAATCAATTAAACTTGAACAATATTAAATTTTTTGGATTAGCGCTGTAGCTGAATAACACGAACACACAAGCCACATCGAAAATAAAAGTGATCGTCGAAGCTGCGCCCCGGATCAGGCCGCGTCAGCAGCATATCTGCCGGGGTCGGGCTTCATTTGTTGCCAATGAGCTTTTGGCTTATCTGTTTAGAACCTGTTTTCCCTGGGCTTCCTGTGTTTTGGCAGGCAGTCCCGACAATAGATAGGCCTTCCCTCGACTGGCTTGAAAGGTACTTCGCATTCTTTACCGCAGTCAGAACAAGTTGCCTTGTGCATCTCTCTGGGACCGCCAAAGTCCCTGCGCGGTCCCCTGAATCCGCTATCACGCATTTGTTTCACTCCTTTAGAACCTGTTTTCCCTGGGCTTCCTGTGTTTTGGCAGGCAGTCACGGCAGTATACCGGGCGGTCTTCTGCGGGCTTAAAAGGTACTTCGCATTCTTTACCACAATCAGAACAAGTTGCCTTGTGCATTTCTCTGGGCCCATCGAAGTTTCTGGGGCCTCTGCTTCTATTATCTATCATTTGATTACTCTCTTTTTGATTAATCTCTATGCGAAAATTGTATTTCGCAAATAATATTCAGTGTCCAACAACTATAAAAATTTATCTTTCAAATGATCTGCCTAACAGAACCGACCGATAAAAATACATACGAAATAACCATTTGATCCACCCTCTTTATCAACAATGAGCGTAGAGCGAGAGAAAACCCCGCCCCGAAAGGCGCGGACAAATCAAGTCTCGCTGGCTTATCAGATATTTAACCGATAAACGCTTATCCACTACCAGATTACGTAACACCTTCGAGCATCACTTCGTAAGGGCTGCAAGGTGCTGGCGGTTGTAAAATGTTTGAGTGGAGGACAGCAAGATGGATGTCAGCACCCAGTACGAGCTGCAAGGTGCTGGCGGTTGTAAAATGTTTGAGTGGGGGAGCGGGACAGGCAGGAGAGCAAGTTAATCACATTGGGCAGAACTGCCGGACCGGAGAAAAACCTGAGCCTGAATTGGGGATTAGTACCTGCCATCAGGTATGGCGAGTGTTTTTCAATGAAATAGGAGCCATGTTCTTCAGGGCATGGTAGTTCACCTATCCGGGGTTAGTTATGCTTCGCATATCGTTCGCTCATCATCAGAAGAAATCGGCCTGTCCTTTTCCTAGCACATGAATATGAGTCCTGTCGTCCGTTTTCAGGGTATGGAATATCTCTTCCGCCAGACCACCGATCTCCTCAGGGTAGGTTGTCACGATGGCTAGGCGGAATCGGTTGAATCCCGTGGCGTTTCTCTCGGCGATACCGGTATCGACGATCCCCTTTATCTCTTGCTCGATGAAATGCCTATCATCGGTCTTCAGAAGGTAAACAAGCAGCCTGTTTCCTACGTTGATCCTAGTATAGCCGACGCCCTTGTATATCTGTGGTGAGTCCTCGATGTGTTTGAAGACCTCTTCAGAGCAACCGCACCCGAGTACATTCTGCACAAAACTCTTGATCTTGATCGGGTCAGCCATAGTCGGTCAGTCCTTGTGTACTCTTGTATGGTTTGAGCGTAGCTTCGCGATCGCGTTCGTAACCGATTTATCCCGTTCCGGCGGGTAAGCTATCTCCGGGCATTTTATCACGAAAGATCGATCGGCGTCTGCAGCCATACGATTTGCAACCGTTGCAGGCAGGCTCAGTGACATGGTGTCAGCGGGAAACCACGGGTTGCCGTCCGCGGCTGTAGGGCCGAGGAACGCGGTCTCCTTCGGCGCCCCGGCCGCCATGCCTGCGGGGTATGTGACGAACAGCGAGCACCCTGAGCCCCAGGGCGCTTCGATCTGCCCGAAAGCGCTCTCCGCGCTGAAGTGGATCAGTCCGCAGAGGTTCCTGATCTGTTCTGCGTTGCCGAAGCAGAGGTAGGAGAGCGGCTCGATATCCCCTGCAAAATCGCAGGTGCTTATCACGATGTGATCTCCGGGAGGTGTGATCTGCCCGATGCTGTCGATCGTGCTGTCGCAGATCCCTTCCGTTCCTTTGAGGTACGCAGCATCCTTTCCACGTACGGCGATGTCGGCCATCATCGGTTTGCTGACGGGGGCATAACCCATGAAACACAACGCCCCTCTGCAGACGCCCTTCGAGCCCCTGCTGATGCCCACAGCATCCGCCTCTCCGGCGGCAACCAGCATCACCGCTTTCGCCAGGCAACGACCTCCCTTCTCGATCAGGTCTGATACCTGCACAATCCCCTCCGACATCTCCGCCGGGCTGTAAACGCAGAGAGGCTCCAGCTCAAGGCGTCCTGACTCCCTTAATTTCTCTCCCACAATACTGGCTGACTTGATCGACATAGTAAGTGGCATGACATCCATCAACTAAAACTTTACGCAAAGAGGGCGGACATATCCCATATAACCTCATTGTCACGCTGTCAGCGACGGCAGTTATTTGACATCGCCAGCGGACCGGGTGGTAAGGTACGGCGAATCGCCGCTCTCCCATCTAGTCGTATGGCGTGCTGCCATGGTCGCTGACCTCTCCGGCCTCGATGTTGCTCTGCCCGATGAAAGTGTACACAGGTCAGCCGCTCGACTCGATCCCCTCTGCCCTGGCGCTTTTTACACTTACCTTCTTGCGCCTCTATTTCAAAAATGTGCAGACTGCCAGTCCCAGGCAGGGCTGCTGTCGGGGTGGTCTGGCTCGCTATAAACATCATCCTCGATACATCCATGTATGGGCGATGTAGATGACTTTCGCCAACTACATGTATAACGCAGGGTTTATGTATCTGCTGATGCCTGTACTCATCATCAGTGTTGTCATGGATAGTGGTGAGAATGCAGCCAAATATTCTCAGGCTGGGATTGCAGTCTGTCGGCGACGGGCCGTGGAGCCCATAGGCTTTAGCCTTGGGAGCAGTCACATATGATCAACTTAACTTTAGCAACATCAATTCTATTGGAGATCTTATGGCTCGCTATATCACCATCCTTGGCACCCAGTCTCACGTGGGCAAAAGCGTATTTGTGACCGCTTTGTGCCGCATCTTGCGGCGCAGAGGCTACAGGGTGGCGCCGTTCAAGGCGCAGAACATGAGCAACAACTCCTGGATCACGGGGGACGGCAGTGAGATCGGCATCGCTCAGGCCGTTCAGGCGCTCGCAGCAGGCGTCGAGCCTTGTGCAGAGATGAACCCTGTGCTGTTAAAGCCCAAAGGGGGTATGACCTCCCAGGTGGTCGTCCTAGGCAGACTCCTCGGCGACAGGAGGGTGGGGGAATACTACGAGTCCACCGATGCTATGATGGCGATCGCCCTCAATGCGCTGGAAAAGCTCTCCGGGGAGTATGACGTGATCGTCGTTGAGGGGGCTGGCGGGGCGGCGGAGATCAACCTATACGATCGGGACATCGCGAACATCCCGCTCGCCAGGGCGATCCGCTCCCCGGTACTGCTGGTGGGCGATATCGAGAGGGGCGGCGTGTTCGCCAGCCTCTACGGTACCATAGCCCTACTTCCGGAAAACGATCGCAGGCTTATCCAGGGCATGATAATCAACAAGTTTTGCGGCGATCCATCTTTGCTGGCCTCAGGCGTCAAGGATCTGGAAAGGTTGACCGGCGTGCCAGTACTGGGCATCGTGCCGTACTCCGGATTACGGATCCCGTCGGAGGATTCGGTATCCATCGATGATAAGCGGCAGGACGACTCCATGGGCATCGATGTCGCGATCGTGCGCTTCCCCCTGATCTCCAACTTCACCGATTTCGAGCCGCTTGAGCAGGCCGCTCGGGTTCGGTACGTGTCGTTGGACGGCGACATTGGCGATCCTGACCTGGTCATCCTGCCCGGCTCTAAAAACACGGTCAGCGACCTGAAAGCGTTGATGGCTTCGCCAGTAGCAGGAGAAATCCGCCGTCTTGCCGGTAATGGGATACCGGTGATAGGCATCTGCGGCGGCTACCAAATGCTAGGACTGCAGGTCATAGATAACGGCATTGAGGATGGCACCGCCAGCGCCATCGACGGCCTAGGCCTACTGCCGGTCACAACGACCTTTGACAGGTATGAGAAGCGCACCTGCCAGACGATAAAAACAGTTACCGCAGGAGGGCCTATGCTGGGCCGCGTCTACGGCACCCGAATCAAGGGATATGAGATCCATATGGGCCGGACAGCATCGCCCGCGCCCGCCTTCGACGATGACGGCTGTATCAGCGCCAGCGGGACGATCCTAGGCACATACTTGCATGGGCTGTTCGAAAACCCCTCTTTCCGGGATGCAGTACTATCGTACATCTGCGAACGTAAAGGCGTCGAATACACTCAGGCTGAGGCATCATTAGATCCGTTCGATGAACTGGCCGACATCGTTGAGGCAGCGATCAACATCGAGGCGATCATCGGCCTGATTGAGGGTCAGCAAGAGTATAGAAGTTGATACACGCCGGAAAATGCACAGATCTTTTTTAAATACTGGCCGGATTCATCTACGCATGTCTACCCTTCCCTGATCAGGATCACGGGCGGATAAAATATGGATAGTGGCAGTGATACTACATGACGTTGGATATAGCAGCTATACGGACGGCCTTCGGGCGGCGTTTTAAGGAGCGGTCTGTTGAGATTAACTGCTCCCTACTGGCCATCCTTTCCGGCGAGCATGTCCTGTTCCTGGGCCCTCCGGGAACCGCCAAGTCCATGCTCGCACGAAGTCTGTGCGAGATCATCGATGGCAAGTACTTTTACTACCTGCTCACCAGGTTCACCACCCCTGAGGAAGTATTCGGGCCGCTATCGATCAGGGCGCTCCAAGAAGACGACTTCATCCGTAAGACCGAGGGGCGTCTCCCGGAAGCCCATATCGCGTTTCTCGACGAGATCTTCAAAGCCAACAGCTCGATCCTAAACAGCTTCCTCACCATACTAAACGAGCGGAAGTTCCATAACGGTCGGAATGCGATCGACGTGCCTCTGCTCTCCGTATTCGGCGCCTCGAACGAGTTGCCGGCCGATGAAAACCTGGAAGCGCTGTACGATCGGTTTCTGTTCCGCTGTGTGGTTACCCCAATACAGGAAGAAGCTAACTTTCAAGAGATGCTATTTGGCGCCGAGACAAAAATCCCTGATCAGATGCGGCTCTCCGTCAAGACGATACTCAAACTCCAGGGAAAGGCAGAGGAACTGCCCGTGGACGCCGATACGATGACGACCGTGCTCTCCGCAAGGCGCGAGCTTGCGGCCCGACAGGTCAGTATATCAGACCGGCGGTGGAAGAAGATGGTCCGGGTGCTAAAGGTGGCCGCCGCCGCATCAGACCGGCCTTCGGTGGACCGCTCCATGATCCTCATCCTCCAGCACATGGCATGGGACCGGCCGGAGCAACGAGCAGAAATCAAAGAGTGCTTGTTCGATCTGCTAATCACCGGCGGAGAAAGCATCGAGAAGCTGAATGATCAGATCAGTGATCTACACAGATTCATCTCCCGGTCAGGAGATCAACCTTTCCCATACGCCGTCCGCTGCTATGACTGCAACGAGATGATCGACACGCTAAAGCTGCTCTCAGCACATCACAAGCTGTACCCTGACCACATGTACTACGATCCATATCGGACCAGCCTGAACCTACGCTTTCTGCCATACGACGACCTGCTACATATGTTCAAAGATGAGCACGGATGGAGTTTCGTGGAAATCCTGCCGGAGCAAATGCGTCAATGCGCTCGAGATTACGCAGACCTGAGAGCACATTACACTGATCTGAAACGACGAGTGATCAGCGACAGAGACCGCCTGCAGGCACTGCTCCGCGAGAGCGAATGGATCTCGACAGCTGACATGGCAGGCATTCTAGACTGCTATGAGGCCAGATCCGTGCAGATCGAGAGAATGGGAAAAACCCTGTCAGCCATCGAGACGATCATCGGACACCACACCAGAAGCTGAAGAAGTCGAAAGAAGCCGCGCCCAGAAGGAATGCCGCCAAATCAGTGAACTAGCGACCAGGAAGCATCCGTCCCTACGATCATCGAATTAGTAAGGAGGTAGCGTAGCTTGATGAAATCCCATGAGAAGGAGCTCCTCGAGATCATCGCGATGCCAGGCATACGCGAAGCGATCGCCGTGCCACGTGCCACTCCACGCGATCTTCGCGAGGCTATCGCCATACTGCTGGCAAGTGAACTTGTAACAGGCGAAACCCTGGAGATCCGCGACCATGACCAGACCGCCCGCCGGCTTGGACCGCTGTTCTATATACTAAACGCAGCGCGCAACACCGAAACCTGGGAGGTGCTGAAATCGCTATGTTCCAGGAACCGTATGATCGCACTTCTCTGCCTTCGCTCAACGCTCGAGGCATTACTCGACACGATTGACCAAGTATCGAATGGCCAGCTCCCCGAAGGAGGGATTGAAGCGATCACCGCATTCAACATGATGATCGCAGAAACCCTTTCACTGTGGGGAAGAAAGCCTGGCGACAACCCGATGAGCGCTGACCACGCACAAAGGGGCTTCTACAGGGACGACGATCGTATCAGACTAGTTCACCGGATTGCACACCAAGGATTTCTGCCGCGCCTGGAAGATCTGATCGACGAGATCTCTGAAAGCATGGATGCGATCGAGATCACTGACCTGCTAACTTCCGGAAGAGGCTGGGATCACGCCATTATGGATATGCAGCACGAAGATATCCATAACATCAAAAGGTACTCGGACATCGTAGGCCGTAGCCGCAGCATAAAAGAGATGATCGACGACCTGGGTAGGGCCTCATCAAAATGCAGTTCCGCAGGTAAACAGGTGCTGCGAACAGGAAAGTCTGAAATACACTCAATCATCACTTCCAGCGACGTGTCGTACATGTTGCCTTCCGAACTCATCAAACTCCAGGACGACATTCTCAAATACCTGTTCTTCGCCCGGCTCTCCGAGGGCAAGCTACTCACCTACCAGCTGCATGACCGAGGAAAAACGGTGGAGGAGAATCAGCAGAAGAAAGGCCCTGTCATAGCCTTGGTGGACACGTCAGGATCTATGGACGGAGCCCCGGGCATAATAGCAAAGGCGATCGTACTGGCAGTCGCCCGCAGCCTCCTAAAGGATGGCCGCAATATGATCGTAGCCCTATTTTCGTCGGTAGGACAAGTGACCGAGATCGAGCTACCGTCCCGCCCATTTTCCGGCTTCCTAGACTTTCTGCGCTCGACATTCGGCGGCGGTACCGACTTCGATACAGCCCTCAGCACAGGCCTGCAAGCGCTTGAACGCACCCGCTTTACGCACGCCGATCTGCTGTTCATTACGGATGGCATGTCACAGCTCACCGACCCTGACATCATCGACCGCTGGCACAGCCTGAAATCGAACCGGGACAGCCAGATCTTCACCGTGATAGTTGGCAACGACCAAGCGGGAGGCCTGGAAAAGATATCCGACCGAGTCTACATCTTCGGCACCGCAGACCTCAAAAAATCAATACACTTATAATTGGTTTTAATACTGAAAAGTCGCATTTGGAACCTATCATCTGGCACCATGGTTGGCCGCCAGAGCAGGGCAATGTATTTTAAGGCGTAGCTCATCATTTCTTTTGATGTCGGTACGTTCGTTCAAAATCATTAAGCAGGGAAGTGTTCCCTTTGATTGTTTTGAGCCGGTTGACTCGAAGCTCATGGCGCTGAAAAACCTCGCAGGACTGGGCTGCGGATCTACCGTCACGTACATCGAGTCTGACGCCAAGATCCTCGTGGACACAGGTTTCGACTTTGACAATACACTCACCGACGAAAACGTCAAGGAAAACCGCAAACGCCTAACGCACGCGCTCAAGTTACAAGGGCTGAAACCCTCCGACATTGACATCCTCTTTATTACCCACTGGCACGTGGACCACTTCGGAAACTACAAGATGTTCAGGAACAGCACCATCATGACCTCCGAAGCCGCGCTCTCCCGAGTCAAGATCAAGGTGACAGGAGTTCAAGACGGGGAGAAAATCGCGGACGGCGTCAGGGTAATCCATACTCCAGGGCATACCAGACACCACGCATCAGTCATCTTCAACACAGACCGCCTCAGACGCTCGATCCATACCGATTCAGGCGGGCGCATCTTAGGCGTCGGCGAGGTAACCGTGGCCGCCGCAGGTGACGCTGTCCTCACCCCAGCTTTCTACGCCACAGAAACCACCTGGTCCCAGAACAAAGACTTCACATCAATAGACGACGCCATCACAAGCATGAAAAAACTCACCACCGAGGCCGATTATATCATCCCCGGACACGGCGACATATTCAAAAACGTACGCAAGACGACGAACCCCGCATAGCAACCCACTCGACTCGCACCATCCAAAGAATCCAACATCCCTTATGCACGCAACAGCGGTTCCCGGACTTCGACTCCATAATCCCCAATAGCGCCATTAGCGACTAATGGTGATCTTAATCAGCTAGCGGTTCGACAGCGAACCTTGGAGCTATCCGAGTTCTTCTCGCCCATCAAAAAAAATTGTTTTGTGCTTTCGTACCACCCACGGGAACCCATAGCAAAGAGGCTAGCTAATCGATCATCCCAGCAGACACAAAACACAATAACCAGATTAAAAACAGGTCTAATTCACTGATCCATACCGCTGAATAGCTTATCTGCCATTCTCATCGAAATAAGATAACCAATGGATACTGTAGTCAACGCCAGCAGCCCGCTGACGGCCCACGCGAGGTACAGATAATAATGTGGCGGCGGCGCAGGAAGTCCTTCCGGGAGGACGGCGCTGAAAACATTCAAGGCTTCGTAGGCTATTACTGGAAGGACGATGATCATCGAGATAACCAGAGCTGCTACCATAGAGGCGAACATCCATAGAGGCTTAAACATGCGCGGCCGCGGTATCTCCTGGAAGTCAGCGCCGCCGATACCAAAGGACAGCGATATCATCCCGACA
>Ga0187785_10000113_pt1 | contig 29698 bp, 32 predicted proteins | sample 0815_BV2_4_20_MG_FD_132466 | JGI IMG/M metagenome (GOLD analysis project Ga0187785, IMG submission 132466) | Tropical peat soil microbial communities from peatlands in Department of Meta, Colombia - 0815_BV2_4_20_MG | ecosystem: Environmental > Terrestrial > Soil > Wetlands > Peat | place...
CAGCGGCTCCCGTGGGGCTGCTCGCTCCCGCCGTCGCCGCCGCGCCGCAACCGGGGTCCGTTCCGGCACCGCCCGAGACCCCCGCCGTCGCGGCGGCATCGGCGCCGGCGCTGCTCGGTCCGGGCGATGAAGCGGTTCCGATGACCCACATCCGCCGCGCGATCGCCGACCACATGCTCGCGTCCACGCAGACCACGGCGCGCGCCTGGACCCTGGTCGAGGTCAACGTCGACCATCTCGTCCGGCTGCGCGAGCGCGTGAAGGGAGCCTTCGAGGACAAGCACGGGGTCAAGCTCACGTACCTGCCGATGGTCGTGCGCGCCACGGTGGACGCCCTCCAGGCGTATCCCGACGTCAACGCGCGGCTCGACGGCGACACGATCGTGCGCCACCGCGGGGTCAACATGGGCATCGCGGTCAGCTACGACGCCGGACTGATCGTTCCGGTGATCAAAGGCGCCGACGGCATGAACACGGTTGGGGTGGCCCGCGCGATCGCCGACCTCGCGTCCCGCGCTCGGGCGCACCAGCTCACCCCCGACGAGGTGCAGGGGGCGACCTTCACGATCACGAACCCAGGTCCCTACGGCTCGATCGCGAGCGTCCCGATCATCAACCAGCCGAACGTCGGGATCGTGTCGTTCGACGCGATCGTGAAGCGTGCCGTGGTCATCGACGACGCGATCGCGATCCGCAGCATGGTCAACATCTCGATGTCGTGGGACCACCGTGTGATCGACGGCGAGCTGGCCACGCGCTTCCTCGCCCGGGTGCGCCAGAACCTCGAGACCTGGGACTTCGCCGAAGACCTGGGCCTCTAGCGGTGCCACGCTCGGCCTGGCTGCTCCGACCCACCTCGCCGGTGCCCTACGACGTCGCGAACGACGCGATGCACCGGCTCGCGGAACGGCGCCTCGCGGGCGAGATCCCCGACACGCTGATCCTGCTCGAACACCCGCCCGTCTTCACGGCCGGCCGCCGCGCCAAGCAGGACGAACTGCGGTGGGATCCGGCCGACGTGGCGGCTCGCGGCGGGATCGTGCGGCGGATCGACCGCGGCGGATCGTTCACGTTCCATGGCCCGGGGCAGCTCGTCGGCTACCCGATCTTGGATCTCGGCGCGAAACCCGACGCGGGCGTCTACCTGCGGCACCTCGAGGACGTGGCGGTCGCCGCGGGGGCGGCCCTTGGCGTGCCCATCGGGCGGCGGGCCGACGTCCAGACCGGCGTGTGGTCCGGCGACGAGAAGGTCTGCGCGATCGGCGTCCGGCTCCTGCGCGCCCGGGTCACGCTGCACGGGTTCGCGCTGAACTGCGACACCGACCTGTCGTGGTTCGACGGGATCGTCGCGTGCGGCCTGCCCGACCACGGAGTGACGTCACTGTCCCGTCTCGCCGGCCGGTCCGTCGGGGTCGGTGAGGTCCGGCCGCTCGTCGAGCGCGCGTTCGCCGAACGGTTCGACGTGTCGTTCGCGGACGCGCCACGTGAGGTCGCCGGGCCGTTCGCCGCGGCAGCCGATGTCGCCTGAGCCACGCGTCCATCCGTCGGCGGCCGCCGGCTTCGAGCGCGCCGTCGCCGACTACGAGGCCGGGCGGCCGAGCTTCCCACCGGAGGCGGTCGCGCTGCTCACCCGGGAGCTGGGGCTCGCTCCCGGCAGGACGTGCATCGAGCTCGGACCGGGGACCGGCAAGCTCACCGAGCTCCTCCGGCCAGCCGGGGCGCGCATCGTGGGGATCGAGCCCGTCGCGGCGATGCGGGCCGCGTTCGCACGCAACCTCCCGGGCCTCGGCCTCGTCGGCGGCGTGGCGGAGGAGCTCCCCTTGCGGGATGGGTGCGCGCAGGCCGCGGTCGCCGCGCAGGCGTTCCACTGGTTCGACGGCCCGAGGGCCCTGCGGGAGCTCGCGCGGACGCTGGTGGACGGCTCTTCGCTCGGGCTGATCTGGAACGTCCGCGACGAGGACACGCCGTGGGTCCGCGCGATGACCGAGACGATCGAGCCGTACCGCGGCACGACGCCGAGCCACCGGTCGATGCGCTGGCGCGAGGCGTTCGCCGGAACCGACGCGTTCGCCGATCCCGAGCGGACGTCGTTCCCCTACGTGCATCGCACGTCCCCCGAACGGACCGTCGCGCGGGTGCTGTCGATCAGCTTCATCGCGATCCTGCCGGACGAGGAGCGCGCCGCGGTCGCCGACCGGATCCGCGAGATCGTTCCCGCGGGCGGAACGATCGACGTGCCCTACCGGACCGACGTCTGGCTGTCCCGCCGGTCGTCGGCGACGATCGCGTAGCGGGTCCGACGGCGCAGGCGGCCGAGCGGCCAGCGCGCGGCCCGCTCGACCGCCCACTCCACGTCGGCGAGGCGGTGCAGCCGCGGCGCACCCCATCCGGCCGCCGTCACCGCCTCGAGGAACGGGCGGGGAGAAGAGGCACCCGCGAGCGGCAGCCGCTCCAGAACCTCCGGCGGATAGTCGTCGTGATGGTGGGGCGCGATCCCCCATGCGCGCTCGAGCACCCTGGCGACCGCATCGTTCACCGCGACGGAGAGCCCCTCGCCGGGCCACGACCCCTCGAAGAGCACGAGCCGCCCGCCGGGCGCCACGTTCCGCCAGGCGGCGAAGGCGCCCGCCGGATCGGGGAGCGTCCACGCGACGTGGCGTTCGATCACCGCGTCGAACGGCCCCGCCGGCGGCTCCTCGGCGGCCCCGACCAGGAAGGTGAGCTCCAGACCGCGTTCCTCGGCCTTCCGGCGGGCGCCGGCAAGCATCTCTGCAGAAAGATCCAGCGCCGTGACGTGATGACCGAGGTCCGCGGCGAGCAGCGACATCGCACCGGTGCCGGCGCCCACGTCCAGGACGTGCGCCGGCGCCGGCGGGAGCAGCGCGCGAAGCGTGGCGTTCCACGCCGCGGCCTGGACGGGGTCGGACAGCCCGTGGTCGGCCGACCCGTCGTAGTGATGGGCGTCGGCATCCCACCAGTCGCGGATCGCGTCCCGCAGCTCGCTCATCGCACCCGCGCCCGGTCGATCGCGGCCGCCAGCGCCTCGGGCTCCAGCGAGCCGAGGTAGAGCTCCTTCCCGTCGTGCAGGACGACCCGCACCGCGCGATCGCCCGACATCGAGTACGCGCGCGCGCCGGACCGGCCCATCCGGATCCCCCAGCCGCCGAACTGCCGGACCGGCCGGTACGTCACCACCTCCGCCTCCCGGATCGTCGCGAACGGGATCGTGCGACGAGCGAGCGGCACCCACCGGATCTCGACGGCAGTCCTGGTCACCACGACCTCGAGCTTCGCCACGAGGGCGAGGGCCGCGACCGCGAGGCCGGCTGTGATCGCGACCAGCGCGACGAGCGACGCCGGGCCGGTCTGCCCGGCGACCGCGATCGAGACGACGTACAGGACCGCGCCGCCGGCGGCGAGCAGGAGCAGCGGCACGCGCCACGACGAGGGCATGCGCTGGGTCTCTCGGAAGACGACGTCGTCCACGCTGCCCGCGACGCCTCCGTTCAGAAGAGCGCCGCGGCGAGCGACCGCCGGTACGGCGGCACCAGTTCGTCGTCGTCCCCGAGGACCGCGAACACGGTCAGCATCGCCTGCCGGGCCGAGTCGCGGTCGTCCTGGAGCGATCCGACCATCCCGTCGAGGGCCTCCCGCCAGCGGCCGGCCGCGGCCAGGCGCTTCGCGGACGCGAGCGTGCCGGTGCCCGGCTCCTGCCCCCAGTCCCGCACCTCGATCGCCGCGTGCAACCGTTCCGCCTCCGGGTTCGGGAGGGCTCCGGCGACCAGCGGCCGCGCCTGGTCCAGGTCGCCACGCTCGACGAGGATGCGCGCCAAGCCGATCGCGGCCTCCTCGTTCGCCGGATCCTCGGCGAGCGTCTCCCGGAACCCTCGTTCGGCGTTCTCGAGGTCGCCCGCCTCGACGGCCTCCTCCGCCTCCCTCACCTCGAGCTCGGCCTCGGTGGGCAGGATCGAGTCGACGAAGCGGTTCACCTCGGACTCGGGGTAGGCCCCGATGAACATCGAGACCGGCTGACCGTCGCGGAAGGCCACCACGGTCGGGATCCCCTGGGACCGCACGGCCCGCAGGAGCTCCTGGCCGACGACGTTCGCATCGACGTCGATCTTCGCCAGGGTGAAGGCGCCTTCGCGCTCCCCGGCGACCTTCTCGAGCATCGGGCCGAGCGTGCGGCAGGGTCCGCACCACGCGGCCCACAGGTCGACGACCACCGGGCGCTCCTTCGAGCCCTCGACGACCACCTGCTCGAAGGTGGCGTCCGTGACGTCGACGACGTGGTCCATGGTCGCACTCATCCTAGGGTTCCTTCCGGGTCATGATGCGGCCCGAACGGCCGCATGGTCCTCAACGCCCGGCGGCTCCGCGGGATTCCGACCCCGCCCGAAGCGGCGCAGACGCAGCGCGTTCGCGACCACCGAGACGCTGGACAGCGCCATCGCCGCGGCCGCGAACATCGGCGAAAGCAGCCCGGCCACCGCGAGCGGGATCATCACCGCGTTGTACGCGAAGGCCCAGACGAGGTTCTCCGCGATCACGCGATACGTCCTGCGGGCCAGCGCGAGCGCGTCGGCGACCGAACCCAGCGAGCCCCCGAGCACCTGGACGTCGGCAGCAGCGAGCGCGACATCGGTGCCGGTGGCCATCGCGACCCCCACCGTCGCAGCCGCGAGCGCCGGCGCGTCGTTCAGGCCGTCGCCGACGAACGCGACACGCCGTCCGTCGCCTTCCAGCCGGCGCACCTCGTTGACCTTGCCCTCCGGGAAGACCGCCGCCAGCACCCGCTCCACCCCGACCGCGGCGGCCACCGTGTCCGCCGTCGCCCGGACGTCGCCGGTCACGATCTCGGGTTCCATCCCGAGGGCGCGCAGGCGTGCGACCGCGCCCGGAGCCTCGGGTCGCACCCGGTCGGCCACGGCAAGCAGACCCACCGTGCGTGCGCCGCGACCGACCGCGAACGGCGTGAGGCCGCGCGCGGCCAGCTGCCCGGCGTCGGCCGCCAGATCCGGATCGAGGTCGACCGGACGTCCGACCGTGACCTCGACCCCGTCGACGAACGCCACCGCCCCGGCACCCGGCCGGACCTCCGTGGCCGCCGCCGTCGGCAGGGTGATGCCGCGGGTCCGCGCCGCGTCCACGACCGCCCGGGCGATCGGGTGTTCCGACCCGGACTCCGCCGCGGCCGCGAGCCCAAGCACCTCGTCGTCGGATGATCCCGGCGCGGGAACGATCGCGGCCAGCGTCATCGCGCCTTCGGTGAGGGTGCCGGTCTTGTCCAGGAGCACCGTGTCCACGTCCCGCGCCCGCTCGAACACCTCGCCGCCTCGGAACAAGATCCCGAGCTCCGCCGCCCGGCCGGTGCCGGCCATCACGGCCGCCGGTGTGGCAAGGCCGAGCGCGCAGGGACATGCGATCACCAGCACCGCCGTCGCGTGCAACAGCGAGGTTCCGACCCCGACGTCGGACAGGACGGCCCATCCGACGAACGTGGCCGCCGCGATCGCCAGCACGACCGGAACGAACACGGCCGAGATCCGGTCGGCCAGGCGCTGGACCGGCGCCTTCGATCCCTGCGCGGCCTGGAGCAGCCTGACGATGCCGGCAAGCCGGGTGTTCGCGCCGACCGTCGAGACGAACACCACGAGCCGACCCGTGCCGTTGATCGACGCCCCGACGACCTCATCGCCGGGCTCGACGTCCACCGGCACCGACTCCCCCGTGAGCAGCGACAGGTCGACCCACGACACGCCCTCGCGGACCACGCCATCGGCCGGGATCTTCTCCCCCGGCAGCACGACTGCGAGCATGCCGGGGAGCAGCTCCTCGATCGGGATCGTCCGCTCCCGCCCGTCCTCGAGGACCCTCGCCGTGGTCGCTCCGCGTTCGAGCAGGACCCGCGAAGCGTCGCTGGCCGCGATCCGCGCACGGGCCTCGAGCGTCTTGCCCACCAGGACCAGCGTCACGATCACCGCAGCGGTGTCGAAGTAGCGGTCGGCGGAGCCGCGCAGGATCGACGCGACGCTCAGGCCGTAGGCGGCAAGGGCGCCGACCGCGATCAGCGTGTCCATCGTGGTCGAGCCGTGCCGCGCGGCGCGGGCCGCGCCCCGCAGGAACGGCCACCCCGGATAGACCAGGACCGCGGTGGCGAGGATCCACGTGAGCAGATCGTTCGCCGTGCTCGCCGGCACCACGAAGGTCAGTACGAGGATCGGGATCGTCAGCGCGAGGCCGACCACCAGCCGGCGTCGGTAGTCGGCAACCTCGTCGGCGGCCGACCCCTCCCCCGTGTGCCGGTGGGCGCCGTAGCCGACGCCCTCGACGGCCAGGACGAGGGGGCCAGGATCGCGCACCTCGCCCTGCACCGTCGCGGTGCGCGTCGCCAGGTTGACGGCCGCGGCCCGGACGCCGGGGACCTCGCACAGGGCGCGCTCGACCTTCTGCACGCACGAGGCACAGGTCATCCCCTCGATGTCGAGGACGAACTCGCGGTCGTCGGTCCCGGTCGCCACCGCCGGCCTACTTCGAGAAGCGCGAGACGGCCGCCATCAGCTCTTCGACCTTCTCGTCGCTCGTGCCCTGTTCGATGCTCTCACGGACGCAATGCCGGACGTGATCGTCCAGCAGGCCCAACCCCACCGCGCGCAGCGCCGCGATCACCGAGTTCACCTGCGTGAGGATGTCGATGCAGTAGGTGTCTTCGTCGACCATCCGCTGCAGGCCGCGCACCTGCCCCTCGATCTTCCGAAGGCGTCGCTGGACGTCGTCCTTCTTCGTCGTGTAGCCGTACATCGGACCTCCTTGCCGCATACCCTGGTGGGGTTCCCTCACATCGACCGGCCGGCGGGGTCCCCGTCCACGTAGTCCTCCGGCGCCTCCTTGAAGCGCTGGAGGCAGCCGACGGAGCAGAAGTAGTAGGTCGTTCCCGCGTGATCCCAGGCTCCCGCTGCCGTGGCGGGCGTCACCGTCATCCCGCAGACCGGATCGATCATCGTTCCTCCTCCGTTCAACGCCGAGCACCGCAGTATACCCCTAGGGGGTATAGGTGTCAGGGAAGCTGAGCCGTTCGACCGATCGAAGGCCGGGAGGGCTCGTTGTAGACTCCCGCGGAGGTTGCGAGGAGAGACGACCTGACCACGCGGCTGACCGACGCGACCCACGAGGAACTCGGCCTGTCCGTCGACGACCTCCTCGAGATGCACCGCCTGATGCTGCTGGCCCGCCTGATCGACGAAGCGGCGCTGCGGCAGAACCGGATGGGCCGGGCGCCGTTCGTGGTGCCGGTCTCCGGTCACGAGGGCTGCCAGATCGGCACGGCGTGGCCGATGCGGCTCGGCACCGACGTCTGGGTGCCGTATTACCGCGACCTCGGCGTGGTCCTCGTCGCCGGCATGACCCCGGAGGAGGTCTTCCTGGGGATCTTCTCCAAGGCCGGCGACCCCTCCTCGGGCGGTCGGCAGATGCCGGCGCACTGGGGATACCGTCGGCTGGGGATCGTGAGCCACTCCTCCCCGATCGCCACGCAGGTCCCGCACGCCGCCGGGATCGCCTACGCGATGCGCTACCGCAACGAGGACGCCGTCGTCGGCTGCTGGTTCGGCGAGGGGGCCACCAGCGAGGGCGATTGGCACGAAGGCCTGAACTTCGCGGCGATCCACCGCGTGCCCGTCGTGTTCGTCTGCGAGAACAACGAGTACGCGATCAGCGTCCACCAGGACAAGCAGATGGCGGTACGGGACGTCGCCAGCCGGGCCGAAGGCTACGGGATGCCCGGCGTCGTGGTCGAGGGCAGCGACGTGCTCGCGTGCTTCCGCGCGATGCGCGAGGCGCACGATCGAGCCCGAGCCGGGCAAGGCCCGACCCTGATCGAGTGCAAGACCTACCGGTACCTTCCGCACACCTCCGACGACGACGACAAGTCGTACCGATCGCGCGCGGAGGTCGAGGAACACAAGCACCACGATCCGATCGACCGGTTCGTGGGGTACCTGATCGGTCGCGGGCTGACCGATCACGAGCGGATCCAGTCGCTGCACGACGAACTGAAGGCCGAGGTCGATTCGGCCCTCACCTCGGCGTGGGACGCCCCCGACCCCGACCCCGCCTTGGTCGGCCGCCACGTGTTCGCCGAGGACGACCGGTGAGCGAGAAGACGCTCGTCGCCGCGATCTCCGACGCCCTGCACGACGAGATGGCCGCGGACGACCGGGTGATGCTCCTGGGCGAGGACGTGGGTGCGCGCGGCGGGGTGTTCAAGGTCTCGGAGGGCTTCCTCGAGGAGTTCGGGGAGGACCGCGTGATCGACACGCCACTGGCGGAGTCCGCGATCGTCGGGGTCGCGATCGGGATGGCCCTGCGCGGGCTGCGGCCGGTCGCCGAGATCGAGTTCGCGGACTTCATCCATCCGGCCTTCGACCAGATCGTCTCGGAGGCTGCCCGGATGCGCTACCGCACGAACGGCGACTGGGGGTGTCCGATGGTGATCCGCGCGCCGTGCGGCGGCGGGATCCACGGGGCGCTGTACCACTCGCAGTCGATCGAGGCGTTCTACGCGCACGTCCCGGGGCTCAAGGTGGTGATGCCCTCCACGCCGGCCGACGCGGCCGGCATGCTGCGCTCGGCGATCCGCGACCCCGATCCGGTCCTGTTCCTCGAGCACAAGAAGTGCTACCGCCTGATCAAGGGCGAGGTGCCCGACGACGGGGCGACGGTTCCGATCGGGCCCGCGGACGTGAAGCGGGAGGGCGGAGACCTGACCGTGGTCACCTACGGCTTCGAGCTGCATCGGTGCCTGGAGGCGGCGGCGCGCCTGGCCCTGGACGAAGGGATCGAGGTCGAGGTCGTCGACGCGCGGGCGCTCGCGCCCCTGGACACGGAGACGATCCTGGCGTCGGTCCGCAAGACGTCCCGGGCCATGGTCGTCTACGAGGACAACCGCACCTACGGCGCCGGGGCCGAGATCGCCGCCACGATCGCCGAGCGAGCGATGTTCGACCTCGATGCCCCCCTCGTACGGATCGGCGGTCCCGACATCCCGGCGATGCCCTACGCGGCCCCCTTGGAGCATGCCTTCATGGAGCCGGAGCCGGATCAGCTGTACGTCCGGATGCTCGAGCTCGCCCGATTCTGAGCGCTCCCCCCGCCCGACCCGCCGCGTTCAGGGCCTCCCCCCGATGCCCGATACCTAGGGGGACGTGAGCGGACCCCGACGAGACCCCACCCGAGAGCGGTCGGGCGGCCGGCGCGACGTGCTGATCGTCGCGCTGGTCGTCGCCGTTCTGTTCGCGCTTGGCGTGACCCTGGGGATCTTCAACCGCTTCGAGGAGTCGGTCGCCGCCCTGCACCACCTCGACGAGGTCCTCGGCTTCGCGGTGCTCTCGCTCGGCGGGGTCGCGGTGATCGCGGCCCGGCGGTCGAGCCAGGCGGAGCGGCGCCAGCGGATGTGGGAGGAGACCGACGCCCGCCTGCGGGCCCTGATCGAGGAGTCGCCCGCCGTCTCGTACAGCTGGGATCCGAGCGCCCGGCGCAACCTCTACGTGAGCCCCCAGGTGGACCGGATCTTCGGGGTCTCGCCGGAGCGCTACGCCGACGCGTGGGTCGACATGATCCATCCCGACGACCGGGACCGCGTGGTCGCGATCTCCGAGGAGAGCGACGAGACCGGCACGACGATGAACGTCGAGTATCGGGTCCTTCGTCCGGACGGACGGATCGTGTGGATCCACGACGAGGCGAACTACGGGGGCTTCGACACGGAGGGCAAGCCGCACCTCGCCCACGGCGTGATGTACGACATCACGGCGCAACGGGAGGCAGACGAGCGGGCCGCCGAGGCCGAGGAGCGGTTGCGTGAGGCCGAGGAGCGCTGGCGCACCCTCCTCGAGCACCTGCCGGTCGTCGCGTACATGATCGACTCCACGCCGGACCGCGAGGTCGGCGACCGCTGGGTTGCCCCCGGCATCGCCGCGCTCACCGGCTACTCGCCCGAGGAATGGCTCGCCGACGTCGGCATCTGGGAGCGGATCGTGCACCCGGAGGATCGCGACGCCGTGCTCGAGAGCTGGGAGGCCACGGCCGAGCGCGGCCGGCCGTTCGACATGGAGTACCGGATGGTGCACCGCGACGGCCATGTCGTGTGGGTGCACGACCAGGCGGCGTCGGTGATGCGCGGCGACCGCTTCTACGCCGAAGGCGTCTTCCTGGACGTCACGGAGCGACGCCTCGCCGAGCTCGCGCTCGGCCAGGCCGAGGACCGGTACCGCACGCTCGTCGAACAGCTCCCGGCGATCACCTACGTGGAGGAACCCGACACCGGCCGGTACCTCTACCTCAGCCCGCAGGTCGAGCAGGTCTTCGGGTTCCCCGTGCAGGCGTGGATCGACGATCCCTCGATGTGGGAGCAGCGGATCCACCCGGACGACCGTGCGTGGGTCGTTGCCCTCAACGACGCGGACGACGACGTGTGGAGCGTCGACTACCGCTCGATCACGCGCGACGATCGGGAGATCTGGGTCCACAACGAGGCCGTGCTGCTGCGTGACGAGTCCGGCGAGCCCCTGCACTGGCAGGGCGTGATGTACGACATCACCGAGCGCAAGGAGGCGGAGGAGCGCCTGCGCGAGGCCGAGGAACGCTACCGCATGCTGGTCGAGCAGCTCCCGATCGCGGTGTATTCCGACGCCGTCGACGAGCTCAGCACCGCGCTCTACGTCAGCCCGCAGTACGAGCAGCTGACCGGGTACAGCCCCGAGCAACGACTGCGCGACCCGGACCTTTGGGTCCGGATGTTGCATCCGGACGACCGCGGTCGCGTGCTGGCCGAGTCCGCACGAACGAACGACACGGGCGAACCGTTCGACATCGAGTACCGGATCGTGACCGCCGGCGGCGAGGTCGCGTGGCTCCACGACCACGCGATGCTGGTCGACGGTCCCGGCGGCACCCCGATCTGGCAGGGCGTCCTGCAGGACGTGACGGAGCGTCGCGACGCCGAGGACGCGCTCGCGCGGCGGGACGCGATCCTGCAGGCGACCGGCTACGCGGCGGAGCGTTTCCTCCGATCGCCGTCGTGGGCCGACACCCTGGGCGACGTGCTGGCGCGGCTCGGCGCCTCGGCGCGGGCGAGCCGCTGCCACGTCTACGTGAACGAAGAGGCCGAGGACGGCGAGCTGTTCGTCTCCTTGGTCGAGGCCTGGTCGGCCCGCGGCGCGGCGCCGACCGACGACCCGGTCACGAGGCACTTCCCCTGGGAGGCGGGCGGGTTCGGGCGGTGGGCCGAGTTGCTACGGCAGCACCGCGTGGTGCACGGCCTGGTCCGTGACTTCCCCGAAGGGGAGCGGGTCGTCCTGGAGCGCGACGCCGCCGCGATCCGATCCGTGATCGCGGTTCCGGTGTTCGCGAACGACGGCTGGTGGGGCTACATCGGCTTCGACCATCGCGAGGAGGACCGCGTCTGGCACGATGCCGAGATCGAGGCGCTGACCGTCACGGCGAACACGCTCGGTGCGGCGATCGAACGTGAGCGTTCGGCGCGCCGGCTCGCCGAGGCCCAGGCGCGGCACCGCTCGCTGATCGAGACGATCCCCGCCGTCACGTACATCGACCAGATCCAGGATCCGTGGCCGACGATCTACGTCAGCCCGCAGGTCGAGGCGATCTTCGGGTACACGCCCGAGGAGTGGCGGGAGACGCCGAACCTGTGGCGCTCGCGGCTGCACCCGGAGGACCGCGAGCACATGGTCGACGCGGTGGAGCACCACAACACCACCGGCGAGCCGTTCGACGTGGAATACCGCTTCCTGCAGCGCGATGGGCGCTGGATGTGGGTGCGCGACCAGGCCTTCATCGTGCGCGACGAGGACGGCACCGCCTTGTACTCCCAGGGTGTGATGTACGACATCACGGAGATGAAGGCGGCCGAGAGCCGGTTGCGTGAGGCCGAGGAGCGCTACCGCGGGATCGTCGAGCACGTGCCCGCGGCGATCTACCTCGACCGCGCCGACCCCGTGATGGCCTCCGTCTACATCAGCCCGCAGATCACGGCGATCGCCGGCGTCTCGCCGGAGGAGTGGCTTGACGATCCGGAGCTCTGGCTGAAGCTGATGGACCCGGCCGACCGGGACGAGGTGCAACGGACGTACCTGCACGCCGCACGATCGGGCGTGCCGTGGAGCGCGGAGTACCGGATGCACACGCCGGACGGCCGCACGATCTGGGTCCATGACGAGACCACGTTCCTGCACGACGAGGAGGGCGCGCCGAGCTACCTGCAGGGCGTGATCTTCGACATCACGGAGCGCAAGCTCGCGGAGCAGGCGCTCCGCGAATCGGAGCAACGCGAGCGCGACGCCGCCGAGCGGCTCCGCGCGCTCGACGAGATGAAGAACACGTTCCTCGCCGCGGTCTCCCATGAGCTCCGCAGCCCCCTCACGTCGATCCTCGGCCTGTCCCTCACGCTGGAGCGCGGGCCGAACATGGCGGAGAACGACCGGACCGACCTGCTCCGCCGCCTGGCCACGAACGCGAAGAAGCTCGATCGCCTCCTCCGCGACCTGCTCGACATCGACCGGTTGAATCGGGGCATCGTGGAGCCGCAGTACCGGGTCACCGACGTGGGCGCGCTCGCCCGCCGCACGGTCGAGAGCCTCGACATGCTGGCCGGGCGCGAGGTCGTCGCGGAGGCAGAGCCCGTCGTCCTCGCGATCGACCCCGCGAAGGTCGAGCGGATCATCGAGAACCTGCTGATGAACGCCGCGCGGCACACGGCGGCCGACCGCCGGATCTGGCTGCGGGTCACCCCGCACGATGGCGGCGTCCTCGTCACGGTGGAGGACGACGGCCCCGGCGTGCCCCCCGAGATCCGGGAGGCGATCTTCGAGCCGTTCCGGCAAGGTCCCACCGCCTCGCCCCACTCCCCCGGCACCGGCATCGGGCTGTCCCTGGTGGCCCGGTTCGCCGAGCTGCACGGCGGCCGGGCCTGGGCCGGCGACCGCGAGGGCGGCGGCGCGGCGTTCCACGTGTTCCTGCCGGGACGGCCCGGTCCCGCTCCGTCGCTCCCCGAGGCACCGGAAGCCGACGGCGACGACGCGTACGAGCGGGCCGACGTGGGCTGAGTCGAGCGACGCCCCGACGGCTCAGCCGCCCGCACCGAGGCTCGCCCCGCACCCCAGCTGCTCCGAGACCGCTTCGTAGGCGCCCCAGAGCGCCTCCCCGTCCGCGGCGTCGGCGACCGTCGCGAACCGGTCGTCGTCGCCGACCCCGTTCAACCGGTCGTGGTACATCCGTTGCGCGTCCACGAGCTGTTGACCGAGCGCATCGTCGACGACCCCCGAGCGGTGCACGCGGTTCACGGTGGGGTCGATCTTGTCGAGATCGCCGCGGACCTCGCCGACGCGCGCCGCGGCGTCGGGCGCCCGCAGGAAGGTCACGGTCGCTCGGAGAGACCCGAGATCGCCGCACAGCGACACCCGCTCCTGCTGCGGCGTCCGGCGATGGCACGCGGGGACCAGCAGCACCGCCACGAGCACCACGATGCGGATGCCTGCGGGCCGGGCCACCGGCCGAGCGTACACTCGAGCGGATGCCCGAACGCGACCACAACCCCGCCGGACGTCGGCTGCACCTGCCGATCGTCGGCGTGACGAACGGTCCCGGCGTGAACGCGCCCGGCGAGCGGAAGCCTCCCTGGCTCAAGGTGCGCCTGGCGTCCGGGCCGAACCACGCGGCGCTGAAGGAGCTGATGCGCGGCGCCTCGCTCCACACGGTGTGCGAGGAGGCGATGTGCCCGAACATCGGCGAGTGCTGGGAGGAGCGCGAGGCCACGTTCCTGCTGCTGGGTGCGAAATGCACCCGCCGCTGCGGCTTCTGCGACGTGATGACCGCCCGGCCCGATCCGGTCGACGAGGACGAGCCGGCGCGGATCGCCGAGGCCGTCCGCTCGATGGGCCTGCGTTACGTCGTGCTCACGGGGGTCGCGCGCGACGACCTGCCCGACGGCGGCGCCGCGATCTGGGCGATGGCGATCACCGCATGCGCCGCGGCCGTCCCCGGGATCGGCGTCGAGGTGCTGCCGTCGGACTTCAAGGGTGGCGAGGCGGATCTGACGACGGTGCTGGACGCCGGGCCCGACGTGTTCGCGCACAACCTCGAGACGGTCCGGCGGCTCCACGATCGGATCCGGCCCGCCTTCGGCTACGACCGATCGCTCGAGGTGCTCCGCTTCGCAGCCGGTCACCGCGCGGACCAGATCACCAAGTCGAACCTGATCCTCGGGATGGGCGAGCGTACCGAGGAGATCCCCGAGGCGATGGCGGACCTGCGCGACGCCGGGGTCGAGATCCTGACGATCGGCCAGTACCTCCAGCCGACCCGGTTCCACCTGCCCGTGGACCGCTGGGTCCATCCCGACGAGTTCGCGGCGCTCTCGGAGATGGGGGAGCACGAGCTGGGCTTCGCGCGGGTCGAGGCGGGGCCCCTCGTGCGTTCCAGCTACCACGCCGGCGCGCAGCTGCGGCGTGCGCGCGAGCGGGCCCGGGTCGCAGGCTAGGTCAGGTCCGCCACGCGGGCGGCCAGGACCGGGAGCATCGCGACGGCGATCGACGGCTGCTTGCGCACGAGCTCCAGGAACACCGAACGATCCAACGCGACGCACCGGACGGGGCGCATCACGCGGACGCGCGCGGTATGCGGCCGGTCGGTGAGCAGCGCGATCTCGCCGAAGAACCCGCCGGGACCGAGCACGGCCGTGCGACCTCCCGGGAGATCCACCTCGACCTCACCCGACTCGATCACGAACAGTCCGGCGCCGGGCTGTCCGATCTCGACCAGGACCTGCCCCGCCGGCGCCTCGAACTCGGTCGTGCGCGCGGCCAGCATCGCCAGCGCCTCGTCGTCGAGCCCGGCGAACAGCGGGATCGCTCGGAGGCCGGCGCGGGTCGGTGCGTCCATGGCGCGCACCCTAGCGCATCGGGACGGCGCGCCTCAGTTCGGCGAACGCCGCCGACAGCGCGGGGAGCTGCGCGTGCGCGTTCAGACCGCTCGGGTTCGGCAAGACCCACAGGCTCGCGCCGGCGAGCTCCGCGTCCTGACGCCCGACGACGGCGCCCGGGCGGGCGAAGCCGGTGCGGTACGCGCCGATACCGAGCACGGCGACCGCGGCGGGACGCAGGCGCGCGACCGTGCGGCGCAGGCGCGCCGCGCCGGCCCGGAGCTCCTCGGCGTCGAGCTCGTCGGCCGTGGCGGTCGCGCGGGCCACGAGGTTCGTGATCCCGAGGCCGATCGTCGGCAGCTGGCCGTCCTCCTGCGGCGACCAGATCCGGCCGGTGAACCCGCCTGCGGCGAGCGCCTTCCAGAAGCGGTTGCCCGGCCGGGCGAAATGGTGGCCGACGGCGGCGGAGTACAGGCCGGGGTTGATCCCGCAGAACAGGACCTGCAGGTCGGGACCGAGCACGTCGCGAACCCGTCGGCCGCGCGCCGCCTCGAGCTCCGCATGCGTGGGGCCGGTCATCGCCCGCACGCTACCGGAGACGGAGGAGCCGGCCTGTAAGCCGGATCCTGTGCCGGGGCGAGGCCCCGGCGGCGGCCATCTCTCTCGGCAGGACCCGAAGATCCCGCCGCGTCGCGGTTCGCCCGCGCCGTGCGGCTACCCGGGAGCTCGGGCGGGCCGCCCTCGAACGCTCCCTGCTTGCCTTGCTCCGGACGGGGGTTGCCGAGCCGCGGCGGTCGCCCGCCGCGCTGGTGGGCTCTTACCCCACCGTTTCACCCTTGCCGCGCAGCGTCGCCGCGCGCGGCGGTCTGTTCTCTGTTGCCCTTCCGCGAGGTCGCCCCCGCCTGGCTCTCGCCAGCGTCCTGCCCTTCGGAGTCCGGACTTTCCTCGACCCGTGGAACGGGCCGCGACCGCCCGGCCGGCTCCTCCTTCGGCAACGGTACCGCTCAGCCGTGGCCGGCGGCCAGCCAGGCGTCGACGCCCTCGTTCGCCAGGCGGTCGGCCTCGCGGTTGCGTTCCCGGGGCACGTGCTCGTACCGGACCGCATCGAAGGCCCGCACGAGCTCGCGGATCCGGCGATGCAGCGGTTGCAGATGCGGGGTCTTCACGCGGTAGACCCCCGTGAGCTGGTTGATCAGCAGCTGGCTGTCCGAGCGCAGCAGGACCTCGGTGGCCCCGAGCTCGGCGGCGAGCTCCAAGCCCCGGATCGCAGCCGTGTACTCCGCGACGTTGTTCGTGGTCTCGCCCAGGCCCTCCGCGATCTCGCCGACGACGTCGCCCTCCGGCGTGGTGAGCTGCGCGCCGGCGCCGGCCGGCCCCGGATTGCCGCGAGCGGCCCCATCCGTCCACACGACCAAGCTCGTCACAGGACCAGGATCCGCCGGCAGTACTCGCAGCGCGGCACCCCGCCATCGTGGCGGACGCGATCGAGCTCGACCGCCGAGAGCTTCTCGTGACACCCCTGGCACACACCGTCGACGAGCGCCGCCGCGCCCACGCCCTTCTTCTGCCGGCGGAGGTCCTCGTACAGCTCGAGGAGCTCAGGGTCGATCGCAGCCGCGGCCGCAGCGCGCGAGGCCGTGGCGGTCGCGAGCTCGCCCTCGATCCTGGTGAGCTCCTCGCCGGCGTCTCCGGCCGCGGCGACCACCTTCGCGCGGAGCTCGGTCGCGGTCGCCTCGGCGTCCGTCGCCCGGCGATCGAGCTCCTCCCGCCGCTCCATCACGACCAGCAGTTCATCCTCGCGGTCCGACCGGCGCTTCTTCAGGTTCTCGACCTCGTGCCGGATCGCGTCGAGCTCCTTCGCGTTCGCGACGGCGCCCCCGTAGAGCCGGCTCTCCTCATCCGCGGACTTCGCCGTCAGGGAGTCGATCTCGTGCTCGAGCTTGGAGCCGTCGCGGTCGAGCGCATCGATGGCGAGCCGCAGCTCGCCGAGCGTCGCCTCGGCCGCGTCGGCCTCGCCCCGGAGCGCCGCCACCTCGTCGCCGCCGTGGAGCACCCGCTCGCGCGCCCGCAACCGGTCGATCGTCGAGTCGAGGGACTGCAGATCCAGGAGCTTGGCCGTCGCCGCCATCGGCGGGCCAGCCTAGCCGATGGTGTCGCGCGCGGAGCCGGTCAGCTCGCCGGCATCGGCGGCGGAGGCGCCGGCGGCGAGCTCATCGCCTGGCCGGCGGCCGGCCCCCGGTACTGCGAGGACCCGAACCCGAGGATCATCAGGAAGATCCAGCTCAGGAAGATCAACCCGATCAGGAATCCCACACCGTGCCCGAAGCTCTTCGACAGGTCGTAGTCGACGATGATCAGGATGATGATGTTCACGATCGGGATCAGGAGCAGGATGATCCACCACACCGGGCGCCCGACGACCTCCAGCAGCACGATCAGGTTGTAGATCGGGATGAACGCCGCCCAGCCGGGCTTGTCGGCCTTGCGGAAGATCGCGAAGTAGGGCAGCGCGAAGACGACGTACAGGATCACGAACCACAGGAACAGCGTCCCGGACGAACCCCCCGAGGAGTACGTCACCGTGGTCTGCGCAAGCATCGAACGCTCCTTCCAGCGTCGGCTGGTCGGAGCGTGGCACCGATCTCGGGGCGATGCAACGACTCCCTACGGCGGGAAGGAGTGCCCCATCGAGCTGTAGACGTTGTTCGTCGCGTGGCCCAGGAACCCGACGGCGGCGAAGACGACCATGAAGATCAGGGCGAGCATCAGTGCATACTCGACCGCGGTCGCGCCCTCGTCGGCGTCGTGCAAGGCTCCGAACCACGCGCGCACGCGCACGGCGAGCTTCGTCACCTATCGTCACCCCCTACGTCTCCGAGCCCGGCCGTGAGCGGGCGCCCGTCCTCCGGCAGGCGACCCGACCGAGCCCTTCCTCTCCTATGGAACATCGGCCATCGGCCGGGTCCAACTTGAGGCACGGGTGTCCCTCGGTCAATAGAGCGAACGGCCGAGCACGGCTCGGGCGAGGTCTACGACCTGCGCCGATATGCTCGGCGCGTGGTTCGCCCGCGCACGTCGGACGTGGTGCTCACGGTCGCCGCGGTCGTCGTCGCGGTCGCGTGCATCCGCCTCGGCTTCTGGCAGCTCGACCGGCTCCACGGGCGCAAGGACGCGAACCGGGCGATCGCCGCGGCGGAGGCGCGGCCGGCGGAGCCGTTCGCCTCCATGCTGGCCGGAACCGAGGATCCCCTGGTCCTGCGGTTCCGCCGCGCCTCGATCACCGGACGGTACGACCCCTCGCACGAGGTCCTGCTGTACGGACGCAACGCCGCCTCGACGGGCGAGGCCGGCGACCAGGTGTTGACCCCGCTGGTCCTGCCCGACGGTTCGGCGATCGTGGTCGACCGGGGCTGGGTCCCGATCGAGTCGACCGTACCGCTGCAGGGCGCGCTCGCGGCCCCGACCGGCGAGGTCCGGATCGAAGGCGTGCTGTTCCCACCCGACGCGGTCTCGACGCCGACCGCCGGCGCGAGCCCGGCCGTGAACGTCACGAAGGTGGACCTGGGCCAGCTGGCCGCGCAGATGCCGTATCGCCTCCAACCCCTGTACGTGCTGCTCCAGGTGCAGGACCCGCCGCAGTCCGGTCCCCTGCCGGAGATGCCCCCGTTGCCGCCGTTCACGAACGGCCCGCACTTCTCCTACGCGGTGCAGTGGTTCTCGTTCGCGGCGATCACGATCGTCGGCTACGGTGTGGTGCTCCGCCGCAGCCGCGTTCGCGCCCGGACCCGCGCGGCGGTCACCGGCAACGGCGAGGGAGGGACCTGATGGGTTGCCTGTTCGTGATCATCTCGCTGATCACCCCCCGGGTGGTGCTGTTCTGCATGTGGGTGTTCACCGATTACTTGGCCCTGGCCTATGGCAGTTGGTTCTGGCCGACGCTCGGGTTCTTCTTCCTGCCCACCACGACGATCGCCTACGCCGTCGCGCAGAACGACCTGTCGACGGCGACCGGCGCGATCACGGCGACCGGCGCTCTCGTGATCGGGCTCGGCCTCGTGATCGACCTCGGGCTGCTCGGCGGTGCGCGCAAGGGCCGCGGCTGGTGGGGCTCGAGCCGGACCTGACTCAGTCCCGGTTCCGCATCGCCTCGGCGGCCATGCCGAAGTACTCGTCGAACGCGGCCCGCACGTCGGGCTCGGGGCCGAGGTGATCGAGCGCCGCGCGCATGTGCGCCAACCACCGGTCCCGCGCGTCCGGTCCGATCGCGAAGACCGCGTGCCGCATCCGCAGCCGGGGATGCCCGCGTTCGTCCGAGTAGGTGGTCGGCCCGCCCCAGTACTGCGCCAGGAACAGCGTCAACCGGTGGCGGGCTCCACGGAGGTCCTCCGGCGTCGGATACAGCGCGAGCAACGGAGGGTCCTCCGCGACGCCATCGTAGAACCGGTCGACGAGCTCCTCGAAGAACGCCATCCCGCCCGCCGCGTCGTAGATCGTCCGGTCGGTGGCCGCCACGGCCGGCAGTGTACGGACGGCCGCGTACGATGCCGGGATGCGGGAGCTCGCGTTGCTCCGCCACGCGAAGTCGAGCTGGGACGACCCGTCGCTCGCCGACGTCGACCGGCCGCTCGGCGGACGGGGACGGCGCGCCGGACGGGCGATGGCCGCGTACCTGGCCGAGCACCCGCTGCGGCCGGCACTGATCCTGTGCTCCCCCGCCGTGCGGGCCCGGGAGACCCTCGCGCTCGTCACCCCGTCCCTCGGCGAGGCCGAGATCCGGTACCCGGAGGAGCTCTACACGTTCGACGGGGAGCGGGTGATCCGGACGCTCCGCGGTCTCGAGGCTGGCCCCCGCGCCGTGCTGGTCGTCGGCCACGAGCCGGCGATGCACGAGGTGGCCACGATGCTCGCCGTCGAGGGGCGGGACCTCGCGGCGCTCCGCACGAAGTTCCCGACCGGGGCGCTCGCCGTGCTCGAGCTGTCGGTCGACGCGTGGGCGGACGTCCACACGGGATGCGGGCGGCTCGCGGCGTTCGTCCGGCCGCGTGACCTGAGCTGAGCCAGCGCGCCGGGCGGGTTCGGTGCGAGGATGGCCGCAGGGGAAGGGCCGAGGAAGGGAGCCGCAGGATGACCGACAGCATCTACCGGGTGACCGAGGTGATCGGGACCAGCACCGAATCGTGGGAGGACGCGGCGCGGCACGCCGTCGAGACGGCCGCGCGGACACTCCGCGACCTGCGCGTCGGCGAGGTCGTGAAGCTCGACGTCACGATCGAGGACGGCCGCGTCACCAGCTACCGCGCGCGCGTCAACATCTCGTTCAAGTACGAAGCCGGCGACTGAGGCAGCCTACCGTCGCCTCCGCGCCCGCATGAAGCCGAGGAGCCACAGGACGGCCAGGGCGGCCACGACGAACAGCACGATCGCCGCGTTCGAACCCGGGCCCGCAGCGGTCACCGATCGGGTCCGGAGGCGCCGGGCGCGGTCGGAACGCGGTCCTCGGACCGGCGGATCAACAGCGTCAACCGGCGGAGGTCGCGCCGGATGTCGTCGTCGCGGAGCTGGCGCGACACCACCGCGGCGGCCCAGGTGATCTTCCCCCGGAGGGGCTCGATCAGCCGCGCGCTCGTCGCCGGCGGCCACGCCTCGCGGCGAGACCGCTCCTCGCGCTCACGCAGCAGGTCCCGGAGCCGCTGCTCCCGTTCGATCAGCGCGACGACCGGAAGCAGATCGTCGGCCATCGCCTGGATCGCGACGTCGTCGCGCGGAACGTCGATCACCGGCGGCGGTGTGCCTCGGTCGCGCCACAGGCGCTCGAGCACCGGTCCGACGCTCTCACAGAGCTCCGGCACGGTGAACGGGAACCCGTCGTCGACCCGCCCGTCCTGCATGCCGCTCGCGATCCTTCGCTCGGCCCCGGTGCACCCCTTGTATCACGTCGGCACTCAGAAGATCGGGACCCAGTTCATGAACGCCAGCGCGAGCGCGCTCCAGACGATCGCGCTGCAGGCCACGGCCAAGACGAAGGCGCCCCGGTCGCGGAGCCATCGGGCGAACGTCCACCACACCGGGAAGAACACGATCAGGTAGCGCGGCACGGAGACCAGCGGCCGATCCCAGATCGTGTCGCTCAGCAGGAACACGATCCCGAGCCCCACGTAGGTGGTGTACGACGGCCGCCAGCCGCGCCACCCGACGCACGCCGCGACCAGGACGGGGACGGTGATCACCAGGTCGACGGCCCGGTAGGTCGCGAGCGGCGTCCGGAACCCCTGCGCCGCGAGCACGATCGCACGGCCGAGCGCAACGAAGGGCACCATCTGCTGGCGTCCGAAGGCGCTCTGCGCCCTCAGCGGGGCGGCCACATCGCCCCGCGCCGCCCAGATCGCGAGGTACGCCGCCGGGCCCACGATCACGCCGCAGGCCGCCAGCACCCGCGGCGTCGCGCGACGACCGTCCTGACGGGATCGCTGGATCGCCTCGACCAGCAGCGCCGGTAGCAGCACGATCCCGATCGATCGTGTGAAGCCGGCCGCGGCGCCGGCCAGCGCGCTCGTGGCCCACCGGTCCCGTCGCGCTTCCCGGAAGGCGAGCAAGGCCAGGAGCAGGAACAGCGACTCGGAGTAGGGGGCCAGGAAGAAGAACGCGGTCGGGAACGCCGCGAGCAGCACGACCGACCGCCGCGCCGTCGCGACGTCGAACTCCTCCGATCCGAGCTGGTGGAACACGATCAGGGCGGCGAGGAACGCGGCGTTCGAGATCAGCAACGCGGCCGCGAGGCCGGCGTCACCCACGAGTGGGCTGAGACCCCGGATCGTGAGCGGATAGCCGGGGAAGAACGCCGCCGACCCGCGCGATCCGTACCCGTCGCGCGCGATCCGCAGGTACCACCCAGCGTCCCAGCGATCCGTGCCGTCGAACGCGTTGTGGAACCCGGCCGTGGCCGCGCGCCATCCGGCGGGAAGCTCGTCCGCGGGTGGCTCGTACTGGGTGACGTGCCCGACGCCCACGGCTCCGATCAGCGACAGCATCAACCGTGCGCACACGAAGACCGACACGCACAACGGGATCCCGTCCCGCATCCGCGGGGCCCGCACCTCGGAGGGAACCGCCACGCTCGCAGGCGCTGAGGTCATGCGGCTACCTGTACCACGAGGTCGCCGCGCAGCCGGCAGGATCGGCCCTAGACGCCGGGCGCGAACCGGCCGGCGCGGAACCGTCCGAGCGGCAGCGGTGGGTCCGCCCCGGTGGCGAGGTCGGCGATGATCCTCCCGACCGCGGGGCTCGCCTTGAAGCCGTGTCCGCTGCACGCCGAGCCGATCACGACCGGGCCGATCCGATCGAGCACGTAGTCGCCGTCGGGGGTGTTCGTGTAGAGGCAGGTCTCGGGCGGATCGGTCGGCTCGAGCGACGCGAACCGCCGAGCTGCCCACGCCGCTGCGCGACGCAGCCGCGCGGGATCGGGTTCGTACGAGCGGGTGTCGGGGTCGACGACGGGACCGGCATGATCGAGCGCCAGCTTGAGGCCGCCGACGACCGCCGGATCGGGAACGGCGTAGTGATCGACCGCGGGATCCTCCGTGTAGTCGATCACCGTGGGCAGCGGCGAGGGATCCGCCAGCCGGACGTACGACACCTGCTCCAGCGTCGGCGTCAGCGGCAGGTCGATCCCGATCGAGGCGAGCAGCGGTCCGGCCCACGCGCCGGCCGCGACCACCAGGACCGGCGCGCGCACGGTACGGTCCCCCGCTCCCAGCTCGACGCCGTCGCCCGCAACCGCGAGCCGCTCGGCCGTGGTGCCCTCGAGCAGCTCCGCGCCGCGCTCCACCGCCAGGCGAACCTGGGCGCGCACCGTTCGGTCGGCGAAGCACACGCCGCCCTCCTCCTGCACGAAGATCGGTTCCTCGTCGGCGAAGCGGAGGCCGGGCCAGCGTTCCCGGGCCTCGTCGGCGGACAGCCAGGTGAACGTCTCCCCCGCCGCCGTGAGCGCATCGGCGTACACCTGCGCGCCCGGACCGACCTCGAGGTTGCCGGTCCGTACCAACAATCGCTCGCCGGCGGCATCCTCGAGCTCCTCCCACGCCCGCATCGCCAGCCGGTTCAACCGGACGTAGTCGGGGTGGTAGTCGGTCAAGCGCACGATCCGGTTCAACCCGTGGGAGCTGCCGCCTCGATGTGCGGGGGTCGCGCGCTCGAGGATCAGCGTGCGGCGGCCGCGGTCGGTGAGGGCCAGAGCCGTCGCGGTGCCGATCACGCCGGCGCCGATCACGATCGCGTCGTAGTTCCGGTTCCCGCTCATCGCAACTCGACCAGGCTCGGACCGCGCGCAACGCGTCGTCCTCGCGAGCCAGAGGGAGACCGGACTCGGCCACCATGGCGTTCGGCCGCCTCGCGCATCTGCTCGAAGGAGTCGCGCAGCAGTGGTCGGAGCACTTCCGGGTCGTGCCGCTCCCCCAGCGTCGTCGACCCCACGAGATCGCAGAACGATGCGGTGACGGTCTTGCGGACCTCGCGCCCCCGGGCCGTTCCGAGCGCGGCGGCGCATCCCTCGCAGAACTTCGCCGCGTCCCGATCCTCGTGCGCGCACGAGGGGCAGGTGACCATCCCGCACCCTATCCCCGAGCGGGAAGCGCGCTCAAACCCGCGGCGCCGAGGTGGTCGCAGGCCAGTTCGGGATCGTCCGGCCGCCGGAGCCGCTGCTTTGCCGAACCTTAGCGCGGCCGTCCTGCACAACCCCTCAATCCATCGCCCCGTCGCTGCCGATATCCCGAGGAGCGAGAGGGGGTGCTCGAGTGAACAGACGTTCCGCGCTCATCATCGCGGCTTGCCTCGTCCTGACGATGCTCGGTGCGGGAGCTGCGATCCTCGCGGGCATCACGGGTCCGGCGTCGGCTCGAGCGAAGGTCGCCGGCGACGAGCGGAGGCCGCCGATCGTGAAGACGGTCCGGCGGACCGTCACCGTGCATGCGCCTGGACCCGCGCCCACCGCCCAGAACGTCGGGGGATCACCGCCCCAACCCCAGCCGAACGACCACGGTGGCCAGAGGGGCCACGGGAGCCCGAGCCGCCCCACGCCACCGCCGACCAGCCACACCCAGCCGCCCCCACAACCGGTGGACGATGGAAGCGGCGGACCGAGCCCGTCGCCGAGCCCCGGCTGGGGCGGCGATGACTGAGCGGCCGCGTCGCGGTCGTTGGTCGAAGAACGGCGTCCGGATCCTCGCGTGGCTGGTCGGTGGAGCGACCTTCTTCGTGAGTGGCGTGGTGCTGGCGAGGGCACCCAAGCCCGCCACGACCGAAGCCGGGCCCCGTCGGCTGAAACCGCCAGCGCATCCACGCGTCGTGATCAAGCGATACGTGACGCGGAAGGTCGTGATCGTCGATGCATCGACGTCGTCCGCGAGCTCCGGTGCGGCCGTGTATCGGAGCTCCACCGGCGGGTCCTCGTCCTCGTCGTCCGGAGGATCCTCGGGTTCCGGATCGGGTCCCTCGGGCAGCTCGGGCAGCTCGGGCGGCACGGCGCCGGCACCGAAGCCCGCGCCCGCACCACCCCCGACCACCACGGGAGGTTCGGCCCCATGAACCGCTTCCCCTTCCGTGCGATGGGAACCACGGTCCAGGTCCTCGGGCCGCCGAACGGAGGCTTCGGAGCGGCGGCCAGGACGGTCCGCGAACGGTTCGAGCGCGAGGAGCAACGGTTCTCGCGGTTCCGTTCGGACAGCGAGTTGACCGTCGTCAACCGCTCGGCCGGGCGGCCGACCTGTGTGTCCGAGACGTTCGCGAGCGTCGTCGCGCTCGCGCTCGCATCCGCGGAGCGGACCGGAGGCCTGTTCGATCCGACGGTCCACGATGCGATGGTCGCTGCCGGCTACGACCGGGACTTCGACGACATCCTCTCGGGAGCGCGAGGAAGGCTCCAGCCGGTCGCACCGTGTGGGCGTTGGCGCGAGGTCGTCGTCGACGACCACACCATCTCGCTCCCGGCAGGCCTCCATCTCGACCTCGGCGGACTGGTGAAGGGCTGGGCCGCGGACGTCGCTGCCGAGGAAGCGCTGGCGTCCGGCATCCCATGGGTCCTCGTGAACGCCGGCGGTGATCTCCGGATGGCCGGAAGGACCGACGGGATCGACGTGGGCGTCGAGGACCCTCGCGATCCCGAGCGATGCGTCGCGATGATCCGGCTCTCGCGCGGCGCCCTGGCCACATCGTCGACCTGCTCGCGCGCTTGGGGCGACGGCCTCCACCACCTGATCGATCCTCGGACCTTTCGCCCGGCAACGTCCGACGTCATCCAAGCGACCGTCTGGGCGGAGAGCTGCGCAGACGCCGAGGTGGACGCGAAAGCTGCGTTGCTCGCCGGAGGACGGGCTGCCGGGGACCGAGCCTGCATCCTGGTGACGACGAACGATGAGATCGTGATCTCGATGCCGACGCTGGAGGCAGCATGACCCTTTGGATCTTGCTCCGGGCCGCCGGGATCGGCGCGTACGTCGCGCTGTCGCTCGCCGTCGTGTGGGGACTCGTGTCGTCGACCGGCGTGATCACGCGGCGGGTCTCGAAGCCGGCGGGCAACCACTTCCATGCGGTTATCGGGGCGACGGGTCTGGCGCTGCTCGCCCTGCACATGATCCTGCTCGTGCTGCACGACTACCTGCCGTTCGGACCGCTCGACGTCCTGATCCCGCTGCGCGGTCCGTACCGGCCGATCGCCGTCGGGCTGGGGGTGCTCGCGATGTACGCGATCGTGCTGATCATGACGACGAGCTGGATCAAGAAGCGGCTGTCGAACCGCGTGTGGCGGGCGATCCACCTCCTCGCGGTCCCGGCCTTCATGCTGGCGTTGTTGCACGGCGTGCTCGCCGGCACGGATACGCAGCGGCCGGCGATGCTCCTCCTGTACGGGGCGAGCGGGACCATCGTGGTGTTCCTCATCCTCGTGCGAGCGCTCACGTACGGGTTCCGGCCCCCGCGACCCGCGCCGCACGCTCGCGCATCTGCGATCGCCGAGCGAGCTTCCGCGTCCGCGCCTCGCGCCTGATCGGGTCCGGTCCCGTCAGCAGATCCTGGGCAGCTGGTCGCCGGCCAGGAGCAAGAGCGGCCGGGTCGCACCCAGTCCGGTGCGCAGGCGCACGGGTTGCCCTCCCTCGAGCTCGCCGACGTCGCCCACGATCGCGGCCCGCGATCCCGGTGGCGTGGATCGCGCCGCCGCGAGCACCGCGTCGGTGTCCGCCGCCGCGACCACGGCCACGGCGACACCCTCGTTCGCGACGTAGAGCGGATCCAGGCCGAGCATCTCGCAGGCGGCCTTGACCGGAGGAAGCATCGGGAAGGCCGCCTCGTCGACCGTGATCGAGACCCCGCTCGCCTCGGCGAGCTCGTTCAGCACCGAGGCCACACCCCCGCGGGTGGCATCGCGCAGGGCGCGAACCTCCCCGGCGCCGATCATCGCCTCGGCGAGGTCGGTCAGGGGCGCGGTGTCGGAGCGCACGTCCGCATCGAACGCGATCCCCGCCCGTCGGCTCATCACGGCGACGCCGTGGGACCCGATCGGTCCCGTGACCAGCACCCGGTCGCCCGGCCGGGCCCGTTCCGGCCCGATGTCGACCTCCGCCGGGATCACGCCGATCCCGGACGTGATCACGTACAGGCCGTCGGCCGCCCCGCGCTCCACGACCTTCGTGTCCCCGGTGACCGGACGGACCCCGGCCGCCCGGCACGCCTCGGCGATGCCGGCGACCACGGTGCCGAGGGCGGCCATCTCGAGCCCCTCCTCGAGGATCAAGGCGGTCGCGAGGGCGAGCGGCCGTGCGCCCATCATCGCCAGGTCGTTCACGGTGCCGTTCACCGCGAGGACCCCGATGTTCGAACCGGGGAAGAAGGCGGGCTGGACCACGAACGCGTCCGTGGTGAACGCGAGCCGATCCCCACCGGGCAGCTCGACCACGGCAGCGTCCCCGAGCCTCGAGAGCTCCGCATCGCCGAGCACCGGTGCGAAGAGGTCCGAGATCAACTCGCGCGTGAGCTTCCCGCCGGATCCGTGCCCGAGCAGGACGTGCTCGCCCGGCGGCAGCGGGACGGGACAGCTCATCACGAACGCGGCGTCAGGCTCGCTCACGCAGGGGCCTCCTGGCGCACGCGCCCCGCGAGGAAGTAGGCGGCGCAGGCTCCTTCGGTCGAGACCATGGGCGCGCCGAGCGGATGCTCGGGCGTGCACTCGGTCCCGAACGCCGGACAGTGGTGGGGCTTCGCGAGACCGCGCAACACCTGACCCGCGATGCACACCTCGGACTCGCTCGCCGGCGGCCCGTCCTCGCGCGGGAACAGGACCTCGGCATCGTGGTGCGCGTACGCGGGCCGCAGGCGAAGGCCGCTGCTCTCGATCACGCCGATCCCGCGCCAGGCGCGGTCGGCCGTCTCGAACACCTCCTGCACCACCTGCTGCGCCGCCGTGTTCCCGTCGCGAACGACCGCGCGCACGTACTGGTTCTCGACGTCCGTCCGTCCCTCCTCCAGCTGCTGAACGAGCATCAGGATCCCTTCCAGCAGGTCGAGCGGCTCGAAGCCGGTGACGACGAGGGGGACGTGGAAGTCCCGTGCGATCGGCTCGTACTCGCGCCAGCCCTGGATCGCGCAGACGTGCCCCGGCGCGAGGAACCCCTGCACCCGGTTGCCCGGCGAGACGAGGATCGCGGTGATCGCCGGCGGCACCAGGACGTGGGCCACCAGCAACGCGAAGTTCTCGATGCCGAGCCGATGCGCCTGCCGCACGGCCATCGCGTTCGCCGGCGCGGTCGTCTCGAAGCCCACGGCGAAGAACACGACCGTCCGATCGGGGTTGCGCCTCGCGACCTCGAGCGCGTCCAGCGGCGAGTACACGACCCGGACGTCGCCGCCCGCGGCGCGCGCCATGAAGAGGTCCTCGGACGACCCCGGCACGCGGAGCATGTCGCCGAAGGAGCACACGATCGCGTCCGGCCGCTTCGCGATCGAGATCGCCTCATCGATCAACGCCACGGGGGTCACGCAGACCGGGCAGCCGGGGCCGTGCACCAGCTCGATCCCGGCGGGCAGCACCTGATCGATCCCCTGTCGGATCAGCGTGTGCGTCTGGCCGCCGCACACCTCCATGATCGTCCACGACCCCGTCGTGACCGCGCGGATCCGCTCCAGGAGCGAGCGGGCCACGCGGTCGTCCCGGTACTCGTCGAGGTACTTCATCCGATCGCCTCCGGTCGCACGCCGTCGGGGTCCTGCGGGAGATCGATGTTCTCGAGGTTGTCCATCTCGGCGAGGAGCGCGTAGGACCGCGCCGCTTCGGCCTCGTCGACCACGCTGATCGCGAAGCCGACGTGGATCACCACGAAGTGGCCGACCTCGACCTCAGGCGCGTACTCGAGGCACGCGTCCCGGCGGATCCCGCCGAAGTCCACCGTCCCCATCCGGATCCCGTCCCGGTCGAAGATCTCGATCACCTTCCCTGGCACCCCCAGGCACATCTCAGGCTCCCCTCGCCGCGGCGACGTAGGCCTGCCCGAGCGCGAGGCCGCCGTCGCCCACGGGCACCTCCCTCGGAAGGAACACCTCGAAGCCGGCGTCCGTCAACCGCCGGCGGAGGTCCGTGGTGAACCGGTCGTTCACGAACACGCCGCCCCCGAGGACGACCCGTCCGTCCGCGAGGCGATCCCGCAGACCGACGCACGCCCGCGCCACCGCCTCCGCGAGCGTCCGGTGGAACCCGGCGGCGATCTCCCCCACCGGCCGGCCGGCGAGCCGCGCGTCCACGACCCATCGGATCACGGCGCGCGGGTCGATCTCCATCAGCCCGTCCACCTCGCCCACGTCGGCCTGCACCGGCACGTCCGTCGCAGGGTCGCAGGCCTGCTCCAGCAGGGCGGCGGCCTCGCCGTCGTAGGTCGCGTGCGTGCACAGCCCCGTCAGCGCGGCCACCGCGTCGAACAGCCGGCCGCCCGAGCTCGTCTCCGGAGAGGCCAGCCCCGACCCGATCTGTCCGAGCACGACGTCGGCCTCGCTGTCCGGAACGTCCAGGAGCGAGAGGGCACCCTCGGCAACGCCCGCGGCGTCCGCGTGCGCCAGGGCCATCCGCCACGGATGCCGTGTGGCCGCGTCGCCTCCCGGCTGCCGCACCGGTCGCAACCGCCCGATCCGCTCGGCGCTGGCGGGCGTGCACCGAAGCAGCTCACCGCCCCAGATCGTTCCGTCCTCGCCGTACCCCAGTCCGTCGAAAGCCACGCCGAGGACCGGTCCCTCCAGCCCTCGCTCGGCCATCGTGGCCGCGATGTGCGCGTGATGGTGCTGGACCGCGACCGCGGGGAGCCCGAGACCCTGCGCGAACCTGGTCGTCAGCATGTCCGGATGGAGGTCGTGCGCAACCAGCGCAGGCTCGGCACGCACGATCCGCACGATACGGTCGTAGGCGTCGCGGTAGGCGGCCATCGCGTCATCGCGGTCGAGGTCGCCGATGTGCTGGGAGAGATAGCCGCGGTCGCCATCCAGGAGGCAGAACGCGCCGTGCAGCTGGGCGCCGACCCCGAGCGTGGCGCGGGATGCCGCGTGGACCGGACCGATCGGCGCCGGCGCCTCCGAACGCGCCCGGCGGAGGACCGAGCGCGCCGGTTCGCCCTCGCGCACCAGGACCACGCTGTCGTCGTACCGGGAGACGATCTGCCGGTCGTGCAGCACGAACGCGTCGGCGATCGGGGCGAGCCGTCGGAGCGCGTCGTCGTCGTCGATGCAGATCGGCTCGTC
>Ga0187785_10000115_pt1 | contig 29645 bp, 28 predicted proteins | sample 0815_BV2_4_20_MG_FD_132466 | JGI IMG/M metagenome (GOLD analysis project Ga0187785, IMG submission 132466) | Tropical peat soil microbial communities from peatlands in Department of Meta, Colombia - 0815_BV2_4_20_MG | ecosystem: Environmental > Terrestrial > Soil > Wetlands > Peat | place...
CTTCTGCCGCATGCCCCGGGAGTATTCCTTCATCTTGCGGTCGGGCCTGATATCGAGCCGCCGGGCGAGCTCCTTGGCCGCCTTCTCGTCATAGCCTCCCCGGACCTTCCCGAAGTACTGGAGGTATTTCCACCCGGTCATATTCCCGTACAGTCCGAAATCCCCGGGTATGTACCCGACGCGCTTCTTGATCTTTATCGTGTCCCGCTGGCAGTCCAGCCCGAAGATCGAGGCGCTGCCTCCCGACGGCCTGATGAAGTCGAGCAGCGTCCGGATCGTCGTCGACTTGCCGGCGCCGTTCGGTCCCAGAAAGCCGAAAACGTCTCCTTTGTTCACTCTGATACTAACATTTTGTATCCCGCGATTCTTGCCGTAAGACTTGGTAAGGTTCGCTGTTTCAATTACTGATCCCATATGCTATCTCCTTGAAGGTTTGCCTATCTTCACCATACCTGGTCATATTAGTGCAATTACCGTAGAGATCTCAAGGCTTTTACAGTGGTATCTAATGCGACGCAAGCTATTTAGCAATATTTCATAAGTTTAATATACCAGGGTATATCAATAGTAAATTAATATCCAGGAGGGTGTTGCAGTACGGGCGGCAGGTCTAGGGTGAGGGGGGAGAGGGAGCCGACAGGGAGGACAAAATCGGCCATCCTACTGTTCCTTGCGGATAACGGCGAGTGTACGTTTACGCAGATCAAGGATCATCTGAGAGAGCGCTACAATATCAAGAGCAATAGGGATGTGAAGCTTCATCTCCAAGACCTCACGGCCGACGATAGACTCGGGCTGCTCTCGAAGATAACTCACGGCAACGGCGTTGCCAACTCCTATCACATCCGGCACGGCTTTGCCGGCCTAAAAAAGCTGCACAATTTTCTGAATGCACACGGCGCCGTGCCCGCGCTAATGAAAACCCGATACTTCAAGGAATACACAGCCTCCCCAGCGTTCATGCTGATGGTCAGGATGAACATCCTAGCCAACTCCATCCTCGATCTCTCCAGCTATATAATGGATGACGACCGGTTTGCGAAGCTAAAATCCTGGTTACAAGGCGTGACAGAAGCCGATAGGGAGGAGATCGTCGAGTGGATGGAGCGAATCAGGGCCAGAGATCGGGATGATGAGAGCGCGAACGCATTTTTCTCGATGATGGATCAGGTCAGGTCCGTAGATATCGATAAGCTATTTCAGACGGGCTGCGGTGTTATGACGGCGAACGGAATCACAGACGTGGAGGCTGTCTCGGCAATTTTCGAGAAGTTTATGTCCCAACTGATCATCCCTGAAAGCCGGCGAGAGACTGTTTCTACCATACTGCGACTGTCTCCAGGCGCCTTCGACTATATGCTAAACTCCAAGAGCGACAACCCCCTGTTTCCGCCGAACATCTTCCTGGTATACTATTGCAGCCAGCTTCTCCAACTCTCGACAGAAACGATGGAAGCGAATTTCAAGCCCGGAGCTGGCCGAGCAGCAGTGCGATTTTCAGCTGAGACGCTGGAGCTGCAGTTTGAGCCTGTCAAGCGCGCAACCATCGACTTCCCGACATACATAAAATACACATCCCTGTTGCCGTGCTATACCCCGGAACCGCCCATTGTGCTCATCACCCGATCGCTCTTCGTCTCGGATATGGTCCACGGCAGGCTGGCGGTCGACGAGATACCGGAAGAGACACTTCGACTCGTCTTTTCTTCCTAAAGAACGCCGGACGCCCAGGTGTCATTGCCGGAGCAGGGCCCCCGAGCAGCGTCTTTTTATAACTTCCAACAGAAACTAGAATGCATATGAAGCCAGCTCAGGACCACAGTTCCGACCCGACTGAGCCTGACCTCGCGGGGATCATCTCGAAGTCGGTGCTCGACCACAGTAAAGCTGTAAGGCAGCCGTTCTATGTTACCTTCGACCCAAATTGCTCGTTTTGCCGTAAAAACCGGCAGATCACCCTGGTGAACGAGGAGTACGAGCATCCTGAGCCCACGTTTATCAAGCGGATGCCTGTCAGTGTGGCGGCACTGAGCTATGACCAGACATATCCGGGCCGCAGCATCGTGATATTGAGGGATCACGTCACAGATTTCAACGCACTCATGAAAGACAGGCTAGTGATGTACTTAGCGTTTATGGAGGATGTCTCCGCGGTAGTGGATGCGATCGACGCGGCCTGCAAGCCGGATCGGATGAATTACTCGATCTATATGAACCAGAACGAGCATCTGCATGTTCACCTGATCCCCCGATACATGAACGAAGGGAACGAGTTTCACGGACCCCCGCCGTTTCGGGGCATTAGCGAGATGATGCCCGGCTACGGCTACCGCACGCTGGCGTTGAAGATCAGGAGGCATATCAGGCGATTGCGCTCCCCGCTCAGCACCTATTGCGAGCAACTGATCGACGACGGGCTGCCGCCGTAAATAGCGCTGATTTTTAGCAAACTTATAATTATTTATACGCAACACGTTAAAATTTCAAAGCAACTACAGGTATATCAAAATCGATTGTTAAAGAAGCTTTTAAACAAGCTTCTTTATCTGATGGGCGTTAAGGGGAGTGAGAAGACTCCGGCTTCGGGCCGGGGATTGAATCGCTCTCAACAAGAACTACATCTTCCCGGTGAAAAACTTATAGAGCGGCCGATGGCTGTCAGCGACCGCTGGCGAGATCAGCGGCGAGACGCTGGCAAAGACTTTCCTGAAGAGACAGAAGGGCTGCTTCTCCTGAACTATCATGTGCGGCCGGCTAACCGAGATCGACGTGGTTGAGACAGAGGGCCTGGGGTACGAGACGGCTTGGTCGTTCGGCGTCGGCTGTGTAGTCGGCGACCTAAGCTTGTCGTGTGTGGGCTGAAAGTATTATGTGGGGGGCTATCCGTCCTCGGTCTGAAGGCCGAGGTCTCCCGCTCCCTACACTCTTGGCTGATAAATTGATTGATGGGGTAGTATCGTTTATTCTTTATACCGGTAATTGATGCGATCGCCTGTGTGTTCATATTCTACTTGTGTGGCTGGTCGATGATCGGCATCGTGGATTTGCTCATTTTCATGGGCGAACTCCGCTTTCGGTGGGATCTATGTATACATTTCTGGTGATCGGGCCGTTCTCTTATAGTTGGCGAAGCTGTTTGGTTAGTGTCCTTTGGGTGGTCTTGGGCTGGGCTCTGTTCGGCAGCTGGGTAACGTGTAATGTCTCGTCATCCAGCTAGTATATGATCAGTGGTTTCCATTTGCCCTCGATCACGTCTAGGGTCGCGTTGTTCCTATTCGTATTTGTAGTCTTATGAGCCTCATCATAGTATCAATAATGTATGTATGTAACATTAATGTTCGTACTACCTATTTATACCCTATGTTCTCATTGTATACTATAATCGCATGGGGCGATATGGCAAGAGCGACCGGAGAACGATAAGGTGCGTGGGGATTTAGCATCATTTGTGGGTCTGGTAAGACGCGTAAAAATGCGCGGGGTATCCGGATGATTGCATGAGCTCTGTGTTACAAAAATTTTAAAAAAACAATATTTATACCATAAGAAAAATTAAATGCGAGTATTCGTCTACTCAAAAAGGGTCGACCCTGAGAATAGTTTGAAGATGCAGGTGAATAGAAATGTTATACAGAAAAGTTACCAGGAATGGAGACGAACTTTCTATTCTTGGATTCGGATGCATGCGCCTTCCCGCGAGAGAAGACGGCACCATCGATGAGGAAAGGGCCGCCAGGCAGGTACGCTATGCGATCGACCACGGAGTCAACTATGTCGATACGGCATGGCCTTATCACTTTGGACAGAGCGAGCCTTTTTTAGGCCGTGCCCTAGGGGATGGCTACCGCAATAAAGTCAAGCTCGCGACCAAGCTGCCCAGCTGGATGGTGAACGGCCAGGAGGATATGAACCGGTTCCTGAACGCCCAACTGGAGAAGCTCAACACTGACCATATCGACTATTATCTGGTCCACGCTCTCATCGGCGACCTATGGGACAGTATAGAAAAGTTGGGGATAGCCGCTTTCCTCGATCAGGCCAAAGCCGACGGCCGCATAGTCAACGCGGGCTTCTCATTCCACGGCGCAGGGAAGGATTTCAAGCGGATAGTGGACGCCTACGACTGGGACTTTTGCCTGATCCAGTATAATTTCCTGGACGAGGAGAACCAGGCAGGCACCGAAGGTCTGGAATACGCGGCTTCAAAAGGCCTTGGGGTAATCGTAATGGAGCCCCTCCGGGGAGGAATGCTCGCAAATCCCGTGCCTCCTGCTGTACAGGAGATCTGGTCTGAGGCTCCGACACAGAGAACCGCTGCAGAATGGGCCTTGCGCTGGGTATGGAACCACCCGGAGGTCACGGTGGTTCTTTCAGGGATGAATCAGGAAACACACATCGAAGAGAACCTCAGGACGGCAGATAAGGCGTACCCTGATTCTCTGACAGAAGTTGAGTTGCGGCTGGTCAAAAAAGTAGAACAAAAGTATCGGGAATTGATGAAAGCAGGCTGTACAGGCTGCAGATACTGCATGCCCTGCCCGGAAGGGGTGAATATTCCGACATGTTTCGAATCGTACAACAACCTCCACATGTCCGGTAACGCAAATGAGGAAAAATTCCTCTATGCAGCCAAGCTGAGCGGTACCCTGTCTACCGGAGCGCCAGAATTTGCATCCAAGTGCGTGAAATGCGGGGAGTGCCTGGAAAAATGTCCCCAGCACCTGGAGATACCGACGCTTCTCGAAGCCGTCGCGGAAGAGCTCGAAGGCCCGGATCTGGAGCAGAGAGTAGCCATGGCCCAACAGGTGTTCAACCGAGGGTAACAAAAAAATATGGGGATGATACAATTGAGTAAAAAAGTATTAATATTGTCTGCGAGCCCCAGAAGAGGCGGAAATTCAGATTTGCTCTGTGACCAGTTCATGATAGGGGCGAAGGAATCGGGGAGTGAAGTAGAGAAAATTTTCCTGAGAGATAAAAAAATCAACTACTGTATGGCATGTGATGCATGCCAGAGCAACGGGGGTAAATGCGCCCAAAAAGATGACATGGCCGAAGTCCTGGATAAAATAATGGAGGCTGACGTGATTGTCATGGCGACGCCCGTTTATTTCTATTCCATGGATGCTCAGATGAAAACGCTGATTGACAGAACCTATTCAAGGTGTAGAAAGATCAGCGATAAGGAGATGTATTTCATAGCGACTGCTGCAGATCCCAAAAAACAATCGATGGAGAGGACGATAGACGGGTTAAGGGGATTTATATCCTGCCTTGACGGGGCGAAAGAAAAGGGTACTATCTATGGAACGGGCGCATGGAATAAGGGAGACATCAAAGGAAGCGAAGCGATGGAACAGGCATATGAAATGGGGAAAACAGCGTGTGATTCAAGAAGGATATGATGGCGCAGATCACCCTGGGAAGCACCGGGATTACCACCGACCGTAACGGCTTCGGAGCTCTTCCGATCCAGCGAGTGAATACGGAGACTGCGGTAAAAATCTTGCGGAAAGCCTACGAAGGAGGCATGACCTTCTTCGATACTTCCCGAGTGTACTCGGATAGCGAGGAAAAGCTGGGACGAGCATTCGAGGGAATGCGAGAGAGAATATTCATCGCGACCAAGACAAGAGCCGCCACGCCAGAAGAGTTCTGGAAAGATCTGGAAACTTCCCTTTTGACACTGAGGACGGGTTACATTGATATTTACCAGTTCCACTGGCCAGACGTATGCTACAGACCCGGGGACGGAACGGGCATGTACGAGTGCATGCTTGAGGCCAGGAAACAGGGTAAAATCAGGCACATCGGCCTGACCAACCACAAATTTGGCATTGCAGAAGAATGCATCGAGTCCGGTCTATATGAGACCCTGCAGTACCCGTTATGTTACCTGTCTTCGGAAAGGGAGCTCGAGCTGGTAGAAAAATGCAGGAGGACGAACATGGGCTTCATCGCCATGAAAGCCCTGTCCGGAGGCCTGATCACCGATTCTGCCGCAGCCTATGCCTTTATGGCGCAGTACGATAATGTGCTTCCCATCTGGGGCATCCAGCGGGAAAAAGAGCTGGACGAATTTTTAAGCTACAGGGATAGCCCGCCGCAGCTGACCGATGAGAGAAAGGCGTTCATCGAAAGAGAAAAGATTGCGCTGATGGGGGATTTCTGCAGGGGCTGCGGCTATTGTATGCCCTGCCCGGTCGAAATCGAGATTAACATCTCCGCAAGGATGTCCCATCTGATCAGGCGTGCTTCTCCCGGGGATTGGCTAACGCCGAAGATACAGGAAATGATGAAGAAGGTAGAGGGGTGCCTCGACTGCGGAGAGTGCAGAGCGAAATGTCCGTATAGCCTGGACGCACCGGAACTGCTGAAGAAAAACTACGAGGATTACAGGAAGATCCTCTCGGGCGAAGTGAATTTGGATTAAGGCACGTGGATGCAAATGCGTGAGGCCAAGTCGTCTACACTCTCCTGAAGTCGAGATACCCACGCTGCACGTCCGTGTGGATCAGTTGCACTCGGAGCCGGTGGCCTACGTCAATGCCCTCAAAGCCGTACTCCAGCTTTCCCTCTACGGGCGGGTGAAAGATGCGGACCCACGTCCCTTTTTCGGAGGCGCCGGTGACGATGGCATCGAAGCGCTCCCCGATCCTCGCTTCGAGCAGCAGAGCGGCTGCGGATTTGCCTACCTGCCGCTCCACCTTTTTTGCAGCATCCTCCCCCTCGGTACAGTGCGCCGCGAGCGCCTCAAGCTCAGCGGCGCTGTAGGGAGGAGGGTTTCCGGCAATGGCCGCCTTCAACAGACGCTGTGTGAGCAGATCGGCGTACCGGCGGTTAGGAGCGGTGGAGTGGGTATAGTCCGTGACGGCAAGGCCGAAGTGTCCTATGCCATCCTCTCCCGGATGCTGGATAAGATATTCTCCCGGGCCCAGCAGCTTGACGATACTGAGGGAGAGATCGGGAAAGCGAAGCGGATCAGAGGCCCTGGCTGAGAACAGAAATCGCTCCAGGGCCTTCGGGTCTGGCTCCGAGGGCAGCGTCGAACCATGCTCGGCGGCCAGAACGACGATCCGGTCCCAGCGCTTAGGCCTGCGGACCACCCGCTGGATCGACGGGGACTTTTTACCCGAGAGATACAGGGCCACAAGACCGTTGGCAGCGATCATGAACTCAGCGATCAGATCCTTGGCCCGGTTCTGCCGATCCTTTTCGAGCCCACGGAGCTCGTCGCCAGCAAACACCGGGCGCACCTCGATCGTCTCGAGATCGAGCGCGCCCCTCCCATACCTGTTCATCTTCAAGGTTTGGGCCGCCCGGTCCTGAAGCCGAAGGTTCTCATCGAGGCCCACTACGGCAGCGATCCCTTCCGGTACCGGCCCGCTTCCCTCCAGCCAAGCGGCCACACTGTCATAAGCGAGCTTGGCCTGGTTCCGCACCATCGCCCTGTAGACATCCGAACTTCGAAGCGACCCGTTCCCAGCGAAGACCATCTCTATAACGACAGCCAGTCGGTCTGATACCGGGCTGAGAGAGGTCAGATCGGTGGACAGCTTCTCAGGCAGCATGGGAAAGATCCGAGCAACAGTGTAAACCGAGGTGGTATTTTGCTGCGCATGACCGTCGATGCGCGATCCACCCTGGACGACAGCGTCCACATCAGCGATGGCGACGAGGATCTTCACGGTGCCGGCGGGCATCGATTCGGCGACAGTGAGCTGGTCCAGATCCCGGGAATCGTCATTGTCGATCGAGCACCAGAGGAGACCCCTGAGATCCCGCGCTGGCGCGTCGGACGGTGTCGCCGGCCTGCGTATCCCGTCCAGTTCGGAGAGCGCTGCATCTGAGAAATCCGGAGCTAATCCCCGTTCCAGCATCGCCCGACGGGCGATGCTCTGCAGAACATAGCGATGCTGTATCTTACCCTTATTCCTCAATATGTCACCTTCAAGGGATAACTAGGCCTGACACTATAAAATGATCGCTATCACATATTGCCCGGATCGACGATGCCAAGCTGGACGAAGACACGTGAACGAAGGATTGGATATCCAAGACTACGGATAACGCCGGGTATGCATCTTGCTACCGGCCATAGAGAAATAACGTGATGCGGATGGGAGATCCAAAAGCAGATAGTATAGCACGGAAGTCTTCGGGGAGACCGGCCCTTACCGGCAGGATGTGATTACTTCTTTTCGCCCCTTCCCCCGCCCGCATAAATGAGCTTGCCTCGGGCCTGGCGCGCCCGCTCAACTTGATGCATACGCTCTGTCTGGGTGAGGCTATCCATGTCGGCCACCTCGTCCAGGCGCAGGAGATAACTGAACAGCTCGTCGTCGGTGAGGTTATCTCTGGATTTGAGGCGCTCCATCTCGAGGATGTCCTCGTCGCGGATGGTCAGCTTGATCTTCTTTTCCATCGGTATCAACCCTTCGCGATCGTCGTGAGTCGCTACCATGAAATAGTCCCGGACAGCGTTAACCATTACTGACGTTTAACCCGGTGATGACGTGATCCCCCCCGGCAGTTCTATTAACATTGTAAACGGTGACGGCAGCGCTTATGGCATCAGATTAGCCCGGGTTAGCAACAGTCCTGTCGCTCATCGCTAATGATCGACGCGACTCACCGCCCTGAGGAGGATGGCAGCAGACAAAGTCTATGGACAATTAAGCACTCTACACCAGAACTTACCTGCGCGCCACTCTTAAGCAACGGCTGAGGCTTCGATGAACTCTATCGCATCGCTACTATCGGTCGTCCATCCCGATCGGCTAAATCGTAAATAGGCTAAATCGTAAATAATATGTACAGCCATGCTCCTGTGTACTCCGCCCACATGTTGCCCCCGTGCCTATTGACGATCGACTTTGCGATGGTCAGGCCGAGATCGATCCCCGAAGGCGTCAGGCCATGTTCCGAGACCTTTTCGATGTTCAGGGAATAGTTGATCGAGCTCTTGTCGTGGTCTGACCGATTGTCTTTAACGATATACATAGAGGGCATTGCCTGGAGATCCATAGTGAAGATGATGACACCGGGCTCGAGGTCGCGAACGTTATCCCAGGAGTTCTTTAGAAGGTAATACAGGGCTGTATACATCATATCCGGGTCCGCGTGGACGAATAAGCTTTGAGGCGTGTGTACCCTTACTTTCGACCCGGGGCTTTCCGCCTTAAACCGTTCGATGATAGTGCTGGCCATGGCTCCCAAATCGACGCGTTGCCTTCGTAGTTCATCGCTCCTTACGCGAAGAAGTGTATAAAACTTGTCGACGATATTCGAGACGCTGACGCTGCTTTTGCCTAGCACATCCAGTTCGTGAATTAGTGGGGGGGGCACATCTCGGAGACTTGGGTGTTCAGCAACGTCCCGATGGCAACGTTCATTTCTCTCAGGGGGTTCTGCAGATATTTTAAGATAATGTTGCTGTATTCGATGATTTCCTTGTCCAAGCCTTGGATATGTTTCAGAGCCTGGTCGAGCTCGTCGTTCATCGACCTTATCTCCTCGTTCGAAACCTCCAACTCCTCTCGGGCTGTCTCAAGCTCTTCGGTGCGGCGCTGTAAGCGCTCTACTGTCTGCCGTAAATTTTCGGCATTGTGTTTGATCTCGCTGACATCTCTCTCCGTGGTCGCAATGGCATAAGGCTTGCCACGCCTGTCTTTCAGGGAGGTGATCGTCAGCTGGATGTCCACTTCCTTTCTCGCCTTTGTTATACGCTTCGTTTCGAATGATGTGATCTGTTCGCCGCCACGGAGCTTTTTCATCATTGCCTCGTTTCTTTCTCGCTCGCTGTCCGGGACGAGGCTCATGATATCCATACCTAGTGCTTCGGCATCGCTATAGCCGTAAATAATCTCAGCGCCCCTGTTCCAGGCCATGATGTGACCGAAGAGATCGATGAGAATGATCGCATCGTTTGAGTCCTTCACTACTGTGGCAAGTCGCTGGAGGGACTCTAAATCCGTGAGGGCTGGGTCGCCAGGCGGCTCCCGTGAAGATCCGTTCATGACAATTACAATAAAATGTATTCTCCCCGCGTATTTTTACTTATCCGCCACATCTAGCTATCTATCTGACGCCTCGTCGCGGCTATTGTAATTAGCCATTGCAGCATTCGTTTCTACGAAAAGTATTACTCTCTCAATCGTTTTTACCTGCCGTTGCTAAGTGAGGAAGCGTCTGATATTTGTACGTACGCAACCCATTAGTAGAGTACCTTTTAAACGCGCAAATTCCGGATCGGCCGAGGCGTTTTTCATAAAAGGTTGTGCGGGTCTTCGCTCGTATAGTGCGTGAACGAAGGTGTTTTCTCGGTAGCTGAAGCCTCTGATAAAGGCCCATCGTCACTTAGGTTTGGTATATGTTGGTCTGCGGGGGCGCAGGGTTCGGACATCGTGCTCCTTGGCATAGGCTTCCTGGTTCCTATCAATTTGCTTTGCCGGTCCAGGTCTCGGAACTGTGGCCTTGACGTACAGCCAGTCGTTTGATCTCGTCATACCTATCCTCGTCGAGCTTGATGCCGCATATCCGGCGCTCGTCAGCCCTGATGATGAAAACGCCACGCCTTTCATGGCGAGCTTCTCGGGCTGAGGTGGTGGGCTCTGCGGTGGATAAGCTGAGCCATATCCCGGCGATCTCTTGTGCTAGCGCCATCGAATCGGTCGCTGGGTATTCCATGATGATCTCTGCTGGCATTCCATTACTGGCCTGCTCATTCGCTCTCGTAGTATAGCTTTGGGGGTGGAAACAGATCCGGAAAATCTTCGGCGATTCGGTTCGGATCCTTGTGAATGTTGCATAGCGCCCTGAGGGCTGCGGCGCACTCCTGTGGATCCTTGGTCTTCTTAAGCCGGTCCACTATGGAGCATGTACCATTCTCAGAGTGCGCTCGGCAGGTGCGGTCGCAGAGCTGATCCTTTTCGAAGAAGCACTTTTTGACTATGGCCTTGCTATTACTGCCTCTGCTTAGCAGCCTTCTGAAAAATCTGGGCATGGTGTAATATCCTTGCTTCAATTGGTCATGAGCTTGACGTAGATGTCCTCGAGCGCGGACTGGCGGATCGATAGGTCTACCAGCGCCCAGTTGTTGTCGGAGATCGTCCGCAGGATGCTGGCGATCTCACCGACATCGCCGGTCTTGAACACGTAGTTGCCTTCGCTGATGGGATAATCAAGGCGCTGATCGGATTTAAAGATCACCTGGTACTCCCGGTTGCCCAGGCTGTGGCGGATGGCGTTCATGTTATCGCAGACGAGAACTTTGCCGTTCTTCATGATTACGACTCGGTCGCAGATGTACTCGACATGGAACAAATTATGGGCGCTGAGCACGATGGTCTTGCCTTGGGTGCGCAGCTGCTTGAGGTAATCGATGATAAAGAAAGAGGTCAGGGGATCGAGGCCGGAGTTGGGCTCGTCCAGGATTAGCAGGGAGGGGTCGTGGAGTAGCGAGCGGGCAATGGCGACCTTCCGCTTCATGCCTTTGGATAGCTCGCCGGTCAGCTTCTTCTGGTCGTAGAGCTTCAGCGAGCCGAGCAGCTCGTCGATACGTGCCTTCGCCCTTGTCCGGGGCATATGGTATAGCTGGGAGAAAAAGAGCAGGTACTCGGCCACGGTCATATTCTCGTACAGGGGGCTTTCTTCAGGCAGGTAGCCTATCTGTCGCTTGACGTAGGTGCTATCCCGGGACATATCTCGGCCCATGATCTCGATCCGGCCGCTGGTAGGGGCGGTGAGTCCGACCATCATCTTGAGCGTAGTGCTCTTGCCCGCGCCGTTATGTCCGATAATGCCCAGAATTTCGCCTTGCCTAACCTCCAGACTGAGATTGCTTACTGCGGCAAAATGTTTATATAATTTCGTAACCCCTGTCAGTTTAATCATTAAGTTTCCATTAAGTAGAATAATTAATAATCTTTTCGTCTCTGGACTAGTAACCGATAAAAACACCTATCTGGACGAGTAACCGATGAAAAACGTACTGATTATCGCATTGAGGGAAGCAAAACGGTTCAAATCCCGTTTTCGTGGCGGCTCGCGCGTCCTAATCCTGACCATATTGGCGATATCGCTGCTTATCTCCTACTTCGTCGCCCAGAGCGGCCTCACCCTGAGCAAGGGCGTCTACACGATCGGAGCTTCGCCTTACGGTCCAACGATCGATGATAGTCGGTTCAACGTTATCATCATGGATAACATGACAGGCTACGGCCAGCTAGGAGATGGCTCGATCGACGCATACGTGGATGTTAACACCGTTATAAGCCGGAGCGATCAGCGCTCCAAATATGCTGTGGGAGCGCTGAAACAGTACCTGGAGAAAAGCGAGCTCAGCCGGATCACGGAAGAGTACGATATCGACCGGGCATATCCGCTCCGCGTTGAAACACATTATCTGAACGTGAGCCCGGCAGGGGCAATTCCCGTAGGGGGATCGCTATCCGACCTTATAGGCCCTACCGTAGAGCCGGTAACAAGCACGCCACAACCTTCACAACAGGCTTCCGTAAACCCGACGCCGACGTCCATCGTCGCTCCTGCGCCGACGAAGACTTCGGACGGTACGGACGCCGCGGTTAGGGAACAGGTGGACCAAGCCATGAATGGCACTCAGCCCCGGTTCAAGGCCCAGTTCGTCTCAGAAAACGAGACCATCATCCCGTCGCTCATGAACCCTCCGATGCCGCTATCGCAGATCATCCTGGCATTCCTGTACATCGTGCCCATCTTCTTCATCAGCGTGTTCTTCACCAGCAGCTTTATGGACGAGAAGACCAACCGCAGGCTGAATATCCTTATGTCGGCGCCTGTATCAGCGCTTGATATCATTGCAGGCAAAATGCTGCCGTATTTCTCCTTCGCACTTGTGGTGATCGTTACCGTGACGCTGGTGCTGAACGGCAACCTGCCCCTATCGCTGGCGATCTTCATTCCGGTCGTGCTATTCATCTTCGCTATATACCTGATGGTGGCGCTGTTCTATCGAACCTACAAGGACCAGACTTTCTTCTCGATGGCAGCGATCACCTTCATCACCGGCTACCTGGTATTTCCAGCGCTCTTTGCGGATGTGAATAGCCTAAGCTACATATCCCCGCTGACGCTCGCCGTACAGATGTACAGAGGCGAAAGCTTCAGCATACTGGAGTACGTCTTTTCCACACTACCTATGTACTTCGTGTTCCTGATCGGTATGTATGTGGGAGTCCGCATTTTCAATGAGGAGTACCTGATGGGCTACGGGCCTCTGTACAGAAAATCGGGCGACGCGATATACCTGAGTATAAACAGGAGACACGTCTACATGTCGGTATTTCTCCTGAGCGTCTTCCTGATCCCTATCGTGTTCATGGTAGAGCTGATCATCCTAGCGCTGGCCACCAACATCCAGCAGATGTTCGTCATGATCGTCGTGCTCCTATTTTTCTGCGCTATGGTGGAAGAGATCGCTAAATCGTCCGGCATTGTCATGTTACTGGAGAACGGCGATGTTAGTTCTTACAGGAAAGTGCTCGTGCTCTCGTTCATCTCAGCGCTGGGATTCTGGCTCGGCGAAAAGGCATTGCTCGCTCTATCGCTCAGCATTATGCCCGGATCTGCCCTGCTGAATGCAATGAGCGGCACCGCTGACACGACGGCCTCCCCAATTATTCTCCTCGTACTGCTACTACTACCGCTCGCCGCCCATTTCGTGTTTACCTCTACAGTCTGCGTGTCGACGAAGAAGCTGGGCGCAAGGTGGTACTTTGCCGCCGTGATGGCGGGTACTCTGATCCATACACTGTATAACGTATATAGCATGCATAGCATGGGGGCGTTCTGATGGGAGCAGCGCTCTGGACCATCGTCGATAAGGAGATCAGGGCTATCGGCAAGGAAAAGACCATTGTGCTAGCCATCGTCATCCAACTGGTCATCGCATCGCTATCGTCGGTAATTCTCATAGGCCTTATGTCGTTCTACGATCCGAGTACTATCGGGCAAAATAGCAACATCCACCTGAACATCGGCATCGTCGGCGACTCCAGCAGTGACCTGATCAAAGAACTGAGAGCAGCCCATATGCGCACGACGTTCTACACCAGCCCGGATAGCGCCCAAGGCGACTTTGCGGCAGGCAAGCTTGACGCGGTAATCTACGTCCCGCCTGATAGCAATGGTGTCACAGATATGAAGCTATTCTTGCCCCAGTCGGATACGAAAACTACGGTCATCTTGATGGTGCTGAAAGAGCCGCTCAAGAAATATGAGAACTATCTGCGGTCGCTGAACGGGGTGGGTGTGAAGTACACCGACTTGGCGGGCAGCTCGAGCACAACCTACGAGTTCCTCTACTCCTTTATCGTGCCAATGCTCATGCTATTCCCAGCGTTCATCGCGGGTAGTATCGTGATCGATACGCTGTCCGAAGAGTTCGAGAACAAGACCATTGAGACCCTGCTCTCCGCGCCCGTGACACTTAACGATATGATCGGAGGTAAGCTGACTGCAGCTTCGTTCATTGCCATCGTCCAGTGTATCCTCTGGCCGGCGCTGCTGCTCTTTAACCATATCTACATCCAGAATCTGATCTTGGTACTGATCATGGCCGGACTGATATCGATCTTCGTCTCCGCCGGCTCAGCGCTGATCGCGCTATACTTCAAGGACCGTGAACGATCCCAGTTTGTCTACTCCATCGTCATCATCACGGTCGCCAGCCTGAGCTACCTGATCGAGCCCTCTCCCATTGGGCTAATCACCCGCCTCGCCACCGGGGCTCCGGATGTCGGAGTGATGAACGTGGCACTATACGTGATACCTGTGGCGATTATGCTTGCTCTAATCTTCCTGAATACGAAGCGGCTGGCTGCGATGAAAGCTTGAACTTAATTGCCCTGATACTCAGGGCTTGATGCTCGATAGATGATCGCTGTAGAGAGATCTCCGGCATGTTTCTGTGTGTCGTGGGCTTGTTGGAGTTTGGTGTTCCCACTTTTTCCGGGGTTCTCGTGGGGTGGCCGAAAACACAACCACCGCAGCATAATCACCAACACAACAAGCACGAGGATACCGGTTATCTGTGTTCTGGCACGGCGCAGCGATCGTCTATCGACATACGATTAGGTAAAACTGCCGATAATGGAGTCTGTCACCGCTTTTCCGGTATCCAGATCGAATCGCATCCCGTCAGCGGCGGCGATGGTGTGCACCCCGGCCTCTCTGCTAATACGCTCTGCCACAGAATCGGGTTTCGCCTTTACCACCTGCATGCCGAAGTGGTTCAGTATAGCAGTTCTGGGTCTCGCAACCTTTAAAACTTCGATCACATCATCGGGAATCAGGTGCTCGAATCGTGGATCGTGGGTCATACGAACCATATTGACGATCAGGTAGTCGCAGCCTTTGAATGCATCGGGAAGCGCGGGGAAAAATTTAGTGTCCGTGATGTAACCCAGCGTCCTGCTCTCAAACTCGAACTTGAGGCCGTAGGACTCCACATCGGCGTGGGTCATGCGGATCGCGACCTCAACGGCAACATGATCAAGCGAGCATTTAAACGCTGGCTTAAGCACCTTAATGCTATTGCGGATATAGCTACGCACGTACTTGAGCACCACAGGATCTTTGCCCGCCAACGCGTCCAGCGGAGCAAGCAGCGTACCTCTTGGTTTAAAGCTGCCCCCTGACATGGCTTCGATCATGATATTGACGTCGTTACTATGATCGATATGCTTGTGCGAGACCACGATGCAATCGAGCTTCGACGGCCTGAGGCCCAGTTCCACACACCGCATCAGGCAGCCTGGGCCGGGATCGACCAAGAGGTTCCTACCCGCAAGCGTCAGCCAAAACCCGCCGCTCTTACGCAGCTGGCTGGTTACCACCATCCGGCCTCCCGCAGTTCCCAGGAACATGATCTCGGACATGGAAAAGAATAGGCGCGCGGATAATATAAAATTGATTGAAGAATAAAAGCCGGAGAAGCAGCTGATGAATATATACACCCATCCATCTATCCAGGGTAGACAGATGGATGGATAGATAGATAGATGATTATGTTCCGGTCGGTGGAACTTTCTCTCTCAACCATACCTGAACCTCATCCTCTCCCACGATCTCAAACTTCTCCTCCTGAAGGCTCTTCCTGATATCTCTGACAAGATCCTCCGCCGATTTACCGTGTCCTTCTCCGGCGACGATGGCTATCTGACGTACCCCTGTGGTCAGATCATAGCCGAAGGTGATAAAGTCGGTATCCCTATCGAACATGATCTCATCGCCGATTGTGAGAAAATCGTACTGCTGCAATGCTGTGATGACCTCGATGACGATCCTCTTCTGGAAGCTGGTCTTTTTGTCGATCACGTTGATGATGATCCGGTCCATAGTAAAAATGATGGGGACGATCGATTTTATGGTTATCGCTCCTGCTGCAAACTTTAATAGTGCAGGATACGAATAGTGTATGAGTTTATTAAATTAGATAGGGAGGAGAATTTTCGATGGTCAAGCTAACCGATCAGATCAAAGAATCACTTGCCGGGACGAAGACGGCCTTCTTGGCTACGGTCTCGAAGGATGGCGTGCCCAATGTGGTGCCCATTGGTGCTTTCAAGTTGCTGGATGATGAGACGATGCTTATCTCCGACCAGTTCTTCAATAAGACTGCCCGTAACCTGAAGGAAAATGCCAAAATCGCCCTCTCATACTGGGGGGATAAAGGCGGATTCCAGATCAAGGGAACGGCGACTGTGCACACGGGCGATGATGTCTTCAATCATGATGTGACGTGGATGAAAGAGATTCGGCCCAATTTAACGCCCAAGTCCGCCGTCGTGGTGAAGATCACTGACGTCTACAACATCAAGGGCGGGGCCGACGCCGGCAAGAAGATCCTATGATTGTATAGTTAATGAGCACGGAGCGAGAGGAAACCCGGTTGATTCAGAGCCGCGTTGAATCGAGTCTCTTTGGCTCATTAAGTATTTAACATTTAACCGCTCTATGCCTATCGGGTTACAACTATGCCTTTGATCGTCCTTGTAAGGGGGGCTGAAAGGTGCTGGTGGTTGTAGGGGTCGGGAACCGGCCTTCCTGAAGGAGAGTCGCCTATTCCATCTGGTGGCAAGTGTTTTTCTGTGAAACAGGAAGCCATAGCCTCAGGTATGGTAGTTCACGATCCGTTGGTACTAGCAAGGTCGATCATCATTATCGATGAGGTACAAATAGCCTCAGGTATGGTAGTTCACGATCCGTTGGTACCCTGACTATTCTAAAAGGTATTATGCGGTGGGCGTGGTTAGTATCTTTTCCAGCCGCCGGATCTCCTCTTCCTGGTTTTCCAGTCCCTTGCGGAGGCTCAGCATCATATTGCGTGAGGCCGGGTTGTCTCGAAGCTTGTTCTCAGGGTAAAGCTGGGATAGTAGTGATAATAGCTTTTTATTGCGCTGGGCTTGGTCGAATAGCAGGGTATATCGGTCCCGGTATTCGTCGATAATTTCGTCTCGGACGCCGGACTTTCTGGCCATTTCTAGGGTGCGTTCGATTCTGGTGCGGGTGATGAACACCTCATCGACGGCTTGCTGGAGCGTGGATGCGCTCACCGGCTTCATGATGTAGTTCTCAATCAGCATTGAGCGGTCTCGGACGTCCTGGAAGGTCAGCGGCTTGGCTGTGACCATGATGATGGGTATGTCTTTGATCGCGGGGTCGCTCTTGATGATCCTGGCGACCTCCCATCCATCCATACGCTCCATCATGATGTCGAGAAAAATGAGGTCGGGGCACTCAGCCCGAGCTATGCGCAGGCATTCTTCGCCGCTATATGCATCGAGCGTGCTGTAGCCGAAACGCTGAAGCATCCCTGTGATGATGTCCACGATCGTGTGCTCATCGTCGGTGACCAGTATGCGCTTTTTCGCTGTAGACATAAGTATTGGCCCCGCGAGCGCTGTGTGTTACAGCTTATCCTTTGCGTGTCAACCACCAACGACTAAAGTCGCTGGCTTGTCATTCCGGATTTCGTACTACCATACGCCACTTGCAGAGCGGACGATAATAGGCTCGTTGACCGGAGCCTTTGTACGTGTGTTGGTAGCCTTAACGTACAATAGCAATAGGCTGTTTAGCAATATATAGGTATTGAAAGTGGAGTTAAGGGGTGGACTCCTCACACGGTTTAGGCCGGTTCCCGACCCCATACGACCACCAGCACCTTTCAGCCCTTGCGAAGGGGAGACTCAAAGGGCATAGTTGCACTCAAAGGGCATAGTTGTAACTTGATGGCTGGTAGATAGAAAGAGGTTAATGGTTAAGTAGAGGTTGATGGTTGAATAATTGGCGGAGCTTCAGGGGGTTATTTATCTCGGCGCTGAAGCAACTGGGTTTCCTCCACTTTATAGATCCATTTTCGATTAGCCTTTTATTGTCAATCGTTTAAATGAGCAAAAATAGCTCAGTAGGCCCTTAATCGGGGCCTACCTGCATTTTGGATCGTCTTATGGTAGTCTTATGTTGCAGTTAGTCTCTATACTCGTAATACATTCTGCTGCCGAGCATGCTGATCGCTGCCCCGGCCATGAAGCCCACGCCGACTGCTACGGCTACGCTGGCGAGCGGGTGTTCCCGGATCTCCTCACGGGCGGTTTCCGATCGCTCGTCGATGTGTTCCCGCATTGTGTCCACGTGACCCCTGACGGTTTCCATGTGGCCTCGGACATTTCCCATAAGCTTGTTTTTGTATGATTCTGAGTCGACGTCAGAGATATCATCAGCCGCCCGCCTCAATATATCGGAGATCCTGCGGCTGGCCATCGCGCCTTTCTCGGCAGCGGCCTGTGACAGTTCTGTGCCGGAGCGTTCGATCTGGCTCGCCCGTCGCTCCATTACGCCTGCCAATCCTGTCCTTTTGTGTCTCCCAAAAACCATTCGTATCACCTGATGATGAATGCACAATCCATGATTAATTGCTGGTGGCAGAGGCAAGCGATCCTGCCCTGCGATCGTCTACGATCAGGATTACGGCCCGCGCCGTAATAACCGTTGGTAAAAGAAAAATGATGAAATTTGCCTTTATCTGGAGAAAAAATCGAAGTTAATAGCTTATATGTGCAATATAAAGCTAAATTTGCTGTAAAAAGATGAGCGGCGGGTGGTTAACCCTTCTTTTCATTTTTGTCCGTCGCTGGGGTTTTTCCTGGCGCCTCAGGGGTCGAAGCTGACCGGGCAGCGGCTTCCGCAGCCTTTCGTTTCTTGATCACCGGGGCGTTCTCGTTGGTGACCTTGGTGAAGATGGTCAGCTTTTCCTTGGAGGGTTTGGTATAAACCTCATTCTGGGAGATAGCGTTGGTCGGGCACACCCGGACGCAGTAGCCGCAGCGTATGCATTGGGTATTGAGGTACTCTACCTGCTCCTCCCCCTTGTGAATGATGATGCAGTCCGCTGGACATGATCTCTGGCATAGGCCGCAGAGGATACATTTCTGGCCGTCAAAGACGACGTCGGCCCTGGTCCCTGGGAAGTGATTGTACGGGGTATACGGGTACTTCGAAGTGTAAGGTGGGCTTAGGGCATTCCGGATGATATTTTCAAGGATCTTCAGCATATCGTCACCACCTTCACCTATCGAAACACCCGATACAAGGGTCGTAGCTTATCGTGATCACGCCCACGTCGGCCAGGTGGCACCCTTTGATCACGGGTACAAGCGCTGGGCCGTTCGCGTAGGTGGATGTACGGACTTTTATCCGGTCCATCTCTTTGGACTTTTTGCCTCTGGCGAAGTAGAAAAGCTCGCCTCTGGGCGGTTCGACCCGGGCGAAAGCGTCTCCCTCCGGCAGGGTCTTCGACTTAGCAGCGAGCTCGTCAGGCAGCCCTTCCAGCAGAGGCACCAGCTGCCTGATCAGATCGATGGACTGGAATAGTTCCCGAACCCGCACGACGGAACGGGCCCAGACATCACAGCTCTCTTCTACGATGGGTTTGAGCTTGAGCTCGTTGTACAGCAGGTAGGGTGCATCTATACGTACGTCATAGGGGACGCCGCTGCCCCTAGCGATTGGGCCGACAACGCTGTAGTCTATCGCGACCTGCTTGGTGAGCACGCCTACGCCCTTCATACGCTCCCTGATCGTATAGCTGTGGGTGATCATGCTCTCCAGGTCGCGGCAGCGCTTCTCCATAACGTCGCAGAAATCCATGATCTCCTTCGCCATCTCGGGACCGATATTGCGGGTCACTCCCCCGACGATATTGATGCCGTGCAGGACGCGGTTGCCGGTAGTGCGCTCAAATACGTCCAGCACTATTTCTCGGTTCCTGAAGCAGAGCATGAACAGGTTTTCGAAGCCGATCGCCTCTAGGGTCAGTCCGATGGCCAGCAGGTGGCTGTGCAGTCGCTCCAGCTCCAGCATGATGGTTCGGATGGCCGCAGCCCTGCGGGTGATCTCCAGCTTCATGGTGCCTTCGACCGCCAGGCAGTAGCAGGTGGAGTGGTGTTGGGTGCAGATACCGCAGATGCGTTCCGAGAGGTAGGCGCCCTTGTTGTAATCCCATTCGAACTTCTTCTCCAGGCCACGGTGAACGTACCCGGCCTCAAGCTCGACGTCCTTCACGATCTCGCCATCCATGGTGAGCTTCAGCCGCAGAGGCTCGATCCAGACGGGGTGCTGAGGCCCGAACTGGATGGTGCTTCTCATGGCGCCTTCCTCCTCAGCGGCGCTGTGACGCTTTCGTGCAGGAAGAACCGCCCCGGGACGTCCTTGATTTTGACTCCGAACATCTCTGACACCTCGTTCTCGGCCACGTAGGCCGCCGGCCAAATGTGGCTTATGCCCGAGATCTCCTCGTTGCCGCCCTGCTTGGGCACTATGATCCGGTATTCCTCGGTCTTGTTAACGCCGGTATGGAAGAAGTATGTGACCTCTATATTCGCTCCGGCGTCGGTGCCGACTATGGTGATCAGCCGGGCTCCCGATCCCTTCAAGCGTCTCGCGATGTCTTGTAACTCCGGCTGTGTAATGATTTTAACGTTCATCTAAGCCACCCCGCTGGCCTTATTCTTTTTCTCCTCAAGTATCTTCCGCTCCTTCTCGTTCAGAATGTCCAGCGCTAGTACAAGTCCGTCGATGATCGCTTCCGGGCGGACGTTGCATCCGGGCACATAAACATCGACTGGCACGACCTGGTCCAGGGAGCCGCATGTGCCGTAGCAACCCTGGTATATGCCGCCGGTGCTGGCGCATGTTCCAACCGCCATGACCACTTTGGGGTCGGGCATCTGATTGTAGAGGTTGGTGATGATCTCCTTATACTTCAGTGTCACAGGACCCACGCATAGCATCACGTCGGCGTGCTTGGGGTTGCCTGTACTGTACACGCCGAAACGGCTTACGTCGAACCTGGGCGTCAGGCAGGAGAGAATCTCCAGATCGCAGCCGTTGCAGCCGCCGGTTCCGACGTGGATGACCCACGGTGATTTTTTCCTGGACAGTTCGGTAAAGCTGCTCATGCGATCCACCTGCCCATAATCAGGATATAGACCAAGTTTAGCCCGACCAAGGCGAGTCCTGCGATTGACACTTGCTTGAACATCTGGTCGACCCGGAGCCTTGCGGTCGCGTTGTCCACCACGATGGAGAAGACATAGGCGATGAGCATAAGGCCAAGCCTTACTATCCAGTTCTGCACATAGAACAGGCCGATGAACCAGAGGATGAAGAACGTCTCGAAGAAGTGAGCGGTCTCCACGATGCCTAGGTATCTCCCGCTGTATTCGGTCATGGGACCCTGAGCGATCTCCTGGTGTGCCGCCGAGATGTCAAATGGGGATTTGCGGAACTTGATGGGCAGGATCAGGAAAATCGCGGCGAGCGCCAGCGGTAGCGAATAGAGCAACGGCCCGACTTTGTAGATCGCATCCATCTGAAAGCTGCCCGATGCTAGCCGGATCAGGATGACGACCAGCAACAGGATCGGCTCGTAGGTTAGCATCTGCAGCAGCTCCCGGTTCGAGCCCACATAGCTGAACTGGGACCTAACGCTGTAGCCTGCAAGCACCAGAAAGATGAATGACAGGCCGAAGATGAAGGTGATCACCAGCAGATCATAGTGGAACACCAGCAGGGCTGTGCTCAGGATCACGGTCAGCAGGTATGCTACCCCGAACACCAGGTACGTTTTGTTGACGATCTTGTCTTCCTTGCCAAATAGCTTGAAGACGTCGTAGAATGGCTGGATAATGGGCGGGCCTCGACGATTCTGGAGCCGGGCGGTCGCCCGACGGTCCACGCCTGTCAGCAGGCCGCCGATAAGCGGCGATAATAGCAGCAGGATCGCTGGGATCACGTACGTGTAAACGATTGGCTCTTCCCAGATCTGCGTCATATGATCACCGCCAGGAATATGGCGACCAGTAACAGTATGCCGATCAAGTCTAGGTAGCGCAGCATCATGCTCTCGCCGATCAGTCCCTCGAAATACCCGCCGCCCAACTCGGGCTCAGAGCCCGTGCCGCAGGAGTATGTTGGCGTGACCGACGCTTTCGGCACCCGAATGATTACTATAGGCACGATGATTATGACAAGGAAGATGACCAGGAACATGAGCGGAGAAAAGCTCCCGATCGCGCTCTGAATCGCCTGCCCGATGACGAATTGTGACGGTTGGATCCCGTACACGGGCTGCAGGTTGATCAGATTGGTGAAGAATAGGGAGGTCAGCGCCACCGAGACGAAGATGCCGCCCAGCAAGATCAGCAGGGGTATCTCCATGTACCAGTTATGGCGCTGCCCTTTTTCGACCTCGGCCGGGCCGCTCGCGAGGAGCTTTCCCGTCCATTTGGAGTAGTAGAAGACCGAAAAGATGCTGCCGAAGATGATGAAGAAGATATCCAGTAGCGATATGCTGATCCCCTTAAATGACGAGACCGATTGCAGAGCCAGCCACTTGCCAACAAATACGCCGAACGGAGGCGCCATCAGCGAGATCAGTCCGACGACAGTGATGATAGCGACCAGCGGCGCTTTGGTGATGAGGCCTTCCATCTTCTCGATATTCCTAGAATCGATAAGATGTGTGATCTCGCCCACACACATGAAGAGCATGCCTTTGGACACCGCATGGAATACCAGCAGGGCGACCGCAGCGGTCAGTGCCAGGCCCGTGTTGATACCGGCGCACAACGCGATTAGGCCGAGGTAGCTGATGGTCGAATAGGCTAATATGCGCTTGGAATCGGTCTGGGACACGGCGAGCAGCGCGCAGAACATGAACGAGAACCCGCCGACGATTGCGATGACTGAGGACAGCATCGACCCGACGATGAACGGTGCGATGCGGATAAGCATATATACGCCCGCGTTGACCATTGTGGACGAGTGCAACAGCGCTGAAACAGGGGTGGGGGCTACCATGGCGCCAGTGAGCCACGAGTTGAATGGCATGAGCGCCGACTTGGTGAAAGCGCCAAACGCGAGGAACGCAAAGGGCAGCACCAACGCTGCCGTCGGCAGGAATGACAAGGCTCCAGGTAGCGTGGCATGGGCGTTCAGCAGATCGGTCAGAAACCGTGTTCCGTAGAACTCTTCGACCAGTACGATGCCGATCACCAGACCCACGCCCCCCAGCAGGTTCATCCATAATGCCCTGTCAGAGGCCTTAATCGAGATCTCATCCCGGTAATGCCGGATCAGCAGGAACGAGCACAGTGTAGTGACCTCCCAGAAGAAGATCAGCCATGACAGGTCATTAGTGAAGATCAGCGCGTTCATATCGCCCAGGAAGAGCATCATGAGCAGGAAGAAGGACGAAACGTTTTTATCGCCCTTCATATAGCCGATCGAATATATCAGGATTAGAGATCCGATCAGGGACACAATAAGGCACATGACGATCGACAGGTCATCTATTTCGAAGGTTGACGCGGCGGATTGAGAAGCGGGCATGATGAATTCTAGGTATACCAAAGGTATCGCCTGAAGCATAGCCAGAGCCATAACTTTATACTCTTTATCCCTGATACCAAAGTAGAGGAAGATCAGCAGCAGCAGGAAATCGAGTATAGTGATTATTGATGAGATCGATACGGCAGCACCTGAGACATTGATTGATCCGATGGTGATATGATTAGGACCGCTGTACAGCACGAGCAGCGAAGCTGCCGACAGCATCAGCGCACAGAGGACGACCGCATACTTTTTAAGGTCATAGCCTGGCAATAGGTAGCTGATGACACCAAAAATGGCAGGCATTAATATAGTCAGCGATAATAGAAGTAATCCGTCCATAGACACACCAAGGAATAAACGATCATAGTAAATAATGATATATAAAATGAATGGAAGCTTGTTCTGACGGAACCAGCCTATTGATGGCGGAATATTAATTATTCATGATAAATTTGAAGAAAGACATAATCTACCAGATCGACGTGTAAAAACTGAAGAAAAGGCTTCGGCTGGGTTAGGTTGGTCGAAAGAGGTTAATGGAAAGAAAGATGTTAACCGAAAAAATATACGACGGTCGATACGAAGGCTTAAACGATATTGAATAATTCGCTATGGATTTGACCGATCGAGATACACTGGAACATATTAAAAAGGTTTTATGTCTCTTAGAAAAAATTTCCATTGATTGATAGCAAATATTTAACACCTGCAAAATAGATTATTAGTGATATGAATGCGATCCGCCTAGTGCTCAGTGACTATGACAGGACGTTCACTGATGCGACGCTCAGGGTTGAACCGGGGCTGGTGGACGCCATCGAAAGGCTGAAGCGGGACGGAGTGATCTTTTCCATCGTCTCGGGCCGGAAGTACTCATTTATGTTTGAACTCTATCAAGAGCTCAGCGGCACCGTAGATTCGTTCGTAGCCGAGAATGGGTGCATCGGATATGCGAACGGCCTTAAACATTTTATCGCCCGCGTTGAAGGACGGGAACTAATGCTCGACCAGCTGAGGGAGCTGGGCGTACCGTTCGACGCGGGCGAAGTGGTGGTTTCCGTGCATCGCAGCTTCGAGCCTCAGGTGAACCGGGCCATAGAAGGGTTCCCGTATCTGCACGCAGTCCGTAACGTGGACTCGCTGATGATCCTGCCTGGGGGAGTATCAAAGGCGACGGGCATCAAGTGGCTGATGGGCGTATATGGCCTGACCACGGAGGAAATGGCATGCATCGGCGACGCGGAGAACGATCTGGAGATGCGAGGTCTATGCGCGCTGATGGGCGCTGTTGCCAACGCGCTTCCGGCGGTTAAGCAGGAGTCGGACTACGTGTGCAGACAGAGCTTCGGCTGTGGCCTCAAAGAATTCCTAGAGTACATCGAGGCACGCCGTATAAAAAATATATAGTGTTTATAAATTGCGGATACGACTTTATGCTAATGTACGGCATCATTGGAAATGGCGAAACATGTGCTTTTATCAGTATTTTCAGCTCGCTAGATTGGCTTTGCGTCCCACGTTTCGACGCCCCTACAATCTTTGCGAAGGCGTTGGACAACGGAGAGGGCGGCTCGATTATGCTGTCCTCTGAGATCGGCAACTCCAGCGTCCCGTTTGAAGCCGGAACACAGCGATATATCGAGGATACTTGCGTGCTGGAAACCACGACTCAGCTCGGAAGCGACATAATCCGTGCCGTTGACTTCATGCCGTGGGGAAGAAGACGGCTATGGCGAATCCTGGGCATCTCAGGGCCGGATCGGCTGAAGTTGCATGTCGAGGTCGATCCGAGGCCCGACTATAATAGGAAGACTCCTAAGATCGATATCAGCAGCCAGGGCCTAACTATCACTTCGCCGGGGCAGGCGGTTAGAATTTCAACCACAGAGGAGGAGAAGGTGACGGCACGAAAAAAGCGGCTTACCTTTGACATCGAGCCTCCCCTTACCGTGCCTTTGTTGCTGACCTATGGTGCTACGGAGGAGGAGTGCCTGAAGGAGGGCCTTCGGGCCGATTTCCTAAAGGACTACCAGGCCGACCTGCGCTTCTGGCGATGCTATTCATCTCGGGCCCGCCCGGTCTTCGAGCTGAGTCCTAAGCTTCACTACTATTACATGCGTTCACTGATCATATTGAAGCAGCTGATCTATGATCGTACCGGCGCGATACTCGCAGCTCCGACCACATCGTTTCCGGAGATCGTGGGAATGGATGCGAACTGGGACTACCGGTTCTGCTGGGTTAGGGATGGCGCATACAGCGCCGAGGCCCTCACCCTCGCGGGCATGAAGGACGAGGCTCGAGATCTGCTGGATTTCCTGCTTAATATCGCCCACTCCAGCGGCAAGCCCTACCCATACCCGCTCGTCTCCATCGACGGCACTCTGGACGGCACGGAGGAGGAAATCGTCAATACGCTTGCCGGCTTCGGCAACAGCAAGCCGGTGAGGATCGGCAACCGCGCCGTAGACCAGAGGCAAAATGACCTGGAGGGGGAGGTCGTCCACGCCCTGTACCTGTACGACCGTTACTCGGGCGACCGGGAGTACGTGAAAGGCAAGTTTGGCAAGATCAAACGGATCGTGGATTACGTGGCCGGCCACTGGAAGGAGAAGGACGCGGGTATCTGGGAGTTCCGCCGGAAAGATATGGACTATGTGCACAGCAAAACGATGTGCTGGGCCGCTATGGACTACGGCTCTAAGCTTGCGGCCAGGTTCGGCCGTGACGATCTGACCCGGCGCTGGAAACATGAGGCTAACTATATTAGGGAAGATGTGATCGCCAACGGCTGGTCGGAGAAGAAAAAGTGCTTCAAGAGGGCCTACCAGGACGACGCCGTCGACGCCTCAATCCTCGCTATCCCGCTGATGAACATGCTGCCAGTCACCGATCCGCTGGTCAGAACCAGCATCAAGACTGTCACCGATCGACTGGGCACCGGTGGTTTATTAAAGCGGTTTGAGGAAGAGCCCGGCGCGTTCATGCTCTCCTCATTATGGCTGGCGCAGGTGATGATGAAAAAAGGAAAAGTGATCAATGCGCTTGATATTATCAACAGGGCTGCACGATACGCTTCCGGCGATCTGGGGCTGTTCGCGGAGGAGTACGATATGTATTATCGGCGGCTTGTTGGCAACATACCGCAGTCGTTTTCGCATGAGGAGTTCATCAAGTCGATACATTACCTTCTGGGTAAAGAGTGATAGCCTGATCGCCCAGTAGAGATGGCCCAGCAGTACGATCGCTATTCATGCTACCCCACGGAAACCTCCAAGGGCAGTATTATAACCACCGCAGTGCAATGCCAACACAAGAAGCACGAGAAATCTATGTTCCGCGGCACAGCGATCATCGGTCATACGTCATACGTTATACTGCCTTACCTGAGTCTGAGCAAGCAGAAAGGCACGGTGAGTGGTAGTTCACTCAGTTAGTAACGACTCTCTAGTCCCTAAACTGTCGTTAATCAACTTCTTCAGATAGATATTATCGTACACCTCGCAGTGGTCTCGAAAGCCTCGCTCGGCGCAAAACCGCATCTGTACCAGCTCTTTGCCGATTGCGCCCATCTGAAGGCGGACGTCTTGGTGTTCGATTAGGGAGGTGATGTACTGGGCCAGTTCGGCCCAGTCGGTCGGCTTGAATAGATAGCCGTTCATGCCGTCTACGATCTGTTCCGGGATGCCACCGACGTTGGAGCCGATCAGGGGCTTGCCGAAGCACATGGCCTCGGACAAAACCAGTCCGAAACCTTCGTTGATCGACGGGAGGACGACCAGATCGCAGGCATCGTACGCCTCGAGCAACTCTTCCTGGCAGACCTTACCGAGGAATTTGACCTTGCCGTCCAGGCCAAGGCTATGGGTGAGCCCTTCAAGTTCCTCGCGACGGTCAGTCCGGCCCATGAGCTTTTTGGATAGGGAGCCGTTGCCGATGAAAACACAGGTAATGTCCGGGTGTTTCTGGGTCGCTTCAGAGATCGCCTTGATCAGGTATTCCTGTCCCTTTCGGGGATCCATCCTGGACACACACAGGACTATGATGTCCTTTTCGGGTATGTTATGCTTTTTCTTGAACGGGTTGTCGCCGCTATAAGTATAGCACGAGGTCTCGATGAACGGGTTGATCTTGACGACCCGGTCAGGACTCAGGCCGCTATCCACTGCTGTCCTAACATATTCATCGGTCGAGAAGATCACCTGATCATAGTATCTCAGATACCGCACTATGAACTCGCGCCAGTCAGCGGGCGTTACCGTTGTAAATGGGATATGCCATGTGAATATTTTGGGCACGTCAAGTTCGTCCTTGAGCAAGAAGGCCAGCGGCATCACCTGAAAATCGTGAATGTGCAGGATGTCGAATTGCTCGGCTTTGTAGACCTCCTTTACCTTCTCGTACATGCCCAAGTTGAACCCTAGGTAGTCATTATAGCCATAGTCGAAGCGGTCTTCAACGCTGACCGGGGCTTTACTGCCATGGGTCGTATCGATGATCAGCTCCTTGAACTTGAGATACCCCTCCATGGAGTCCTTAACCGTGGGAGTCTCCGCCAGTCGATATACCCTTATGCCATCCACCACCTCGAATTCGGGCATCTCAGCCGCTTTCAGGTTAATGGCTATCATTTCATCTCCCCTATCGATCAGGCGTTTTCCCAGTGCCTGAAGGTATCTCGTCACTCCTCCAACGTATGGGTAAAATGACTGAGAAACGGAGCAGATTTTCATATACATGAGTATTAGAGGGCGGGATATATAAATTGTCCGCACTTAAACACGTAAAAATAGGCTGGGTACAATAGAAATAGCGTTTGGAGCGGTTACTCCAGTAGGTCGTACGCTGTATTGCCAGATGGCTATGGGATAATGCTAAATCCATCAAAATCGGCTGACAACCCGGCGATCCTCACGCTCAGATGAGCATCAATGAATCGAGCTACGGAAAAATAGGGCATATCCAAAAACAACTGCTGTGTTAGGTATAGTCATCATGAAATGGTCTATAGTAAAGGAATATGATCGCTACGCTGTAGTAAAGGAATATGATCGCTACGCTGCGCATAACTGATTGATTAGATAGGGTGATCCAGTAATACGAACTGTGCATGTTATAGATTTCTCATCTTCCAAGGCGATTCATCGGACGATCGCTGTGCTGGACACGGACTGGTAATATTAGAATAAGGGGTATGGGCGGGTTCCTGGCCTTAGCCTGAAGGAGGATTGTGCTTCTACCAATTTCGAAGAACGACAAATGCTCTTCTATGAAACAGGAACTACAGCCTCTCTAGGGTGTGATAGTTCACATGGGTCTGTTGGAGTAGAGCCGTATAAGGTCGGTCGCATGCTTTAGCCGTGGGGGCGGTTATGGGTTGAAACGGCTGATAGTTCGCGGATAAGGTATGGTATCTCGTATGTGTTCTTGGTTGCATATCCACCGGACCAGCCTCTCTGCGCCCATACCAAAGCCGGAATGGGGTACTGACCCGTATTTTCGCAGATCCAGGTACCACCCATACTTTGTCGGATCCTCTCCCTGATTTTTTAAACGTTCCTCAAGCAAGCCCAAATCTGTCTCTCGTTCGCTTCCGCCGATGATCTCGCCGAAGCCTTTCGGTGCGATCATATCGACATTCATCACTTTCGCGTTTCCCGCGTCCTTCATGTAGAACGCCTTGACGGCGAGGGGATACTCGGTGA
>Ga0187785_10000116_pt1 | contig 29591 bp, 30 predicted proteins | sample 0815_BV2_4_20_MG_FD_132466 | JGI IMG/M metagenome (GOLD analysis project Ga0187785, IMG submission 132466) | Tropical peat soil microbial communities from peatlands in Department of Meta, Colombia - 0815_BV2_4_20_MG | ecosystem: Environmental > Terrestrial > Soil > Wetlands > Peat | place...
AAGCCTGCCCGGCTCAAGACCGACATATTCGAGAAGGTTCTTCATAATCGCAAACTTGCGACGGGCGATCAGGTTGCCACTGATATAGTGGCAGTCGCCCGGATGTCAGCCGGAAACCCAGACGCCGTCAACCCCTCTTCTGAATGCGTCCAGAATGAACTCCAGGCTCATACGTCCTGTGCAGGGAATTCTGACAACCCTGATGTTCACAGGATATTTCATCCTGCTTACCCCTGCCAGGTCAGCTGCTCCGTAACTGCACCAGTTGCACAGAAAAGCCACGATAGTCGGTTCGAACTTTGACATGAAATACCCTTCCATTTAGTTGATACAACAGGCGTCATAAAGGCTCTGTTGTGTTACGGTTCCTAAAAAACTCCTTCCAGAGCGTCGAGCTGAGCTATGACCGCTACAGTAGTAAATCCCTTAAGGTCCGGAGCTCCGGATCTGCATGAGGTGACGCAAACCCCGCAACCCTTGCACAGCGCAACATTGACCTCGGCCTTTCCTTTATCGTCGAATTTTATCGCCTGGAACGGGCAGAGGTTGATGCAGACGCCGCAGCCTGCGCACCGTCTTTTATCAATATTGGATGTGCTGCCTCCGACTACGATGCTGTCCATCGAAAGGACTGTAACGGCCCTCGCAACGGCCGCCTGGGCCTGGGCAACCGTCTCATCCATGGCCTTTGGATAGTGGGCCAACCCGCACAAAAAGACACCGTCGGTAGCAAAGTCTACAGGCCTCAGCTTCTGATGCGCTTCCACGAACCAGCCATCGGCATCCATCGGCACCTTGAACTGCTGGGCAAGCTCTTCTTCCCGGTTGGAGACTATCGCAGATGCCAGAACCAGACAATCGGTATTGATCTTGATGTCCCTCTGGAGGATATGATCTGTAAATGTCACGCCGACCGTATTTCCATCATCTTCCACCACCGGTTTTTTGGACTCCTCATATTTGCCGAAAAATACACCCAGGCCTCTTGCCTCTGTGTAAAGGTCTTCGAGTTCGCCGTAAGTCCTGATGTCCCTGTTCAGGATGCAGACGCCGGCCCTGGGGTTTCTCTTCTTGATCTCGATCGCGCTTTGCACAGAGTGCGCGCAGCAGACCTTGCTGCAATAGGGCCTGTCCTTGTCTCTTGACCCTACGCACTGTATGAACACGACATTTTTCATATCCTGGAATGCCGCAGAATTATCCTTAAACAGCTTATCGAACTCTGTCTGGGTCATCACCTTCGGATTCTGCCCGTAAAGGTATTCGGAGGGTTTGAGCTCCGAAGCGCCGGTTGCGATAATCGCAACCCCGTGCTCGACAATGGCCGATTGCGTGCCGTTTCCGGTTTTGCTCAGGGTGGTCTTGAAATTGCCGACAAAGCCGTCCACCTTTGATATCACAGAGCCCAGATGCACCTTGATGCGCGGGTTAGACGATACACTCTTTGCGAGTTCATCGACGTAGGGAGCAACCTCTTCTCCCCTGGTCGTCTTATACAGCTTTAAGGCGTGGCCGCCGAGACGATCCGACCTCTCTACAAGATCGGTTTCATAGCCCTGCCTTGCCAGCTCCTGCGCAGCGTTCATACCGGCAACTCCCCCGCCGATCACCAGGGCGCGCCTGGTGTTTCCGAGCACGGTTTGACTCAACGGCTCAAGCAGGACAGCCTTTGCTACGGCCATGCGGACGAGGTCTTTAGCTTTTGCCGAAGCGCGTTCAGGAGCATCGGAATGGACCCAGGAGTCCTGGTTTCTGATATTTGCCATCTCAAAAAGATATTTATTGAGGCCTGCGCTCTGCATCGTGTCCTGAAACAGCGGCTCGTGCGTGCGTGGCGTGCATGCTGCAACTACGACGCGATTAATGCCGTTGGCCTTGATCGACTCCTTTATCCTGTCCTGCGTGTCCTGAGAACAGGTAAACAGGCTCTCCTCGGCATACACTACTGACGGAAGCCCCTTTGCATACTCCACTAATTCCGGGACCTTCACTATGCCGCCTATGTTTATGCCGCAATTGCATACATAAACTCCTACCCTAGGCGACTCTCCTGCAATGTTCCTCAACTCCGGGGCCACTGGCTTTACTGTCAGCGTATTGCGCGCTTCCGAAAGGTTGGCGGTCGCGGCGCACGCTGCTGCGCTCGCCTCCATCACGGAAACAGGAATATCCTTCGGGCCGCTGAAAGCGCCGCAGGCATATATGCCTGGTTTTGAAGTTGCAACCGGCTTGAAGGATGATGCCTTGTTAAAGTGGTTCGGATTAAGCTCAACGCCCATCTGCTCGGCAAGCACTACTGTCTCGGGCGGAACATCAAGGCCGACTGAAAGCACCGCCATGCCGAAAGTCTCTTCGATGAGCTTTCCATGCTCGTCGGCATACCTGATAATGAGATCTCCGGTGCCGGGATCTTCCCGTATGGCGGAGATCATTGCCCGCTGATATCTCACGCCGAACTGGGTTTTAGCACGCTCGACGTATTTGTCGAAATCCTTGCCGTAAGCACGCATTTCCATATAAAAGATTGTGGGTTCTATATGCGCATCGTGCTCTTTTGCGATGACCGCCTGCTTGGTGGCATACATGCAGCAGACCGAGGAGCACCAGGGATTTGCATTGTGCGAATCTCTTGAGCCCACACACTGCACCCATGCAACTTTCTTTGGATGGCCGCTGTCCGATGGTCGCGTGACATGTCCCTGATATGGGCCGGACGGCGACAGGACCCTTTCAAACTGGAGGCCGGACACCACATTCTTCCAGAGCCCGAGTCCCAGTTCTTCGCGGACCCTGGCGTCATAGGGCTTGAAGCCGGGGGCGAGGATGATCGATCCGACGTTTACCGCAACCTCTTTTGCCTTGTCCTCAAAGTTGATGGCTCCCGTCGGGCATTTCTTCTCGCAGACGCCGCATTTCTTGCCGAGGCCCAGGATGCGGCAGCGCTCCTTGTCTATTGCATATTTAAGTGGCACTGCCTGGGAGTATTTTACGTAAATGGCCTTTCTTGGGCCAAGCCCCTCGTTGTGTTCATCAGGCACCTTGGTGGGGCACTTGGCAGCACAATCTCCGCATGCAATACATTTTTCCATATCGACATAGCGGGGATTTTCTATTATCTTTACAGTAAAGTTTCCTTCGCTGCCTGATACCGACTTGATGTTTGAAAGCGTATGGAGCTTTATGTTTGGATGCCGGCCGACCTCGACCAGTTTAGGCGAGATTATTCACATCGCGCAGTCATTGGTCGGAAAGGTCTTGTCCAGCTGAGACATGACGCCGCCAATAGACGGAGACTTCTCAACTATGTGGACATAATATCCAGAATTCGCCACATCCAGGGCAGCCTGCATTCCTGCAATGCCGCCGCCAACGATCAGAACTGAGCCTTTCTTGTCGCTCATAGCAGATTTAGTCCTTTCAAGAGTTCTATTGATTCTATGACATGCTTGTCGATCTGCAGCTCGGCAGCCCTCATTCCCATTGAGATGCCAACCAATTCAGTAATAAAAAAGACAGGCAGTCTTTCATTAATGCCGTAACGCTCGCCGACTTTCGGCTGGTATGCATCAAGGTTTAATTGACACATCGGGCAGGCTGTAACGATGCAATTTGCACCCCTTGCTACAGCATCCTTTACAATATTTGACATCAGCCTGAGCGAAACGTCGGTGTCATTCAAAGACGCAGATGCACCGCAGCAGTCCGTCTTGTATCCCCACTGTATTGCCTCCGCTCCCAAAGCCCCGCATACTTTCTCCATCCCCTGCGGGTTCTCCACACTGTCACCTATGTCGATGTCCATCGGATAGCGGGTCTGGAGGCAGCCATAATAACAGGCCGGCTTTAACCCGACCAGCTTTTTTTCAGCCCCAGCTGCAAGCTCACCCGATTTCACCTTCGCTGCCAGCACATCAAGAATAGACCGCAGCTTGATCTTTCCCTGCACCTTCTCCGAAAGCTCTGCATTTATAATGTCCCGCAGGTCCTTGTCACCTTCAAGCGCCCTTTGCGTCAGAAGCGTCCGGCTGTAGCACAACGCACACGGGATCATCATCTCCTTATAGCCGCTTGCATCCGCCAGCCCAAGATTCCTCGCAGGCAGTGCCACCGCCAGGAACCCATTCGTCTTTGCCGCCGACGTCGCACCGCAGCAATTCCAGTCCTTGATCTCTTTAAGGTCGACGCCGAGCCTGCTCAATACATCCCTGCATTGCACATCATAAAATGCTGAAGTAGCGTGCAGCGAACATCCAGGATAATAGGCCATTTCCATCTCATCACCTCATGAACGGTTATAGAGTTTGGAGGGGGCGGGGGTTAACCCTTAAACCCCTTAACTGCTTTTGCTTTATTAAAGAGTCTTCTTATTTCACCGACACCCCTGATCTTATCAAGGCCGACATGGATCCTCTTCAGCTTCATCATCACCATACCTAGTCCCATCTGGGCCTTCATCTCATCCACTATCGCCTTTAAACCACCGCCGCCTGCGAGCTCATCCTTCGCATTTTTCATCTCGTAAATCGCCATGAACTCCATTTCGTTTACCCTGCCGAAGTGAGACGTCGACGTCAAAAAAGCACCATGGAAATGAGCCACCTTCGGCACCACCGGCGGCAGGTGCTGCTCCTTGATCATATACTTCAAGGCCTCTGTTATCCTGGCCGTATGGATATTGTTCGGACACCTCGTCCCGCAGGTGTAACATTCGACGCACTTCCAGACAAGGCGGCTGTTCATGGCCTCTTCCTTCATGCCTAAAATGATCATGCGTATCAGCTGATCAGGCGTCACGCCCGCGTCGTCTCCCACAGGACATCCTGCGGCACATCTGCGGCATTGATAACAGGCCTTGAGGTTCTGGCCCGATCTGGCCGCTACCTCCGCCGACAGTGATCCGATTGCTTCACCCTCCATAGTCAGAGTTTGCGATGACATAAATTATCTCCTCGCGGTTTTTTATTAGACAGAATAATATTATTGACGTTAGACAGCGATGGGTACAGCAAATTTAGATGGATGTATTGAAATGAAATCAGTACGGTTGCTAAATGTGATAGTCGGCGGCCCTTGGCCATCCCGCACCCCTGTAACTTTGTCAGTCCAGTACTATTGTAATAGTTGCACGCAGCTCTTCGCGTGGTGCCGGTTTTTGGGAGCAGACTTTTTTCTAGGGTCTTTTAATCGTAAGCCAACGAACCTCAATAATTTTGGGCTATGTTAATCCATCGGATGTAACTTCCGCAAGCCATAAACCTTGCAAATATGACATTAGAATGTTCACTTCTTCTTCGATTAGCAGTTTAGCTTCACCCTTCGCCCCCTTGTAAAACCTTGCTCAGACATGTTTTGAGCCATTTCTGCTACACTGTTGCAGTTCAAGCGTTGTTAATCGTTTAATAAAAAAATACAATAGTAAATCCTGGAATAAGGACGGAGCCCAGACGTCAATTGCGGTAAGACAGCTTCGAATTTATGGCATAACCGATGTTCTTCCATGCATAGAACCGAACTTAGATCTTCTCATATAATCGGTTCTATAATCTGCAAACACAAATCATATATTCTTCAATTCACATAATTTTCAGACTCCTATGTCTGCCTACCTCCGTCTGTTCAGAACAGTCATGACCAATGGTACTGTACTAACAGCTCCAATTGTAAATAGAGTCCACCCAATAACTCTTCTTTCGCTATCACTCAGCCTATCAGCTAACAGCAGTGCCGCCCCGGCGCCCAACATCCCACGCGTGCCCGCTATCACGGCTATTTCCGGTAAAGTTAATTTAGCCTTTTTGATGGTTTTCTCCTTCATATGGCGTGAGAGATTATTTAAGCCCTGTCCATTATCGGCATAAAATTACATCTATTGGAATTAAGATCTGTCACTCACATCATTACCGGTCAATTCAACCGCTTTATATTCCCTGCACATCTCTATAACCATCTTCCTCTTGATTTCGTCTTTGAGTTCTTTAGCATAGCTCAAGACACTGGCATCCTCTCCGTTCCTGGCGTTAACATTGGCACCAGCTTCAAGAAGCAGCTTCATCATTTGGATATTGCCGTCATATGCTGCAAACAGAAGTGCTGTATTGCCCTGGCGGTTCTCGCTATTTATATCTGCGCCTTTCTCAAGAAGCAACTTAACTGTTTCATTATGGCCATAGCGAGCCGCCCACAGTAGCGCAGTCCAGCCATAGTTGTTATAAAAATTTACATCAGCGCCCGATGCGATAAGAGACTTTACGGTTTCAGTGTGGCCATTGCGCGCTGCCCACATCAATGGAGTGTCTCCTAAATTATTTCTAAAATTGACATTAGCGCCGGCCTCAACAAGCCGCTTGACCGCCTCAGTATTGCCATTCTTGGATTCGGCTAGTATTAAATTTTCATGTTCCATAAATTATGTCATGCACACACAGAATATCCGGCCAGCATGCCTCCTTTATCTCACATAATTCTTGAGTCGACATCAATTAATATGATCTTACACAATGTTTGCGTCAATAGCAATTTACGGCTTGGTTGTATCTATGAGGATCTCGGATAGTAAAAAAATGAGGCTACCAGGCTGCATCAGAACAATGACAGACAGATGCAGACTACGCTATTCCGGATTAACTAATGTCTTCAGGCTTTTCAGATTTATAATGACTATCCTGCCGTCTGCCTCTCGCAGAAATCGTGATTTCTTGAAGCGGCTCATGACTCTTATTGATGTCTCAACAGTAGTTCCGACCATTTCAGCTATGTCCTGCTTCGTTAGCTTCATAGCAATCTCAATTTCGCCGGTAGAAGCCTTCTCTCCGGTCTTTTCAGCGAGTTTCAGAAGAAGTGACGCAATCCTCGATTCGACGCGTTCCAGGGCAATATTTTTCAGAGTATCGGAAAATTCCCGAACACGCTCGCCTAGATTAGCCGTAATATCATACATGAAGCTTGGAAATCGCTCAATTATGGACAGAAGGTTGTGACGGGATATCCTGACAGTGTCACAGTCCTCCATAGCCACCGCATTGGCAGGATACGGAAAACCTCTTAAAACAGCAAAGCCTCCGAAGAAATCCCCCGGCGATATAAGTTCAATAATAATTTCCTTACCGTCATGGGATAATTTGGTTATCTTGACTTTTCCTGAAACCAGGATGTAGAACCAGTTCGATGGGTCTCCCTCAGAGAAGATGGCCTCTTTTTTTCTGAACTTGCCGCGCTCTATGGAGGAAACCATTTCACCGATTTCCTCGTCACTCAGGCTTGCAAAAAGGCCTATTTTTTTCAAATATTCAATACTCGCCATTACAATATATTCTGTTTGGTATAAGTTATATTATCATTTCCAAATTAGCCCTATTTAGATAGGGCTAATTATAAAGATCATTCAAAGTCGCGGTCTGCAAAAACGTTCATTTGATTGTAGCCAGATACTTGTCAACGATCTGCTGCAGCCTGAAAGGTGACGTTGTCATTTTCATTAGTATGTGCCGTACAGCGGGGAAAAACCTCTTTATCTTGTCCTGAGGCAGCGGTCTGGACGATAAAACAACCGGTAATATTTTTCTCCACTGAGGGTTCATTCTAATTTTGCTCAGGATCATAAAACCCTTTCCAAGCGGCTGAATGCAAGGATCGAAGACTACCATATCGACTTTTGATGAGTTCAATATCTCAAACGCCTTCTCATCCGATCCAGCTTCAAGCACAGAAAATCCAGCTTGTGTCAGGGCAGTCCTGTACAGCCCTCTCTTTTCTTCATTGTCATCGATAAGGAGAATCGCGTATTTCCGAGATCCGGATTGTTTCATTTCCTGATTATCGATAAAACTATCGAGCATATTGCGCTGCTCTTCTGTCTGATGGACAAACATCACTCCTATGCCCACGCCCTTATGATAGTGCTGCACAGAGGCCTCAACGTTCATAGTAAGATTATCAACCGGGAAAGAGAGTTCTACCAGCGTGCCTGGATCTGCGGTCTGTTGAGTATAAATAAAAAGACCTCCACTGCTTATGTTTGCGCAGTGAGCCATGGCCTGCTTGTTTATGGTAATGTTTTCCTTGAATCTTACGCGTGATTTTTTTCTGCTTTCGTCGATTGCCATACTAAACCTCTTTCTTGTTATGCATCCTGTAACTGTCGATTCATGCAAGCAATCAGTTATTAAAAAAAATCATGCTATTGAATTAATGTTACAAAAAATAAAGGATTTGCCGAAACAGACAAACCCTTTATTTTCATTGGTCGGGGCGATCCGATTTGAACGGACGACCTCTCGCACCCCAAGCGAGTGCGCTAGCCAAGCTGCGCTACGCCCCGGCTAAGACAAGGCCTCAAGCATATGCCTGAGCCTCATTTTAACTATGTCGAGAATTTGTTCACTGGAAAGGGTCTGATCAGGTCTATCGTCCACAATCTGAGCCTCGGGTCCCGGCAGCATCCCACCTAGCTTCTTTCTAACTCCATCGATTGTGTAACGTTCTTCGTGAAGAAGTCTCTTAATCAGCAGGAGGAGATCAACATCCCTCTTTGTATATATCCTTTGTCCGGCTTTGCTCTTTCTCGGGTTAAGAAATGGAAATTCCGATTCCCAGTACCTTAATACATACGTTTCTACGCCTAACAGACGACTTGCTTCTCCAATCTTATAGAACAGCTTTTCCGGAAACAGCCTTAACACCTGCGGTTTATGGAAAGCTTCATTCATTTACCGTTACCCTATTCCTTCTCAATCGCCTCTTTAAGTTGATCGCTAGCCTTAAAGGTGACGACTTTTCTGGGGGTTATTTCCACTTCCTGTTTTGTTTTAGGATTTCTTCCAATTCGTGCGCTTTTCTTGCGCACAGTGAAAGTCCCAAAACCGGACACCTTGACGGACTCTCCAGCCACAAGGGTCTGTTTCAGGGTTTCAAACAAAACCTCAACAATATCCTGCGTTTCGTTCTTAGGAAGCCCGACTTTCTCGAACAATAAATTTACGATATCAGCTTTTGTCATAACCTCCCCCATTCAACTGAATCAACACTCTTAGATGCGGTCAATATGAAGCCGCGCTCAAAGTTAGGATAATTTTATCCTACTTTGATAACTCCTTGCAAGTATTTTGTATTTCGGCTTCATGCATACAGGATTATTCAGTTTTTGCCCCTCGATTCAGGTCTAACGGTCGTTTGACTCGTACAAACTCTTTCTGTTATTCTCAGTATAGCTAAGTTTGATCAATCTTTTAGAGGACCGACAAATCATTATGAAAGCCGATAAAGCGATGACTGCGAAAGAAAAGAAACTTCAGGAAATAAGAAAGAAACTTCTCCTGCAGAAAGAAGAGCTGCTTTCAGGCGCCGGTATTACTCGCAATGCCTTACCTGATGAAACACTTTTTCCTGAACTTGGAGATCAGGCATCAGCAGAAATCGATCGCAATTTCACGTTGCGCCTGAGAGACCGCGAGAGAAAACTCCTGAAGAAGATAGAAGAAGCTATAGATCAGATCGATAACGGCTTGTACGGCATCTGTGAAATCTGTGGACAGGAAATCAGCCTTAAGAGGCTGGAGGCGCGTCCTGTCACTACGATGTGCATCGATTGCAAGACCGAGCAAGAAGAGGAAGAGAAACTCCGCGAAAAATAATCCGGCTATGCAGCAGCTGATTCTTCGCTATTCGTCTCGACCTTTCTGAATATTTTAATCACCGACACAAAAACCGCAAGCACCAGTGGCCCCATCACAAGTCCTATTATTCCAAACAACTGAATTCCTCCGATAACGCTAAACAGAATCACCAGCACATGCATTTTTGTCCTGCTGCCGATAATGACAGGCCTGAGAAGGTAGTCAATCATGCTGATGCCGAAGAATCCTATTATAATAAGCGCAAACGCCTGTCCTACAAGGCCGTGGATAAACAGATAAATTACAGCAGGCCCCCAAACAGCCATCGATCCGACCAGAGGAATAAATGATGCAATCGATATTGCAAAACCCCATAAGACCGGCGATGGGATGCCCAGAAGCGAAAAGGCAATGCCTCCGATAATACCCTGCGCAATAGCTACCAGTACTCCTCCATATATGGTTGATATTATGATATCCCTCATTTGCGTCGCCAGAAGAAATTTCTCTTCGTCCGAGAAGGGCATATAGTCGCGAATCTTGCTAAGAAAGTCTGCACCGTCCTTGAACATAAAAAAAACTGAAAATATCGTGAAGACAAAATTTACGGCAACTGCAATAAAATTTCCGGCCCCCAGTGTAATTTGTGTAACCAGTTCCTTTCCTACGCGCTGAAAATAGTCAATAATAGCCGCATCCAGATCCGCCTCAGTAATGCCGAAAATGTCGGTGATTCTTCCGATGATTTTGCTTACCGCGGGGTGTTGAAGCCCCTGCTTGAGAGAACTTAATTTGTCACTGTCAAGGTAGTCGGAAAGATGCTTCAGTTCGGCAACAAGCAATACTATAAAGTATGAAAAAGGACCTACAATGACGGTCACAATTATGCTGATAGTAATCAAAGAAGAAACTGTCTTCCATGGAGCAAACCTAAGAGTAAAGGCATAAACAGGATAGAACACCAGTGCTATTACAACAGCCCAAGCGATTGGTGACAAGAATGGCTTGAGTATCTGGAAAGTCAGATAACCCAATACTACTACAATAGACAGAAGCGTTATGGTATAAAATCTCTTTGAAGTCACTCCGCCAGCCCGATTATGTGCCTTCCCGGTCACTCCTTTTTCGAGATGCAGCGGTTATCAGGGCATCAAAAAGCCAGACCGAAAGCTGGTCGTAGAAAATCCTCTCCGGATGCCACTGTACCCCTACACAGAAATTATAATCCCTTTTGAAAATACCTTCAATAATACCGTCATCTGATGAAGCAAACACAGAAAGTCCGTCGCCTATATCCATTACAGCCTGATGATGAGATGAGTTGACGGTATACCTTTTATTAATGAATCCGCCTGGCTCATCAACTATATTGATCTCGTGAAATCCCTTGCTGTGGTCTCCGATGCTGGCCAGCTGATAATTTATGTCATCAAAGAGAGTGCCACCATGATAAACATTGAGGAGTTGCATACCGAAGCATATGGCCAGTATAGGCTTTTCTTGCAAAAGAGCTTCCTTCAGCAGCTCGATCTCGAATTCAATTCGCTCTTTCCTCTCAGGTTTAATGTATTCTTCGGGCACAGAAGGCTCGCGTCGGTAATAATCAGCAATAATATCAGCACCGCCTGTGAACAAAAGTCCATTGATTCTGCTGCACAACGCGGCAGGTGTTTTACATACCGGCAATGCGATCGGCACGCCACCTGAATTATCTATAGCAGAGATGTAGTCACATCTGAGGTTGAGTTTGTCGCCCTCATAGCCGGTCGTAATACCAATATATGGTTTCATCGGAGAACCATACCCGCCCTTCTATTACCAAAGAAACCTCTGCTGAACGATAGACTGCCGTTGACGAAAACATGTTCAACACCGCATGCACCCTTAAAAGGCTCTCGAAAAGTAGCCTTGTCTTGCAGTCCAGCATAATCGAAAATAGCGACATCGGCATAATACCCTTGTTTGATCAGCCCTCTCTGCTCTAGACCAAACACCTTTGCAGGCAGAGACGTCATCCTCCGCACGGCCTCCGTAAGAGTGACAATGTGTTCATCTCTTGCATACTTGCTCAAGAAACGCGCAAAGCTGCCAAACCCTCTCGGATGCGGCTTTCCAATGCAGGTCAGGCCTGTAAATGATCTTACCGAACTGTCAGAACCGATCATGGTAAATGGCAGTGAAAGAATACTCCTCAAATTATCTTCACACATGGAAAAAAAAATAGCGCCAGCCCTTGCATCTTCAGCAAGAGTAATATTCATTACAGCGTCCGCGGGATGCATGTGCTTTTTTGCCGCTATATCGAGAATATTTTCTCCTTCCATCCACTTATTTCCAGGGTTTGAAACAGAAGAGATGTAAACGCCTCTCCAATAATTGTCGGCATAGTCGGCAAGTTCAGACCTTATTCCGGCCCATACATCAGGATCTCTCAACCGCTTCAATTCCTCTTTAACACCTCCGACATAGACCCAGGAAGGAAACACCGTATCAAGATCTGTGCTAGATGCAATATATGGATAACGGTCACAGGTTATCTGAAATCCTGCGGCATGGGATCTTCCAATCATATCGATCACATTCACTATCTTATGCCAATTTTTCTCTCCAGATGTTTTTAAATGAGAGATATGGACTGGAATTCGGGCTGCAACTCCTATGTTCAATGTCTCTTCAACAGACTCGACAAGGGCATCACCTTCGCTTCTCATATGCGTGGCATATATCGCTCCAGGCCTCTCACAAGCAGTCATTTTCGCTAATTCTATAATTTCATCGCTTGTTGAGTAGACACCAGGTGGATATATCAAGCCAGTCGAAAGCCCTCTGGCACCAGCGTGCAGCGCGCCGGCAAGTAGCCTTTTCATTTCGGCCATTTCCGATCTTGAAGGCGGTCCGTCCTTGTACCCCATAACAGAGGCTCGCAGATTGCCATGACCGCACAAGGTAGCATAATTAATTGCTATCCCATTGTCGTTCAGAAGTCTAAAAAACTCTTCAAATGTATGCCAGGCTTCATTGATACCGACTTCGTGCCTGTCGAATTCCCGTCTGTCAAATGCCTCTGAGAACAATGGCGCAGCCGACAAGCCACAGTTACCATTTATCTCTGTTGTAACTCCCTGAGATAACTTGCCCTCAGCTCTGCCATCTGCCAATATTGTGAATTCTGAATGGGCATGCGTATCAATAAAACCGGGAGAGACAGTGAGGCCACTCGCATCAATAACATTCCTGGCTGCTTTGTAATCTCTGCCGACATAAAATATACGTTTGCCCTCTATGCCAACATTCAGAAGCATCGGTGCAGAGCCGCTGCCGTCAATGACATTGCCGTCTTTGATCAAATAATCTAACACTTATACCTCATAATATTAACTGAATCCGGAAGATGCGAGTGTACGGCATGCCGCCCACAATAGGAGATGGACGTGATCGTCTACATTCTTATCTCTTTATTCTCGTATACTTAATGTTCTTTGCCTTCGCAACGCTGCTGTAATGTACTGGTTCGTCAAGCGCTATGTGCTGAGGCGGTACCGAAGAGAAATATCTGTTAATACCACTGGCGATTGATTTTGCCAGCAATTGTCGATACAAATCACTTGCTAATAGTTTTTCCTCTTTAGGGTTGCTCAGAAACGATACTTCAACCAAGGTTGATGGCATCTTGGCACCCACAAGAACATAAAATAGCGCTTGCTTTACACCTAGATTATTTACATCCGGATACTTCTCCGCGGTGGCCATTGCAAGTGAAGTCTGTATGCTGCCGGTAATTTTTACTGACTCGTCGCGCTTGCTTTCCCGTTCAAGTGACGCCAGAATAACTCCAAGTTCGCCCTTCATCTGCTTCATCTTTTTTACCGATATTGCATTTTCTCGGGCAGCCACCTTCAGAGCCTCGGCATCATTAGACCAGTTGAGCAAATACGTTTCAATACCCCTGGTATTCCTGTTAGTGCTGGAATTGGCATGAATAGAGACGAATAGATCAGCATTATTGTTATTGGCTATTTCGGCACGCTGCGGCAAAGGGATAAACACATCCGAATCTCGCGTTAGAACTACCTTATATGAAGGGTAATCCTTCTTCATTATCTCTCTTATTTTAAGCGCAATATCGAGAACCACACTCTTTTCATACAGCCCCGATGGACCTATAGCCCCAGGGTCATGACCACCGTGACCGGCATCAATAACGATAGTCCTCTTTACAACCTGACTTTCCTGAATTCGAGCTTCCGGTTCCGACTGAGACTTAGAAGGGAGTGCTGTTTCATCAGGCTTAGTTTCCACGTGCAAATCCGGCTTAAGCTTCCCTTTATCTCTGCCACTGAAAATATCGACGACCAGCCTCGCCGGATCTTCAAGATTGATCACCTTGAAATTGTATGTCTCGCTCTTTATATCAAACACAATCCTAACCGTTTCAGCGCTGTATTGACCGAGTCTCACTGATTTCAGGGCAGGATGATCAACTTCAATTCCTTTCTTAAGCGCCTTTGCAACTTTGGCACGTTTTAAATCCAAATAAAGTCTTTCCGGATGCGACAACTTGCCTGTTGTAAACTCAACAGGAGCTGATATCTCAAATACAAATCTAACAAAGTCAGGATTTTCCCAGTGACGGACATCTCTTAATACAGCCGGTTCTTCGCCGCATGCAACTATTGGAAAACTTATAAACAATAAAAAAAGCAGGAACCCGGTTGCCATAACCGCAAGCCCTGCTTTGTTGCAGAGGGTAAAATTCATCTGGCCTCTACGACTCTGATCTCCGGGATCTCTTTCTTTAGTGTCGCTTCAACATAATTTTTAAGAGTAAGTGTAGACATCGGACATGTGCCGCAAGCGCCTTTCAGCTTAACATAGACGGCATCATCCTTTATATCTACAAGCTCTATATCACCACCCTCCGACTTGAGACCGGTCCTGATTTTGTTCAAAACTTCCTCAACTTTATCTCTAGATATCATTCATCCTCCTTCTTGTCGATCGTATGTTTACATCATATCTCATAAACTATTTTTTATCAAGACAGGTCTGCCGTTTGACCACGATCATCAGGACAAGCCGTTAACGTCACGGGCTCGTTAGACTTTAACGGCCTGAGCTACGATAATTTAAACATCCACGTTACTGATCGTTCCGGAGAGAGCGATGGATGATTGTTGATGCCTCATTCACATTTGCATCCAGGACTTCCCTGATCTTGCCCAGGATTTCGTCAGGAGATGCCGCCTTTGAAATGAAACTGTACCCCTTTTCATTTATTCCGTGACTATTTATTATATCGTCCGTATATCCGCTCATAAACAGCACTTTGCTTTCAGCCCTTATCTTCATGACCTCTTGATACACTTCCATGCCGTTCTTGCGAGGCATCCGCACATCCAGGAGGAGCATATCTATTTTATCCTTTCTCCTGGTAAAGATCTCGATGGCTTCCTCCCCGTCACGCGCTTCCAGCACCACATAGCCGCTAATCTCCAGCATTTCTCTTATAGTCGATCTCGTATCTCTATCATCCTCTGCCAGCAAAATGGTCTCGATGCCGGCATAGTCACGCGGCATACCCTCATCGAGGTGTTGCCGGACTTTCCCTTCCGCCTTTGGAAGATAGACCCGGATCATGGTCCCGTTTGAGGAGTCTGACTGGACATCAATGAATCCATTGTGCTGTTTGACTATCCCGTAAGTTACAGCCAGTCCAAGCCCCGATCCGCTGCCCGATGCCTTAGTCGTAAAAAAGGGTTCGAATATCTTTTCCCTAATAGACTTATCTATACCGGAGCCGGTATCGCGCACAGACATGCATACGTAAAGCCCGAAAGCGCGGCAGCTATTGTCACTCAGGGATGCGTCATTGATGGTCGCAATATCGGTTCGTATAGTCAAGACCCCGCCTTCGGGCATGGCGTCCCTGGCATTTGTAGTCAGATTGATAAGCACCTGTTCGATCTGATTCATATCAGCCATAACAACGGCCGGTTCCGCGGTCAATTCCGTTACCAGCTCTATGCGCTCATCGACAAATTGCAGCAGATGCGCATTGGCTTTACGGATGACATCGTTCAGATTAACGGGGCACAGCACGATTGTCTGCTTTCTGCTGAATGTCAGAAGACTCTGGCTGAGACTGTTTGCCTTGTCGATCGCATTAGCTACTTGCTCTGCATATCTAGCGGTTTGATTTCCATCAAGCAACTTCCTCCGAATGAGATACATCGCCCCTTTTATAGTTGTCAGAATATTGCTGAACTCATGCGCTATTCCACCGGCAAGGATGCCGACTGCCTCCAATTTCTGAGACTGTCGCAACTGATCCTCCAGGCTTCTGCGTTCCGTAGTGTCTTCGGCAATGCCCGTTACCCGGTACCCTTCACTCTTATCGCTTACGACAAATCCGCGCCAGTATATCCAGCGGACAGACCTGTCTGCACCAACGATCCGGTATTCTACAGAAAAGTTCGCCTTCTCTGATTTCGTCTTGTCGATGACTGTCTGGACTATCTCACGGTCTTCGGGATAGATAGAGTCAAACCAATCCCCCGGATTTCTGTACAGACTGTCGCAGGAGCGGCCCCATATCCGCTCGTAACTGGGACTGATATACAGCACTTGGCCATAGTCCGCCGACGTGACTAAGAAAACCTCATTTATATTTTCAGCCATCTGCAGAAAACGCCTTTCGCTCATGCGAAGGGTCTCTTCCGCCTTTATGCGACTGTCGATCTGGGCTTGGAGCATCTGGCTCAGCTCTTCGAGCCTGGCAACCTTTTTAAGCAAGTAAATGGAAATGGAGACAACTATAAAAGATACCATTAAGGAATCAACAAACCCTATAAACAATAATCTGCCCGAAACGGATCCCCACAGCGCATAACTGATAGACACGCTCAGCAGAGCAGTGAGTATTTCAGAACTTATCATGGCGATCAGAACAAAATGCCACGACTTGATTATCTGAAGCTTAGGTATGACTGATGCGCCCATGAGAATTACAACGGCAGTCACTATATTTGTTATCTAAAGACTGCATTGACTTTTCCAGCCCCCCCCCCAGAACCATGCAATATTTATCCTTAATCAGCAGGCCAATGTCAATCAGATAGAAGCATTCCGCAAACGAACCGGATGAGGCATATCACATATTCTCTGCAATTGAAAAGGTCTTCGTTAAGCGCTATGACTGGATTCCGCCGCCCTCTTTTGATGTACACTATTGATAGTGAAGATCATTCTGTCAATTGCCTGTGTACTGTTTCTTTTTTGCATATCCTGTCAGGGCAAATCACCTGCACCTCAGCAGACTCACGCTCAAGAATCTGCTGTAGCTCTACGTGGAGAGCCGCTTGTAATATCCGTTCTCCCGGTTGAAAGCCCGCGGTCAATGTTTGAGAAGTTCCTTCCGTTAAAATATTATCTTGAGCGGGAACTGGGAAGGCCAGTGCTCCTGACGATTGCACGCGATTATGATGCTGCGATCGATAGCCTGGCGAAAGGCAGAGTGCATCTTTCTTACCTTGACCCGGCTGTATATTGCATGGCCAGGGCGCATTACAGGGGAGAAGTGATCCCTCTGGTCAGAGCAGTAGTATCAGACGCGGCAGCATCCCGCAGTGTGTTGGTTACAAAGAACATAACCGGCATTGAGAAGATTGTCGACGTAAAAGGCAAAAGGCTTGCCCTGGGCAGTGAACATTCTTCGTTCAGCCACCTCATTCCTCTGGCCATGCTCCACGATGTAGGTATTAACTCAGGCGATTTTGCCAGAGTGGATTACATGCAACAGGAAGACAGAATTGCACTTGCTGTATTGATTGGTACTCACGACGTCGGCGGCCTAAGCGAGGCCGTAGCAAAAAAATATGCTGCCGACGGGTTAAGAATAATCAAGCGCTCCGATCCGGTGCCTCAGCTTTTCCTGTGCGCTTCTGCCAAGCTGCCCAAAAAAGACCGGGAGATCCTCAGCAAAAGTCTTGTAGCTTTGAAGGACAAGGGTATACTTGCATCAATCGAACAGAACCTCGAAGGCTTTGCGCCTGCAGAAGATAGAGACTTCGACTTAGTAAGGATAATGATCAAGAATCTGACCGGAAGTGATTATATCGAATATGGTCCTCGAACTGTGCGATTTGCTGTTCTGCCGCTTTATCCGGCCACAACCATATATCGCCGTTACGAACCACTTATGAGATATCTTTCAGATAAGACCGGGTATGAGTTTAAGCTGTTAATTCCTAGAGATTTCGAAGAATTCACGCAGGTCATCAAGAGCGGAACGGTCGATTTTTCATATCAGAATCCTTACGTCTATGCGCAAATCGATCGCGAATATCATATAGCTGCCCTCGTATCATCAATTGGGCGCTCCGACGAGGAAAGCGGTGGAGATGAATCTTTTCGGGGCGTGATCATTGCAAGAAATGACAGCCGAGTCAAAAGTGTAGATGACCTGAAAGGAAAACGCGTTATGATTGTTTCTCCCAAGTCCGCTGGCGGTTTTCTATCTCAAAAAATATTTCTTGCTCGAAAGGGCATAAATGTAGATCGCGATTTAACAATTATTGATGCCAAGAGACAAGAAAGGGTCATTCTAGGAGTATATAATGGACAGGCCGATGCAGGCTTCGTCCGCGAAGCAGCCTTGCAGGTGTTGAAAGACGAGATTGATATGAGCAATATCAAAATATTAGCAACCACCAGCCCTCTTCCAAACTGGCCTATTGCCTCGACGAGCAAGAATAATCCTGCCCTAGCATCCATGGTCCGACAGTTGCTCATCAGGATTGACGACTCAACAATATTGAATGCGGCACATATAAGAAAGTTCAAACCTGCTGATGAGACTGAACTCGAAGAACTGAAAAAATACTGAGTATGAAAGAACGTATTACATCACTATTCAGAAAGCTGCCCATCGCCAAAAAATTCACGATTTCAGTCGTATTGCTGATCATAGTTATAATGGTTGCTGTGAACACACTGATCATTACTTATCAGAAAAACGCCCTTATGGATGAGATGGAGAACAGCCAGCTTCTTATCATTAGAAATTTTGCAAAAGACAACGCTGAACCACTAATGTTCCTTGATCCGTTGAAATTGGATGAGCATATCCAGGTAGTGTCCCAAACACCAGGCTGCGTATATGCCATGATGACAGACCGGTCCGGCAGAGTTGTAGCTCACACCGATAGAAAACAATTGGGAACAATGCTGGCACAGTATGCATTTGATCACTCATCTGCCGATCAGAGTCCAAAATCACAGGGCTATTCGATGCAACCTGAAACATCGATAAAAGAAATAATATTGCCGGTTGAAATTGGTTATGAAAAGATCGGGACAGTAGTGGCAGGCTTTTCAAGAGAAAGGATGGAGAGCTTAATAAGCGAAAGCCTTACTGGATTGGAACATTATGTGGCACTGATTTCATGTATCATGCTGATCACGGGCATAGGCGGTGCTGTACTCTTGTCAAGAGTGCTTACAACACCGATGCGTCATCTGAAACAGAAGATGGAGCGTGTACGTTCGGGAGCTCTGGACATAGTCATTGAAGATGCGGGACCTGACTGCCGCGATGTACTCAAATGTGACCGTTCGGACTGCCCGGCCTTTGGCAAAAAGCGTTGCTGGACTATAATTGGCACCAAGTGCTACGGCTTGACGCAAAGCAGCGTAAAGGACAAAATAGATTTATGTCACGGCTGCGAGGTATATCGAAAGACAGGTGGTGACGAGATCAAGGAGCTTATAGAGGCGTTTAACGATATGGTGATACGTTTAAGGGATAGCCTAAGCGAGCTCGAGCAAAGCAACAGGGAGAAGGCCCGGCTCGAAAAACTCTCTGCGCTAGGTGAAATGTCGATGACAGTAGCGCATGAAGTAAAAAACCCGCTAAATGCCATACGTGGCGCCGTCTCATACTTGAAAGATAACTTCGAAGGCGATGTACTGAGAGAATTTCTATCCATTATTGAGCAGGAGACCAAAAGGCTTAACGACATAGTTACTGAATACCTTGTATTTTCCAAACCGGCGCCGATCAAGGTAAGTCATGCAGACCTTAACAGCGCAATATCAGATATGGTCAGCCTTATAAGACAGGAGGCTATTGAAAACAATGTCGAGATTATTACTGAGCTGGATACTTCACTGAAACCCTTCGACTTTGACATTCAGCAGATTAAACAGGCTCTGCTTAATATACTGGTCAATGCGATAGATGCAACCCTTCCTGGAGATGCGATTAAGATCACAACGGTATCACGCAACAGTTCGGTAGATGTTATCATTAAAGATAACGGTCAAGGCATTGAGAAAGATATTCTGCCGGAGATATTCAAACCTTTTTACACTACAAAAACAAGGGGATCTGGGCTAGGCCTCGCCTGCGTAGAGCGCATCATCAGAGACCATAAGGGCAATGTCACGGTACGGAGCGAAGAAGGAAAAGGTACTGAATTCATTTTTTCAATACCTCTGGAGCACGGATCATGTCAGCTGCTCTAGGTTGCATACTGCTTGTTGATGATGAGATCAATACCCTTAAGGTGCTGACTGCTATTCTTAAAGACAGCGGGTATGATGTAACCTCAGCCAGAACGGCTGAAGAAGGTCTGGACAAAGCATCAAAAATCGCATTCGATGCGGTAATCACTGACTATAAGCTGCCCGGCATTAATGGGATAATGTTTTTGCAGGAACTCAAAAGGAAAGCTCCTCACCTGCCAGTTGTAATGCTTACAGCCTTCGGCTCAATAGAAATGGCAGTGGAGGCTATGAAAATAGGCGCATTCAATTACATATCGAAGCCGGTGAATCCAGACGAGTTGCTCACCGTTATGCGAGAGGCTGTCTCTAAACACAGCCTGGTGATGGAAAATATATCTCTCAAGTCACAGTTAAAAGACCGGTACAATTTCAAAAACATTATCGGCAAGAGCGATGTCATGCTGGAGCTTTTCTCACTTATCGAAACCGTTGCTGCAAGCAGCTCGAACGTGCTAGTGACAGGTGAAAGTGGAACCGGCAAGGAGCTGGTAGCAAAAGCTATCCACTATGAATCCCCTAGGGCTGCTAAAGCTTTCGTACCAATAGATTGTACTGCCCTTCCGGAATACCTCCTTGAAAGCGAGCTTTTCGGGCACGAACGGGGTGCATTTACAGGTGCACACGAACGCAAGACTGGTCAGATAGAATATGCTGACGGAGGGACTGTCTTTCTTGATGAGATAGGAGAGTTGCCCCTAACAGTACAGAAGAAATTCCTCAGGTTCCTTCAGGAACGTGAATTCCTCCGTGTGGGAGGCAGTAGCAGGATTAAAGTTGATGTGAGAATAATATCGGCAACAAACCGCAATCTTGACGAGGATATCAAGAAAGGTAATTTTCGTGAAGATCTTTTTTTCAGACTCAATGTTGTGAGGGTATCTATACCCCCTCTTCGGGAAAGAAAAGAAGACATACCCATCCTCGCCGCTCACTTTTTGTCAAAATGTGCTACCGTTAATGCCAAAACGATATCCTCTATAGACAGTGATGTAATTGAAGCTTTTATGAGATATGACTGGCCCGGCAATGTGAGAGAGCTTGAGAATACCATAGAGCGTGCGGTTGTGCTTTGTCCTTCGCCATCTATCACCATGCCTTTTCTTCCGCGTGCCATTCGTGATCTCATGGCGACCCGAGTCGCTTTCAGTGAAGGGTTGACCCTGATTGAAACGGAGAAGCGCCTTATAATGCGTGCTCTTGAAAAGACATCCTGGAACCAGACCAAAGCTGCCGAAGCCCTCGGCATCTCCCGCAAGCAGCTCAGGACAAAGATGAAGCATCACGGCCTGCTGCCCGAAGAGTAGTCAAATCCTGCTAAAGGTTTCAGCAATGCCAAATACGTACTTTTCACAATAGACAGCTTATGTATAATCTGATACTCTTGATCATTAAATTCTAGCGGATAAATATGGTGCATATACTTTAAGTACGCCTGACGCATTCGGTTTGCGAAGAAGATTGCTTCTGAATCCCAGCTCTGTTGCTTTATGCATTTATCACATATGCGAGGAGGTTAATATGCGTTTAGTCAATTTCAACATCGAATGGATGAATGACTGGTTTGTCGGCGGCAACAAGATCGCCTTCAGGCAGAATAATCCTGCCAAGGGCATCGACAATGTGGACGACCTGGCCAAACGTGTGGCAGGCCTGATCCTGGCTGCAGACCCGGATGTGCTTACGGTCGAGGAAGGGCCGAGCGACAAGAGAGAAATGGAACTATTCGTTTCTACCTACCTCAGCAATGACGGCGCGGCCTTGTACGATGTTTTTGGAGGCATTGACGGGAGCGCCCAGAAGATATATGCTCTGGTGAAGAAAAATGGTGCATTAAAGAACTGTTCGCCAGCCGCTGATCTTGAGACGGAAGCATTAAAAGATACATGGGAGAGTGACGTAAACGGTGACGGGGTGACCGAATTGTATAAGTTTACGCGCTTGCCCATAGTAATCGATGGGGAACTCGACAGCAGCAGCAAATGCAGGATTGTCGCTATGCATACCAAATCCAATTATGTACAGTTTGGCGAAGAAATGTGGAAGGATCCAAGCAGGAGGCAGGCGTTCATAAATATTGCACTGACAGACCGAAGGCGAATATCCTCAGAAGCAATGAGAATACGGCAATACCTGGACGTCGTGACCACTAACAACCCTACCTTGGCTGTCATTGTAACAGGCGATATGAACGATGGCCCTGGACTTGACTATTTCGAGCTTCGCTACCTCACTCACAACGTCATAGATATCATTCTTGGAAGTACATTCGCATATGAACTGTTATTCCGTCATTCCTTCATCGACAGAGTAGCCATGTCGGAGCGGTACACTGTGGAATTCTACGATTTTATCGAGGAGCAGAATAAACAGCTCCTTCTCGATCACATCTGCGTTTCACCTGCACTATCAGGCAAGATAGTAGCAAGCGGCATCATGCATAAAGACTACAACGCTGCATTGGACCCGGGCGCATCAGGCGATCGGCAGAAAAGGCCGAGCGATCACAGGCCGGTCTATGTAGATATAAACGAATAGAGGAGGATGGCTCAATATGGGAAAGAAACAAAGCAGCAAGACAGGCCGCATTAGAAAAAAGAAAGCGTCCATGCAAAAGAGAACAAGTATCAAAAAATTGACTTATAGCGATTGGCAGATACATCCTCATATAATAGATATGGGCAAATTCAGAACGCTTCAGAGTCCTATTTGGCAGCGTATGACCACCAAGCATGAAGGCGATGTGCTGTATATCAAACAATGGAACTTCTGGGTCAGAGCGGGGTTCGATGCCAATGCGCAATCCTCAATTTTCTTCAGGGATTACGAAACTGCAAACTCAGATACTGATGCACTTCTGAGGGCTGTAGGCTTCACTTGGAGGAAAGCTGAGAGCGAGGAAGAGGTATGGGATCGAATAAGTCTGGTATGGACATGGCTGAAGAATAACGTCATTTATGATCCGGTTAGTTATGCGACAATATCCTCTCTTCCCGGCGAATGGCCATCAATACTTGATTACGCGAGGTACTATAAGCTTCATAAAAAGATCGTATGGGCAGCGTGTTTTTCAAAAGCCCATATATTTGCAACACTCCTGGGCCGCATGATCTATCCCCGGTACCGGATTGCCATTGCTGAAACCCACCACACTGAAAACGGCGTACCGCCGACAGCAACCCACGTTTATGTTGCTGTCTATGTTGGAGAACGTTGGTTTTACCTGGACCCGACAGCAATTTGCGTCGCCTTCCCGGATTATGCTCACAGGCAATCGATAGGCGTCAGCAGCTTTACCACGGTGGATTACGAACATCCCTGTGAAATTATACCAATCCCTTTGTCAGGGTTTGATGGCGTTCCGCATTTGCCGAGCTAATATAAATTGGCCAAATCGTTAGCACTGAAAAGGTCGATTTAGGCTTGTTTTCTGAGCTTGCGTAATGCCTCCGCTATGCATTATGTCTTGCTCAGGTGAACTCTTTAATACCATTTTACTCTATTACGGTAGGCAACGAGTACAGGTCCGACGACGGCGTCGGACCTTACATAGCCGACAGAGTGAAAAATCCGCTCGATCACATTGCCATTCTCAATGCCGGAGAGAGACCGGAGAATATCATTTTCAAGGCCATTGAGCTTAAGCCCTCGGCTACAGTCATAGTAGATGCCGCCAACTTTGGCGGCAGGCCAGGAGAAGCGCGCATCATACCGGATAGTTCCGTCCAGGTCTGTATTCATAGCATGCACAATTTCCCGCTCAATATAGTCTCGCGCCTGATCGCGGAAGACACCGGCTCGAAAGTAATCTTTTTAGGGATTCAGTTTGAGAGCATGCAATATGGAAAAAACTTGAGCGCCGAGGTCAGGGCCGCTGCCGATGAAATAATAAAGATGATTTCAGGCAGCTGCTAGGCAGTAAGGATTTCAAGGGATATCAGTTCAAGGGCCCTGATGGGGTCCTCGTGCTTAAGAATGCCTCTTCCCATGACAATGTAGTCGGCCCCTTCTCTGAAAGCAGCCTGTGGAGTTGCAGTGCGGTGCTGATCATCAGGAGGGGTCCATGACGGCCTGATGCCTGGCGTTACAACCAGAAAGTTATTCCCGCAGGCATTCTTGATTATCGATATTTCTTGAGGCGAAGCAACCACTCCGTCAAGACCGGCCTTCAGAGCCAGCATTGACAGATGCTTAACATGAGCCTTCACGCCATGCTGTACGCAAAGCTCGTTTTTCAGCATTTCGCCGTTAATGCTCGTTAGGGCCGTGACGCCGATTATCTTTGGCCGCCTCAGATTCTCCTTTGCGCATATTTCTTCAACCCTGTCCCTGCAGCTCTTCATCATCTCTACGCCGCCCGAAGCGTGCATGTTGAACATATAGACGCCCATGCGCGCCGCTGCTACGGCTGCCTTTGAAACAGTGTTTGGAATATCGTGAAACTTCAAATCGAGGAAGACCCTCTTGCCCTTTTCGTGAAGCCTTTCGACCACGGAAGGCCCGGAGGATACAAACAGCTCAAAACCAACCTTGTATGTACTTACGTCCTCGCCGAGCATATCTACAATGCTTAGGGCCTTGTCTGCGCTCGACACATCGAGGGCTATTATTAATTTATCTTTCCATGACATGTCATTAAAGCTTCGGCAGCGTTATCCCTTTCTGAGCCTGATATTTACCCGCTTTGTCCTTGTATGACGTCTCGCAGATCTCAGCCGCCTGCAGAAATATCAGTTGGGCTATGCCTTCGTTAGCGTATATCTTGGCGGGAAGCGGGGTCGTATTCGAGATCTCGATGGTCACATGCCCCTCCCACTCCGGCTCAAGAGGCGTGACGTTAACAACCATTCCGCACCTTGCGTACGTCGACTTGCCCAGGCATATCACGAGCACATCGCGGGGTATCCTGAAATATTCTATAGAGGTTGCAAGCACGAAGGAATTGGGGGGTATGATGCAGACATCGCCTTTGAAATCCACGAATCCGGCCGGATCGAATTTCTTTGGATCTACGAATGTGCTGTTGATATTGGTGAATATCTTGAATTCATCACCAATGCGCATGTCGTATCCATAGGAACTGACACCATAGGAAATAACTCCCTTACGAACCTGCGCTTTGCTGAAAGGCTTGATCATGCCCTGCCGCGCAGACTCACGAATCCACCTGTCATTTTTGACCACAAGTCCTCCCTGTCAAAAAAAGCATAACGGCATGATAATCAGAATGGCTGAATCAGGCTTCGAAAATACTTCGCGGCTGTTCGGGCATGCTGTCCTCGTACTCTTCCAAGGCCTCCGCATATTCCCGTATGAGTCTCATGGAATCGAGGGCAACCGCTTCATCTATTTTCTGAATAGCAAAACCGGCATGGACGAGAACATAATCGCCTACTTTTGCCTCTTCCGGTAAAAGCAGGAGGCTAATTTCCCTTCGTGCACCAAAAACATCAACCGTAGCAGAAAGGTCGTCAATATTGATTACTTTTGAGGGGACCGCAAGACACATTCCAGTTCAAGCTCCTTTAACTTGTCTATCGTAGCGTCGATCAGTTTATCTATATTAGCATTAACCACGTCCGACATTTCAAGGCCGAATGAAAAATCGACGGAGGAAGGCTGCATCCCGATAACGCAGAGCTTGGATGGCATAATGCCTTTTAGCCTTGCCGCTGAGACCAAGTCGGCCAGACCAATTTGATGGACTGAGAGCTTCGAAAATATTACGGCAGGGATCTGGTCATCTTCGAGTACCCCGATATAACCAGGTTCCCTGCCGAAATTAACTGCATCTACTATAACTATTCTGTCATACTGTTCGAACAGTGGAAGCAGATCAAGGCCCAATGTGCCGCCATCTACTATCTTAAGACTATCAGGGCAATCATATCTTTCATTGATCGTATTAACTACATATACCCCGAGCCTCTCATCCTTCATCAGGATATTTCCAAGTCCCAACAGCAGCGTAGACAAATTAGTGTCCATCCTCCATGTTCTTGTAGCCGCTGAACATCGAGCTTATCAGGCCGTTTTTCTCGATCAGATCATTATGCCATGAAATATAAACATGAGCTATAACGAAGAGCCAGATTACCCACATAACGAGATGATGGATAAGCCTGAGGTATGCTACGCTCATGATGCCCAGCGACCAGCCGCCAAGCAGCGTCCAAAGGGCACCGCCTCCCATGGCAACCTTGTACATGCCGAAACCGGTTATGATTTCAATTATGTACAGTCCAAAGAGGAAGGTGTATGAAAGGCCTGCCAAGCCGGTGTGCCCCGGAGAGTGCGGCAGATCCTTTCTGCAGAATGCATAGAACATAGCCGTACATACGGTATTTTCTATCCTCTCGCCTGTAGTCGGAATGAACTGGTTTAGGCGTGCGTATTTATTTCCTGCAAACCACCAATACATTCTGACGATGACGCATACCGTAAAGACGAAGGCAGCTACAAAATGGGCAAACCGCATGTACGCCATAATGAGCGTATCGGCATTTCCGTAAAGGAAGGGGTTGCCGATATAAAATCCCGTCACGGAAAGCGTGACTATGCTCAAGGCTATCAGCCAGTGCGCTATCCGCACGGGAAATTCCCAAACATAGACTTGACTCATAGCAGCCTCCTTATCTTAATTTAATACTTGTAACTTCTTTCCCGAAAGCATCTAGAACGTGAATGCCGCAGGCCATGCAAGGGTCGAACGAGTGTATCGTCCTCTGAATTTCAATAGGCCTGTTCGGATCGGCAATCGGCGTATTCATAAGGGCTTCTTCATCAGGACCTCTCTGCCCCTTGGCGTCTCTCGGCGAAGCGTTTACACCGCCCGGAACTACGCACTGATAGTTATCTATCTTCTGGTCCTTTATGACGATCCAATGGCATAGAGCGCCGCGGGGAGCTTCATGGAAGCCATACCCTTTAGCCTCTGACGGCCATGAAGAAGGTTCCCATTTCTCGGTATTGGCGGTCTTAAAGTCTCCCTTCTTCATATTGGCCGCAAGCTCACCGATAAAGTCGGGCATCTTTTGAGCGACCAGTGCACACTCTATGCCTCTGGCAGCTGTTCTACCCAAAGTAGAGAATAATGCCTCAGGTCCTACGCCAAGTTTAGACAGACACATGGTAACAACTTCCTTAGTCTCTTTGTGCCCGGCAACATAATTGACAAGCATCCTGGCAAGCGGGCCTACTTCGACCGGAGCACCGTCGTAGCGGATCGCTTTGACCCATGAATATTTCTTGTCCAGATCGAGGGACTCATAAGGCGGCTTGGGGCCTGTATAGTTCGGTTCGGTTTCGCCGGCCCATGGATGCAGCGGCTTTTCGTCTCCGCCCTTATATTTGTACCAGGCGCGAGATACTTCTTCGGTCATCTTCATGTGATCGACCGGCAGGAGCTTGCTGAGGTCTTTCTTCTTTATATAGCCCCTTGGGAACCATGTCTTGTCCGTGTTGGGCTCATTGGAATTCTGGTACTCGCCATAGGAGAGATAGCTTCCGACGCCGCCGCCTATTGCAGCCCAATCCTTGTAGAAAGACGCGATTGCGAGAAGGTCGGGTATGTAAACCTTCATGACGAAATCCTTAGCTTTCTGGGCGAGCTCATTCATAAGCGCTATGCTGCCAGCGTTGAGGGCATTCTGTGCGTTAGGATCAACAGGGATAGACATGCCGCCGACGATAAATGACTGCGGATGAGGGTTTTTGCCTCCCAGAAGTGCATGGATCCTGATGAAATCACGCTGGAAGTCAAGTGCTTCAAGATAATGCGCAACAGCCATTAGGTTAGCTTCAGGCGGCAGTTTGTATGCCGGATGACCCCAGAAACCGTTGGCAAATATGCCGAGCTGGCCGCTTTCTACAAAAGCCTTCAGCTTAGCGGCTACGTCCTTGAAATGCCCAACAGAATTGTTGTTCGGCCAATCGGACAATGACGAAGCGAGAGCGGCCGTCTTTGCGGGATCAGCTTTGAGAGCGCTTACTACGTCCACCCAGTCGAGGGCATGGAGATGATAGAAATGGATTACGTGGTCCTGAATAGTTTGCGATGCATTAATGATATTGCGGATGATTCTGGCATTGTCAGGAATGTTAATGTTCAGTGCAGATTCAACAGCTCTCACGGAGCTGGTGGAGTGAACGGTCGTTCAGACTCCGCAGATACGGGACACAAACGTCCAAGCATCCCGCGGGTCTCTGCCCTTAAGCATTATTTCCAGGCCTCGCCACATGGTGCCGGCGACCCAGGCATCGGAGATCTTGCCGCCGTCAACCTTGGCCTCGACACGCATATGTCCTTCGATTCTCGTAATAGGATCAACTACTATTTTAGCCATCCGTTGTTCCTCCCTCTATTATTCCTTATTTTTGCCCTTGGTGGCGGTTCTGATGGCAGCATGGGCTGCTACACCGACCACTGCAACGGCTGCAACGCCGAGTCCTATCTTATCGGCATTGGCCATTACTCCGGCACCTGGAACCTTGGGCATTCTCTTGTAAAATGGATAAGCTGCATCCCAGTTACCAGGAGTTGAGCATGCAATGCAACCATGTCCTGCCATTACCGGCCAGCTGGTTCCACCGTTCCATCGTACGGTCGGACAGTTCTGATAATTCATAGGACCTTTGCAGCCCATCTCGTATAAACACCAGCCCTGCCTGGCTCCTTCATCTCCCCAACTCTTGACAAACTGGCCTGCATCGAAATGCGGCCGCCTTTCGCAGTTGTTATGTATAAGCTTTCCATATGCAAACTTCGGACGGCCATTGCTATCCAGCTCAGGCAGAGCGCCGAAGGTGAGGAAATGAACCACAGTGGCTGTGAAGTTCTCAACGTTCATCGGACAACCGGCAATATTAACAACCGTTCCGCCAATGGCTTCCTGAACGCCCATATACCCGCACGGGTTCGGACTGGCAGCAGAGAGGCCACCATAGCATGCGCAATTGCCGACAGCAATGTTTGCCATCGCTCCGGCTGAAACTTCCTTAAGAATCTGCATCGACGATTTGCCAGCTACACAACAATATACGCCGCCATCTTTCGAGGAAACTGCGCCTTCATAAACAGCAATGTACTGGCCTTTCTTGTTCTTTAATATATCCTGTAGACACTTCTCAGCGGCAAAACCGGAAACAGCCTGCAGGGTCTCATGATAGTCGAGTGAAATGATGTCAAGCACAATCTGGGCGATGGTAGGCTTCGTCGCACGCAGTACCGACTCTGAGTCTCCAGTACACTCTGAAAAATGCATCCATACGACCGACGGCCTCTGTTTCTTCTCAAGGGCTTCAGCTATCTGCGTCGCCCCCGAAGAACAGAGTCCCAAAGTTGCTGCTGTTGTTGCGCAGAACTTCAGGAAATCTCTGCGCGACACGCCTCGTCGCGTCAGATACGAATAAATGCTC
>Ga0187785_10000117_pt1 | contig 29570 bp, 28 predicted proteins | sample 0815_BV2_4_20_MG_FD_132466 | JGI IMG/M metagenome (GOLD analysis project Ga0187785, IMG submission 132466) | Tropical peat soil microbial communities from peatlands in Department of Meta, Colombia - 0815_BV2_4_20_MG | ecosystem: Environmental > Terrestrial > Soil > Wetlands > Peat | place...
CGCGCCGGTCGCGCCGGTGCCGCCGAGGATCGGCGCGAACCAGGCGGGGTGGTCGCCGCCGGAGGACGCCGTGGGCGCCGCCAGGTGCACGGCGCGCATGGCGTTCGAATCCCAGAACCAGGCGTCGGTCGCGTTGGCCACCGCGACCTGCTCGCCCAGGTCGGTCAGATGCGCCAGGCGGACGCCGTCGGGCGAGCGCCACACCCGGTAGTCCTGGGTGCCGAGCAGCATCGCGGCAGGGCCGGTCGCGCCGCCGCCGAGCCCGGTCGGGAGGGACGGCAGTCCCACGTCGACCGTGCTGGTCACCGAGCCGGAGATCGTGAACGGCCGCGCGGACGCGTTGATCGCCGAGGCGAGCAACTCCTGCGCTCCCACGGGCTGGAGCGCAGGCGTCGCGTCCGCGCGGCCGCGCGTGACGCCGATCAGGCCGAGCACGAGCGCCACGGCCACGACGACGCTGAGGACCGAGATCCGCAAGCGTGATCCCACGAACCCCTTGTACCACCGGCTCGTGGAAGGGTGCGAGGGACGCGGCGATCTCACCATACGAACGTGACATCGGCAGGCAGGGGGTCCTGCCTTCAGTCGAGGTCGGCCGCGCGGAGCTGGCCGCCGGTGGGGCCGCGCCCGCTGACCGCGTACGCGCCGCAGCGGGTCGCGAGCACGACCGCGTCCGCGACGTCCAAACCGATCGCCAGCCCGTAGGTCAGCCCCGCCTCGAAGCTGTCGCCGGCGCCGTACGTGTCGACGATCGGTCCGGGCGGCGGTACCGGCGCGTAGCGCCCGGTCCGCCCGTCCGTGGTCTCCCAGGTGCCGCCGCTCGAGCCCTCGGTGCGCACGACGACGCCCGGCTCGATCGGCAGGTCGCCGCGGTCGTAGCGTTCGGCGGGGTCGACAGCGCTGCCGACGATCGCATCGATCGGCACGTCGGCCTCGGCCAGCACGTCGAGGGCCCGGCTCGTCGCGACCAGCACGCGGGCACGGCGTGCGCGGCGAACCACGCCGGCGTCGCCGGCCGTGAAGAGCACGCCGTCGACCTCGGCCAGTCGATCCCACGGCAGGGGATCGTCCTCGAGCGGATGCAGCCGGTCGCCGAGCGTCACGATCGTCCGCTCGTGGCGGTCGTCGATCATCGTAAGCGCGGTCCGGGTCGGCTCCGGCCGCGTCGCCGCGTGGAGCTCGACGCTCTTGGTCGCGAGGTCGGCGCGGGCCTCGTCGGCCGTCCGGTCGTCGCCGAGCGCCGACAGGAACAAGCTCGAGCCGGCGAGCTTGGCGAGCTGCACCGCGGCGACGCCGCCCCCGCCGCCGGCGCCCTCCCAGGTCTCGCTCGCGTGCACGATCCCGCCGGCCTCCGGCACGGCCGGCACGCGCGCGAACCGGATCCACTCGATGTGCCCGACGACGGCCAGGCGGTGCGACGGCATGCGCGAGGCTACCCCGGATCCGGGCCGGGCCGTCGGCCCGGGTACCCTTCGGGGATGCGCGTGGACACGGGTTTCGCCGCGCTCGGAACCGAGCGGCTCGTCCTGCGGCGCTCCCTGCCCGAGGACGCGCCGACGATCTCCGCGTACCGCAGCGATCCCGTCGTCCACCGCCACCAGGGCTGGGACCGGACCGACGTCGAGGGCGTCCGGGCCGAGATCGAGGAGATGGCCGGCCGGGCTCCGGGGGAGCCGGGCGGCTGGGTGCAGCTGTCCGCGATCCGCCGCGAGGACGAGGAACTGATCGGAGACGTGGGGTTGAGCGTCGGCGAGGCGGAGCCCGAGGTGCTGAAGCTCGGCTACACGATCTCCCCGGCGTTCCAGGGCCTCGGCTACGCGACCGAAGCCGTTGCGGCGCTGACGGAGTACGGCTTCGACGCGCTCGCGGCCGAGGTCGTGCGGATCTACGCGAGCGCCGCGAACGCCGCATCGATCCGCGTGGCGGAGAAGGTCGGGCTCCGGCTCGTGGAGCGGATCCCGCGGGGCGGGGGCCGATCCGCGGTACGGTACGAGCTCACCCGGGACGAGCGCGGATTCAGGCACGCCCCGATCCCGACCGATACCTAAGGCCGAACACACCCCCGACCCCCGAAGGTGGCCCGACGATGAAGCGTTCCCTCCCGCTGGTGGTGTTCCTGATGGTGGTGACCTCGATCGCGGCGTTCTCGCCCGCGGCGGGGGCGCGCTCGGCGGCGCGTGCCGCCGCCCTGCCTCCGGTGCAGGCACGGGCGGACGCGTGGGTGCGCCTGTGCGGCTTCGACCACGGCTGCGCCTTCAACAAGAAGCCGTACCTCCCGACGCCGTACAAGGGCAACAACGTCTACAACACGAGTGGCTCCCATCAGACCGCGACGGGCTTGATGGATGAAGGGACCGACATCCGCTTCTGGGTGATGCTGCAGAACGACAGCGACCAGGACCAGACCTTGCATGTGCAGGGCTGCGGGGTGCCGCTGAACATGCGGAACCGGTGGCGGATCCGTGAGGTGCTGATCGGCACCTGGAAGGTGTCGGAGTGGCACCACTACAACGTGATCACCAAGGAGCCGTACGCGACCTGGGCGTGGAACGTGCGCCTGGCCGCGCACGCGAGGCAGGCGATCACGTTCGAGCTGTGGAACCTGATCCGCGGCGTGAACAAGGTCTTCGACTGCCGGATGTCCGTGTCGTTCACGGACCAGCCGGACCAGGTCGACACGGTGATCGCGAGGAGCATCACGTTCTGACGCTCAGGCCGTCGTCGATGCGGCCTCGCCCTCGCGGGTGAACGCCGCCAGCCGCTCCAAGAGCGCGACGGCGCCGATATCGCGAAGGTAGGCGGTCGCGTCCGCGAGCGTCTCCTCCGTCAGCGGCTCTCCGGGGAGCACCGCCGCCATGTCGATCGCGCAGCAGGCCAGGTCGAACGAACAGTTCAGGTCGCGCCACGCGTCGATCGCGCGTCCGTAGCCGGCCACCGCGTCGATCCGCCGCCCCTCGATCGCGGCGAGGCCGGCGGTCGCCGTCAGGCGCACCGCGTCGATCCAACGGCCGCCCAGCACGCCCACCGCGGCGATCGCCCGGCGCACGCGCTCGGCGTCGCGCGCCCACACGGCGGCACGGGACGCCTCTCGCGTTGCGAGCGGCGTATTCATCCCGGCAGGATCGAGCGCCACGGCGCCCATCGCCTCGTCGTACGCCGCGTCCAGATCGCCGTGCAGGAGCAGCACGGCCGAGCGCACGCGCAAGAACCACGCGCGGAGCGGCACCATCTCGGTCGCCTCGACCTCGACCCGCACGCTCTCCAGGCGCGTGAGCGCCCGATCCGGTTCGCCGCGATGCGCGAGCAGCGACGCCTCGCAACACACGACGCTGTCCCTGGTCATCGGGGTGAGCTCCCTGCCGTCGAGGCGCGCGATCGCGTCCTCCGCCTCGGGCCAGTGCCCGAGCTCGATCGCGGACTCGGCGAGGTTCGGAAGCGTCACCAGTTCGAGCGGACGGTCACCGGCACGCCGCGCCATGTCGGCCGCTTCCTCGAAGGCGTGGAGCGAGCCGATCGGGTCGTCCTCGGAGCCGTAGACCGCGATCCCCATGAACGCCTCGCCCGCGATCCGGATGCTCCCGATCTCCTCTGCGAGTTGCAGCGTCCCGCGCGCCAGGATCGTCGCCTCGCGATGCCGGCCCAGGTTGAACAGCCCGAGCGACTTCGCGCCGAGCGCCTCGACCAACGTCTCGGTGAGGTGGTTCCGCTCGGCGAGTTCCAGGGCGCGCTCCGCCCATCCGATCGCGACCTCGGCGGCGTCGGTGATCACGTACGCGCTGGCAAGCGACGCGTAGACCTTGGCGCGGACCTCCTCGTGGCCCTCATCCCCGAGGTCGGCCAGCGCGGCCTCCATCCGCTCGGCGCCTTCGATCCGGCGGTTCTGGGGTGCGAGCGCGCGCCACAGGCGGGCCGTCACACGCGCGACCGACTCGAGGTCCCCGATCCCGCCGAGGATGGCGATCGCCTCCTCGAGGAACGCAACGGCGCGAGGGAACTCGGCCGCGTGCACCGCCGCGCGGCCGGCGACCTCGAGGATCGCTGCCCGCTCGGTGCCCGCCGGAGTGACGTCGAGCGCGATCTCCGCGTACGCGAGGGCCTGCTCGGGCGAGCCCAGGGACGTCGCACGTTCGGCGGCCTGCGAGAGCCAGTCGCGGGCGCGGGCGGCCAGAGCGTCGGCCTCCGGCCCCGCCGGCGATTCCCGGTAGGCCTCGACGTAGTGCGTCGCGACCACCGCCGCCAGCTCCTCGTCCCCGAGGGACTCGAGGTGATGGGCCGCGGCGAGGTGGCGGGCGCGCCGGTCGGCGCGCGCGAGCGTCGCGTAGGCGACCTCGCGGATCATCGACTGGGTGAACGTGTACATCCCACGCTCGGGCGAGCGTGGGTCGGCGTCCAACTCCAGGAACTCCTTCCGCGTCAGCTCCCGGAGCCTCGGCTCCAGCTCCGGAGCCGCGAGCCCCGCGATCGCGGCGAGCCCGTCGAGCGTGAAGCTCTTCCCGAGCACGCTCGCGTCCTGGAGCAGGCCGCGATCCTCCGGCGCCAGCCCGTCGAGGCGCGCGGCGATCAGCGCGTGCAGGGTGGGCGGGATGTCGAGCTCACCCACCTCACCCACCGGCTCGTACGCTCCCTCGGCCGCGTGCAGGACGCCGCGGTCGGCCAGCATCCGAACGGTCTCGACCGCGTACATCGGGACGCCCTCGGCGCGCGTGACGATCCGTTCGACGCTCTCGGCGGGAAGGTCGCGGACGAAGCCGGTGACCAGCTGGGTCATCGCTGCGTCCGGCAAGGGCTCCAGGTGCAAGGCGGTGAGGCTGCGCGAGCCGGCGCCCCACGTGGGCCGGCGTTCGGCCAGCTCGGGCCGGGCGAGCGTCACGATCAGGATCGGCAGGTTCCGGGACCACTCGATCATCGACTCGATGAAGTCGAGCATCCCGGCGTCGGCCCACTGGAGATCCTCGAAGACCAGCACCGTGGTGCCGCGCTCGGCGATGCGCTCGAAGAACGTGCGCCACGCGGCGAACAGCTCGGCGCGATCGCCCGGCGGCGCGGGCTCGAGGCCGAGGAGGTGCGCGAGGCGCGGCTCGATCCAGCGGCGCTCCTCGGGATCGGCGATCAGGTCGGCCACCGAGGTGGCCAGCGCGCGTGAGGCGGCGGCCGGGTCGTCGGTCTCGGCGATCCGGGCACGCATGCGCACCATCTCGCCGAGCGCCCAGAACGTGACGCCGTCGCCATAGGCGGGGCAGCGGCCGCGGTGCCAGTACAGCTCCTCCACGAGCCCGTCGGCGTACTTCTCGAACTCCCACGCGAGGCGTGACTTGCCGATCCCGCCGATCCCGACGACCGAGACGAGCCTCGCCTTCCGCTCCGTGCCGGTGACACGCAACAGCTCCTTGATCAACCGGAGCTCCTCCGTGCGGCCGACGAACGGCGGCTCGATCGCTTCGGTCCGGTTGACCCCGCCGCGTTCGCCGACGATCCGGAGCGCACGCCACGCGGGGACCGGCGCTTCCTTCCCCTTCAGCGCGAGGTCGCCGATCCGTTCGAACGTGATCGCCTTCCCGGCCGCTTGGAACGTCGCGTCGCCGACCAGGACGGTGCCGGGCTCGGCCGCGGACTGCAGGCGGGATGCGGTGTTGACCAGGTCGCCGGCCACGATCCCCTGGTCGACCGCGCCGATCATCGTGGCGGCCTCGCCGGTCAGGACCCCGGCGCGGGCCCGCAGGTCCACGCCGACCATCTCGCCGAGCGCCTCCACGCCGTCCAGCAGCTCGAGCGCCGCGCGCACCGCGCGCTCCGCGTCGTCCTCGTGCGCGGTCGGGGTGCCCCAGACCGCCATCACCGCGTCGCCGATGAACTTCTCGACCAGGCCGCCGTAGCGTTCGATCACGTCGCGGGCGGTGTCGAAGTACCGGGTGAGGAGGTCGCGCACCTCCTCCGGGTCGCGGCCCTCGGCCATGCGCGTGGAGCCGACGAGGTCGGCGAACAAAACCGTCACGAGCCGGCGCTCGGCGGCCGGGCGCGCCGCGGCTGCGGTCGCCGGCGCGTCCTCCGCGGAGGCGATCGGCGAGCCACACTCGCCGCAGAACTTGCTCCTGGGCGGATTCTGGCTGCCGCAGACGGGGCAGCCGACCGCCAACGGCGCCCCGCACTCCATGCAGAACTTCCGGCCTTCGCCGTTGTCGGTTCCGCAGTTCCCGCAGACCATCCGGGCCTCCGCGCCTCGGGCGCTCGAAGCCTAACGCGCTACCCTCGGGGGGTGACGACCCTCGAACCCGGCGATGCCGCCCCGTCGTTCTCGCTGCTGGACCAGCATGGCGAGACGGTCCGGTTGGAGGACTTCGCCGGGCGCAAGCTGCTGATCTACTTCTATCCCGAGGCCGACACCCCCGGCTGCACGACGCAGTCGTGCTCGCTCCGCGACCACCGGCAGGAGTTCACCTCCATCGGGGCCGACGTCGTGGGGATCTCGCCCGACCCGCCGCCGAAGCAGCTCGCGTTCGACGAGAAGTACCACCTCGGGTTCCCGCTGCTCGCCGACGAGGACCACGCGGTCGCCGACGCTTACGGGACGTGGGGCGAGCGCACGCGATCGACCGGCGAGGTCGTGACCGACATCATCCGCTCGTCGTTCCTGGTGAACGAGGAGGGGCGGATCGCGCGAGCCTGGTACCGCGTGACGCCGGAGGCGACGGTGCCGAACGCCTTGGAGGCGCTGCAGGCGGTATGAACGCCGACGGCCGGCTGGAGGGGCGCCGGGTTGCGGTCTTCCTCGACGAGGGGTTCGAGGACCTCGAGTTCTGGGTCACCGTGATGCGTCTGCGGGAGGAGGGCGCCGAGGTCCTGATCGTCGGCACCGCCGCCGGCCGGGAGGTCCGCGGCAAGAACGGGCTGCTGGCATCGAGCGACGTCGGCACGGCCGACGTCGCGGTCGAGACGCTCGACGCGGTCGTGGTGCCCGGCGGCTGGGCTCCGGACAAGCTCCGGCGGCACGAGGATGTCCTGGCGATCGTCCGAGGCGCCCACGAGGCCGGCAAGATCGTCGGCATGATCTGCCATGCGGGCCTGGTCGGGATCTCGGCCGGCATCGTGCGGGGATCGCGTGCGACCGGGAGCCTCGGGATCAAGGACGACCTGGTGAACGCGGGCGCGATCTGGGTCGACGCGCCCGCCCTGCGCGACGGCAACCTCGTGTGGGGCCGCGTCGTTGCCGACATCCCGGATTTCTGCCGCGAGCTGGTTGCCGCGATCGAGGGTATCTAGGCGGAGGTGGCCCCCTCGTAGAGGTGGCACGCCACCTCGACGTCGCCGGCTGCCCGCAGCGACGGATCCTCCCCGTCGGTGAACGTCACGTCGACGTGATCGCCGTTCGCGGTCATCTCCCGCACGCCCGACCAGAACGGTTCCGCGGCGTCCGCGTCGCGGATCGTGGCGAGCAGCTCGAGGACGTCCTCCCCGGTCCGGCCCCGCCCCGCCGGCACGGTCGCGGCCGTCGTCGCCGCCTCGATCCGGGCGAGGTCGCCGACCGTCGCGCGTTCGTGCTCGTAGTCGGCCTCGGCCATCGCGGTCCACCGGCGCTCGAACAGATCGGCCAGATCGCGGCTCTCCCATCCGCAGCGGCCGAACGCCCGCGGGCATCGCGGATGGAACGAACAGCCGAGCGGGGGCTGGACGGCATCGGGAACCTCGCCGCGCGGCAGGTCGCGCGGGACGGTGCGGTCCGGATCGGGATCGGGGATCGCCCGCAGCAGGGACACGGTGTACGGGTGCTTCGGATCGGCGAAGATCGAGGCCGTCGGGCCGATCTCGACGATCCGGCCGAGGTACATGATCGCGATCCGGTCGCAGAAGAACTTCGCGGTGGCCAGGTCGTGGGTGATGTAGAGGTACGTCAGGTCGAGCTCGTCTTTCAGCTTCAGCATCAGCTCGAGGATCTTCGCGCGCACGCTCATGTCGAGCATCGAGACCGGCTCGTCGGCCACGAGCAGCTCGGGCCCGAGGATGATCGCCCTGGCAAGCACCGCGCGCTGCTTCTGTCCGCCGGAGAGGTCGCTCGGGTACTTGTCGAAGAACCGCTCGACCGGCGCGAGGCCGACGCGTTCGAGCGCGTCGCCGACCGCGACCCGCAGCGCGGCCTTGTCCTTCACGAGGCCGTGGATCACGAGCGGGTGCCCGACCGCGGTCAGCAGGTCCATCGCCGGGTTCAGCGAGGCGTGCGGATCCTGGAACACGATCTGCATCCGGCGCCGGTAGGGTCGGAACGCCGACTCGGACAGGTGGGCGATCTCTTCGCCGTCCAGGCGGATCGAGCCGCCCGTGGCGTCGGCGAGGCGCAGGATCGTCCGGCCGAGCGTCGTCTTGCCGCTGCCCGATTCTCCGACGAGGCCGAGGACCTCGCCGTGGTGCAGCTGGAAGGAGACGCCGTCGACGGCCTTCACCGAGCCGGCGTCGCGCCCGATCAGCCGCCCGCCGAACGATCCACGCAGCGAGAAGTGGGTCGTCAGGTCGCGGACGTCGAGCAGCGGCGTGTCCTCCTCACGCTTCGTCCGCAACCGCGATCTCCTCTCGGACGAGCGGCTCGGTGCCGCCCGGCGGGATCTCCTCGTCGGGCCCGTAGCGCCAGCAGCTGACGCGGCGACCCGGCAGCGGACGCTCCTCGATCGGCTCGCGATCGGCGCAGACCACCATCGCCTGGTCGCAGCGCGGGTGGAACCGGCAGCCGGGCGGCGGCATGCTCAGGTCGGGCGGGGCGCCGGGGATCGAGCGCAGCTCGGTCGTGGACAGCGAGATGATCGAGCCGAGGAGCGCCTGCGTGTAGGGGTGCTGCGGCTCGCGGAACACGTCGCGCGAGCTCCCCTCCTCGACGATCCGGCCGGCGTACATCACCGCGACCCGGTCGCAGGCCTCGGCCACGATGCCCAGGTTGTGCGTGATCAGCAGCAACGCGGTGTCGAAGTTCCGCCGCAGGTCGGCGAGGATCCCCAGGATCTGGGCCTCGACCAGCACGTCGAGGGCGGTGGTCGGCTCGTCGGCGATCACGACGCGCGGACGGAGCACCAGCGCCAGCGCGATCATGATCCGCTGGCGCATGCCGCCGGAGAACTCGTGCGGGTACTGGCGGAACCGGGTGGGCGGGATCCCCATGCCGCCGAGCGCCTCCAGCGACCGCGTGCGGATCTCCTGCGCCGACAGGTCGGGCTCGTGCGTCTTCAGCGTCTCGGCGAAGTGATCGTCGATCCGCATCAACGGGTCGAGGCGCGTCATCGGCTCCTGGAAGATCATCGCGATGTCGGGCCCCCGGACGCTGCGTTGCTGTTTCGGCGGCAACGCCAGCAGGTCGCGGTCCTCGTAATGGATCTCCCCGTCGATCGCGGTGCCCTCGGGCAGCAGCCCCATCAGCCCGCGGCCGAGCGTGGACTTCCCGCAGCCGGACTCGCCGACCAGGCCGAGGGTCTCGCCCGGCGTGAGGTCGAACGAGACGCCGTCGACCGCGCGGACGGCTCCACGTGCCGTGCCGTACCACACGCGCAGGTCGCGGACGGACAGGACCGGCGGGTTCACGTCTGGTCCTCGTCCCCGGGCTCCGGCTCCGCCTCCGCACCCTCCCGGGGCGGGAGCTCGACGGGTTCGATCGGGCGCTTGCGGATCACCGGGTTCAGCACGTCGTTGAGCCCTTCGCCGACCAGCGTCAGCCCGGTCACCAGCAGCACGATCGCGAGCCCGGGGAACAGGCCGGTCCACCAGATCCCCGCGCCGGCGTCGGAGATCGCGCGCTGGATGTCGTACCCCCATTCCGCGGCTTCGGTCGGCTGGATCCCGTAGCCCAGGAACCCGAGCGCCGCGAGCGTGAGGATCGCGTCGGCCGCGTTCAGCGTCGCGATGATCGGAACGTTCTGGATCACGTTCTGCAGGACGTAGCGGCGCATGATCGTCCATGGCCTCGCGCCCATCGCCCGGGCGGCCTCGACGTAGGACTCCTCGCGGATGCTGATCACGTGGTTGCGCACGACGCGGAAGTACTGCGGGACGTAGACGATCGAGATCGCGAGCGCCGCCGTGACGACCCCATGTCCGAACGTCTTGGACAGCAGGAACGCGATCACGATCGCGAACAGCAATGACGGGAACGCGAGCATCGCGTCCATGAACACGAGGAGCGTCCGGTCGAGCTTGCCGCCGTGGTAGCCCGAGATCAGCCCGAGCGGCAAACCGATCCCCATCGAGACGAACAGCGACAGCAGGACGACCTCGATCGCGGTCCGCGACCCGAAGATCACGCGCGAGAGCACGTCGGTCGACATCACGTTCGTGCCGAACAGATGCTGCGCAGACGGAGCCTGTTGCTTGATGAAGCGCACGCCCTCGGCCGTCTTGTACTGGTCGAACGCGTACGGAGCGATCTGCGTGGCGAAGATCGCCATCAGGATGAAGGCGACCGTGATCCCGATCCCGACCCACACGATGGCCTTGGGCATGCCCTTGGCGTCGTGCATCGGCGCCCACATCCGCCGGAGCGCGCCGAGCCGGCGGCGCTGCATCGGCGCGAGGTCGTCGAGCTCCTGAGGAGAGGACGGCACCGGCGGCGTCTCGAGCTGCGAGGCCATCAGTACCGGATCCTCGGATCGACCCAGGCGTTGAGGATGTCGATCGCCAGGCTCACGATCACCACGATGATCCCGGTGACGACGACGATCCCCTGCACGGCGATGTAGTCCCGGTTGTCGAGGTAGCGCACCAGCTCCGCGCCGATGCCCGGCCAGTTGAACGTCTCCTCCGTCAGCACGGCGCCGCCCAGCAGGAGGGCGAACGTCAGACCCATGATCGTGATCACCGGCACGAGGGCGTTCTTGAACGCGTGCTTGTAGACGACGCGTGGCTCCTTCACCCCGCGGGCCCTGGCCGCCTCGACGTAGTCACCCTTCATCGTCTGGAGCAGGTTGACGCGGACGAGCCGGATGAAGATCCCTCCGATCACCAGCCCGAGCACGACGGACGGCATGATCAGGTGGCGCAGGACGTCTTGGAGCGCGGACCAGTTGCGGTCGATGATCGCGTCGATCACCAGGATGTTCGTGTGCGTCTGGAGCGTCGCGCCGACGACGGGACTCGTCTGGCCGGAGGTCGGTAACCAGTCGAGCCACTTGCCGAACGTCAGCTGGGCGAGGAATCCCAGGAAGAACACGGGCGCCGCGTAGAGCACGATCCCGAACAGCCGGCCGCCCAGGTCGATCGCCGTATCTCGGTACGCCCCTGCGAGCAGGCCGATCCCGACGCCGGCCACCATCGCGACGATCATCGCGAAGAAGGTCAACTCGAGCGTGGCGGCCCCGTTCTGCGCGATCACCTGGGTCACCGGCCGGTTGTCCAGGATCGTGGTGCCGAAGTTCAGGGTCGCAACGTCCTTCAGGTACTCGACGTACTGGACGGCGAGCGGCCGATCGTAGCCCGCGTCGTGCTTACGGCGCGCGAGCTCCGCGGCGGGGAGTTTCCCACCGAGCGCCGCGCTGATCGGATCCCCCGGCGCCACGCGCATCAAGAGGAAGACCACCGTCAGCAGGATCAGCAGCATCGGGATCGCGAGCAGCGTCCGCGTGATGACGTAGCCGCGCAGCGATGAGGATCGCTTCATCGAAGGGCCATGCTACGGCGAGGCGTCGTCCGGACCCGGCCGAAGGCCGGGTCCGGACGGAACCGCGAACTAGGAGCTCTTGCCGATCATCCAGTACCGCAGGAGGTAGGCGACGTCCAGGGTGTCCTGCACGCCGGTGATCCCTTGCGTGGTGACCGCCAGCTGACGTCCCTCCCAGATCGGGACGATCGGAACGTCCTGGGCTCCGATCTTCTGGATCTCCTGGAAGTCCTTCACGCGTTGCGCCTGGTCGGTCGAGGCGCGCTCGTCGGCCAGGAGCTGGTCCACCTTCGCGTTCTTGTAGTGGTCGTTCAGGAACGACGCGCTCGAGTAGAACGTGAAGACGTAGTTGTCCGGGTCCGGATAGTCCGGGAACCAGCCCAGCTGGTAGTTCGGGTACTGGTCCGTCACCGCGGCGTTGATGTAGGTGTCCCACTCGGTGGACTTCAGGGTCACCGTGAACAGCCCGCTCGACTCGAGGGACCGCTTGATCTCGGCGTACTCGTCGGCCGACGAGTCGCCGTAGTGCGTGGGCGTCCACCAGATCTCGAGCGGCACCGGCGTGGAGATCCCCGCGTCCTGCAGGGCCTTCTTCGCGCCGGCCACGTCCGGGCTATCCCCGTAGGCGTCCTTGAAGGCATCGATGTGGCCCGGGAGGGCCGACGGAACCATCGACCACAGCGGCGCGACCGTGTCGTTGTACACGTTGTGCACGATCGCCTGACGGTCGACCGTCATCGCGACCGCTTGCCGCACCGCCAGCTCCTTGCCCGCCGGGAAGCTCTCGTTGAAGACCAGGTACCGGATCTCGGAGCCCGGCCCCGTGAGGACCTGGAGCTGCGACTCGCCCTTCATCCCCTCGACGTCCGTCGGGGTGAACGTCCGCCAGCCCACGTCGACGTCGCCCTGCTCGAGCGCCAGCTTCAGCGCCGAGGACTTGTCGAAGTACTGGACGATCACGCCCCCGTTCGCCGGCGGATCGCCCCACCAGTTGGGGTTCGGCGCCAGCACGACCTGCTGGCCGGGCGTGTACTTCGTCAGCGTGTAGTGGCCCGAGCCGATCACCTTGTCGTCGGGCTGGAGCTTGGTCTCGGGGAAGACATCCGACGGCACGATATAGGCGGCCGACGATGTCAGGATCATCGGCCAGGTCGCGTCGGGCGCGTTGAGGTGGAACGTGATCGTCGCGTCGTCCGGGGTGTCGATCGACGCGGGGTTCCACTTGCAGCCGTCCGCCCCCGGCTTGTTGATCGCGTTGAGCAGGCTGCACGCGCCGTTCGGGTCGTTGATCTCGAGGTTGCGCTTGAAGGAGAACGCGACGTCCTCGGACGTGAGCGGCGAGCCGTCGCTGAACTTCAGTCCCGGCTTCAGCGTGCACGTGTAGGTCTTCGGGTCCGAGTAGGCGCACGACTGCGCGGCCGAGGCCTCCGGCGTGTTCCCGCCGGCCGGGATCACCAGCAGGTTGTCGTAGATCTCCCCGCTGATCTGCTGCGACCCGAGGTCGTACTGACCGGCCGGGTCCAGCGAGACGATCGAGTCGGTCGTCCCGTGGACGATCGTGGCGGAGCTGTTCGGCGCGCCCGATCCACCCGCCGTGGACGAGTTCGATTTGCACGCCGCGACCATGACGGCAAGCACCGCCACCGCCGCGCCGACGCGAAGCGTTCGCCTCACGTAGAACCCCCTCTCTTCCCGCGCGCCAGCGGACCGCATGCCCGCGCGGCGCCTTTCCACGTTGTACGTAGCCGGACCGGCCTCAGGGACTGGCCGGCCAGGGATCGCCCCGGCTCGACCGCCAGAGGGCGAGGAGCCGCGAGGCGGCCGCGCCCGGGTCGGCCACGAACCCGGGCTCGAGGTGGTTCCGTCCGGCATCGCGATGCACCGTAAAGGTTCCGAAGGAGTCCTGGAGGCGCTCGGCCATCCGCTCCCAGCGGAAGTCGCTGTCGGTGCCCATCGTGAAGAGCACCGGACCCGGGAAGCGGGGGAAGGCCCGGGGATCGATCCGGTGCCGCAGCAGCGCGCGGGAGAAGGTGGCCGCACCCACCACGCGGTCCACCGGCGGCGCCGCGGCCGGCTCCGGAACGCGCACGCCCGGCCGGACCAGCCGGGCGGCGAAGGCCCCCGGGCCGCCCTTGGCGCTCGCCCGCGCGTCGGCGGCGACGGCTTCCTGCGCCTCGGGGGAGAAGTCCGTCGCGGGTTCGTCGAGCGCGAGCGTGCGGACCCGCCCCGGCCGAGCGGCCACGTAGGCGAGCGCGATAGCTCCGCCGGCCGAGTGCCCGACCAGATGGAACGTCTCGAAGCCGGCCGCGTCGGCCGCGCGATCGATCCCGTCCAGCTCGTCGCGGATCCCGTAGCTCGCCGAACGGCCCGGTGCGTACACCTCGAGCTCCTTCGGGATCGCCTCCGCGTCGCGGCCGAGCGCGGCGATCAGCGGCCGGTAGCGATCCTCGGCCGGCGTGAGGATGCCGGGCAGAAGCAGCGTCTGCGGAGGCACGACTCAGGCGTCCGCGGTCGGTCCGTCCGGATCGCGGGGGCTCCCCGCGAACACCGGCGCGCCCACCTGCTCCATCAGGCCGAGGTCGTCGCGATGGTTCCAGAGCTCGACGATCCGCCCGTTCCGGATCCGGAAGATGTTGACGCCGCTGAACGTCGCACGTCGCCCCGTGGGCTCGACATCGCCCCACGGGCCGGTGAAGGTTCCGGTCGAGGTCCAGCGGGCGGCGACCAGGTCGTCCTCGGCGATCAGCACGTCGACCGTCATCCGCAGATCCGGGAACGCGGCGCGGAAGGCTCGCGCGATCGCGGCCATGCCAGCCCCGCCGGCGCCCGCCGTCGTCGGCCGCAGGTCGTGGCGGACGTAGTCCTCCGCGAAGAGGTCCCGCGCGACCTCGACGTCGCCGCCGTTCCAGACCTCGTCGTAGAAGCGACGCACGAGCGCTCCGGTCTCGGCCGACATCGCGCCGATGCTAGCGAGGTCCCGCGCGGGCCGTCGAACGCGGGTACGTTGCGACCCGATGGAGCGACGTGCGTTCGGATCCACCGGCCTCGAGGTGCCGGTGGTCGGCCTCGGCACCTGGAACGCCCTGGACGTCGTGCCGGGAGACGAGCCGCGCGCGCGGGCCGTCGTGACCGCGGCCCTCGGAACCGGGGCGAACCTGATCGACTCCTCGCCGATGTACGGGCGCGCCGAGCAGGTGCTGGGCCGCGCGCTCGGGTCTCGCCGGCCGGAGGCGATCGTGGCCACGAAGATCTGGTCGGGCTCGGAGGAGGAGGGGCGGCGCCAGTTCGCCGCGCAGCTCCGGTACTTCGGCGATCGCGTCGACGTGCTGCAGGTCCATAACCTCACGGCCTGGCGGGCGCAGCTCGACTGGATGGAGGCCGAACGGGACGCCGGCCGGATCGGGGTGCTCGGCGCGACGCACTACGCGGCCACCGCGTTCGACGAACTGGCGCGGGCGATGCGCTCCGGACGGATCGGGATGGTTCAGGTCCCGTGGAACCCCCGTGAGCGCGACGCGGAGCGGGAGATCCTGCCGCTGGCCGCGGAGCTGGGTCTGGGTGTGATCGCGATGCGCCCCTTCGGCGATGGGGACCTGCTCCGCAGGGCACCCTCCGCCGTCGACCTCGCGCCGCTCGGGGTCGCGTCGTGGCCCGAGGCGCTGCTGCGCTGGTGCGTCGCCGATCCGCGGATCTCGGTCGCGATCCCCGGTAGCGGCGACCCCGAGCACGTCCGCGCGAACGCGGATGCCGGCGACGGGCGGCGCTTCGAGCCGGACGAGCTCGCGTTGGTGGAGCGCCTCGCCGGCTGAGAAGCCTTCCGCGCCAGGAGGCCTCCGAGCCCCTCAAGCGGCGCGTCCGGGAGCTCGATATCCCGGAAGGGAACCCCGACCGGGAGCTCGTGATGTCCTCGAGGCTCAGCCTGCTGCAGAAGGTGGCGATCGCCGCCGCCCTGCCGATCCTGGTGCTCGGGGTGGTGCTCCAGCGCGGCCTGGAGTCCCAGGTGCGCCAGCGGGCCCTCGCGAACGCGGTGGAGTCGACGAAGCTGGTCGCCACGCTCGGGATCCAGCCGCAGCTCTCCGCGGGCGAGCTGACCTCGGGACTGAGCGATCGCCAGATCGCCGAGCTCGACCGGGCGCTCGCCGGAGCGCAGGGCGGCCAGCTCGCCCGGATCAAGATCTGGAACCGCGACGCGACGATCGTGTACTCCGACGACCACAGCCTGATCGGGCGCAGCTCGCCCGACGGACCGTCCGACAGCCTCGCCGAGTCGCTCGCCGGCGAGACCCACTCGGAGCTGCTCGATGCCGATGCGCCCGGCGGCGGGGATGAGGACGGGGAGGAGGTCGACGTCGGCACGGAGAAGCTGCTCAACGCCTACGGCGAGCTCCTCGAGGTGTACACGCCCCTGACGTTCGGGAAGGGCCAGGCTCCGGCCGGTGTGTTCGAGATGTACGTCCCCTACGGCCCCACCGAGTCGACCGTGGCCCGCGACGTCCACCGGATCCAGCTCCTGCTGATCGTCGGGCTCGGCGTGCTCTACCTGGTGCTGCTGCCGATCGTCCTGGGCGCGTCGCGCCAGCTCCGCAAACAGGCGCAGATCGAGCGCGAGGCCGCCGACCGGCTGCGGCAGGCCGACGAGCTGAAGACCCAGTTCCTGACCGCGGTCTCGCACGAGCTGCGGACCCCCCTGTCGGCCGTGCTCGGATGCGCGATCTCGCTGCGCACCGCCGACGATCTCGGCCTGTCACGGGAGGACGTCCGCGACCTGACCGAACGGCTCGAGGCGAACGCACGCAAGCTGAACCGGCTCGTGTCGGACCTGCTCGACCTCGACCGGCTCGCGCAGGGGATCATCGAGCCCCGCCGGGCGCCCACCGATGTGGCCGAGCTGGTCCGGCAGGCGATCGCGGAGACGGGCGTGGCAGAGACCCGCACCGTCCACGTCGATGCGGCGCCGCTCGTCGTGGACGTCGACGCGGCCAAGGTGGAGCGCATCGTCGAGAGTCTGCTGGTGAACGTGCAGCGGCACTCGACCGGCACGAACCTGTGGGTCCGCGTCGAACCGCAGGACGAGGGTGTCCTGCTGGTGGTCGAGGACGACGGCGCGGGGGTGCCGCCCGAGCTGCGGGCGCGGATCTTCGAGCCGTTCGACCATGGCGACGACGTGAAGAGCTACGCGCCGGGCGTCGGCGTCGGGCTCTCGATCGTCGCGAACTTCGCGCAGTTGCACGGCGGGCGCGCCTGGGTCGAGGACCGCGCCGGCGGCGGCGCTTCGTTCCACGTGGAGCTGCCGGGCGCGATCACCCCGGCGGCCGCGCTCGAGCCCGTCGGCTGACCCCGCGCACCCGCCGCGTCCCTGCGGGGCGTTGCGCCCTCGCCTATGCTCCGGGTCCACGGAACGGGAGGGGGCAGCTCGGTGACGACGCTCGCGCTTCGGTTGGCACCGCCCCGGTCACGCTCGGCGGCCCGGGCATGGTTCCAGGTCGCCTGCGTCGTGGGCGGCTCGCTCCTGATCGCGGGGCTCGCGCAGCTGTCGGTTCCGCTCCCGTTCACCCCGGTGCCGATCACCGGCCAGACCCTCGGCGTGCTGCTCGTCGGGGCGGCGCTCGGTCCAGGGCTCGGCGTCGCATCGGTCGGTCTGTACCTGCTCGAGGGGGCCGTGGGCCTGCCGTTCTTCGCGGCGGGAGCCTCCGGCGCGGAGGTACTCCGCCTGGCCTCGGTGACCGGCGGCTACCTGTGGGGCTTCGTGCTCGCGGCGGCGCTGGTCGGCTGGCTCTCGCGGCACGGGTGGGATCGGTCGATCCGCACGTCGATCTCGGCGATGCTCCTGGGCTCGATCGTGATCTACGCGATCGGCGTGCCCTGGCTCTACCAGGCGCTCCCCGCGACGATCGCCGGGGAGCCCAAGAGCCTCCAGACCGCCCTGGAGCTCGGGCTGTATCCGTTCGTGGTCGGTGACGTGATCAAGCTGTTCGTCGCGGCCGCACTCGTTCCGTCGGCGTGGGCGTTGATCGGCCGGCTGTCGCCGGACGATTCGGAGCGCTGAACCCGGGGCTGTCACCCCGCGACGGTGACGAACCGCTCCGGATCCGCCGAGAACGTCTCCAGGCAGGCCGCCGAGCAGAAGTAGTACGTCCGGTCCTCGTGGACGGTCCGGAACCGCGCGTCGGCGACGTCGACGGTCATCCCACAGACCGGATCGATCTCCTCGTGCCGCGCCGGTGTGGCCGGTTCGGCCGGAGCGAGCGTTCCGGCCGCACGCAGCTGCACGATCTCCGCGAGGATCGCGACCGCGATCTCCTCGGTGGAGACGTGGCCGAGGTCGAGGCCCGCGGGCGCGTGCACCCGGGCGAGCGCCTCCGAGGACGTTCCCCGGTCGGCCAGGTAGCCGAGCACCGAGGCCGCGCGCTTCATGGATGCGACCAGCCCCACGTAGGCGGCCGGGGTCTCGAGGGCCCGGGTCAGCGCTTCCTCGTCGTAGTGGCCCTGGGTGGCCACGACGACGTAGGACCGGTCGTCGGCGCCGGCGGCCGCGAGGTCGAGCTCGGCCAGGACCCGGACGCCGTCCCGCTCGGAGGGTCCGTCGGCGTCTTCGTCGATCCGGACGGCCCGCCAACCGAGGCCGGCGGCCAGGGCGGCGAGCGACGCGGCGACCGGTGACCGTCCGATCGCGATCACCTGCGGCTGGGGCATCACGGGTTCCACGTACACCTCCAAGGCGCCTTCGCTCTGGCATGCGATCGGTACCGTCACGACGCCGTCGCGCGCATGGACCTCCAGCTCCTCCGGCGTGCCCAGGAACAGCAACCGCGGCGCACCGTCATCGAGCGCCTTCAGCGCCTCCCGCACCACGGTCGGCTCGGCGCACGCGCCACCGAGCCATCCGCGGACCGTGCGGTCCTGGGTGATCAGCGCCGTGGCTCCGGCCTTGCCCGACGAGGGCGCGCGTCGCCACACGACGGTCGCGAGCACGAACGGCTCGCCGCGTGCCGACAGCTCGGCGGCCAGGCCCAGGACCTCGGGCTTCATGTGGGGAAGCCTCTCACCTCCGCGCGGATCAGCCCGCCGCCCTCGCCGCCTGGATCGCCTCCCAGACCTTCGCCGAGGTGAGCGGCATGTCGATGTTGCGCACCCCGAGCGGCCACAGCGCGTCGATCACGGCGTTCACGAACGCGGCCGGCGAGCCGACGGTCGCCGACTCGCCCACGCCCTTCGCGCCGATCGGGTGGTGCGGTGACGGCGTGACGGTCTCGAACAGCTCGAACTTCGGCGTCTCCCACGCGGTGGGGAGCAGGTAGTCGACGAAGTTCGAGCCGATGCAGTTGCCGACCTCGTCGAACGTGATCTGCTCCATCGCGGCGGTGCCGAACCCCTCGGTCAGGCCGCCCTGGATCTGGCCCGCCACGATCATCGGGTTGATCCGGACGCCGCAGTCGTCGACCGCGACCATCCGCCGCACCTTCCATTCGCCGGTGTCGGCGTCGACCTCGACCGAAACCGCGTAGGTCCCGAACGGGAACGTCAGGTTCGGCGGGTCGTAGTAGTACGAGCCCTCGAGCCCGGGCTCCATGCCGTCGGGGAAGTTCGTGTACGCGGCGAAGGCCACGTCGCCGATCGTGACGGCCTTGTCCGGTGCGCCCTTGACCGTGAAGTTCGGTGCGCTGAACTCGACGTCGTCCTCGGAGACCTCGAGCAGGTGCGCGGCGAGCTTCGTCGCCTTCTCGCGGATCCGACGGCACACCATCGCGGTGGCCGCACCGACGGTCGGCGTGGAGCGGGACGCGTAGGTGCCCAGCCCGTACGGCGTGTTGTCCGTGTCGCCGTGCTGGACCTTCACGTCCTCCGGCTGGATCCCCAGCTCGGAGGCGACGATCTGCGCGAACGTCGTCTCGTGCCCCTGGCCCTGGGTCTGTGAGCTGATCTTCAGGATCGCTTTGCCGGTCGGGTGGATCCGGAGCTCGGCGCCGTCGTTCATCTTCAGACCGAGGATGTCGTAGTCCTTGTGGGGGCCGGCGCCGACCACCTCGGTGAAGCTGGCAAGGCCGATCCCGTAGAGCTTGCCCTCGGCGCGCGCCGCCTCCTGCTCCTTGCGCAGGTCGGCGTAGCCGATCTTCTCCAGCGCGAGGTTCATCGCGCCCTGGTAGTCGCCCGAGTCGTAGACGAACCCGCTCGCCGACGTGTACGGGAACTGGTCCTTCTCGATGAAGTTCTTCAGCCGGAGATCGGACGGATCCATGCCGAGTTCGTACGCGGCGTTCTGCACGAGGCGCTCGATCATGTAGGACGCCTCCGTGACGCGGAACGAGCAGCGATACGCGACGCCGCCGGGCGCCTTGTTCGTGTAGGCGCCGTCGGCGCTCACGTGTGCCGCCGGGAAGTCGTAGGACCCGGTGACGATGTGGAACAGGCCGACCTTGAACTTCGAGGGCTGTGCGTCGGCGTGGAACGCGCCCTCATCGGCCAGCAGCGACACGCGGAGGCCGAGCATCGTGCCGTCGTCCTTCAGCGCCATCTCGCCATGCATGTGGAAGTCGCGCGCGAACCCGGTGGAGATCAGGTTCTCGGTGCGGTCCTCGATCCACTTCACCGGGCGGCCGAGCAGGAGCGACGCCGCCGTGGCCACGACGTAGCCGGGGTAGACCGGCACCTTGTTGCCGAACCCGCCGCCGATGTCGGGGGAGAAGATCCGGATGTTCTCCTCCGGCAGGCCCGTGACCAGCGCGAACACGGTGCGGATCGCATGCGGCGCCTGCGAGGTCATGTAGATCGTGACCTGGCCGGTCCCCATGTTCACGTCGGCGACGCATCCGCAGGTCTCCAGTGGCGAGGGGTGCGACCGCGGATAGTGGGTGTCGAGGGACACCACCCGGTCGGCCTCGGCGAAGGCCTTGTCGGTGGCGTCCTTGTCGCCGTTCTCCCAGTGGTAGATGTGGTTGTCGGTCTGCCCTTCCTTCTCGTCGCGGATCACCGGGGCACCGGACTCCAACGCCTGCTGCGGCGTCACGACCGGCGGCAGCGGGTCGTAGTCCACGTCGATCAGCTCGAGGGCGTCCACGGCGGTGTACGCGTCTTCGGCGACGACCGCGGCGACCTCCTGGCCCTGGAACCGGACCTTGTCGGTGGCGAGCACCGCCTGCGTGTCGCCGGAGAGCGTCGGCATCCACGCGAGGTTGTGCTGGGCCATCAGGTCGCCGGTCACGACCGCGATCACGCCGGGGACCGCCGCGGCGCGCGAGGTGTCGACGGAGTTGATCTTCGCGTGCGCGTAGGGGCTGCGGAGGATCGCCATGTGCAGCATCCGCGGCAGCACGATGTCGTCGATGTAGTTGCCCTGCCCGCGGATGAAGCGGTCGTCCTCCTTCCGGCGCACGCTGTGGCCGATACCGCGGATCTCCTGCTCCTGGGTCGCCATGTCGGTTCGTCTCCTTTACGGGTGCGGGCTCACGCGGAGGCCGCGGCGGGCGGCTGCGACTGGGCGGCCGCCGCCGCGCGGATCGCGGCGACGATGTTGATGTACCCGGTGCAGCGGCAGATGTTGCCGGAGATCGCCCACCGGACCTCGTCGTCGGTGGGATCGGGGTTCTGCTCCAACAGCGCGGTGCCGACCAGCATCATCCCCGGCGTGCAGAAGCCGCACTGCAGGCCGTGCTCCTGCTTGAAGGCCTCCTGCATGGGGCTCAGGCCGCCGGCGCCCAACCCCTCGACCGTGGTGATCGACCGGCCGTCGGCCTGCACGCCGAAGACGGTGCAGGACTTGACCGGCGTGCCGTCGAGCAGCACGGTGCACGCGCCGCAGCTCGTGGTGTCGCAGCCGATGTGCGTGCCGGTCAGGCCGAGCTCCTCGCGGATCACGTGGACCAGCAGCTCGCGCGGCTCGACGTCGACCGTCTGCGCGGCCCCGTTGACGGTGATCGTGACTTCCATCGGTTCGATCCTCCTGTTCGGGGCTCAGCCGCGAGCCATCTCGACGGCGCGGGCGAGTCCCCGCCGGACGTAGACGTCGACGACGTGCCGCTTGTACGCCTCGCTGCCTCGGACGTCGGTGACCGGTTCGGCGGCCTCGGCCGCGAGCCGGCCGGCCTCCGCGAAGGCGTCGTCCCCGGGCGTGGCGCCGGCGAGGGCCGCCTCGGCCGTCGTGGCCTTCAGGTTCTTCAGGCCGACCGACGTGAGGCCGATGCCCGCCGATCCGATCGTGCCGTTGGCCATCTGCACGAAGATCGCCGCGCCGACCGTGGCGAAGTCGCCGACCTTCCGCTCCATCTTCAGGTAGGTCCCGCCGGAGCCTGCCGACGGGGTTGGGACGCGGATCTCGGTCAGCATCTCGTCGGGCTGGATCGAGGTCTGGAACGTGTCGAGCAGGAACTCCCCGATCGGGACCTCGCGCTCCCCGCCGGCCTTCCGCAGGATCACGCTGGCGCCGAGCGCGAGCATCACGGAGCCGAGGTCACCGGCCGGGTCGGCGTGCGACAGCGAGCCGCCGATCGTGCCGAGGTTCCGCACGATCGGATCGGCGATCTGCGGGGCCGCCGCGGCGATCGTCGGGTACTTCGCGATCACGTCGGAGGCGGCGAGGTGGTTGTGGCGCACCAACGCCCCGATCCGCAGCGACCCGTCACGCTCCTCGATCCCGTCGAGCCCCTCGATCCGGTTCACGTCGACCAGGTGCTCGGGGGCGGCGAAGCGGAGCTTCATCAACGGGATCAGGCTCTGGCCCCCGGCCAGGACCTTCGCGTCCTCCCCGTGCTCGGCCAGCAGCGCGAGCGCTTCCTCGAGGGTGGACGGGCGGTGGTACTCGAACGCCGAAGGCAGCATCTGTATCCCCCATCCCTGAGCCGGTTCCACGCAGCCCATCCGGCGGCGCGGCGCCAAAGCGTTGGGGCGATTGCAACATCCGCCTGCCGAACCGGCAAGTCCCCAGACGGGCCAGGTTGCTTCGCGCGCCATATCCCTAGACTCCGGGGTGATGGCGACGACCGGCGTCCCGCCAGCGATCGAATCGCCGCTGGTGATCGCGTCGAACCGCGGGCCCGTCACGTTCGAGCCGGACGGGGCGGGCGGCTTCGCGCCGCAGCGCGGCGCGGGCGGCCTGGTCACGACCCTGTCGGGCGTCTTCTACCGGGACGAGGCCCTGTGGGTCTCGGCGGCGCTGTCCGAGGCCGATCGCGTGGTGCCCGACGAGGCCGCGGTCGACGAGTCGATCGGCCTGCGCCTGCGGTTCGTTCCGCTCGATCCCGACGTGTACGACGGCTACTACAACGAGATCGCGAACGGCGTGCTGTGGTTCACGAGCCATTTCCTGTGGGACATCGCGCGGGCGCCGGTGTTCGATGCGTCGACCGACGAGGCGTGGAGCGCCTATGAGAAGGCGAACCGGGCCTTCGCCGAGGTCCTGGACACCGCGCCGTCCGACGCGGTGTTCCTGATCCAGGACTACCACCTGTCGCTCGTGCCGCGGTACCTGCGTGATCTGCGGCCCCGCGCGCGGATCGTGCACTTCTCCCACGTGCCGCATCCCGGGCAGACCTACATGCGGCTGCTGCCGGTCGGGATGCGGGAGGCGCTCGTGCGCGGGGTGGCCGGCGCCGACGTGATCGGCTTCCAGACCCGGACCTGGGCCGAGAACTTCCTGCTCTCGTCGCGGGCGCTGCAGGGGGCGAAGGCCGACCTCCGACGCTGGCGCCTGACGCTCGAGGGCCGGACCTCGCTCGTGCGCGCGTTCCCGGTCTCGGTCAGCGCCGAGCCGCTGCGCGCGATGTCGGCCGATCCCGAGGTTCGCGCGATCCGCGCCGAGATCAAGGCCTCGCTCGGCGACCAGAAGCTCCTGCTCCGCGTCGACCGGCTCGAGCCCTCGAAGAACATCCTGCGCGGCTTCCGCGCCTACGAGCTTTTCCTGCGGCGGCATCCGCAGTGGCACGGCCGCGTCCGGTTCCTGGCGCTGCTCACGCCCTCGCGCGAGGAGCTCGATGCCTACCGCGAGTACGGCGACGAATGCCTGGCCGAAGCGCACCGGATCAACACCGAGCTCGGCCGCGACGGCTGGGCGCCGATCGTCGTGCGCCTGCAGCACGACCTGCCGTACGCGGTGGCGGCCTACGGGGTCTACGACGCGATGATCGTGAACCCGGTGTTCGACGGGATGAACCTCGTCGCGATGGAGGGGCCGCTCGTGAACCGCAAGGTCGGCGCGCTGGTCCTGTCCCGCAACGCCGGCGCGTTCGGCCGGCTCGGCAGGCATGCGATCGGCGTGAACCCGTTCGACGTGCGCGAGACCGCCGACGCGATCGCCCAGGCGCTCGAGATGGGCTCGGATGAACGCACGCGGCGCGCCCGGGGGCTCTCGCGGACGGTGCTGGCCCACACGCCCGCGACGTGGCTCGCCGACCAGCTGAACCTGCTCGACCGCGCGGTCGGACTGCGCCCCGACTGAGCCGGCGGGCTCAGCCCGGGATCGTCCAGCCGGAGCTCTCCCAGTCGTCCGGACCGCCGACGCCGCCGGCGAACGGCGGAAGCGGCATCTGGAGCCGGTGCGAGAGGGCGTGGACGTACGGCTCGTACATCTGGCGGAACGGTGCGACGCGCTCCTCCAACCGAGGGTGCAGCGTCACGCCCGCCGCTTCCAGCGCTTCGCGCACCGACGTGCGGTCCTGCGGGCGCATGTGGGCGGTCGGTTCGGTGCGGTTGGCCAGGACCTGTGCGAGGTCGACCGCCGCGTGCCGGGCCATCGCGAAGGTCCGCCGCGCCTGCCACGGGGAGACGCCGTCGACCCCGGCGAGGGCGAGCGCCGAGGCGTCGAGGATCGTGGTGAGCGCGGCGAGCCAGGACTGGTTGTCGTGCTGCGACCGGAACCACGCGAGGATCGGGTACGACAGGTGGCTCTCGAGCAGCTCCGAGGACCACCGCTCCCAGTCGGCGAGCAGCCCGTTCACCGAGGCGAGGTCGTCGAACTGGCTCGCGCGCCGGTAGATCTCCAGGGCGCTCGGCGGCGAGCCCGCCCACTGATCGAGCATCGAGATCGTGGCCTCGCGGCGGGAGAACGCCTGGTACATCACCGGCAGGTACGAGATCGCGAGCGCCAGGTAGGCGAACCCGAGGCCCGCCTCGATCGCGGTGAGCGCGCGGCCCGGCGAGGTCTGGGGTTGCACATCGCCCAGGCCGAGCGTCCAGAACGTCGTGGCGCTGAAGTACAGGTACGTGCCGAACCCACCGGCGCGGTGCCCGACCGTCGCGAGCTGCAGGCCCCACTGGATCAGCGCGAACGACAGGATCACCCCCAGCGCCCAACCCGCGAACAGGAACAGGAGGGACAAGGGCGCGTACACGCTGAGGTAGGTCTCGCGGCGAGGCCCGGAGCCGCCCCGCCCGATCGCCGACCAGACCTTCCATGTGCTCCGGAAGTACAGACGCGTCAACCGCAGCCGCCGGTCCACGCGGCGGGGAAGCACCAGCGTCTCGAACGTCTCCCACGACACGACGAGGAGCAGCACGGTTCCCGCGATCACCGCGAACACGTGCAGGACGGTCACGGACCGCACCCTATCGAGCCGCGACCGTACGATGCGCTCGGACCCGAGCGTTCGAGGAGGCCCACCGATGTGCTACGGACCCGAGGCGCGCCCGCCACTGCCTCCGATCGCGGGCGGCGCCGGGCTCGCCGGCGCCGGCGAGCTCGTGCTCGAGGCAGGCGACGGCACCCGGCTCGCGGCCTACGGAGCGCGCGCCGCGGTGGCCGAGGCGCCGGGCGTCGTGATCTTCCCGGACGTCCGCGGCCTGCATCCCTTCTACCGCGAGCTGGCCGAGCGGTTCGCCGAGGCGGGCGTCCACGCGACCGCGTTCGACTACTTCGGCCGGACCGCGGGGACCGGTGCGCGCGACGACGACTTCGATGCGATGGCCCATGTCCGGCGGACCACGCCGGAACAGGTCGCCCTCGATGCGGCCGCGGCGATCGCGCACGTGCGCTCGCCGGATGGCGGCGCGGCCGTGCGGACCTACACGGTCGGGTTCTGCTTCGGGGGCCGTGCTTCGTTCAACGAGGCCGCGGCCGGGCAAGGGCTGGACGGCGTGATCGGATTCTACGGCCGCGTCCAGCGGGCCGACGAGGACGACCGGGCCGCGCCGGTCGAGCGCGCGGCCTCGTATGCGTGCCCGGTGCTCGGGCTCTTCGGCGGCGCCGACCAGGCCGTGCCGGCCGAGGCCGTGGAGGCGTTCCGCGAGGCGCTGGTCGCCGCCGGGGTCGAGGAGGAGATCGTGGTGTATCCGGAGGCGCCGCACTCGTTCTTCGACCGGCACGCGGTCGAGCACGCCGAGGCGAGCGCCGACGCGTGGCGCCGGATCCTGGCGTTCGTCGGCGCGACGGCCTGAGGGTGCGCCGGCACCACGTACGATGCAGCCCATGTCGGACGACGCCTGGACGCCGGTGATGCCGGTCGCGGACCTTCCGGACCGCCGGGCGACCCGCGCCGATGTGGATGGCACCCAGGTCCTGCTCTATCGGGCCGGCGACCGGATCTTCGCGATCGGCAACCGGTGCACCCATCAGGGCGCGCCGCTGGACCGGGGCGCGGTCAAGGTGCTCGACTCGCTCGCGACCGTGACGTGTCCGGCGCACGGGAGCGTCTTCCGTCTGACCGACGGCGGGGTCGTCCGAGCCCCGGCGCCCCGTCCGGTTCCGGCCTTCGAGACCCGCGTGACGGACGGCACGGTCGAACTCCGGCCTCGGCCGTAAGGCTTCCGGTCGTTCTCCGGAGCCCTGTCTCGGGCTAGCGTTACCCCGTGACCGTGATCCTCGTGACGGTCGCCCTCCTGGTGGGCATCGTCGCCGTCGTCTACGTGCTGGGCTTGAGTGGTCGATCCCCGGGCCCGGCTCCTTCGAAGCGCCCGCCCGCGAAGCTGCCGCCACGGGACATGCGGCTCGGCGCGCAGGCGCCGCGATCCGAGCCGATGCGGTCCACGCCGGCTCCGAAGCGGCCGGGCCAGCGGTCGGCGTTCGCGAGATCGCCCTGGTGGCTCCGGGTCCTCCCGGTGGTGCTCCTGATCGGCGCCGTCGCCTCGATCGGGGTGGCGGTGTCGAAGTTCCGAGTGGAGAAGAACCAGAACGGGCCGATCGTGATGCTGGCGATCGACACCTCGCAGTCGATGGGCAACGCGAAGCCCGGCACGCGGCTCGCGGCGGCGCAGGACGCGGCCCGGAGCTTCGTCGACTCCGTACCGCCCAACTTCCGCGTCGGGCTCGTCGCGTTCGACGCGAAAGCGAGCGTGCTCGCGCCGCCGTCGACCGATCGCGCACAGGTCGACGCGGCGCTCCAGGATCTGTTCCGCGACCCGCCGCCGGGCACGGTGATGGGCGACGGACTCGCGAGCGCCCTGCAGGAGATCCAGGGGCTGTGGCTCGCCGACGCACCGGTCGACTCCGCGGTGATCCTCCTGTCCGACGGGGTGAACCAAGGGGGGACCGTCGACACCGACACGGCCACCAAGCAGGCGCAGACGCTCGGCGTCCCGGTGTACACGGTCGCGATCGTGGGGAACGACAAGGGCAACGCAGGCAAGAACGCGCTGGCATCGATCGCCTCGACCACCGGAGGAACCCCCGCGAACGTCGCCACCGGCAACCTCGGTTCGCTCAACGGCGTCTACACGACGCTCGGCTCGAAGCTCTCCTCGGAGCTCAAGATCAGCAGCTCCGCGCAGCGCTACGTGCTCCTGGCGATCCTCCTCGCGGTCGGCGCCGCGATCCTGGTGCTGCTGCGGATCGTGCGCGAGCGCGCCTAAGCGGTCACGTCGACGACGTCGGCGTCAAGGGCGCGCAGCAGATCGGCGGATCCCACGTGGAGGTTCACGCCGCGAGCGCCCGCGCCGATCGCCACCGTGGCCTGGCCGGCGACGGATGCGTCGGCGATCACGGGCCAGGCGTGTTTCGCGCCGAACGGCGTGATCGCGCCGCGTTCGTAGCCGGTCGCCGCCTTCGCCTCGGCCTCCTCGGGCAGCGAGAGCCGCCGGGTGCCGAGGTGCGCGCGGAGCTTCGGCCAGTCGATCTGCCGCCCGCCCGGCACCAGCACGAACACGTAGTCGTCGGCGCCGCGGCGGATCACGATCGTGCGCAGCAGCCGGTCGAGCGCGATGCCCTGCAGCTCGGCGCTCTCCTGCGCACTGGAGGGTCGCTCGGTCCGTACGACGTCGAACGTCAGACCGGCCGCACGGGCGGCGGCGACGCCGGCCGGCTCCTCAAGCACCGGCGGCACGGACCTCGAAGGACGCCTCGACCTCGACCCCGGTCCGGAGCGTGTCGAGGATCACGCAGTAGCGCTCCGCGCTGCGGAGCAGGCGTGCGGCCCGCTCGCCGCCCTCGTCGCCGGCGATCGTGACGGTGGTGCGCACGGAGATCGTCCGCAGGCCGACCGGATACTCCCGGCCCATCGCCAGCGTGCCGCGCGGATCCCAGTCGGCCTCGGCGATGACCTCGAGGTGCTCGATCGGGATCCCTTGGTTCGCGGCCACCATCCGCAGCGTCGTCTCCTGGCACGCCGCGAGCGACGCCAGGAGCAGATCGCCCGAGCACGGCACGTCGCCCGTGCCGCCGACCGACGGGTGGGCGCCGGAGCGGATCGACCAGCCCGGCACGGAGTCGGGTTCGACCTCGCAGTGCAGCGGGTCGGCAAGGTCCGCCGTACCGCCCGTGACGCGGAGCCGTCGCACCGCGGTCGACGGATCGGCCGCGAAGCCCTCGCGGATCGGCCGCTGGATCGCGCGCACGTCCACCCGTGAAGCCGGCATCGTTCCTCCTCCGTCCGAACGTCCCCGCCGGCCAGGGATACTACGGCCGTGTCCGTCCTGAACCGTTCGGATCCCCATCACGCGCACGCGATCCGGCGCCTCGACGAGGAGCTCGTGCTGTGGCTCACGACCGTGACGGTCGAGGGCCAGCCGCAGCCTTCGCCGGTGTGGTTCCTGGCCGAGGGCGAGGTGCTGTGGATCTGGAGCATGCCTGGGGCGCCGAAGGTTCGGAACCTGCGTGCGAACCCGCGCGTGTCCATCGCCCTGCGCACCGACGAGGGCGGAGACGATGTCGTCACGTTCGAGGGCCTCGCCGAACTCCCCGAGGGTCCTCGCCTGGACGCGGTGGCGGCGTACGTCGGCAAGTACGACCACGAGGCCCGCCGCCTGGATCTGGCGTGGCCGCGGCTCGCCGAGGACTACCGCCAGCCGATCCGCGTCTCGCTGACCCGCGTCCGCGTGGACCTGGTCACGGACTAGGCTGCTCGCGGCGGCCGGTCGGGTCGCCGGGGAGGTGAGACGCGTGACGTCGACGACCGCCGGAGCCCGCGAGGTCCGCGCGCCCCGCGGCTCCGAGCTGACCTGCCTCGGCTGGCCGCAGGAAGCCGCGATGCGGATGCTGATGAACAACCTGGACCCCGACGTCGCCGAGCGTCCCGACGACCTCGTGGTCTACGGCGGAACCGGCCGCGCGGCCCGTTCGTGGGCGGCCTTCGACGCGATCGTGCGCGAGCTGCGGCGCCTCCGCGACGATGAGACCCTCCTGGTCCAGTCCGGCAAGCCGGTCGGGGTGCTGCGCACCCACCCATGGGCGCCGCGCGTGCTGATCGCGAATTCGAACCTGGTGCCGGAGTGGGCGACGTGGGACGAGTTCCGACGCCTCGAGGCGCTCGGCCTGACGATGTACGGGCAGATGACCGCAGGCTCGTGGATCTACATCGGCACGCAGGGGATCCTGCAGGGGACCTTCGAGACGTTCGCCGAGTGTGCCTCGCAGCACTTCGGCGGGACGCTCGCCGGCACGATCACGCTGACGGGCGGGCTCGGCGGGATGGGCGGCGCGCAGCCGCTGGCCGTGACGATGAACGACGGCGTCGCGATCTGCGTCGAGGTGGATCCCTCGCGGATCGAGCGCCGGATCAAGACGCGGTACCTCGACCGCGAGACCGCCGAC
>Ga0187785_10000118_pt1 | contig 29503 bp, 17 predicted proteins | sample 0815_BV2_4_20_MG_FD_132466 | JGI IMG/M metagenome (GOLD analysis project Ga0187785, IMG submission 132466) | Tropical peat soil microbial communities from peatlands in Department of Meta, Colombia - 0815_BV2_4_20_MG | ecosystem: Environmental > Terrestrial > Soil > Wetlands > Peat | place...
GACAAGGTGACGCCGCGCGTTGCGAAGATGCGCGAGGCGGTCACGGGGAGCGCCCTGTTTTCACCGTTTCCGTTCCACAGCGTCTACTCGGTGGAAGACCACAAAAAGCATGTCGATTGGATAAAGGAGACGAACCCTAAGGCACTTGTCTCCGTAAAGGTTTCTACGCCGACGGACGTGGACATGGTTGCCGTGGGAAGCTATTATGCAGGCGCCCACATCATACAGCTCGACGGGAGCTACGGCGGGACCGGTGCGGCGCCCGATATTGCAAAGAAGAATATCGCCATGCCCATTGAGTACGCCGTGCCCAAGGTGCACAAATTTTTGACCGAGGAAGGCATAAGGGACAAGATAACTATCATCGCGAGCGGCGGGATACGCTCCGCCTACGATATGGCGAAGGCAATAGCCCTGGGCGCCGATGGAGTCTGTCTCGGCACCGCCGACCTCGTGGCGCTTGAATGCATCCGCTGCCACCACTGTGAATCGGGTCGCGGCTGCGCAAGGGGCATCGCGACAACGGACGATCAGCTGACCAACCTTATGGAGCTCGACTGGGCTACACAGCGCATCGTCAACATGTATCTCACCTGGCGCCGCCAGCTCATCGCCATACTGAAGAGGATGGGAATGAAGAGCGTCAAGGAACTCGTGGGGCGCTTCGATGTTATCGGCCATCTCGATTACATCAGGCAGGAAGAGATAGAGGGGGAGCTGGAACTATGAAACAGAAGAGCATCTCGGATGCTATTATAAAATCCCGCCACTATTTCCGGGAAGCCGACAGGCTCGTCAAACGGGAAGGGAGCGAAATTGAAGAAGGCGGCTGCGGCGTTACCGGCTTTGTATGTAACATTCCGGTCGGCGGGCGCCACATATTCACGCCTTCTGTGCAGATGCACAACAGGGGAAACGGTAAAGGCGGAGGACTTGCTGCCGCCGGCCTCACCCCGGCGACATTGGGGGTCGATCAGGACACGCTCGATAATACATACATTTTGCAGGTTGCAATTCTCGACGATTCAGCCGCGCACGATATGGAAGCCCGCTTTATTCGCCCGCACTTCAACGTTACGCATGAAGCCTTCATCGACACGATCGACGATTACAGGGACATCGCCGGACTTGAAGTCAAGCCGCCTGCGGTAAAACGCTACTTTATACGTGTGAAGCCCGATGTCCTGGCTAAATTTCAAAAAGATCGCGGATTGGAAGTGCTGTCGGCTGAAAGGGCCGAGGAAGAGTTCATATATCAGAACAGCTACCAGCTGAATCTCGCCTTTTACAGTTCCCTCGGCGAGAAGAAGGCCTTTGTGCTTTCTCACGGCAAGAACATGATGATACTGAAAATCGTGGGCTACGCCGAACAGGTTGCCCAATACTATAAGCTGGAAGATTTCAAGGCGAACATATGGATTGCGCATCAGCGCTATCCCACCAAAGGCCGCGTCTGGCATCCGGGCGGGGCTCATCCGTTTATCGGACTGAATGAAGCCCTGGTGCACAACGGAGATTTTGCTAACTATTATTCCGTCACCGACTATCTGCGCCAGCGGAATGTATATCCTCTGTTCCTCACGGATACGGAAGTCTCAGTGCAGGTTTTCGATCTGCTGAACAGGGTCTACGGATATCCCCTTGAGTACATAATCGAAGCGCTCGCCCCCACGGCCGAGATGGACTTCGATCATCTGCCCAGAGAAAAGCAGCTGATCTACAGACAGATCCAGGCTGCCCACATTCACGGCTCTCCGGACGGTCCGTGGTTCTTTATCATCGCCCGCAACGATGTCATGAACAAACAACTTCAGCTCATCGGAATCACTGATACGGCGATGCTGCGGCCGCAGGTGTTTGCCCTCCAGAAAGGTGAAGTTGAGATAGGCCTGATCTGCTCGGAGAAGCAGGCAATCGATGCCACTCTTGAGAGTCTGGCGGCGGAAGACCCGCGTTTCGGCAAAATAGCGGACCACTACTGGAACGCGCGAGGCGGCAGCTACACCGACGGCGGCGCATTCATTTTTTCGATTAAAGAGTCCGCGCCGGGAGTAATGAATCTGACATGCACGGATAAATTCGGACGGCTCGTTGACGTTCCGACGGACAAGGCGCCTCTTGACAGCCGGATGAACTTGAAGGCGGCAGCGGCTTCCGACCCTGCTTTATTCGAAATCGTTACTAAAGACCTGACCGAGGGCAATACGGAAAAGGTCGTTACAGAAATAAAGAATCGCATGGCTGCCTGGGATTACGCGCATTTATCTTCATTCCTCGACCATGTCACAGCTCTTGCCGCAAAAGACAAAATGCGCGAGAAATCGATACTTGTTTTGAGGCTGCTGCTTGATCGGCGCTACTCCACGGGCAATCTGAGGCGGCGGTCGATGCTTGAGATGGTATCCGGCGCTCTGGACTCCATTTTCAGGTCCATGCCTGCGATCTCAGACACCAGGGAAGCTTCGTCATACCGCAGGATCGAATTCGATACCCGGAGTGCATTACGAGCGCCGCAGAAGGGAGAAAAAGTCCTTGCAGCAGATGCAGGCCTGTTTCCTCCTGAAGGCGACGACTCGTTCGCCCGCCTCATATCGGACGCGTACAAACTCGGCTGGAAAAAGTTTATCTGTTTCGGTCATCGCGGCCAGCGTTTTCTGGGGTGCGGGTTGGGCCCCGACACAAGCGGTGTGCGCATAGACGCTTTCGGTTCTTCGGGAGATTATCTTGGCTCAGGCATGGACGGGCTTGAAATCCATGTTCACGGTAATGCACAGGACCAGCTCGGGCAGATCATGAAGTCGGGCAAACTCGTCGTGCATGGAGACGTCGGACAGACATTCATGTACGGCGCCAAGGGCGGAGAAGTCTACGTTCTCGGGAATGCGGCAGGGCGTCCTCTTATCAATGCCTGCGGCAAACCCAGGGTGGTGATAAACGGCACCGCGCTTGACTATCTGGCAGAATCCTTCATGGCTGGTGACCCGTATAAGGGCGGCGGATTCATTATCCTCAACGGCGTGACCTTTGACAAGAACGGCAAGATGATGGAGCTTGAAACGCCATACCCAGGGTCGAATATCTTCTCGCTCGCTTCGGGCGGAGCGATCTTTGTCCGCGACCCGAAACATACAATCGTAGACGAACAGTTGAACGGCGGCCAGATATTTCCGTTCAGGAAAAAGGACTGGAAGCTGATACTCCCTTATCTTAAAGAGAATGAAAGATTGTTCGGCATCAGCATAGATGACCTGTTGACCGTTGACGGGGAGCTCCGCAAGCCCGAAGAAGTCTATCGGACGATCGGTGCGGTGAAGCTGTCCGTACTTTCGGGGTCGGCCGCCACTGCCGTTGCGATGAACGAAGAGTGGGAAGAGGAAGATTGATATAATCTCTTTCCAGCTGATCTGATATAATTAAAAGCTTGTTCCGGCGTCTCTACCAGAAGCAGGGTCGAGACGCTCTTTTTTCAGAAACCTGACCACGAGGTGATAAACAATGTGCAGACTTGCTGCAATAACGTCCGACGAATATTTCTCGCCTATAGAGAACATCCTGGCCCTGGAGACGATGAAGGAAGGCAATGACGGAAGCGGCCTCGGCATTACCATGAGGGACCTGAGCGGAGAATTCGAAAACCTCAAGCAATTCCCGATACTCTCAGGCATATGTACGAGAGACGGCGGGCGGGTCGTCGATGACTACATGGACAAGCTCGGCTTCGAGCTCCTCTATGTCTGGGCCCCGAAGATAAAAAAAATCAAAGGCGTCGTTCCGCATGAATATTATTTCGCAAGGGTTTACAACTATCCGGACTCCTTCAGGCATAAATCGACTGAGGATAAAGAAGACCTTCTCATGAAAACCCGGCTGGCGCTGAGGAAGCTTGGCGAATCAAATGAATCCATTTTCGTGTTTTCTTTTTATCCAGATGTGATCACTTTGAAAGAAGTCGGCGATCCGCTTCAGGTGGGCGAGTTCTTCGGCCTGGACCGTGATGAGATAAAGGCAAAGATAGTCTTTGCTCAGGGCAGACAGAACACTAATTACGCAATTTACCTTTATGCGTGCCACCCTTTCTTCATACAGGGATTCTGCTCGATGACAAACGGCGAAAATACGGCCTTCGTACCTATAAGAGAGTTCCTGACGAGCAGAGGGTTCCCGGGGTACAGCGGATACAACAGCGACAGCGAAGTCTTCACGCACATACTCCATTACACCGTGAGAAAGCTTGGCCTGCCGCTTCGCTACTACAAGGATGTGATAACACCTCTGAATAAAAGCGAGGCTGACAGGCGATCAGATGCGGAGGCGCTTCAACTGCTGAGACATTCCCTGCGGCCTCTCTGCATCGACGGACCGAACTGCGTCATCGGCTTCACGCCTGACGGCGCGTGTTTTATGGCTCATGACTCGAAGAAACTGCGTCCCGGAATTGTGGCCGGCGGCAAGGGGAAATTCGCCCTCATGTCGGAGGAATGCGGAGTTGACCGCGTGCTGCCCGGCAGGGACAAGAGCAAGGATATATTTCCGATGAAATATGACCTGGTAGTCGTTTCACCACGGGCACAGGAGGTTAAGGTATGGAACCAGCTGCAAGGTTAGACAACAATCATGGCCTCTCGGTAAGAGAGATGCCGTATATAATCCGGTGGAGAGAAGACCGCTGCAAGAGGTGCGGCAGATGCACCGCAGTCTGCCCGGTAAAAGCGATACAGCCTGCCGTAAAGGTCCGCAGGATCGTCAGATCGGAAGGCCCGGTTCCAGCTCCGACTTCGGAGAGAAGCGTGGTGCAGGTAGTAGAACAGGTGCTGGACATGGAAAGATACTGCACCGGGTGTGCAACCTGCGTGCTGGTATGCCCGAATGAGGCCATAGAGCCTGAATTCAATTTTCAGAATAAATTCCTTCATTACAAGAACAAGGGTGGAGACGGCTATAAAAGGGGCGGGAGGAGAAACGATCCATCCATCTCTACCCTCGACAGACTTAAATTCACGAGGATATCGATGCTTACCGACCCTGCGCTGGATGCCGGAAGGCATGAGTTCAGAGTGAGAAGCCTTCTTGGCAGAATGCTCTCACCTGAAGAGATGCCCCTTATCACAACCGACGGCAAGCTTTCAGTCGACAAGAGCGAAAAGTTCATGCCACCGGTAAGAGAAATTTATCCCATCATGATCGGAAGCATGTCCGTAGGCGCACTCTCTCCGCCGATGTGGGAGGGCTTGGCAATGGGCATCACTTATCTTAATGAAGTCGAAGGGCTTCCTGTTGTAATGGCCTCTGGCGAAGGCGGTATGCCGGAGAGGCTGCTGAAATCGAGGTTCCTGAAATATTTCATTATCCAGATCGCATCAGGCTACTTCGGGTGGGATGAAATCGTGCGCGCGCTCCCGCACATGATAGAAGACCCGGCAGCCATAGAGATAAAGTACGGCCAGGGAGCAAAGCCGGGCGACGGCGGATTGCTTATGGCTGAGAAGGTGCTGAAACTCATATCGAAGATCCGCGGCGTTCCGCAATTCATAGACCTGGCTTCGCCGCCAACACATCAAACGCAGTATTCAATCGAAGAATCCGTCACGAAGATGATCCAGTCCATGTCCATGGCTTGGGGGTTCAGGGTCCCGGTATACCCGAAGATCTCGGGGACGCAAACAGCACGGGCTGTTCTGAACAATCTCGCCCGGAACCCGTACGCTGCCGCCCTGAGCATCGATGGTGAAGACGGCGGCACAGGCGCCGCATACAATGTCTCGATGGACAAGATGGGGCATCCTATTGCATCGAACCTCAGGGAATGCTACCTCGACCTGGTGAAGCAAGGCAAGCAGAACGAGCTGCCTCTCATCGCTGCCGGAGGAGTCGGTAAAAAAGGCAACCTCGGAGCAAATGCGGCGGCTCTGATCTTGCTGGGGGCATCTTGCGTATCCATCGGCAAATATATCATGCAGGCCGCTGCGGATTGTTTCGGAGATGAATACAATCGTTGCAATTTATGCAACACCGGAAAATGCCCCAGGGGCATAACAACGCAAGACCCCAAACTATATCGGAGGCTCGATGCAGACAAGGTCGCCGAGCGGGTTGTGGAAGTATTCAAATCGGCCGATGTGGAGCTGAAGAAAATATTTGCGCCGATGGGAAGGTCGACCGAATTGCCGATCGGCATGTCCGACGGCTTGAGCATTGAAGACAAAGCAATAGCCGAAAGGTTGGAGATAAACTATGCCTGCTAAAAAGAAAGTCAAATCAAACGTAGGGGAGCAATTTATTGCGCCCAAATCGCAAGACAGAGGCATGAGATCCTCAGGGGCGAGTTCGAAACCAGCCACAATAACACCCGTTGAAATGGATATGACGTCAAATAATGCCGTCATTTACGGCAACGTCAACGGTGAGCGCGTCCCCTCCCGCATACTCGAGGAGCGCATTCAGCAGGCGGTTGCCGACGGTGCACGAAACATCACTATCAAATCCGACGGGCAGCACGGCATGGGAGGCCGCATCTGGCCAAAAGACGGCGCGGTGAAAATAACGATTGACGGTCCGGCAGGCCAAAGAGTCGGAAGCATGGGAATGGACGGCACAGAGATTGTTATCAGGGGAGGCGCATCGGACGACGTAGGCTGGATCAACTGCGGCGCAAAAATAACCGTCCTGGGCGACGTGACCAACGGAGCGTTCAATGCCGCTGCTCAAGGCATCCTCTACGTGCAGGGAAGTGGTGGAGCCCGATGCGACACTATGACCAAACGCAATCCGCGCTTCGATCCCCCGCAGTCCTGGTACTTCAGAAGTGTAGGCGACTCCTTCGCCGAATTCAAGGCAGGCGGCATTGCGGTCGTCTGCGGTATCGAACCGAGGAACCCTGACAATGTGCTCGGCTACCGCCCGTGCGTCGGAATGGTTGGCGGGACCGTCTACTTCAGGGGCAATATACAGGGCTTCAGTGAGCGTGATGTTAAACTTCAGGAGCTTACCGCGCAGGATTGGGAATGGCTGACTGAGAACATGAAGCCATATCTCGAAGCGATCGATCGCATGTCCCATTATGAAGAGCTGACGCATTCATCAGATGACTGGAAGAAGCTCATCGCTTACACCCCTCAGGAGAAGAAGACCTTTAAGGGCAAGAACAAGCTCAATACCGTAAAATTCAGAAAGGAAGTCTGGGAGCAGGAAGTCGGACAGGGCGGCATCTTTGCAGAATATCTCGACCACGACCTTACAATACTGCCGTACATCACGACGGGCAAGGACAGGCGTAACAAGCCGCTATGGTCTAACGAGAAGTTCCTTCCGCCATGCGCGTTTGCATGTCCGACAAAGATACCGACCCATAAACGCACTGCCCTCATCCGCCAGGATAGGCTTAACGAGGCCCTGGAACTGGTGCTTCAATACAGCCCGCTACCGGCCACGGTCTGCGGTGAAGTATGTCCGAACCTCTGTATGCAGAGCTGTTCGAGGGCGCATTTCGACAAGCCGGTCAATATAGATGAGATGGGAACGCTCGCGCTTGAACTTCCCGCGCCGAAAAAAGCAGAACCGACAGGACACTCCATTGCCGTAATTGGCGGCGGACCAGCCGGAATGAGCGCTGCCTGGCAGCTCGGACTTAAGGGCCACACCGTTGATATTTATGAAGCAGCAGACAAGCTCGGAGGCAAAGTGGAGCTCTGCATCCCTCGCGAGCGCCTGCCGCATCAGATACTCGAAAAAGAGGTCTCGCGTTTCAGAGAGATCGGTGTGAATGTGCATCTCGGATTCACTGTTGATAGGGAGAAGTTTGAGGATATCTACAACAGCCATGAGATAGTCGTGATCGCCTGCGGAGCTCACAAGCCGCGGATGATCCCCATCCCCGGGGCTGAGGATATAACCTCCGCTTATGATTTCCTCCGCAACATAAACAGTGGCAGGCATCCGAACCTGAAGGGCAGGAAGGTCGTGGTTATCGGCGCTGGAAATGTCGGAATGGACGTGGCATCCGAAGCCTATAATTACGGCGCGGCTTCCGTAGTCGCAGTCGATATCCAGAAACCGGCGGCCTTCGGCGTTGAAATGGAAACCGCTACGGCAAAAGGCACGCAAATAATCTGGCCCCGTTTTACCGACAGATATGACGCGAAGAAAAAGAAATTGTATTTCAAGGACGGCTCGGACATCGATGCTGATGTGGCGATCATGTCCGTCGGCGACATGCCGCTTCTCGACTTCATCCCTCAGTCGATCAACACGGAGAGGGGCTGGCTCGCGATCAACGAGAACTATCAGACCTCGGACGTAAAGGTCTTTGCCATCGGTGATGCGACACAGCTCGGCCTGATTACCCATGCCATCGGCCAGGGCCGCGTGGTCGGAGATATCGTACACGCGCAGGTTATGCATGCGCCGCGCCGGCCCGAGATCAAACAGGCCATTGCTTATGAGAAGATCAAGGCCGAGTATTACGATGTCTGCAAGGGTGAGATGACGATGGAGAAGGCCGGAGAGGCCTGCATGTCATGCGGCACCTGCCGCGACTGCCATATGTGCGAGGCGACCTGCTACTGGGGCGCCATCAGCAGAGTAGAGCACAAGGACGGTTCATATGAATACGTTGTGGATGACGACAAGTGCATCGGCTGCGGCTTCTGCGCCGGGATATGTCCCTGCGGCGTATGGGAGATGGTCGAGAACATCTGACAGAGAGAGAATTCCGCCTTGATCTTCACACTCCTGATAGTTGTATCAATGGTAATCTGGGGCGGAAGCTGGGTCTCAGCCAAAGTCATGGCCAGGCACCTCACCCCTGAAGTGCTCAGCTTTTGGCGCTTCTTCATTAGCTTCGTCTCGTTCGTCCCGATGCTTTTTTTCATGCCGAGGCAGTCAGCCCTGTCCAGGTCAGGCGTGTTCTATAGCGTCATGGGCGCACTTTCAATAAGCGCTTACATGTACTTTTTTTTCAAAGGCCTTGAACACGGACTTGCCGGCGCCGCCGGTGTTTTGGTGACATCTTTAATGCCGTTGATGACCCTTCTGCTAACGATAATACTTTTTCGAAAAAAGGCTTCAAGGCGCGATATGGCAGGACTCATTATCGGTATGGCCGGCGCAGCAGTGCTATTGAGAGTATGGAGCTTCGACAGTCATCAGATCTTCATGAGCGGCAATTTGCTATTTGTATTATGCGCGCTGCTATGGGCAACCGTAACCATATGCAGCCAGCGGGCGGCGGAAACCATTTCGCCGTATATTTTCAGCTTTCTGACTTACGGCATTTCGTCGCTGTTGTTTCTGCCCGCTGTTTTAGCCGAAGGACTCACCGGCATCATGCATGAAAGTACAATTTTTTGGGTCAATCTCATATTTTTGTCCGTTATTTCCAGCAATTTTGCCACAACAATTTATTTCATCGCTGCGGAAAGGCTGGGATCATACAGAACGAGTTCGTTCGTCTTCCTGGTGCCCTCCAGTGCAATGCTTCTGAGCTGGATATTTCTGGGAGAGGTGCCGCAGCATTCGACCATTTTAGGGGGAGCCATAGCTGTATCTGCCGTGTACTTGATAAACAGGTCGTCTGCGACGGCAAGTAAATCTGCTTAAGCCGTATCCTCACTACAATCGGGATCGAGTTTTGTGGTATTATAATAATCTGCTTTCATCGGGGCGTAGCGCAGTTTGGTAGCGCGCACGGTTCGGGACCGTGAAGTCGGAGGTTCAAATCCTCTCGCCCCGACCATTTTTCTGCCTCCTAACGTCTCAATCAGATACCATGTTAGAATAGACCTTCAAACCCGCAGGTCGCTGAAAAGGGGGGTATATGGTCAAACATTTAATCGGAGTAATCGGCGCCGGCAGAGCTAACGATCGAGAGCTTGAACTGGCGGAACGAACCGGCAAATTGATCGCGGAACACGGCGCCATTCTGGTATGCGGCGGCTTGGGCGGGGTCATGGAAGCAGCTGCCAGAGGTGCAAAGTCAGCCGGCGGATTGACCGTCGGAATCCTGCCCCAACCTACTAAAGAAATGGCGAACAGTTATATAGATGTGCCTATTGCGACCGGATTCGGAGAGGGCCGGAACGTCATAATCATTCGCACAGCTGATGTCTTGATAACAATAGGCGGCGAATACGGCACCCTATCAGAGCTGGCCTTTGCGCTGAAAATGGGCAAACCCGTAATCGGCATTAATACGTGGAACATTAAAGGCATCATCGAGGCAGACACGCCTGACACGGCGATAGACAAGGCTTTGCAGCTCCTGACCGGGCCGCATAAAGGCTTCTAGCGTGACGTTTTTTTCGAAGCAGTTTATGTTATAATTTTAGACTTACCTTGAGCCCCCTTAGCTCAGTAGGATAGAGCACAGGTTTCCTAAACCTGGGGCCGCAAGTTCGAATCTTGCAGGGGGCACCAAGTATCGTTTTAAGCCCAATTCCCTTTCAGCACCCCGGTAAACCCCTTACGGGATCACCCAATCGCTCTTGCTAATCACTTTGGGTTGCGGCCCCTCGCCTAGCTGAACGATATAGCATCCTTTTGAAAGATATCGTTGTCCAGGACCGAAGCTCAAGCGCGGATATAGCGGTACCATAAGCTCGTCCTTCATCATATCTGTGACTTCAAGAAAGCGATCCCTGAGATAATATCCTTTGAGCATGAAGATTGATTTGGTCAGCAGCATCAGGTTAAAATTCGCCTTGTTGCGAATAACTTTATAGTCAGCCAAAGTCATATTGCGACCTGCAGATCCGGCAGGTAAAGGCTGATATCTTACAATGTCTTCCGGCAAGCGATATGGGTAAGTGATATAGGCCAACTTTCTTATCTTGTCGGGTAAAGCGTACATTTCGCGCCCCAGCAGGGTCGATGACATAAATATCATCTTCAGCTTGCTATCCGATGCAGGTAACGACTTTATCGAGGCTGCATCCTTTTCACCCAGCCATGCAACAATCACAGTGTCTTTATTAGACACAAGAAGCTTTTTCCAAAGGTTGTCAGTGACGGGTTCATCTTGCGACAATACTACTTTCTGAATCTTTTGATCCGATGCTCCCTCCCATGCCTCATCGAAGCTCTTTGCCGCAGCGCGCCCCATTTCATTGTCCCGGTAAATCTCTATTATTTGCACGCCTTCGGCAATCCCGCCGCTTCCAAGCAGATAGCGTGCGGCAGCCCCTGTCTCCTGATATATTCCCTTTGAAAAATATACAGTGTACCAGTCAGAATCCGAAATCTCAGGCAGGTCCGTAATCGGCAGTATGCAAGGTAGCTTTCGCTCTTCACAAAACTTGTGAATTTGCGACCAACTACCCTTAGTAATACCACCTATAAGCGCAAAGACCGGCCCTTTCTTGTAATAACTCTCAAGCTGACTTCGCCAGCTGTCCTCCGAACCTTGAAGCTCCCACACATCTAACGACGCCTTGACATATCCTTTGTTCATGAGGTCATCAGGATCGGACGCCTGAGCCAAACGCGCCATTTTTGACAGGTTGCCGGATTTGCTCACTCCTGCCATGGTCTTCAGGGGCGTCAGCATTGCATCGATATCTTCGCGCGAAACCCCTTCTGTCACAATCGTAGCAAAACGCATATCGCCATCAACAACTCCGGGAGAGGGCCTGGCTGACAGGTTCCTGAGGTAGAAGACCATTATCTCCATATCCCTGTCGTTTAGAGGATATCTGGGCATCGTGTAATTCAGGGCCTTGCCATCTGGATTAACTCCACCCCGAATGGCGGCAGCCAAGGTTTCGTCATTATATGCGGAGCGCAAGATGCCGGTCGCAGCTTTTGAGTATCTGGAACCCGAAACCCATCGCATATTCCATGCGTTTGTGATCGGTTTGAACAGCGTTATCCCATCGATCGGGTATGTAACAACCTGTCCCTCCAAAGATCCGAGGCCGCTTCTAAGATGACAGCTCATGCATGAAAACATGCGGCTGTCGACGGGTATGTCGCCTTGCACAATGGCCTGCATTGCCTCACCTGACGACAGGACCCCTTCCCTGTACATACGCTCTCCCACCCTTAGCGCTTCTTCAGTGGACAAACCCGCTATTAAATTGAGGGCAGTGCCGTCAGCAAAAGATTTTGTGGGTATTGCTTGAGACATCAGAAGCAAGACTATAGAGACAATGACAGCCGGGATCAAAGGTTTTATGTTATTCATTGAATCACCTCTTCAGCGCCTTTTGGTATTCATCCATAAGTTCCGAGGTTGCCACGAGCCCGTCGATTCGGAACCAGCGGTCCTGGACAGGAGAGTATACAAACGTAAGAGGATAATGCTGCATCTTATCACTGACGTAAGCATTGAAGGCATTCATCACGCGTTCGATGTTCTCTTTGCTTCCCGTTAGAAAATCCCATCCGGGCTTGGCTCTATATCTCGTCAAATATGTTTTTAGAACCTTTGGTGAATCATGCTCAGGGTCGATCGAGATCGACAAAAGCTGGACTTTGCCTGCCTCATTACCCATCTTATTCTGAAAATTTACATAGCTCGCCGAAAGGACTGGACAAATGGTGGTACATGTGCCGAAAATGAAGTCCAGTACTATCACCTTATCCTGCTTAAGAAATGACCTCAGCTGAACCTTCTTGTTGTCCTGATTTACAAGTGTAACATCAGGAATGATATAATTATGGACTGTACGCTTATATTCAGGCCTGTCCGGTCCACATATTCCGGACACCGGAGATAGTAGGCTGAGAATCAGCGCTGCACTCAAAAGACAAAAAATCCCGCGAATTGACACTGCTTCCTCCTGACACGAAATTTAAAGCGACACGAACAATACCGGTGGGATATGGCCGCATGCTTCTTATATATTATATATTACATAAATACGGACCAGTATCAAACCCGCGCCTGCCCGGCGCTTGACTGCTCAAATCCTATTGATAGAATGAAAATATCGAATGCGTCGATCGGCTGACGTAAGGAAAATATGATCAGGAGGAGAACATGAACAATATTGAGAGAAGCCTATTTGCCGTTGTCTTTGCTTTTGCAGGCATGGTATGGTGCCAAACGTCATCTGCTGCGGGAACAAACCCCTGCGCTGAAGACATTGCAAAATTTTGTCCCGACGTCAAACCAGGCGGAGGAGCAATAATAGAATGTCTCGAAAAACACGAGAATGACCTGACCGAGGCATGCAGGGCGCATGAAATAAAAATGCAGGGCGCGCGAAGCGAAAGAAAGGAGATGGTTGCGGAACAGATCAGATTTCGCCAGGCATGCGGTTCCGACATAACCAGGTTATGTGCTGACGCGACGCCGGGAGCCGGAAATATAATGAATTGCCTTAACTCCCGCTCTCAGGACTTGTCCCCATCCTGCAGCGAGGCTATGAAATCCAGGCAGAAGGGCAAGGAGTAGCCTTAACGTCAACCCAATATGACGGCCGGGCGCCTTCATCGCCCGGCTGTCATAATTACCTCCTAACATTTTGTTTTATATAAGTTTTAGCTGATCTCTCTGGCATCAACGAAATAGGTGCTTCCCTGGTTCCCGCCTGGAATTTTAGGTATTATTGAATGCCTAAGCTCACATAATCATTTCAGCATCGAGAATATCTCGTATAGATCATTTTCGCAAAGGGGAAAAAAGGCCTTGCATTTCTTAAGCGGAGTCATTATTGTATTTAGATTAAGAAATCTTAATGTTATCTTAATGTTATCTTAATTATGGCAAGGTAATCTAATCGGCAAATCGGTGAAAATATGATCATGTGACCCAAGTCACCGAATGAACAAAACAGCATGTGATAAGGTTGTAGCAGGGAAGCAGATTTGATCTGCCGAGTGCCGTAAAAAGGCAACCCATTCGAAAGATTGGAGACGCAAAGCCACGGGCCTTAACATTGATTGTTATGGTTGCCAGGCTGCCGGAGGTGAATATGTTGAATGTTCAATGGCTTAAACGACCGAGTTGTTTTATAGCACTCTCTTCGCTTTTGTTGATTATGTCTAGCCTTCATGCCACTGTTGAAGATGCCCTTTCTGCAACAATCCTGAGTTGGAGGGCGCCGTCAACGAATACTGACGGGACACCGCTTACCGATCTTGCAGGTTATAAACTGTACTGCGGGACTCAAAGAGGTGTTTATACGCAATCTGTCAATGTTGGAAATGTTACGAAATATACATTGACAACATTGCCCTTAGGGACAAATTATTGTGTTGCTACCGCATATGATACAACTGGAACCGAAAGTGCCTATTCCAACGAAGTAAGTAAAATCGACCAGGGGATGGCCGTGTCAGGCAAGCAATCCGGTATGGCTTTGTTCCGTAATGGCAGTTGGTATTTGTATAACAGCGAATCCGATATTTATTATAGCGCCCAGTGGGGCGTTGCAGGCGATATCCCTGTGCCCGGCGATTACGATGGAATCGGCAGCAAGGAAATGGCCGTGTTCCGGCCATCAAATGGCACCTGGTACATATTCAATGCTGCGACAAGAACTCAGCGTGCAGTGAAGTTCGGTGCAAATGGAGATATTCCGGTGCCAGGCGACTACGACGGTGACGGCAAGACAGATATTGCTGTCTATCGTCCATCTGAAGGCAACTGGTACATAAAGAGCAGTTCCACTAACACAAATAGCATAGTGAAATGGGGTGTCAGCACCGATGTCCCTGCCGTTGGCGATTACGATGGCGACGGCAAAGCGGATATCGCAGTCTATCGCCCTTCCAACGGAACCTGGTATATCCTTAATAGCTCGACTAATTCCTCCAAGGCTGTGGTGTGGGGCTCCGGCAGCGATGTCCCAGTTGTAGGTGATTACGATGGTGACGGCAAAGCGGATATCGCAGTCTATCGCTCTTCCAACGGAACCTGGTATATCCTTAATAGCTCGAACAATTCCTCCAAGGCTGTAGTGTGGGGATCAAGCGGTGATGTCCCTGCGGCGGGTGATTACGATGGCGACGGCAAAGCGGATCTTACCGTATACCGGCCATCAAACGGTAACTGGTACGTCAAGAAAAGTTCCACAAATACCTCTAAAGTCGTCAAATGGGGGATATCAACGGATACAGCTCTGGCATATTAAGAATCTGATCAAACATAAACAAAAAAAGCCGGCATTAAGCCGGCTTTTTTTGTTACTTCCGTAGCATCAGCCGAATTTTCACTGGACAATCAGCCTCGCATTAAGCTTATCTCTACGCCTTTTTTTTATACATGGTCGCAGTCGCGATGAACTTTTTGCCATATTCAATCGTCTCCATAGGAATAGAACACCGTTCCACATTACGATGGCCTCGATGAGATCGATCATAGTTATAATGGTGCATCCACTTGCTTGCAGAACATTACGTTGTTGAGCTCGAAGTATATCTGTTATTGACGCCTGGATATGTGGAGTTTTGCAAATCTAAAGAACCCATGGGTGTCAACCGCTGCTTCATATAAACTCTGTGGTAAAGAAAGGCGGTCCTTCAACCTGTCAAGTCCTTTCCTGAAACACCCGTTTGTATTCAAGAAACTGGTTCCCGGATATTACCTACGCCGGCGGGGCCCGAAACCTGTACACAAAAAAAACAGGGAGGGATTTCTCCCTCCCCGACTCCGTGTTTATATCGTATTTCTGTTACTGAACAGGCTGTGCATTTTTGACCGGCTGGTCGGTCCCTGCACCCCACTGAACAATACGGTTAGAGTTATTTGAGGTATTTTTGACATACCAGTTACCGTTGGATGGACGAAATACCGCAATTTCTGTCTTGCCGGTATTGTCGTAATCACCCGGGACAGGAATATCGCCAGCTGTCCCCCACTGTACAACACTGGTTGCGCCAGTCGAGCTGTTGATGATATACCAGGTGCCGTTGGACGGACGATACACAGCAATATCTGTTTTGCCGTCACCGTCATAGTCGCCGGGAACTGTAATATCAGTGCTTGTTCCCCAGGTCCGAACTGTGAAAGAGCCCGTCGAACTGTTGACTATATACCAAGTGCCAGCGGACGGACGATAGACTGCAATATCAGCCTTGCCGTCACCGTCATAATCGCCAGGCACAGGTATGTCTGTGCTGACACCCCAGGTCACAATACTATTTGTGTTTGTAGACGTGTTCTTGATATACCAGTTGCCGTCTGTCGGACGATAGACAGCAATATCTGTCTTGCCGTCACCGTCGTAGTCAGCCGGAACCGGAATATCTCCATTTGCTCCCCATACAACAGTGTTCTGGAGATTAGTTATGCTGCTTAATATCGTCCAAGTGCCGGAAGCAGGGGTCCAGACAGCCATATCCGTCTTGTAATCACCGTCATAGTCGCCTGGCACAAGCTTATCGCCGGTAGCTCCCAAAGCAGTTGTAGAAGTTTGCCCATTAAAAGCCGATTTGACATACCATTGATTGGTTGAAGGCCGCCATATGGCAAAGTCAGTCGGGCCGCCCATGAAATTGCCCTGAGGCGGACGATAGGTAAGAACAAACGGCCGCATCATGTCATTCTCTTCATGACCCAATATATGGCAGTGCCATACAAATTCATGACCGAAATTCGAAACTGTGTTTGGAATGGTTGTCGGAAGTCCGGTCAATGGGTCAAAACTGTTAAACATTGCCCCTACAGGGATTGTAGGATTGACCGGGCGAATGCTGTCAGGAACCGGGAAGGGTGCTGGGGGAACTTTAGCCCGCATTGCAACAATGATATCTTCGAGCGGATTCATCCTGACTGTCTCCTTCCAGCCCAATTCATTGTCGTCAGGCGGTCTAATCGCACCATCCCATCCAACACGATTGATAATCTGCACGTTTACCAAATGGAAGTGGATGCCGTGCGTGTCAACTCCATTGTGGGTAATCTTCCAGAGCTGCGTCTTTCCGGCTGAAATTTGATCTGTAACGGGATCAAAGAACCCCAGGGGAACCGTTGTCTGGATTCCGGCATTTGTGAATGGAAGTTCGACACCGAGGGTTGCATTCATCCTGCCCTCCATGTCAAAGAGTTCCTGGATAGTCTTGTTCTTCATCGGAACCGTCTTAGACGTATTCGTACCGTATGGTGTAAATGTCAGCGAAAGGTCCGATATCTTTGCGTATGTATCAGTTGTTGCGCCGCCTGTATATGCAAGCGTATTGTAAGCTGATTCAGGCACTATAGGTATGTCCAGATTTGCCTTAAAAACTGCCGGCAATCCTGTTGTGACGTTCTGCAACGCCGTCAAAAGGGCAGGATCGTAGTCATCAACCGGCGCAGTACCGCCGGTTCCGGATACCCTGAACTGCATAATGGTGCGAGTATTAGGGCCATATCCCGGATTGGTCGGCGCTGAGCCGCCCTGATAGTTGGCGCCGCCCGTGATCGAATAATCAGGATTGCCGGTATAAAAATCGTAGCGAGGGTCGCCGGCAGGAACAGGCGCCGGAGAATCGTTATACAGAATAACTGTTTTACCGGCAAAGTTGGTAAAATCGACGACGACATCCGCACGCTCAGCAGCTGCAAGCATCAATGTTTTTTCGGCAACGTTCAGAACAACAATGTTCCTTTTATTCTGCTCGTAGCCTACGGGGGTATTCAGAAGAAGGGCCGGTACGGGCAATAAGCCGCCCTCTGTCCCTATCTGAATCATGGCAGGACCCCTGAATGCCGGGTCGGGAACACCACTCAATCTGCTGTCGAGTATATCGGGCGTCATGCCGGGAGTCTGAAATGTCCAGGATGCAGGGAAGCAACCCGCCGGAACATTCGGCACCGTCGGAGATGTGCAGACCGAGGAAGGCACCGCAGGAACCATTTTAACTTCCTTATTGCCTCCGATTGCAACCGAAGGAGCAGAAGAATAACCGGCACCGCCGTTTGTTAAAGACAGGGTAGAAACATCGCCCAGTGCGCTTACGGTTGCCGTAGCCCAGGCGCCATAGCCTCCACCACCATAAATATGAACCATCGGCGAAGAATTTGGTGTGTAGCCGCTGCCTCTTGATGTAAGAGAAAGGCCTGTAACGACACCGTTCAGCACGGTAGCCGTCGCCGTGGCCGCTGTCGTGTAATTGGAATCAGCAACATACATCTGAAGGTTCAGCATTCTGTCATTGCATGCATTCAATATCCGCAGCCTGTACTTTGCGGGCGCGACATCCAGATACGGATATGCAGTACCATTGACAATCGGCGTATCCATAAAAGATTCAGGCACATGAGACACTGTAGGAGGATATGGAGTTGCAGCCGGGAAGATAGGCCAGAACCAGGGGCCGTAATCCCACCTTCCAAGGGGGTTTGCTCCGGTTGTAATGTCCGTCGGATCCTGATTCGGGATATAAACATGCGGGAACCAGAGATTACCTCCGCCGCCCCAATTGACTGAATCCCAAAGCGGGTCGGTCGCAGCCGTAAAGTGAGTAGGATCTTTCGTAATACCTACTGGATTTACAGTCGTATCATAAACAAATGTCTTGTCCTGGATAACTAAAGGAACAAGATGCCCCAGATCTGTGGCTGCCGGTGTCGATCCGATCGTACCAGGAACACCTGCGGTATGCAGGGCATCCTCCTCGACAGGATTGTTCAGCAGGTACCCCGCAGCTTCACCTGCATAAACGTTGAGACGGGTTATACCGACTGCATGATCATGGAAAAACAGGAGCCGACCGCTTTCCGTATTAGGCCAATAATAGGTAATGACGCCGGCAGGCGTCGTTGTTGAATTGGCTACAGCACATGTCGTATGCCCGGCACAGGACGCTACGATGTTTCTGGTTGTCGCATCATACCACATGTCTGGAGCATTCTGCTGGCTGGCTCCCTTGACGTAAGGCGTAGTTTCACCGGCAGGGGTTATCCACTGATATGCTGTTCCGTCGCTGATCCACGGGGGAAGACCGCCGTGAAGGTGCAGATCGGCGCGGTTCTGCGTATAGCTGGCGCACGCCTGTGTGGCAGGATTGCAATCAGTGCCGTTGGCAAATTTAGGCCCGAGCCCTGCTCCCATAAGAGTTCCGTCAACAGGCAGAAATAAGTTGCCCGCTGCACCATTAGCAATCCTGTTTACGAATTTGACACGGACCGGCCTGCCTTTCGTTGCAATGATTAACGGTCCGAGATAATGCGGAATTCCCTGCTGCACACCGCTAATTTCCTGAACGTAGCCGCGCAATTTCGTTCCGCCTGCAGGAAGATCGCCGTGCATCCGCTCCGTATAATCCACCAACGCTATTTCGTAATAATCGCAACCCGGGAAAGTCGTTTGATCCGGAGTAGCCATCGGCAGATATTGGTTCAAATCATTAGCTCCAAGCGCGGACCCGGCCGGTCGCGCACCCGAGCCAAGCCCGGGCAGCGAATTTACGAATTTCCTTAGCGGCGGGCTGTAGGCAAAATTAGGCTTCGAATAAGGGACTGACGGATTTAGATATCCGTCCGGCAGTGCCTCAACCTTCTGCACGCCGCATGGAATAAATGCTACAGACAACAACAAACTTAATACGACAAACAAACTGGACTTCTTCATTCTGTTCTCCCTCCCCTAATGTATGTTCCTCAAAACCAAGAACAAAACATTAAAAATCACTCCTTGTTATAGCTTAGCAATTGCGGGGTGAAAGAACAGTCGGGTATTTGCTGAATTTCCTGTAAGACTGGTGTCGTAATCTATGTAGGACAAATACTTAATTTCGGCTCGTCGGTAATAGACCAATTCAAACCGAACACTGTGAGGAACGCAATGATTATTTTGATCTGAAGGACATATACTCTTTGAGGGTGTCGAATCGCTTCTTGTTCTCTGCGTCAAGGGACGCCTTTTCACGGTATTCGAGGAAGAAAACCGCAAGTATCGAAATAAAAAAGCCGGTTACCGCGGCAATCGCTATCAAAAGTGCACGCTTCGGCTTGATTTTTTTCTCAGGTGGCACTGCCTGTTCGATGACCTGAACAACTGTCGCATCCCGTGCTTCATCAAGCTTCGCTGCCTCGAATTGCTTCAGAAGCAGCTCATACAGGGTCTCGTTGAATTTCAGGTCACGCACCAAACGCATATATTCCGTACCCACCGCCGGTATAGCGCCTGTCGGAACAATCGGATTATAGCCTCCGCCGCTGGACTCCAGCCTCCCAAGCTGCTCCCGCATGCCCCTCAGTTCTTCCTCTGCCCTCTGTATGTCCGGATTTTGAGATGTCGCATACGTTCTCATCACCCTCACCTGAACCTCTTTAGCTGCAATCTGCGCCCTGAGTCTGGAAATGCCTTCTATGGCAACAAATGCCTGGGCGTCCATCTTGACAGCACCGGTCTTCTCCTGAAAGCCTTTCATCGCCTCTTCAGCCTTGGCAAGCGATTCTTTCGAGTCCTTCAGCTGCTCCTCGAAAAAAAGCCTCCTCTGCGCAGCCTCAGAAACAGAAAGCCCTTTATTTATATTCTTAAGCTCATCGATGAATGCATTAGTCATATCCGCTGACCGTTTCGGGTCCCTGTCCTCTACTCCAACCGAAATGATTCCGCTTTTTTTATCATCATTCACTGTAAGCTTCTTCAGAAGATCGCGGCGCGCATCCTGGCGGTATTTGTCGTGATATACCTTCATCAGCTCGAATCGGTCCACAATACGATCAAGAACAGGCCGGCATTTCAAAAGCCCCACATAAAGATCGTTTGTATTCTTGATGCCAAGGCTGGCTGCCGGCAGACCGATGGCAGCCCCGACCTGGCCGATCATCTGCAGCTGCGACGCCATGCTCGAACTCTGCTGAGGCGGCAGAATCTTCGTTTCAGCCATGTAAACCGGGGGCATGATAAAGCTTATGACTGCAACCAGCAAGGCGGCGCCGCCGGTAAAATACGCAATCAATCTTTTTCTCTTTGCCAGGACTATCAAAAGATCGACAACATTAACTTCATTGCTGTCTGCCGGGTTTGTTTTCTCTTCCAAATGTCTCTCCTAACGATTATCCCACTTCACTTTTTTGCCCCGAAAGTCTCGATAAGTCCGACCTTCCAGCGGCCATCCTGCTTAAACATCTTCAGCACTGCCGGCGCCGCGGCCTTCCTGAAAGTCACCCTGATCTCTGCATATCCATCAGAAACAGCGCCGATCTCCCATTTGCTTTGCTTCAATACCGTATCCGGATCGAAGTTATCCAGATATGAGTTCCAGTACGACTTCGATAATTCTGCTCCTTCGGTGAAGTCCCTGTCAATTGCCTCAGATGAATATTTGCCGTTATTCCGACCGGTCGCCTTAAATACCGACTCGACTATTTCTGCGCGCGATTTTATGGAAAGCTGCTGCCATATGCGGGCATATTCCCTGTCTTTCATGGACTTGAAAAGGGATTCGGCTGAAGAGAGTATAATGTCGATATCTGCGTCCGAATTGGCTGCCAATGCCGGGCAATCAAATTGCATCAGCAATAAAACAAGTATTGCAACTAATATTTTCCCGCCTCGATTTACAGTATGCATGGTTCAAAAAAAAGGCTGAAAACTGCTTGCAGTTTTCAGCCTTTATACGATCCGTAGATCAATGATGTGAAGTAGATGAACCGCCTCCGCCGCCTGCCGCTATGGCAGCAGCCGCAATGCCGCCTACTATGACTGCGCCGATAGCGATGGTTCCTGCAGATATGCCGGCAGCTGTAGCTGTGCCTGCGGCTGCACCCGCTCCGGCAGCACCGGAACCTCCTGAAGCTCCAGCTGCACCTGCGGCACCGGCTGCCTCTTCCTGTGCCATCGCCTGTGCAGCAAAGCCAGGCATCAGAGCCGCGCTAAAAGCAAAGATCATCGCGATTACCAATGTTATTTTCCAGTTCTTCTGCATCATTTATAACACCTCCTGTTATTTATGTCATCAAACAGTTTCAGACAAGTTTATTTCTTATAGCTTAGACATGTTAAATCCATTTGTCAAGTAACTGCCATTTCTTTCACTTCACCATCCGGCCGGCATCTTTATCAAAATACGCCTTGTTATACCTGCCCATAAAATCAAACAGGGTGCGGTAATGGTCGATATCCTGGGCAACGTCCCTTGTCCAGGGAGACAGCGAATACATATAGGATGTCCTGGAATCGGAGCCCTTGAAAAGCCTTAGCGGAATCGTCACGGAGATGCCTGCATCGTGATATCCCTTGTTGAACCGATCGGTGAATTTTGAGGTGTCCGCAACTCCGTACCAGGCAGAAATTATCACCCCGTTGATAAATTTCGAAAGAGTTATCCGCCCTCCGAGGTCGCCTGCAAGAAAGCGTCCGGCCTTCAAATCAACCGAGAATTCGGAGTCCACAAAATTAAATCGGGTATTGACGAACGCAGTCGTATAAAGACTTTTCACGTCATCGTTTTTCAATGCAAATGGATTGGATGGTTCCCTCTTTTTCAGCGCGCTGCCGCCAAGACCGACCATCAGCCTTCCGCCATACAGCGGCATTGCTACTTCGCCGTCCAGACCGGCATACTCAATCTCAAGCAGTCCGGCTGAGATCCGCCAGTACAATTCCCCGGGCATTTTATATATCTGGTCATACATAAGACGGCTTAAAGACACGCTCTGTTTTTTATAGAGGGCGATATCGCTTCGTACCGGAATAGAAAGCGGCTCGTTAATTGTTGAAACATTATTCAGAGGGTACCCCTCAATCCCCGTGACGAGCAAGGCGCCCTTCCACGGCTGGTGGCTCACCCAGGCAGCGATTCCAGCCCTGAATTTAAAATAGCCGGAAGGATCGTTCAGCAAAGTCTGAATCGTCGGCTTTATGCCGTAATCAAACAATTTTCTGTATCTGCCCGGAATGTCGGACAGTTCAGTTATATCGCTCCGAACATTTGACAGGTAAAGGAATTCGCGCGCAGTAAGTCGTTCCGCGTACAGCTCCGTCAGGTCGGACATCATGCATGCCACTTCGACCCTCGGGATGCCGTTTTCCTTTAGCACTATGCGGACATTATTCACATCCGAAGGGGCTATACCGACAACCACCTCTGAAATAACCCCGACAGCCCTCGGAGCATAGTAATATCGGTCGTTCTGCGCTTCTATAAGCAAGTCGCCGGTGTGTATGCTTACCGAAATGTCGCTAAAGCCGGATGCTGCCAAAGCTGTAGCTATCCTGTCAGGCACTGAACGCAACCTCTCCTCCGGCTTCTCTTTATAGGGCGCATCATAGATCGGAAGCAGCGGCCTGCCAATGTCGAATGCGACTGCCAGGCTTACGCCGACCCTGTTTCCTCTCTGATAGCTCAGACCCAGCTCCGCCCAGTCTACCGGCCTCCACCTGAACCCAAAATTGAAATGCGACGGCACGGGTCGCTGAAAATATTTAGGCTGTGCAGGATCGCTCGTCTGCTTGTCGTACATTATCGGACTGTATTCGACCATCAGCGAATATCTCTCGGACGGTGCAAACTGAATGCCGTAAAAAAATTGCGACTCTCTAAGCCACGCCTTCGGGTCGGTCAGCATTTCCGCCCTGATCCCCTGCCCTGAAGCTGAAAGCTGCGATTTGCCGAACCTGCCGTTGCCGAACCCAATCGTAAAATCGAATGGATAGATTTGCTTGCTCGCGACAATATATTGCGACGCGTAAACCCTTGTACCTGAAGGGTCCATAATGCCTAATGCAATCGCAGGTATATATTTTCCTTCGGGGACAATCTGGTATTTCAGGTCAACTGCCTTGTCCTTATAATTGCCGTAACCTTGCTCGGAAGCCAGATTGAAACCGGGTACGCCGATGACCTCCGTTACACGCCCGTTAACCTCCAGGCCGGCCATCGGACTGACAGTGGCATAATAATATAGATAAGGCCGTATATAACTTGCGCCTACATGGTAACTGTCAGGCCTCATCACTCTGGCAGTAGGGATTTCCATGAGGCCTGTGATGCCCCAGTTGGTAGGTTGAACAAAGGGATAATCCTCGGCAAAAGAAGAAGAGAACCGGGCCAGAAAAAAAACAAGGACCAAAAAAATGAAAACATGACGCCGCCAGCTGGACAACTTATCACATGTCTTCACTGTCCTTGCACGTTTCCCTTTCCCGATCTTCCCGCCCCAATCCTTTTGAGCTTTTTCTTAATAAAGTTTTATCACTACGCCTGCAGTAACAGCCATCTGCATGAGAATCTGGGTGATGTCCTTGATCTCGCGCAGCCAGGCCACACGCTCAAGCTTCTCTGGGACGATAATGGTGTCTCCAGGCTCTATCTCCTTCACGTCCTCGCCGAAGGCCGACATCTCCCAACGAGATCTTGAATCGTTCCAGCTCAAAAAGCCGCGGGTCAGCTTGCGGGCCGAGCCGTCTACCTTTAGCACATAGACATTATTTGTATCAGCATAACGGGAATAGCTTCCGGACATCCCGATGTAATCCTTGTAGCCGTATCTGTCAAGATAAATGTAACTCCCGGGAGACATGACAGAGCCCGTTACATTGACAACACTGTTTCTGGCAGGGATAAATATCTTGTCGCTGTCTTCCATCTCTATATCGAATTCGCTTCCCTTCAAAAGCCTCAAATGAGCAAGCCTGATAGTCATGCGCCCGGTGGCCTTCAGCTTGTGCAATGCCTCGACAAACTTCTGCTTGCTCTCGAGCTCAAGCTTCTTGGCCTGAATCTCCTCCGCCGACGCAGCTGCAGACGCCTGCACCGCGCCTTCGGCGAATATTTCACGTTCGAGTCTCATGACCATTTCGTCGATTCCTTTTTGCTGAAGATCCCTGACCCGGTCCCTCAGGAAAACAGCGCCCCTCAGGTATGCCTCGTCAGTGTATCCGCCGGCCCTTTCAAGGACAGACGAAATTCTCTCTCCCTTATTGATGGTGAACATGCCCGGATGCTTGACTTCGCCGGTCACTTCAACCGTCCTGTACAGACGCCACTCCGGAACGGCCCTTACCAGCAGGTAATCGTTTTCCTGCAGCTTGATATTATTTTCGGCATCGCCCTTCAGCGCCTTGTCCAGATTGATACTTATTTTTTCAGTTTTGGGCCCGCTGTCAGTCACCGTTATCCTGGTCAGTTCGGCTTCCTTTCCGTAAGCATAATACTGCAATCCGTCTGCAAGCGATAATAGCTCCTTCACTGTCATTCCGGGGCTGAAGCCGTATTCACCGCTCCGCTTAACCGCGCCGGACAGCCTGACTATTTTTTTATCCGGCACAACCTGATATATCTTCAGCATGTCTCCAGATTGTATAGCCAGCTCTTTATCACGAATAGCCTCAAGGTCTGATTCGAAAACAACCTGGTTGCGGTTGTCGACGATCCTTTCTATCTGCACCCGGCCCTTAAAAGCTACTGCGCTGAGCCCGCCAGCCATATCGATCAGCTGAACAAGGTTTTTCTCCCCTCTCAGCTCATAAATGGCCGGGCTGTGGACACTTCCTGCAATGGCAACCAGAGAACCGACCGGCGGAATGAAAATCACATCTTCTGGCATCAGCCGGATATCTTTCGTCTTGTCCCCGTTCAGCAGAAAATCATACATATCGAAATGCACTACTGTTTTCCCCTGCCTCTTAACCTGAAGGTCTCTCATGGTTCCCGTTTTGTCCGGGCCGCCGGCTTCGAACAATGCATTCACCAAAGTGGACAATGACGATATCGTGTATGCTCCGGGTCTGGCTGCATTGCCCACTACATACACCCTGATCGTTCTGAGGGCGCCCATGCTTACACTCATCTCGAAACCGGTGTAATACTTCGACAGCTCCTTATGGAGGGTCTCTTTCAGCTCCTTGAATGTAAGGCCAGTTACACCCATGGTTCCAGCCTTGGGCAGGCTCACAGTTCCGTCCCTGCTCACTACAACTTCCCACTGCCCCTCGATCCTGCCCCAAACAGAAATCTTGATTTCATCGCCGGGGCCAATGACGTAGTCCGGACCAACAGGCACATTTTCCACAGGAGCGAATGTCGAAGGCGGCTGCAGGAACAGATCATAACCGAATTGTTTCAGGTCGGTAGATATCCCTGTCGGACCCCTTACACCGATAAGACTGAAAGCAACCGCCAAATCCTCAGAGGTTCCGACAATAAAACCTGCATCCATTATTTGGGCCGGAGCATTTTTTTCGGAATACCTGACGATCTTGACCGGTATCGAAGTCTTGCCGGCAGGCACCTGAGGCGAATGCGAAAAAGTTATATTTGCATTTCTCTTCAATATCTCAAACTGGTTGTCCGTAATCTCCATCCTGTTCGAAATGTATTGTTCGAACTCGGACTTCCCGGCAGTCCGATACGGCTGCCTTTCATTTGCTGTCTGCTGTCTGTCTCTCGCCTGCGACAGGGGGCGCTCAATATCGGATTGTTTCGGCAGCACAGGCCGCATGGTCTGGGTAGATGGCAGCTGATAATCCGATTGCCCTTGCATTTTGTATTGTGCCGCTTCGTCACGGCCGGGCTGCTCATTGGACGGGAATACCGGTATGGTTTCAATCTGCTGGGCAGTCACTATCCCCGAAAAGATCATCTGAAAGGCTAGGATCAACGACAATATGGAAACGGAAAGTCTTCGTATAGCATAAGAATGCATATGGATACCCCCTCTCGCTCTCGGGCCTGATCTTGTCTCCAGAAAAGCTGAAGACAATAACGTGCGCGCGACCAAACAGATAGATTATACAGTAAAATGCTGCAAGTTTCGACCCGGCAAGGCATGTACTATATAATTAGGTATCGTGTGACGGCAGTCACACCTGTGCAATTAGTTCCGTCATAGACTAAAATAACGAAAAACCGGGCAAGCTCTGTTGTATAAATCACTTATTCGTTAACGGAGAAACGTTCGATGACCAGATTTTATCTTCGCATTGCCTTCAAGATCGGAAAATTCCTTGCACTTGCATTTCTTGCAATCGCCTGCTTCAACGCTGCTGCGTATGCCGATCTATTGATCTATTCGGATAGCTTATCGGCAGGGTGGGACAACTGGTCGTGGGACACCAGCCTGAATTTCTCCAGCACATCTCCGGTGCATAGCGGTGGAAGCTCAATGGCTGTCACATATAATGCAGCCTGGGCCGGCCTCTACCTGCATGCCGGCACAGCGGTCGACCTAAGCAGTTATGAAAGCCTAAGCTTTTGGATCCACGGGGGCAGCAGCGGCAATCAGCGTCTGCAGGTGATCGCCAACGGCGACGGAGGCAGCGTTTATCAGGTCACCGCACAGGCAAACACATGGACCCATGCAAATATTCCTCTCTCATCTCTTGGGAGCCCTGCGACGCTGTCAGCTCTGTATTGGCAAGACACAACCAACGGTCCTCAGCCGACATTTTATCTGGACGATATTGCCCTGATCTCCCGAACCGGTCCTCCTCCTCCGCCTCCTCCGCCCGGAATAGGGCCTACGATCAGCATCAATGCCAATGTCGGACGCCACCAAATAAGTGAAGGCATATACGGAATGAACTACGCTGATGAGCAGCTGGCCGCTGAGTTACGGCTTCCCGTGCGCCGCTGGGGAGGCAACTCCACAAGCCGCTACAACTGGCAGATCGACACATCCAATACCGGCAGCGACTGGTATTTCGAGAATATTCCGGAGGACAATCCCAATCCGTCATTATTGCCCAACGAGTCAGCCGCAGACCGCTTTGTAGAACAAGACCGCAGGACCGGCACCAGAACTCTGATGACGGTACCCATGATGGGCTGGGTTGCCAAGCGCAGGCTGGAAAATCATCCCTATGATTGCGGGTTCAAGGTCAGCGTCTATGGCCCTCAAATACCGCCTAATCCCTGGACCGCAGCAGTCGATCCGTGGGATACCGATTGCGGCAGCGGAGTAAAAAGCGGCGGCGTCAATATCACCGGCAACAATCCTGCAGAGACAAGCATGACTGTCGGGCCTGATTTTGTCACGTCCTGGCTGAACCACATCGTAAGCAAATACGGTTCCGCGGCTGCGGGCGGAACGGCCTATTACGCCCTCGACAACGAGCCAATGCTATGGAACAGCACCCACCGCGACGTTCATCCTCAGCCTACCACATATGACGAACTGCGCGACCGCACATATCAATATGCCGCTGCGATCAAGTCTGTCGACCCTTCTGCACAGGTTATCGGTCCGGTACTGTGGGGATGGTGCGCATATTTCTATTCAGCGTTGGACGGCTGCAGCATCGGAAGCGATTACCAGTCTCACGGCAACACGCCCTTTGTAGCCTGGTATCTGCAGCAAATGAAATTGTACGAACAACAGCACAGCAGGCGCATACTTGACTATTTAGATCTGCACTACTATCCGGCGGCGAACGGTGTCTCCCTCTCGGAAGCCGGTACCCCGGCAACTCAGGCAATACGCCTGCGTTCCACACGTTCGTTGTGGGATCCGACATACATCGACGAAAGCTGGATATCCGACCTCGCGCAGGGAGGCATTGCGGTCAGACTGATCCCAAGGATGAAAGACTGGGTCAATAACAACTATCCTGGCACAAAACTGGCGATCACCGAATATAACTGGGGAGGTCTTGAAAGCATCAACGGCGCACTCGCGCAGGCCGATGTATTAGGCATCTTCGGCCGCGAGGGGCTGGACATAGCCACTTTGTGGGATTTGCCCGGGACTGCGCAGCCTGGAGCCTTCGCCTTCCGCATGTACCGCAACTATGACTCTGCGGGACATGGATTCGGCGACATGAGCGTGCAGACAATAAGCGGCGACCAGAGCGTTTTATCCGCTTATGCAGCTACCCGCAGCATGGACAGAGCGATGACCTTGATCGTCATAAACAAGACTGCCAACAGCCTGACGAGCACTATCAATCTGTCAGGGTATACTCCAACAAATAGAGCATCCGTATACCGGTACAGCGTTTCGGATCTCTCTTCAATCACGCACTTGACCGATCAGCAAATCGATGCAGGCTCCTTTAGCACCACATTCCCGGGCAATTCGATAACTCTTTTCGTGATGATGCCTAAAACAGCTAATTCAGGGGCTGACTTCAACGGCGACGGTAAGCAGGACCTGGCAGTATTCCGCCCATCCGACGGCAACTGGTACATTATGAGCAGTTCATCGGGGACAGTGAATATTAAGAAGTGGGGGACAAACGGAGACATACCGGTCGCCGGCGATTATGACGGCGACGGCAAAACCGACATCGCCGTATTCCGCCCATCAGAGGGCAATTGGTATGTAGTTAATTCTTCTACCGGCTCCTTCTCAATGCGAAACTGGGGAATCGGCACCGACGTCCCTGTGCCAGGGGATTATGATGGTGACGGCAAAACCGACATCGCCGTATTCCGTCCCGCAGAGGGCAACTGGTACATAATGAATTCTTCTACAGGAAGCTTTTCTGTAAAAAGGTGGGGGACCAGCGGAGACATACCCGTTCCCGGCGACTATGACGGCGACGGCAAAACCGACATCGCCGTATTCCGTCCCGCGGAGGGCAATTGGTATGTAGTTAATTCTTCTACCGGCTCCTTCTCAATGCGAAACTGGGGAATCGGCACCGACGTCCCTGTGCCAGGGGATTATGATGGTGACGGCAAAACCGAC
>Ga0187785_10000120_pt1 | contig 29074 bp, 26 predicted proteins | sample 0815_BV2_4_20_MG_FD_132466 | JGI IMG/M metagenome (GOLD analysis project Ga0187785, IMG submission 132466) | Tropical peat soil microbial communities from peatlands in Department of Meta, Colombia - 0815_BV2_4_20_MG | ecosystem: Environmental > Terrestrial > Soil > Wetlands > Peat | place...
AGGTTCCCATCCTGTACCTCACGGAATGTATGGGCATCGCGTTCCAAAACCCCAGAGCGAAAACATGGTTCAACAGGCATATCGTGTCTCCGGAAACCATGCTGGCCGGAAAAGGACTGATCTGATCGGAAGTTGGTCCGCAGCATGCCGATTGATGCATGAAAAGCGGAGAATTCTAGGAGCGGCATCGTGAGCGAAAAGAAAATCGGGGCAATAATGACTGTCGGCGGGGGAATCGGCGGAGTCCAGGCGTCGCTGGATCTGGCGGAATCCGGTTTCAAGGTGTACCTCGTCGAGGAAAAGCCGTGCATCGGTGGGGTGATGGCCCAATTGGACAAGACCTTTCCCACCAATGACTGTTCCGCTTGTATCTTCTCCCCCAAATTGCAGACTCTCGCACAGAACCCCAACATAGAAATACTTGCGTATTCGGATATAGCGGCCATAGAAGGCGAGGCGGGCAATTTTCGAGTGAAAGTGCGACGCAAGGCCAGATTCGTTGACGCCGACAAATGCACGTCCTGCGGCACGTGTGCCGAGAAGTGTCCTACAAAAGTGCCGAATCAGTACAATTTCGGTCACGATATGCGCAAGGCCATTTACAAGGACTATGCTCAGGGCATTCCTTCGGTTTACACGATTGACACGGAACACTGCCGTCTCTTCAAGGGCAAGAAATGCGGCGTCTGCGCGAAAGTGTGCCCCTCGAAGGCGGTGGATTACGAGCAGAAAGACACGTTCGTGGACCTGGAAGTCGGGGCGGTGATCCTGACACCCGGGTACGAGCTGTTCAATACTGCGGGAATTTCCGAATACGGCCACGGCAGAATGCCCAATGTGGTCACGAATCTGGAAATCGAGCGCATACTGAGCGCGTCCGGACCTTTTGAGGGCGAGGTGAAACGTCCTTCTGACGGTGCTCATCCCAAAAAGATTGCCTGGATTCAGTGCGTTGCATCCAGGGATCGCAGAAAGGGCATGCCGCACTGCAGCTCCGTGTGCTGTATGGCTTCCATTAAAGAAGCGGTAATTGCGAGGGAACACGATTCCTCCATTGAGCCCACGATATTCTTCATGGATATCCGGGCATACGGAAAAGACTTCGACAAGTATTACGAGCGTGCCAGGACTCTAGGCGGCGTTCGCTTCATCCGATCCATGGTCAGCCGCGTCGTGGAGGACCCGCTTACGAACGATCTGGAAATTACCTATCTATCCGAGGATGGCCGTCTGGTTACCGAGACGTTCCATATGGTGGTCCTTGCTGTAGGTATCAAGCCGTCGGAATCCACCCTGAAAACAGCCGGAATTCTGAACGTGAAACTGGACGAAAACAACTTCTGCGAAACCGGGACGTTCGTGCCCGTGGAGACGTCTCGGCCGGGAATTTTCGTTGCCGGAGCTTTTCAGGCGCCCAAAGACATTCCGCAAACGGTTGTAGAAGCCTCTGCAGCCGCAGGTGTGGCCGTCCGCATGCTTGTAAGCGAACGCAACACGCTCACGAAAAAGAAAGAATTGCCTCCGGAAAAGAATGTGACCGGGCAAGAGCCGAGAATCGGAGTCTTCGTGTGCAGGTGCGGCATCAATATCGCAGCCACGGTGAATGTTCCGGGAGTGGTAGAGCGCATTGAGAGCCTCCCGGGCGTGGTGTACGCCGGAGAGAACCTGTTCACGTGTTCACAGGACACCCAGCAGCAGATTAAGAAAATTATCGAGGACAACAACATCAATCGGCTCATTGTCGCGTCCTGCACGCCTCGAACCCATCTCCCCTTGTTCCAGGAAACGGCTCGTGAAGCAGGGCTTAACAAGTATCTCGTGGAAATGGCGAACATACGGGAGCACTGTTCGTGGGTTCACATGCAGGAAAAAGAGTCTGCCACGGATAAGGCCGTGGATTTGATTCGGATGGCGATAGCGCGAACGCGCTTGCTCGAGCAGGTGCAGGACCAGCAGTTGCCCATGAATGAGAACGCCCTGGTGATCGGCGGTGGCGTAGCGGGAATGACTGCCGCTCTGAACATAGCCGATCAGGGATTCGCCGTGCACGTGGTGGAAAGCACGGACAAGCTCGGGGGCAATGCGCTGAAATTGGCCCACACCCTAAAAGGGGAAGAGGTTCAACCTTTTGTGGACGAAATGGTGCAGAAGGTTGCCTCCAATAACCGCATCACCGTTCATTTCAATTCTACCGTAGAAGACGTGGAGGGCTTCATCGGGAAATTCAAGACCACTCTGGCCGGCAACGGTGAACCAGTTGATGTGGAACACGGCGTTACGGTCATAGCCACGGGCGCAAGCGAGTGGAAACCCGATGTGTACGGGTATGGAACCGATCCGAGAATCAGGACTCATCTGGATATGAGCCAAGCCATGAAAGCCAAGGATCCTGCAGTGATGAACGCGGGCACCACGGTTTTCATCCAGTGCGTCGGTTCCAGATGTGAGGAGCGGCCGTGGTGCAGCAAGGTGTGCTGCAATCACACCGTGAAAGACGCCATAGCCCTCAAGCAGGCCAATCCGGAGGCTAACATCTACGTGCTGTACAGAGACATCAGGACTTTCGGTCTCAATGAGCCCTATTACGAGCAGGCCCGACGCATGGGCGTGATCTTTGCCCGGTACGAGCCTGAAGCGCCGCCGGCCGTAGAAGTCGGCGCAAAAGTAACGGTCCGCGTTCCGGATAAGATTTTGGGCGGCACCATGACGCTGGAAGCTGACAGTCTGGTCCTCGCCGCGGCAGTAATACCCAACCAAAACAATAAAGACCTTGCGAGGATGTACAAGGTTTCCACCAATGAGGACGGGTACTTCCTCGAAGCTCACATGAAATTGAGGCCCGTTGATTTCGCGACTGACGGCGTCTTTCTGGCAGGACTGGCCCACTATCCGAAGCCGTTGGATGAAACGGTTGCTCAGGCGGATGCGGCAGGGGCGCATGCGGCCCAGGTCCTCGCGCGGGGATACGTGGTGGCTCCGGGAATGGTCTCCGTCATAGACCAGTTTCTGTGCAGAGGCTGCGGCAGATGCGTGGAAGTGTGCCCGTTCCATGCTCCGGAACTAAAAGAGTTGCCTCTGGGAATCTCGAAATCCGAGGTGAACCCCGCGCTATGCAAGGGATGCGGAGCATGTGCAGTGGCATGCCCGACGGGAGCTGCGGCGGTTCGCCACTTCAAGGACGACCAGATAGGCGATATGATCGACGCGGCCATGGCGTGAGAGAATTGACGGGGAAACATGACAGGAATAGGCTCCTGCATGCTTTTCCCAAGCGTATCAAAGATCGGGCGGAGTCCCGCACAAATAGAAGCTGATCACAGTATCCAACTCCTTCTTCTGGAGATGACATGACTGCAGAATTTACACCGAAAATCATTACCTTTGCGTGCAACTGGTGTTCGTATGCCGGAGCGGATCTCGCGGGCGTCAGCAGAATGCAATATCCGCCGAGCATCCGGTTGATACGGCTCATGTGTTCGGGAATGCTGGTGCCTTCCTACGTGCTCAAGGCATTCGAAAAGGGAGCTGACGGCGTTTTGGTCACCGGTTGACACCTCGGTGAATGCCATTACCTGGAAGGTAATGAAAAAGCGACGAAGGTCCTGGAAAAAACACGGAAGCTCATGAAGCTCCTCGGAATAGACAACGGCCGGCTCCGCAAGGAATGGGTTTCTGCATCCGAAGGCACACGATTCGCTGAGGTGGTCCGCGAGTTTACCGAAGAACTGCGACAGCTGGGAAGGAATCCCCTGATTAAAAGGGAGACCACAGCATGAAGTTACCTGAAATTGTTGACCAAACGAAAGCCTACTACTGTCTGGACTGTGGAATTTGCACGGGAAGTTGCCCTGTATCGCGGGTGACCCCCGATTTCTCTCCGCGTCTGATGGTGGAAAAGGCTTTGATCAATCAAAACGAGAATCCGCTGGAAGACGTGAACATCTGGTCTTGTCTTTCTTGTGGCCAGTGTAGTACCCGCTGCCCCTCGAAAATCGACTACCCCGAGTTCGTGCGCATGGTCCGTGAAGAAGCCGTGCGGCAGGGCAAGGGCGGGGTGGCTGCCCACAGAGGTCTTTTTCAGCAGATCATGCGATTGCAGACGCTGGACGTGAAGCAGAGCAAGACCGAGTGGGCCAGGGAGGCGGGCCGTATTTCCGCGTCGGGAGACACGTATTACTTTGTGGGTTGCTCTCCTTTCTTTGACGTCGAATTCCGGGAAGACTGGAATCTCGATGTGATGGATGGCCCCAAAGGAGTGCTCAAACTGCTCAACGGCATCGGCATCGAGCCGGTGATTTCAGACGATGAACGCTGTTGCGGCCACGATTTGCTGTGGAACGGCGACAGGGAGAATTTTGCGAAACTGGCCCGCAGGAACATCGAGGTCATCAAGAGCCTGGGATGCAAGCGCGTGGTCTTCCAGTGCCCGGAAGGATATGTGACCTTCAAGAAATACTATCCGGAAATTGTGGGGAACCTGGATCTGGAACTCGTGCATTTTTACGACCTGCTTGCCGAAGAGCAGAAAAAAGGCACGTTCAAACTCGGTCCGTTGGAAGGGGTGGTGACGTATCACGATCCGTGCCGGCTCGGCAGACAGGCAGGAATCATGGACGCGCCTCGAAACCTTATCAGCGGGATTCCGGGCATTACGCTCACAGAAATGGAACACAACAGAGCAAGCGGCCTTTGCTGCGGAACCAGCGCATGGATGGGGTGCTCCAGTTGCTCGAAGATCATACAGAAGAACCGGCTGGTGGAAGCTGTGGCTACCGGAGCCGATACGCTTGTGACGGCATGTCCGAAATGCCGGGTGCATCTCAATTGCGCGCTCAAGGACATGGACATGGAGATCAAGATCAAGGACTTGAACGATCTCCTGGCGCAGAGCCTGCAAAGCTGACGAGAACCTGTGCGCGGGAATTTCCTCGCGAGATTCCCGCGCGCCTCGGATCACTGACAATAACGTGAACCTGACGGTTCCCGAACATCTCGACACGATGCGATCCGATTGTCGAGTCGTACTTTTAAACCGGGCTTGAATCGAAGGACGGTACCACATTATGGCTTCAAATGAAGTACTCATTATCGGCGGTGGAATAGCGGGCATGCAGGCCGCACTCGATCTTGGCGACATGGGCATCCGCGTTCATCTCGTGGAAAAAAATCCGAGTATCGGCGGCAAGATGGCCCAGTTGGACAAGACCTTTCCTACGAATGACTGCACCATATGAATTCTCTCGCCGAAGCTGCTGGATGTCGGTCGGCATCCCAATATTGATCTTCTGGCTTACAGCGAGATAACGGAATTCTCCGGGCAGGTCGGTGCTTTCAAGGTCAAGGTCCACAGAAAAGCTCGTTACGTTGACAGCTCCAGGTGTACCGCATGCGGTGCGTGCGCGGAAAAATGCCCGACAAAAGTTCCCAATGAGTTCAATTTCGGTCTGGATCAGCGCAAGGCGATATACAAGGATTATGCGCAGGGCATACCGTCGGTCTACACCATAGATCCGACGAATTGCAAGGTGCTCCAGGGCGGAAAATGCGGCGTGTGCGCAAAGGTTTGTCAGGCCAAGGCCATTGATTACGAGCAAAAGGACTCGGATGTGGAACTCGATGTGGCCGCGGTTATTGTGTCGACGGGTTATGAGCTGTTCGACGCGACGCAGATCCCCGAGTACGGCTACGGAACGTTGCCCAACGTGATTTCTTCACTGGAAATGGAGCGCCTTTTGAGCGCAGGTGGTCCTACAAAAGGCCATCTTATGCGCCCGTCGGTAATCCGGGCCGAAGGACGGCTCAAGGAACTGCCCAAGTTGATAAAGAAGGCGGAAAAAGCTGAGAATCAGGAAGAAATCTCAAGCCTCCAGCAGGAGGAGAAGCGGCTGGAGGAACAGGTCCACAAGTATCATACCGCGAAGAAGTTGGGATTCATCCAGTGTGTTGGCTCCAGGGATTTCCGTTTTCACAAATACTGTTCGAGTTACTGCTGCATGCATTCCATAAAGGAAGCAATCATCGCGAAAGAGCACGAACGTGAAACTGAATCCTACATCTTTTATATGGATCTCAGGACCGTGGGTAAGGGATTCGAGGAGTACAAGGTTCGCGGGGCCGCGGTTTCAGGATTGAAGTACATCCGGGGCAGAGTTGCGGAGATCGGCCAGGACGAAGACCAGAATCCGGTGGTGTATTACGAGGATACGGAGCAGCGCAAAGTGGTTGGCATGACCCTGGACATGGTCATCCTCGCGAATGCGTGTTCAGCTTCCCGGGGAATTGTGAATCTGGCTCCGCTTCTCGGCGTAGAACTCGACGAGAACAATTTCGTGAAGACCCATCCCAACAGGCCGCTTGACACAAGCGTTCCCGGCATCTTCACCTGCGGGTGCGCACAGGGTCCTCTTGATATTCCCGAATCCGTAGCGCAGGCCAGCAGTGCTGCGGCACGTGCTGCGGAAACCGTCATGACCGGCGGCCGGGCCTTGGCGATATGAGGGAGATGATAGATTGAAAGACCAAGCAAAATCAGATGTTCGAGTGGGAGTATTTATTTGCGACTGCGGATCCAATATCGCAGGATATTTGCAAATGAAGGAATTGGTTGAGTTCGCCAGGACCCTACCCAATGTGGTATTCGTCCAGGAAAATCTCTACACCTGCTCGGAAGGCGGCATTAACGAGATAAAAGAGGCCATTCCCCGGGAGAATTTGAATCGCGTGGTTGTGGCCTCGTGCACGCCGCGGACCCATGAGCCCCTCTTTATGAGCGCGTGCGAAGAAGCGGGCCTCAATCCGTATCTCTTTGAGATGGCGAACATCCGGGATCAGTGTTCTTGGGTGCACATGAGAGAAGGCGAGAAGGGTACGGAGAGAGCGAAAGGCCAGATCGCCATGGCGGTCGCAAAAGCGGCCAGACTCAGGGAACTCAGCCGGATTCAACTGGGTTTGACTCACAGGGCCGTAGTAATCGGCGGCGGCGTTTCAGGCATGTCTGCGGCCATGGCTTTGGGAAATATGGGCTACGAAGTCGATCTTGTGGAAAAACAGGACCGTCTCGGTGGCCTGCTCAACGATCTCAATATTGTCTTGCCTGCCAACGAGCCACCTTCCGGGCTGCTCGACGATCTCACGGCCAGACTGGAGAGCAATCCGAAAGTTACCATCCATACCCGTGCGGAAGTCAAGAAAGTGGAAGGGTACGTGGGCAACTACGTGGTGTCCATCACGGAGAACGGGACGGAAAACACGGTAAAGACGGGGGTCATCATTGTGGCCGTGGGCGCGAGAGTGCTTAAGCCCGAAGGATTGTACGGATACGACGGCGAAAAGGTGGTCACTCATCAGGAACTGGAAGCCATGCTGAAACAGAACGCCGTGACCGCAAAGAATGTGGTGGTCATCCAGTGCGTCGGCTCCAGGTGCGCGGAACGGACGTACTGTTCACGGATCTGTTGCATGACCGCGGTGAAGAACGCCATACTCCTGAAGGAGAAAGATCCTGACGTAACGGTTACGCTGTTGTACCGCGACATGCAGATGTACGGCGTGGAAAACGAAGACATGTTCCGGAAATCCAAAGAGATGGGCGTCCGCTACGTAACGTACGATCCGGACAAACCGCCTGTCGTGGAAAACGGTCAGGTACGCGTCTACCATCTGCGGATGGGGAGAGAAATTACCATCGAAGCCGACCTCGTTACCCTTTCCACTCCGTTGGTAGCTCAGGAAGATGCGGGTGAGATCTCCACGATGCTCAAAGTGCCCGTCAATGAACACGGCTGGTTCCTGGAAGGCCACGTGAAGCTCAAACCCCTGGATTTTGCGACGGACGGGGTATATCTCTGCGGAAATGCCCGCTTTCCGTCCACGATCCGGGAAGCCATCGCCCAGGGTCTCGGTGCTGCTTCCAGAGCTGCGGGAGTGCTCTCGAAAGAGGCGCTTTTTACAAGCGGTATCGTTGCGGACATCAACGCGCAAACGTGCTGTGGTTGCCTCGGTTGTGTAGCGGTGTGCCCGTATGGAGCGATCAACTATTTCGAGGATCGCGGAATATGCCAGGTGAATAAGGTCCTCTGCAAGGGATGCGGAGGTTGCGCCGCCACGTGCCCGTCGGGAAGCGCCCGGCTGGACGGGTTTTCCAATGACCAGATCTTCGCGCAGATCGATCAGGCGTTGGTAGGCTGACCACGTTCATGGGGTCTGGAGAAACTCGGGCCTCGGGAAACAGTCAGGGTTCCACGATATCATGAAGAGCCTTGAGGACACCTTCGGGGTGTAGTGTATTCGGACGCGTGGACTCGTTCCGACCGTTCGGATACCGTTGAATCGAATGCAAGGAGAAGATTTTTTTCACAAAATCTTCGGCGTTTTCAGACAGGTTACAGGGGAGTAAGATGCCCGACGAACAATTTGAACCTCTCATTATCGGTTTTCTCTGCAACTGGTGCGCGTACGCCGGCGCGGACCTTGCCGGGGTGAGCCGGTTGCAGTATCCGCCGAACATGCGGACAATCAGGACGTTATGTTCTGCCACCGTGGGGCCGCACCAGATTCTGAAAGCCTTTCAGAAAGGGGCGGACGGCGTTTTCGTTGGCGGCTGACACATCGGAGACTGCCATTACCTGTACGGTAATTACATGACGGTAAAAAGAATCGCTTTCATGCAGAAGCTCCTGGAATTCTCAGGGATCGACCCACAGAGATTGCTTCTCAAATGGGTTTCGTCCGCGGAGGGGCCGCGGTTTGCCAAAGTGGTGAGTGATTTTGTGGAAAAGATCCGCAGCCTCGGGCCGTCGCCTCTTGCCGGAGCGCGAGTGAAAAAAGCGGGCTGACTCTCGGCAAGAACGTCCTAATGCCTAATTCCGCAGACCGGGAAATCGAAATGACAGATCAAATAAAAGAGCATGTGAAGAAGCTTTTGAATGAGGGCACAATCAACGCGTTTCTGGGCCTGAAAGACCAGGACGGAAACATATTTCCTCATATTTACGAGACTGCCGAAGAGTTGGACAACGGATTCAGCATCGGAGACCTGGAGGGACCGGGAGATTCGCGGTATCCCATAGCCAGAATACTCATGACGGCACTTTCGGCCGACGAGGACAAGATCATGGGAGTGCTGCTGCGAGGATGCGATGAACGCGCTCTCATCGAGGTCACGCGCTGGAATCAACTCAAAGGCGCGGACAGGATTGTCAAGATAGGCATGGCTTGTCCCCAGGCGCTCGCCGATGCGCACGAATGCCGCAAACCCTTTCCCGAGGAAATCGTTGCAGGTGAAAAAGCTCAACCTGTTGCAAACGCTTGCGTGGACGCCGTTGAGGGACGGGATCTCACGTCCCGGCTCGAATACTGGTTGGGAGAGTTCGATCGCTGCATAAAGTGCTACGGATGCAGAAATGTCTGCCCCGTCTGCTTTTGTAACGTGTGTACCTTGGAGGAGAGCGCTCTGATTCGGACAGGTGATCTTCCGCCGGAGAACCCGATTTTCCACCTTACCAGGGCAGTCCACATGGCGGGCAGGTGTATCGATTGCAACCTGTGTACAGAGACGTGTCCCGCTGAGATTCCGCTGCGCGTGTTGTACAAGAAGGTCGCGGAAATCATTCAGGATGAATTCGGTTACATAACAGGGGAGCCTGGTGAAGGAAAATCGCCGCTGAACATACTGGGCACGGATCCGGGGCATACTGCGGCCAACGATTGACCCTACTGTGAAATCAGTTTACGGTACCGCACATGGAAGAACGTAAACCGAAGCGCGCTTCATTGTTGTTTTTTGAAGAGCAAATACTCATGGAATGCCCTTTCTGCGGTCAAACACTGATCAAGACCGACTACCAACGGATTCAAAAATTGCTCAATGAACCGGAAACACCCAGAGGCAAGGCTTGTCAGAAATGCGGGGGCGTGGCGATTCTGAACCTCAATTCCCAGGCGAAGGAGATCATCCTCGGGAAGCTGGCGAAAGATGCCGGTCCAATGAAGATCGTTCCGCCGAAAGAGGGCGGGGAGCAATAAACCCCTGACGTCGTCCGGAGGTTACGCCCGATGTTAAGCTTGCAAAACACCGTTCTTGTTGTGGTAGACGTGCAGGAAAAGCTTGCGGCGGCAATGCATGAAAAAGAAGCACTGGTCGATAGTACCGTAAGAATGGTCTCCGGCGCAAAAATCCTGGGGGTGCCCGTGATTCATACGGAGCAGAACCCGAAAGGGCTGGGCAAGACTGTCCCCCGGGTCGCCGAACTCCTCTCCGATGTGCCTCCCGTGACAAAGTTGAGCTTCAGCTGCTGCGGTGAATCCCATTTTATGGAACAACTTACGGCACTCAACCGGAAGCAGGTGCTGGTGCTGGGCATAGAATCCCACGTCTGCGTGTATCAGACGGTGGCGGACCTGATTCGACAGGGTTACGAAGTCCAGGTCATTGCAGACGCCGTATCTTCCCGGACTCCAGAGAATAAGGCTATCGGACTGGACAGATGCAAAGTATCGGGGGCATCGATCACGAGCACGGAAACTGCATTGTTCGAACTTTTGCAAAAGGCGGAGGGCGAAGCGTTCAAACAGATGCTCAAGGTGGTGAAATAGCGGTGACGAACGAGCAACGATTCGGCCGCTGTCGAATTCCGAGCGAAAAGGCCGTTCCGTCGTCTACGGGATAAGTTTGAAGGTGCGATCCCATCTCACGGCAATCAAATCCTGAGCCGAATAATAAATAATAAACGCCTCTCCTTTGACGTCCTCTACCGGAACGAAACCCCAGAATCGGCTATCCAGGCTGTAATCCCTGTTGTCCCCCATGACGAACAGCGCTCCTTCAGGGACTTTCGTGGGCCTCATATTGTCTTTGGGCGTCACATCCCCCGGATATATCACGTTGCTGTAAAAGTGGGCATGTGAGTCCTCGGCGGGCTTACCGTTGAGAAATACTTTCTTATCTCGAATTTCTACCGTATCTCCTCCGACGGCAACTACTCGTTTGATGAAATCCTTCGTCCTGTCTTCAGGATATACGAACACGATCACGTCCCCGCGACGGGGCTGTACGAACTGGGGCCATCTCGCTTTGGTAAACGGAATTCGAATGCCATAGATGAATTTGTTTACCAGGATGTGATCCCCAATCAACAGTGTCGGCTCCATCGAGCTGGAAGGGATTTTGAACGCTTGAAAAAACAACGCCCTGATGAGGATTGCGAGGACCACTGCCACCACGAACGCTTCCGAATATTCCTGAAATACTCTGCGATGCGTTTTTTCCGTTCCTATTTCAGCCTGGGGTTTATCCCTCATGTATGTCTCTTTCTGCCCGACAGCACAGAGCATAGATTTGACCACTCACCATCGGCCTTCGGTTCGGCCCGGATCAATTCAGCAGCAACGGATTCCAGCGACACACGAGTGCGATGCCGGTTTTTTTGTGTCAATTGAGTCCGGTCGCGGCACAAGTCCAAAGATAGTTCAACCGCGAAGAAACTTTATAAAACATCGTCAAAAGTATGTAAAGGGTTCTTGCGCCCCTACGGTAATCATTCAGACTCGCGAAGGAGCCATCGCTTCCGTGTCATTGCGAGAAGTGAAACGACGAATCAATCTCCATATGGAAGGACGGAAATTGTTTCGCTTCGCTGTCAATGACAGCCTCTTTCCCACCCTTAACTCAACGGTACACTCTACAGGTCGTCCCGCTGCTGGTATGGCGGCTATCCATTTCGCGATGTTGAAAAGCGGCATGCAACTTTTCCGATCATTCAGGGGCCTGAACCGAATCAGCCGAGCTTTTTTCGGAACCCGATCCTTTTCGAAACTGCATGAGCACATACAGTACGGGAGTGACGAAAATGCCCAGAACCGTAACGCTGATCATTCCTGCAAACACGGCGGCACCCACGGATTGCCGACTGACCGCTCCGGCACCGGACGCGACGACCAGCGGCAAGACCCCGCCAATAAATGCAAAAGACGTCATGAGTATTGGCCGAAAACGCAATGTTGCAGCTTCCACCACCGCTTCCAGGACGCTTTTTCCTTTGGCCCGGGACTCCCGGGCGAATTCCACGATAAGGATGGCGTTTTTCGCCGACAATCCCACCAGGAGCACCAGCCCCACCTGCGTGTATATGTTGTTGTCCAGGCCCGCAATCAGGAGCCCCGATGCCGCGCCCAGCACAGCCAGAGGCACTACCAGCACCACAGCGAGTGGATCGGTCCAGCTTTCATACTGGGCCGCAAGAATGAGGATGACCACGAGAATGGCCGCCAAAAACGTGATTGCCGCTTTTCCGGAACTCTTTTTTTCCTGGTAAGCCATATTGGTCCATTCGTGTGCCATACCGGGCGGCAAGATTGTCTCCGCGAGCCGTTCCATAATGTCCAGTGCCTGTCCGGAACTGTATCCCGGAGAATTCTCCCCAAGAATTTTTGCAGTGGGAAACAAATTGTATCGATCCACCCGCATAGGGCTTACGTCATACTTGGTACTGACGAGGGTCCCCAGCGGAATCATTTTCCTTTCGTTGTTGCGCATGAACAAGTTCGAAATGTCTTCAGGATTCCGGCGGAACATGCTGTCCGCCTGCACTCTCACCTGCCACGTTCTGCTGAATTTATTGAAATCGTTGACGTACGACGATCCGAGATAGGTCTGGAGTGTATCAAAAACGTTTTGAAGGGGAATTTTTAGGGCCAGAGCCTTGGTTCGATCGATATCGATGAAAACATTGGGATACGTGGAGCGAAAGCTTGCAAAAACCGATGTGAGTTGAGGTTGCTGGTTCGCTGATTCCGCAAGTTGGCGTCCGGATTGTTCCAGGGCCGGAAAACCCAGGTCCGCCTTGTCGAGAAGCTGCATCTCAAAACCGCCACCCGTGCCGAGACCGATGACCGGCGGCAGAGTGTACGTGAAGACTATTCCTTCATAAATACCTTGGAACTTATCTGAAAGCTCCTTCATGATCACTTCCCTGCTGCGCCCTTTGGCGAGCCGTTCTTCCCAGGACTTCAACGGAACGAAAATGGTGGCCAGGTTCGATCTGGCCGAGTCAATCATGGAATAGCCCACCAGAGAGCCCCAGTTGAGAACCCCCTCGGTGTTATCGATCATCTTCCCGGCCTGCTGCACGGTTTCATTCGTCCGGTTCAGGGTAGCCCCGTCCGGCATCTGGATGTTTACGAGAACCAGCCCGTCGTCTTCCAGGGGCAGGAATCCCGTGGGAACTCTGCTGTACAGTACCGCGGTAAGCGCGACCATCCCCACGAACAGGATTATGGCAAATGCCACGCGGCGCACACCCAAGGACACAATCCGAACGTAACCGTTGGTCGCCCAGTCAAAAGCGGAATTGAAAGCCCTGAAGAAAGCATTCTGAGGTCCGTGGCCCGGCTTCAGAATCAGAGCGCACAGAGCGGGGCTCAGAGTCAAGGCATTGATGGCGCTGAACAGCATCGTAATGGCTATGGTGAGAGAAAACTGCCTGAACAGCTCGCCGGAGATACCACCCAGAAATGCGGGGGGCACGAAGACGGCCATGAGGACCAGGGTGATCCCAATGATCGCTCCGCTCACCTCGTTCATGGATCGGATGGCCGCTTCTTTCGGGTTCAGCCCGAAAGCGGTCATGTTCCGCTCCACGTTTTCCACTACCACGATCGCGTCGTCCACCACGAGTCCTATGGCGAGAACAAGTCCGAAAAGGGTTACCATATTGATGGAAAACCCCAGCAGTCCCATCACCGCAAAAGTCCCTATCAGTGATACGGGGATTGCAATCATGGGAATCAATGTGGCTCTCCAACTCTGCAAAAAGACGAAAACCACGATTACCACTAGCACAAAAGCTTCAATCAGCGTCTTTATCACTTCGTGAATGGAGGCATTCACAAAATCCGAGATCTTGTAGATTGCCTGATATTCCAGCCCCGGAGGAAAATGCTTCTTGATCTCTTCCATCATATTGAGGGTTTGCTTGGTAACGTCTATGGCATTCGATCCGGGAGATTGATACACAAGAACCGTGGCGGAAGGTCGGCCGTTGAATAGAGACACGAAATCGTAGGCCTTGCCGCCCATGTCAACTGTGCCCACGTCTTTGACGCGAATCGCCTTTGTTCCCTCGCCGGTCTTGAGAATTACGTTTTCGAATTGCTCCGCGTCCGTCAGCCGACCCATCGTGTTCACACTGAGCTGATATATCTGATCCTTGGGAATGGGAGGTTGGCCGAGTTGTCCTGCCGCCACCTGAACGTTTTGCTCGCGCAACGCGGCCGTTACGTCACCGGCAGAGAGATTTCTCGCCCGTAGTTTATCCGGATCCAGCCAAACCCTCATGGAATAATCTTTACTCGGATACGTAACTACCGAACCCACCCCTCGTATGCGACTCAGGGCATCTTTTATATTTATCGTCACGTAATTCGTCAGGAACAGATCGTCGAACCGGTTGTCCGGTGCGTAGAATGCGAGGATGAGCACGAGCGCGGAGGACACCTTCTTGGTTGTGACACCCTGCCTCTGGACTTCTTCCGGCAGCTGGGCCAGTGCCGCAGAAACTCGGTTTTGCGTGAGAACCGTGTTCATATCGATGTTCGTACCGAGGTCGAACGTCACATTCAGGGTGTATGAACCGTCAGCCGCGCTTTGGCTCGACATATAGAGCATGTTTTCCACCCCATTGACCTGTTGTTCAATGGGAGAGGCGACCGTCTCGGCAATGACGCGTGGATCCGCTCCAGGATAATAAGCGGTTACCTGCACCACTGGGGGAACGATGTCCGGGTACTGCGCGACCGGCAGGCTCAAAATGGAAATGCCGCCTGCAAACACAATAAGAATAGAGATAACGGATGCGAAAATCGGTCTTTCAATAAAGAAACGACTGAACATCGTGAGCCTCGATTACTTGCCGGCAGGTGAAGCGCCCTTTTCGGCCTGGGGCGCGGACACGGCTGATTGCCTGGGTGTGACTTTAGCTCCGGGCCTCGCACGCTGTATACCGTTCACCACGACCCGATCGCCCGGCGTAAGCCCCTCTTCGATAACCCTAAGAGTTTCTTCCAGAGGACCGGTCTTCACGATTCGCTGCTCGACTATATTGTCCTTGTTCACAACCAGCACGTAACGCCCGACCTGTGCGATGCCCACCGAAAGCTCCGGCACCAGGAGTGCCTCTTTTTTCAGCAACGGCACACGAACGCGACCGAAAAGCCCAGGAAGAAGCAGACCCTGTTCATTGGAAAACACAGCTCGAATTTTGAGTGTTCCTGTACTCTGGTCCACCCGGGATTCCGCGAAATCGATTCTTCCTTCGTGGGGATAACCGGTTTCGTCAGCCAGCTGAAGATAAGCGGGGAGCTTGGTCTGTTCTTCGACCTTTTCCCGAAACAGTCTCAGGATCATGAGCAAGTCTCGCTCGTTCACCTCGAAATATGCATAGATGGAGTCGTTGTCGACGATCTCGGTAAGGAGCGTCTTTTCTCCTGCTCCCACCAGATTGCCCACGTCAACATAGTTTCGACCGACTTTGCCTTCAATCGGCGCTGTCAGCTTCGTATAGGCAAGGTCGAGGTTTGCCTTCTCCAGGTCCGCCCGTGCGATGGCGACCTGAGCGGAGGCCACAGCCTCTTCCGCCTTTTGCTGGTCGAATTGCAGCTGACTGACGGATGCCGTGGAAAGGAGCTGCCTGGACCGTTCCAAGTTTACCTGTTTGAGATGTTGATCTGCTTCCTTGGCTTTCATCGTGGCCTCGCATTGATCCACCCGGGCCTGAAAGGGTCTGGGATCTATCACGAACAACAGATCCCCTTTCTTCACCTTCGATCCGGGCTCGAAATCAATACGCTCCAGCCACCCCTCGACCCTGGCGCGAATCTCCACGAATTCCAGGGCAGCGGTCGTCCCGGGGAACTCCATATATTGCGTAATTTCCTTTTTCAAGGGACGGTCGATAATCACCTCGGGCGGAGGAGGCGAGCGGATTTCGGATTTCTCCGAACAACCCAAGATGAAACACACGAGACATATGGCTGCCAAGAAACGAAGGAAAGCATTCATTTCATACCTCAAGAGCTCAATCAGCTGTGTCCGCAACCCGTAATTCGCCGAGATGTCATGGGAGTGCGCATTGCGCTTTTGCGATACGGAACTGGGCGTATCGTCAGGAATCGGGATCGAGATTGACCGACTCGAGCTCGCTCTAGTTAGTTTTTCCTTCACCGGGTAGGAATTCTTTGAATTTTTTCAATGTACTGCTGGGGAAATTGCCAAAAAAGAGCCGCTTGCATAATTTTTTCCTTGTAGTCTGCGGTGGGCCACACATCTCGGCGCTCTGATTTATTGGGTCTCGCGCGGTACAACCATGCGTACACGGTCCGTCCGTCGACGGATCGCTTGACAGACACCCTGTTTTCGTCACGCTTATAATAAAGAGGATGTCCTTCTTTCTGATCAAAAGCCTTCAATCCTCGATCTTCGACTTCAACGAGCAGCCCCCATACGCTGGAATTCTTCTTGGGCTCGATGTTCACCGTTCCCCCGCGTCGGGAAGGCGAATAGTAATTCCACACGAGATCGTGGTCGTGAAGCACCGCAGGTATAGCATCTACAATCACTTTTGGATCGTAGTTATTCAAATTCAACCACGACATCAATTCCTGGTGATTCATTCCCGAGCCGTACACGAATATGAAACAGGTGGGCACATCCCGAGACGGATCAATGGCCACGAGCCCTGACTTTTTCTCCGACTCCTTGAGAGCAGGCCCCGCATTCGGGACAATGCTCTTTTTATCCTGCTCATGGGTTTGGACCAGACCGGAATTCGTCTTCGTCCGTCTATTCACGGGGACAGGACTGGGTTCCGTTCGTATCGTCGCGAGCGAAAATACGCCGCTGTCGGACGTTATCCTGGCTCTGGGAGTGGGAACATGAACAGTTTTCGATTGAGAAGCCCCTGGGTCCGGCGACGTTCGTTGTCTCACGGATGAGATCTCGGTAGGGGAGGATTTTGCTGTAGCCTGGACAACATCCCCTGTCTGGGGAGGCGCAACCGCCTTGCGTTCGGCCGGCTGAGAAACCGGCTGCTTCGCTACGGTTTGCCTTGTTGCAGAGTTCCGGGGTCGATCATGCTCATTCTGAGCTGCCTTTGTGGTGGTCTGGGGCGACTGTGTGGGCCGAGATGACGCGTGTGGCTTTCGTTCAGGCTTTTCTTGGGCAATGGAGACCGGTACGGTCTTGGTTTTAGGCGCAGCGTCTTGCCGACGCTGGGTAACCTGAGACGTCGAATCCGAGGAGTCGGCCACAGGAAGTCTGCGCTCGGGATCATACCCGATGACCGTACAGACCCGATCAGGCTCGGAATGCGCGAGGTGCGCATCAACCCTGGTCTTTGACACTTTCTTGACGATCAGGAATTCTTCCGGCCGGTCCTGTTCGACATTCCACGTGTACTGTTTCAATTGAAAATGATCTCCCGCATCTTCGTACAGAATCAACCACCATTCGTCATTTTTCTTGTCGCGGCAGATCTTTATTTTCTTTATGCCGGGTGTAGCTTTCGCCAGATCAAGGGCCATGCTCCTGGCTTTTTCATCTTCCGAAAGCAGTGCGAATGTGGGCTTATCCTCAGTCTTGCTTGTCACCGTTTGCTTGTCTGAACTTTGAACGCCGGCAGGTGCAGACGCCTTAATGACAGCAGGATTGTCACTTTGTTGCCCGGACGTTTTGCCCATACTCGAGTCGTCGGCAGCATTCAAGGAATCCTTTTGCTGAGAGATGCCCACACATCCCAAACAAATGGAAAAGAGCATTCCTACTAATGCAAACCGAAGGTAATCACGAAAACCGGAGTTTTTCATGACGTGTGCATCAATCCTTTTTGAAACCACGTCCTTAACCCCTGTGACGGGATTTACACCTCGCTCAATCGGCAAACGAGGGAAACGTCTTTGAGCCGGAGCGCGGGACAGTGACAACGAATCCTGGCAACAAATTTTGCAACGTAACTATATCATGTTGTTTTGGGAGTAAGTCAAGGTAAAAAGGCCCGCCTCAGTTACGGACGAAAAAAGGCTGTCATTGCGAGCGCCGCGAAGCAATCTCTGCCTTTAAATATCGAGATTGCTTCGTGGTTCCACTCCTCGCAATGACATGATTGGCCGGTTGGAAATGTGGGAGAAAGGCATGAACGAACCCGACAGAATTTTCGAGAACTGCTGTATGCGCGTGAACGCCCCCAATGGCAGTGCGCTTTCACGTAGTTGAAAGCGCATTGCTGTTAGTCCCGATAAATCTCTCTTCTGTTCTCGCGATGATCAACGCTGTAGAGAAGCTTTGCCTTCGATTTTAGTTCCTCGACAAGCTTGGGCATTGCTTCTCTGTTTATGTCAAATGCTCTTATGTACACATATCTGAATTTCTCAGGGGCTTTTTCGTAAGAACTCAATATGCTCACCAGTCGTGCACTGTAACTCCTGATGATGTCCGTCACCTCTTTAATGGATCCGGGCCTGTCGTCCACCAGAAGACCGAACAGTACCCCTTTCTTGGACAAACCGGTGAGGGAAATCATAGCCTTGAACAGGTCGTTCTTCGTGATGATTCCCACGATTTTCCCCTGGTCGTCCACGACGGGAGCACCGGATATTTTGTTTTCCAGCAATATTTCCGCAGCTTCTTCTATGGTATAGTCCGGCGCGACCGTTATGGGATACCGGCTCATGATTGCGCCCACTTCAAGCCTAGATAGATGGTAGAGGATCTGCTGGATGTCCAGAACGGCTGCGTCAGACGGAGAGGCACGCTTGAGGTCGCGATCCGTCACTACGCCGACTAATTTGCCGTCTTCCAACACCGGCATAATGCTCACGTGTTTTTCCATAGTGAAATTTATCGCTTGCTGCAAAGTATCGGTAACATCCAGGGTCACAACGTCTGTGCTCATCCAGTCTCGTACCAACATCTCGCTTGCTCCTTGAAGTGAAGTACTATTCCAGTCGGGTGATGGGTCCATTCAAGCTTCTTGCCCAGGTTTGCCTCCGGACTCGAAACTCTTTTTCCTGTGCAGGTCCCTTCCCGTGGCTTCGAGAATTTTTTCCAGGTGTCTGCGCCTTTTTGCTTTGGCTTCTTCCACTTTGCTCAGCAGTTCTTCCAGATCGCACGGCTTCATGAGATAGTCGAACGCTCCGAGCTTCATACCCTGAATGGCAGATTCGAACGTTGCGTGTCCTGTGAGCATGATGACTTCGACTGAAGGGAACGTTTCCTTTATGTGCCTGAGAGTCTCTATTCCATCCATTTCGGGCATTTTGACATCGAGTATTACTACATCCACGTCAGGCTCTTGGTCGAGTGTTTTCAAGGCCTCTGCCCCGGAGGATGCGCAGGACACATTCAGATGCCTTTTTGACAGCCGTTTTGTCAACGCCGAGACAAAAGTATCTTCATCATCCACCAAGAGTATTTTTGTTTGAATCATATCCGGTCCTTATGACGTTCAATCATCGGCGGCGACCGGGCCGGGTTAAGGAGGTAGCCCCGTTGTAAGAATTTGCAACGGATGTGCCATGTCCGACGCGCATCCGCGAAAACAGAAATCCTTTGAACAGCTGAAAAACGTTGCGCAGTTTCTTACCTGCGCGAGTCTTTACCACCAAAAATGTCAGCATCTTTTACATGCTGTAAAACCGGCCGGTGACTCCCGTCCGGCAGTCAGGAGAAGCGTTGTTCCTCGTGGTCGAGGTACAGGTACAAGGCCGCAATCATTACTGAGCACGTTATTTTTCCGGATCTTATAAAATCCCGAACCTCGCTTGCAGGGATCAGAACCGTTTCGATCTCTTCGGTTTCATCGGGATGCAGATGTCCGCTCGGCGTGGCATCACGGGCCAAAAAAACGTAGAATTTGTTTGTGAATATTGCCGGCATGGGATGCATCCAACCAAGCAGCTCTAGAGTTTGGGCTTTGTACCCTGTTTCTTCTTCCAGCTCTTCTCTGCCGCTTTGCTCGGGAGACTGTCCCTGCTTGACGAGACCGCCTGGGGGTTCCAGAGAAAGTTCGGACGTGCCGTGTCTATACTGCCTCACCATCACCAGCTCACCATCGGGCGTTACTGCCACCACAGCTACCCAATCAGGGCAGTCCAGGACCTGAAATTCATGAATCTCCCCGGTCCTGGGAGATCTGTTCTTACGTATGTGCACCGAAAAAAGACCGTATTGTCGGTCCTCTCGACTTTCCATCGTTTCCCAGCACAGATCGCGGTTTACAGGCTTTGAGTCCATAAAACGTCTCCGACAAATCAGGGCCCCAAAATAGCCGGCCTTTCCAGACTTCCAGCAAGCATGTGCCCGTGATACGGTAAGTGCTCTGCGCCACCTGAAGGCCGGTCCGCAGCTCTTACCACATATTCGGATTTCCTCATTAGCGCACATTATATGGCTTCCTCGTACAATGCAAGCGCCGGATACAAACCCGTCCGTTTATGGGCAAGATGTGAACAAAATTGTAACACGTACAAAAAACGATATGAGTAAAACTGCATTATCTATGCATCAGGATCGAAAGATTCATGAATTCTCTCTGGACCGCGTTTCCTTGATGTGGTATAAGTATACATACACATATGCATTGCTCAGCAGGCGCAAAACATTATTTGGCCGGGCAATTCATACAACTTAAAGGGGAACTGGTAATGAAAAAGCTTTTTGTCACGCTAGTTTTGTTGGTTTTCATGTCTCCCGCGGCGTTCGTTCTTGCGAGAGACCCCGATCAAGACAAACAGATTGAGCCCAAAATCAACTGCTGTTTTCAGGATGGCCAATGTCTTCAAACAAGAAGACAAAACTGCGATTTGAAAAAAGGCATTGTCGTTCAGAATTGCAGCGAATGTCCTGGTGTGTGGGGACAGAAAAAGTAACTCGCTTGCGTTCGCCGGGGGCGCTACATCTGCGCGCCCTTGGCCTTACACCATGCAGTAGATTACAATTATCCGTTCATCTCAACGTTTGCGCTTCTTCTTGCGAAATTCCCAGGGTGGAAGGGGATTCGGATGTGACCACAATCCGATTTTCGCCTTTCGCGCAGAGGATTCCAGATCTCTTAACTCTCCATTCTCCGGAGCGTACTGTCTATACCACCATGCCAGACCGTTTTTCAGAAGTTCTGTGTTCAATGACGTCCCGTTTACCCACACCCACGCAACGATTCGTCCGTACGGGTCCCGATCCATTTCCTCTATCCCGACTGTCTTACCGAATGTCATGTCGCCGGTGAAGCGTCTTGCCTTGTTTCCAAAGTCCTGCCCTCGCTCCGGACAATCGATCCCGTACAACCTGATGTTCATGTGTTGGGCCCCGCGCATGACCCGGATCGTGTCGCCGTCGGAAACTCCCACGCATGTGCCGGACCAGGAGGCTCCGCATCCGGGCAGAGAGACGGCGCACATTACGAGAAGGAAGACGACTCTTGAAATTGCCCGATCGTCAATCCCTGACATGGACTTCCTCACTCCCGGCCGCAGCCGACAGCTTCGATCCTGTGCCTCTTCCCGGATTACATTATCGCGATGCCGCGGCAAAGACCCCCACTCTATCCTTGTTTGAACCGGCATTTTCTGCCTCAAATGTGTGGTGCGGGGATCTCGAAGAGCCGGGGCAGCGACAGCGCAATGGTAATGATGATAATAACGAACACTGATATGATGACGAGAATATCCGGAACCACCGAAAAGACAGCTTCGCCGCTGTTTATATGCCGCCTGACCGCGACGAATCTCAGACCTGAAAACAAGATGGTAAAACCCGCAAGAAAAAAAGAGAAAAGGCTCAGATACAAGATGTGGCCCGATGTGCTCAATTGCAACGATCCTCCCCCGAGATTGACCAGGTGTTTCAAAAAGATATCGAAGCGCTCGATGACAAAACCGAAGGCAAGGAGCGATATACTTGTACGCGCCCAAGCCAGGAACGTCCGCTCATTCGCCATGTGGCTGCGCTGCCATGCCAGGAATATCCTGTCGTCAGACGTGATGTCGGGTGGCCTGCATACCGGGGCTCCCGCGGCGTTATCGGTTTTTTCGGTGATCATACCTTCCTCCCGGCCTACTTACCTGAACCAGGTTCCACGAACTCGCTGTTGTCCCTGCCATGGGTAGTGATCGCAGCACTTGTCGGCCATGTCAAGGGCAGGCGCCGGGTCCTGAGCAAGAGAGGTGCAAACGGTCTCACACGCATTCGCTTTTTCACGGGTAACTCGATTCCGGGCACAGGCTGGGGGCACTCCTTCGCTGCGGACGACGCAGAGCCCTCTCATCACTTCGCTCGGGAGAGCCCCCAGCCCTGACATCTCATAAATCTTGTGGCGAATCCGTATCACACGCATTCGCCATGAAAGAAGTCTTTTTGTGAATATTGTTTCACCGAACCCCACCCAAGAACTTTTAGCCTCGTATACGAATGCGCTTTCAAAGTAAGATTGGGGGGACCCTCTTTAGTAAAGAGTGTCCCGCCCAAACCCCCTCCCAGAAACTTCTATCATGTGCCGGTATCTGCATTTCCGCTGAGGAAATGCAGATACCGGCGAGAGCCAAAAGTGCTTGAGGTGGGGTTCGGGGAGGAACCTCTTACGAGAAGTTCATCCCCGATTTTAGCTGTTTGAAAGCGCATTCGTGTCATAAGCCTTGGAACGGAAAAACTTTCTCAAGCAAGGACTTCAAGAAGGTTTTCTCAGGTGCAAGAAGAACTCACGGTTTCCCTTGGGCCCCTTTATGGGGCTTTCCAGTTCTCCCAGGAGTTCCAGGCCGCAGTCCTTTGCATGAGATTTCACTGCCTCCACCGCCGCTCGGATTTTTTCCGGATCGCGGACCACGCCACTTTTCCCCACATCAGCTCGTCCCACCTCGAATTGCGGTTTCACGAGAGGCACTATCCAGCCTCCAGGCGCCACTATGTCCCTGATCTTAGGAAGGATGATCTTCAAGGATATGAATGAAAGATCCGCCACAGCCGAGTCTATTTTGTAAGGAACGGAACCGGCCTCCAAAAATCTGACGTTGGTTCTTTCCAGAAGTATGACCCGCAAGTCTGTACGCAAGCTCCAGTCCAGTTGTCCGTACCCGACGTCCACAGCTACTACCCGGGCAGCTCCTCGCATCAGCAGGCAGTGCGTAAAACCGCCTGTGGACACCCCCGCGTCCAGAACGGTCAGGCCTTCGGGATTTATATGAAAGCCGTCCAGCGCTGCGGCCAGTTTTATTCCTCCCCGGCTCACGTACGGAATGACTTCTTTAAAGGCAATCTCCGCTTCGCAGGACACTTCCTTTCCCGGTTTTTCCACTTTGACGCCGTCAACCAGCACTTTTCCCGCCATAATGAGGGCCCTGGCCTTGTGACGCGAAGGAACCAGCCCTCTCTCCGTAAGCAATGCATCGATACGGCACTTGTCTGTTTTGTGCGTCATCATGACTCGAAAGCGGAGCGCTCGCCCTTATTCGGTGGACGGAACGCCTCCAGATGCAGTGTGCCCTCTCGGAAACAAGGTCAATCATATGCCCGGAACGATGGTGAAATCGAGAACGTCGACTATGCTGAAACCGTAATACAAATAAACCGAACCGCTCCCCAGAAAATCCTCCGGGCGGTGTATCGTAAACTGATACGTGTAATTCCCTCTGCGGCTGAGAAGATGCACAGTTTCCTCGTACTGCCTGGAATCCGGCAATTTCACGATAAATTTTAGCGGTATTTCAGATCTGGAGCCATTGTACGAAAATCGCACCATCAAGGTGAGTCGTTCGCCGAAAACGCCGGCGTTAAATGTTCGGCTGTTTCCCTGAAATTGCCATTGATTGTCCCTGAACACGGCCGGCCCGAACTGCAGGTCGTAGATGGACACACGACCCGGCATTTCCCACGACAATTCTCCTCGTACGCCCTTATTGGGGGTCTCTTCCGGGTCGGATTCCACCGCGACTGCCGAAGAGATCAGCCCAGTACAGAGCAGCGCTGTCGCCAACATAATTCCTCGTGCGAACGTGCGCGTCAAAGAGTCGGCAAGATTCATGCTCCCCACCACTTCGGTTTTATAGGTTTCGACGATATTTGCGTGGGAGCGGACAGCTCTTGAGTGCTCCAAGAGCCGACTTTCAATGGAATGGAATCCTGTGGCGGGCCTTCCCTCATTGGAGCTTGCGGCACGGCCTCTTCTTCGTGCTCTTTGGAGGTGAGCAACAGATCGAGAAATGGGCTGCCGGTTGGTTGCTTCTGCCCGACGTCTTTTTGCGCCATTTGTTTCTTGGCTTTTCCACTCATCATGCTAAACAGCCATGATATGAGAACGATCAGGATAAGAGGAATCAGACTGAACAGAACGTTTGTAATCTTTTCCATGGCGGTAACCCTCCGGGACGACGAAATCCCGATATGCGACCTGTTTCAATAGTGCCACAAAATCAATGGCCGTTCAATGCCGGTATGGCTTTCCATAGTTCTGATGAATATTCCCGGCAGAAGATGATGAGCGGAACAGGCGTGTAGGTCTTGCGCCGATTTGTCTTGAAATACTTGCCTGCTATGGGTTACATTATGTCGCTCGTTTTCACTATTTACCTGCTTGAGTGGAATAGGAAGGAGAGATACATGTCCGCCCGGATTCATAATTTCAATCCTGGTCCCGCGGCGTTGCCGCTTGCTGTCCTTGAAGAAGCCAGAGAAGAATTCCTCGATTTCAAAGGCTCCGGTATGTCGATTACCGAAGTGAGTCACAGGTCTGCTTGGTTCGAAGACGTTTTGAACGACGCCATAGCCCGTCTCACACGCCTGCTGAAGTTGCCGGACACATTCAAAATTCTTTTCCTTCAGGGAGGCGCCAGTTTGCAGTTTTCCATGGTTCCCATGAATCTGCTCCCGGACGGCTCGTCGTCCGATTATATCAATACGGGGTCTTGGGCGAAAAAGGCCATAAAAGAGGCTGAGATCCTCAAGAAGACGCATAAGGTCATCGCATCCAGCGAGGACCGCAATTATTGCTACATTCCAAAGGATTTTTCGGTCCATTCCGATGCGGCATATCTTCACTTCACGTCCAACAATACTATCGAAGGAACGCAGTGGGACAGGTTTCCCGTATCGGGCGGAGTGCCACTCGTTTCGGATATGTCCTCTGACATGCTGTGCAGACCTTTTGATGTCAGTCCTTTTGGCCTCATATATGCCGGAGCACAGAAGAACTTGGGACCGGCAGGAGTGACGCTGGTTATCATACGCGACGACATGCTCGAACGAGTACCGAAGAATATTCCCACCATGCTGCGATACACGACGCAATCCGAGAAGAACTCGCTGTACAACACACCGCCTTGCGTGGCTATTTACCTTGTGCAACTCGTGCTCAAGTGGATAGAGGAAACCATTGGCGGGCTGGAAGCTATGGAACGGCGAAATCGGGAAAAAGCCGAAATGCTCTATGGGTTTATTGATGGAAACGCGTTTTATCGCGGGACGGCAGACCCGAACAGCAGATCCCTCATGAACGTCACGTTCAGACTTGCAGACGAAAATCTCGAAAAGACATTTGTGGCCGAGGCTCTGAAGAACGGTTTGGGAGGCCTGAAAGGACATCGTTCGGTGGGCGGATGCAGAGCGTCCATCTATAATGCTCTCGGACTTGACGCGATTGAGAGCCTCGTGGGTTTCATGAAGACTTTCGCCGCGAAAAACGGCTGATACCATTTGCCGAGACTGTAAGCGGAAACAGCCGGCCTCCGTGAATGAATTGCCCGTTGCTATCGAACCGACGTCAAGGCAACAGGACGCGTCGAGTGGAAGCGACATGACATACAGAATTCTCGTAACCGACAATGTGCATGAGAAAGGCATAGAACTGTTACGCCGACGGAGCAACTTCCGGGTTGACATCGAAAACAGCCTCTCCGCCCATGACTTGCAGAAGGTTATCGGCGAGTACCATGGCCTGGTGCTCCGGGGAGCAACGAAGGTCACTGCAGACGTGCTTGCGGCGGCATCCCGGTTGAAGGTGATCGGAAGAGCCGGTGCAGGTGTGGACAATGTGGATGTCGCTGAGGCAACCCGACGAGGCGTCGTCGTGATGAACGTCCCCGGAGGAAATGCCGTCGCCACAGCCGAGCACACCATCGGCCTCATCATGGCCGCACACCGCCATATAGCGCAAGCGACCCTGTCCATGAAAAGCGGTAAATGGGAGAAGAAAAAGTTTCAAGGGCGGGAAATCACGGGACGCATACTGGGGGTAATCGGTCTGGGCAAAGTCGGAAGCCTGGTGGCAAAACTGGCCGTCCGCGGTTTGAAAATGGAGGTACTCGGGTACGATCCGGCAATAGCACCTGACGTTCTTGCCCAATTGGGGGTAAAACCCGCATCTCTGGATGCAATCTTCTCCCGTTCGGATGTCGTTACCGTACATACTCTGCTGAATGAAGAGACCCGCGGCCTCATCAACAAGGCGGCATTCAGCAAAATGAAGGACGGTGTCATTATCGTTAACTGCGCCCGGGGCGGAATAGTTGATGAAACTGCTCTCCTTGCGGGACTGGAATCAGGAAGGGTCTCAGCTGCAGCTCTGGACGTTTTTTCCGTGAGCCCGCCGGGCGAGCATCCTCTGGTTATGCATCCCAACGTTATAGCGACTCCACATCTCGGCGCATCTACGGGGGAGGCTCAGGTCAATGTAGCGGTGGGCGTGATCGATCAAATGATCGATTTCCTGGAGAAAGGAATCATCACCAATGCGGTGAACGTGCCAGCGATCGACCCTGCGTTGAGTCACAAAATGTGGCCGTACCTGGACCTCGCCCGGAGATTGGGCCAGTTCATCGGCGGTTTTGCTTCCGGCGTCATTACGGATATGCAGGTGATATACACCGGCGAAATTGCCTCCTGGGACGTCAAGCCCGTAACGAATGCGGCAATTCTCGGGCTCCTTTCCAGCTCCGAAGGCAGTGACGTCAACTTCGTCAACGCTGCCGTTACTGCACGTAACCGTGGTATACGCGTATCCGAGACCACCCTCGAAGAGAGTGGTGCCAACGGCCCGGTTCTTGAAATTCGTGTCGGTCTGGCCACAGGTCCTCGCTTGAGCGTTCAGGGAGCGCTCATCCGACGCATCGGGCATGAGCCTCGCATCATAGGCATTGGGAACTTCGTGACCGAAGCAGTTCCTGCAGGGCCCATGCTCATCGTGACCAACCGGGACGTGCCGGGCATGATTGCGGGAATTTCCGGGGCTCTTGCGGCAGACGACATCAATATCGGCCAGATGAACCTTTCACGAGATCGCATCGGCGGCAGCGCAATGTCGATTATCAACATAGATGCTTCGGCGAGCGAGCATACTCTCAACAAGATCCGCAGCATCCAAGGAATTCTGTCCGTGAAACAGGTTGTTTTGGACGAGCCGGCCTCATCGAAGCCAGGATCGGGCATCATTTCATGACTGAGCTATTTCCGTGGGAATAGCATAATTAAGACACGAGAAAGGCAACAGGTTTGAGCACTCTTGTAATAGTGGGAACCCAATGGGGCGATGAAGGCAAGGGAAAGATTGTGGATCTGCTCACAAGCAGAGCGGACGTTGTGGTTCGTTTCCAGGGCGGAAACAATGCCGGCCATACCCTGAAGGTGGCGGGGGAACAAATCATCGTTCATCTCATACCCTCAGGCATTCTGTATCCTGAGTGCCTTAACATAATAGCCAACGGACTGGTGGTGGACCCTGAGGTTCTTCTGGAAGAAAAAGAGGCTTTACGGCAACGCGGGCATTTCTTGCGTGACGAACAGTTGCTCATTTCAGAGAGAGCTCACGTGATCATGCCATACCATAAAATGATCGACCAGGGCCGCGAGACCCTGCTGGGAAATGCGAAGATCGGTACCACCGGCAGAGGCATCGGTCCTGCATATGAAGACAAAGCTTCCAGGATGGGAATCAGAATGGGAGACCTGCTGAGGCCGGAAACCCTGAAACGAAGGATTCGAGCGGCTCTTGAAGAAAAAAATTTCCTGATCGAGCATCGGTTCAAACTCAAGAGACTGGATCCCGAGCAGGTCATACAAGAGTTTTTGGAATTCGGGAAAAAACTCGCTCCGCACGTCACGGACGCGAATTATGTGCTCTGTAATCGCATATCGGAAGGAAGCAGGGTTTTGTTCGAGGGTGCGCAAGGAACATTGCTCGATATCGACCATGGAACCTACCCCTTCGTCACGTCCTCAAATGTCGTTGCAGGAAACGTATGTTGCGGCTGCGGAGTAAGTCCCACAAAGTTGCACACCATCTGGGGCGTCGTAAAGGCATATTCCACACGAGTCGGGCAAGGAGGTTTTCCAACGGAGTTGGACGACGAATTGGGCGAGCGGATCCGTCATACGGGAGGTGAATACGGCGCGACAACGGGCCGTGCCCGGCGCTGCGGCTGGCTGGACCTGGTGGTGGTGAACCACAGCGTGCGTCTGAACGGTCTTACGGGAATTGCGCTCACCAAGATGGATGTACTCACAGGGATATCGCCCCTTAAGATTTCAACCGGTTACGAACTGGACGGCAAGACTATCGATAGAGTACCCGCAGACATTAACGATCTGGAACGACTGAAACCGATATACAGGGAAGTGAAGGGCTGGGATGAACCGCTTGGTTTTTGCCGATCTTTCGACGACTTGCCCAAGAACGCACGAGATTACGTGGAAACCATCGAACATCTGAGCGGAGTACCCGTAATGCTCATTTCAGTCGGTCCCTCCCGGGAACAGAGCATCATTCGCAAATCGCCTTTCTAGCGGAAACAGGAATGCATGGAGGGACTGTATTGCACGATGCCCCTCCGCACACATGTCCCGTTTATGCCGGGTCTGAGAATCGGCAGAAATAAAGATTCCTACTATAGGGATTCTCAATAGTAGTGTCGGTTCTGATGACGAAAAAAATTCCAAGACTGTCATTGCGAGGGCGAAGCCCGAAGCAATCTCCAATTAACCAAAACAGAGATTGCTTCGTCGTTCCACTCCTCGCAATGACATGATTGGATCGTTCGGCGTGGGCGA
>Ga0187785_10000121_pt1 | contig 28904 bp, 23 predicted proteins | sample 0815_BV2_4_20_MG_FD_132466 | JGI IMG/M metagenome (GOLD analysis project Ga0187785, IMG submission 132466) | Tropical peat soil microbial communities from peatlands in Department of Meta, Colombia - 0815_BV2_4_20_MG | ecosystem: Environmental > Terrestrial > Soil > Wetlands > Peat | place...
CAGAGGTCGACAAGGAGGATTAGAGTACCGGACCAGGTCGCCAATACCCGACCTGGATATCAACCATCAACATGCACAAGTGTAATTGTCGTCAGTGCATAAATGTAATTGACGTCGGGCAAATGCTCCCATTCAGACCATTGGCAAAGTTCCCTTGAACACCATCCCCATCGAGAAGCAGCCATCGCTGTTTGCGGGGCTGATTTTCAAGAAAATCTGATCGGCTTACAGACGGTGTTTCGATCAGGAAATGAGATTACCTTCGGCGATGAATCTATAGAAAATTGTTCAGAATCTTGGTTCGAGACATCGTGGTTTCGTGAGAGAGACATCCTGAGTTATTCTCCGGATGAGTTGGTGGTGTAATAGGTAATGGAACTTTGAGGGCAGCTGAAAGGTAATGGAATCGCAAATCGTCTCCGCTGGCCGCCCTCTTAGTCATCGGAACAAATGTCACCCGTGCCTGGGGCCCAAAGTATGACCCAGTGATGAAATAACATGGAGAATTAACGAATGGACGAGGAAGACTCGACAAAATTACAGGAGACAGGATAGGTGCTTCGCCTGTTTGATTTCCTCACATTGATCAAGATTGCTATAATTATCAACCAGATATTGATCAGGATAGTTAAACAAAGACAACTTGAATATACTCGAGCAATCAATGAGACCCTAGGCTCACAGCAGCGTGACTGCAATTGTATGTCAGGTCTCGGTCTGTCAAAAAGTTATGCAAAAAAACCGGAACACGGCCGCTCAGTAGGCATCGGGGAGCCTGAATGAGCGCAACAATTCTACCCCGGCTAATAAGGCTGCGGGATGCAGCCCACTACCTCGGGATGGACCCGAATCGTTTTAATGCAGAAGTTAGACCATATGTTATTGAAATTCCTATAGGCAAGCAAGGTATCGCGTTCGATCGACTTGATCTGGACGCGTGGGTTGATCAATATAAAGAGAGCAACGGGCGGCCCGGGAAGGCTATTGGAGGAAAGCCACCATGGGACAAAAAGTTCCACCAGGGCTCGTCAAGAGAGGCGAAATCTGGCACATCAAGAAAACAATCTGTGGAAGAAGAATTCAAGAAAGTACTGGAACAGGCAATCTCTCGGAAGCCGAGAAATACCTGATGCATCGAGTGGAGCAGATGAGGCAGAGCGCCATTTACGGTGTGCGAACGCAAAGGAGCTTTAGGGAAGCTGCAGTCAAATACTTAAAGGAAGCAACCAAGAGCAGCATTGCAGGTGATGCTTTGCAGCTAGGACTGTTGGACCCTTTCATCGGAGATCTGATGCTCACAGAAGTCCATATGGGGAGCATGCAGCAATTCATTGAGGCAAGAAAAAGGCAAGGAGTGAAGACTCGTACCATCAACCATGCGATCCAGACAGTACGGCATATTCTGAACCTTGCGGCTTCAGAATGGTTGGATGAGAATGGCAGGACCTGGTTGGAGCATGCTCCAAAATTCAAATTTCTTGCTGAGACTGACAGAAGGGCTCCATATCCTCTTTCCTTTGAAGAGCAGGAGCGACTGTTCAACGAGTTGCCCGTGCATTTGAGCAGGATGGCTCTTTTTAAAGTGAACACTGGATGCCGTGAAGCCGAAGTATGCAGCTTGCGATGGGAATGGGAAGAAGAAATACCTCACCTGAATACCTCGGTCTTTGTAATTCCAGCCCATATGGTCAAGAACCGAGAAGAGAGACTGGTAATCCTCAATTCAACGGCTCGCGCTGTTTTGGATGAAGTACGGGGGGGTCACCCTGAGTATGTATTTACCTATAGGGGTAGGCGTTTGAACAAAATGAATGATTCGGGCTGGAAAAGCGCTCGTAAAAGAGCTGGTCTTTCTCAAGTGCGAGTTCATGATCTGAAGCATACATTTGGACGCAGACTCCGGGCAGCAGGAGTATCATTCGAGGACAGACAAGACCTATTGGGTCACCGATCCGGGAAGATCACGACCCATTATTCTGCCCCCGAGTTGTTAAACCTTATACAGGCTGCTGAACGGGTTTGCAGACCTGATTGGTGCAAATCTGGTGCAATGGTGATTCTAAAAGGAAACAGCCGTCGGCTAACGGCTGTTAACTAGAAGATTTCTTTGTGTTTTGGTGGTCGGGGCGACTGGATTTGAACCAGCGACCACCTGAACCCCATTCAGGTACGCTACCAGACTGCGCTACGCCCCGACGAAACATGGATAATATCCCAATAACGATCAGGTGTCAACAGGTGAGACGAAAATGAGGCTTTCAGCACTGTTTCAAAACCGGGCACTCTACGAATGTCACCATACGTCTCGACGTTCGCCTCACAGGGCACTCCTCCGATTAATTGGTACTGTAGTATTGACTTGCCAAATCAGATGAATGTGTGCTATTCTTAGACAAAAAGTTTAAGTCAGTGTCGTATGATGACTTCTCGTAAGGAGAAATAGATGAGCAGGAAAATAGCCTTATTCGCCTTGTGCCTCGTCCTTTGGGCCGCGTGCGCCCTCGCATGGGCTCAGTCCACATCAGGCGTGAAATTGATTCCCTATAGCATAGACTACCCTTTGACAAGGACGAGCTACTATATTCCTCCCAAACGAGGGCCCCTGGGAACTTCCGGCCGCGATCCGTACGAATTCACCTTCGGAGTAAGAAGATGGTTTCTGTGGCCGATTCAAGATCTACAAAACCCCCAATCCATCGAATTCCGACAGACGCTCGATGAATCGAAGAATTGGCTGGATCTCTACGGCAGCTACGGGGTTCTCGGCCATGGCGAAGAAGTCTTTACGAAAGAAGCTGCTTCCTGGAGAGCCCGGCATCGAGGCTATTGAGCATGAAAGCGCAGGCGAGATAATCGCGTAGCTCGTTTTTTCGGCCGTTGTCCTGCACGGCCTTCAGAAATTTTTTCGATTGCCTGTATTGGAAAACCCCCATTTCGGAAAATCGGGTCAAGGCATTCGTCAGAGTCACCGAAGGAATCGACGGAATTACACGGTTGCGTGTGTCTGCATAGAGATCCCGACCGGTTTTCACCATTCTTTTGGCGTAGTCCTTCTGACCGAGGCCGCCGTCGATTTCGTCCGACGCGGCGAGTGCGAGGTAGTAAACGGTCAGAAGATCCGCAAGAATGCCCTTGAACGATATGAGCGGCTTCTTGTCCAGCAAGGTGATCTGCTTATCCCGGAATTCGATCCATCCTCTTTCCGCAAAAAAAGACAACGTGCGCATGAGTAGCTCATCATTGTTGGTGAGAGGATCCAGAATCAACTCTTTAGAACAGATGTCCACCAAAAGACCGAATTCCTCGTTCAATGTTCCAAGTGTGATCATGTGCTCATGGTTCAACATGATTGTGGCAACCAGTGATTCGGGCCAGAGGTAATTGACCAGCGCATTCTTGTAGAAATCCAAGTTGGCTCTCCTCTGGTCATCGATAATCAAATCGGAATCCGGTCCGATCTCCAGGAATTTTCTCGTTTGAAACACACCCAGGACATTGCCCACTGCCTGGTGAATGTTCTGCGGGTTGCCGGCCAGCTCGAAGCCATTCCGGCGAAGTCCTTCATACAGGTGATCAATCGACTCCTGAAGCTCCATGCGGGAAATTCGCTTTTTTCCGGCACAAGCTATGCCTGCTGCAGCGAGTTCGATGGGAGTGATCACTCCCGCACGGACGATACCGCTCATGAGATGATAGGCAAAATCTTGGAGCAGTTTTCTGTTTTCCCGTGTGCTCAGATTACCTAGGGAAACACCCGACTTTCGGCAGAATTCCTTGAACGAGACCGGTTCATGGAACCGAACATACGCTTTTCCGAATCTCTTCTTCAGGACCTCGCGCGCCCGTACGAAGGACAGAAAGGATTCCTTTTGCTTGTCTTTGCCGGCAAGTTCCCTGAGGTACGATTTTTCTTCAGGTATCAGATCGTACCCAATAAACGTGGGCACAAAATTCAAGTCGTCCACAGCCCCTTCTTCAATGGTTTGAAGGAGAAAAGCCAACATGCCGAGCCGCGGGGCCAACAATTTGCCCGTTCTGCTGCGACCACCTTCTATATAGAAATTGATGTTCACCTTTTCATGTACCAGGACCTTCAGGTAGGCCGCAAAAACGTGCGGATAAAGCGAAAGCCCTCTGAAGGAACGCCTGATGAAAAATGCGCCGGCGTGGCGCAATACGGGCCCTATCGGCCAGAAGGAAAGATTTTTCCCTGCAGCCATGTGGGGAATTGCCATATGGTTGATGAAACTCAAGAACCCGATGAGCAGATAATCGAAGTGGCTTTTGTGGCACGAAACGTAAATAAGCGACCCCTGCGCGTTGGCCTTCTTGAGAACCGAGAACTCCGATTGCACGAGATCAATTCCGTCGAAGACTCTGGAGAACAACCGCTTGAGAACATAGTACAAAAAATGATGGACCTGAAAGCGGGCATCCGCGGCAATTTCATCTACGTACGCTTCGGCTTTTCTCCGAATCTTTTCTTCAACGGCTCCTTCTCGTTGAGCAGCTTCTCCCACCGCTCGCTGCATCCGCGCGTCCTGGAGCACTTTTTCTTTGATCTCTGTTCTGGACCTCTTCTCAGGCCCTCTGTTGACCCGTATTCGCGCATTGAGGGCATCCACCAATCGTGTTCGCAAGTCGAACGGCAATTCCTCCCAGGACGTTCCGGAACCGAATTCTTCAAATTGTCCCACCAGGTGTACCGGTTCGCCGACCAACAATTCGGGCACGGTCCACTTTCGGAGGGCTAGCAGAAATCGTTTCAGGGGGCCGGGTTTGTCGGGGTCGCCGAGCAAAGTCTCCCAGAATGGCCTGATTATCCGCCGGGGAGTCCTGTCGTAGAGAACAAAGAGGGGGATCATTGCGATGGAACCTGCGATCTGTCCCTGGATATTCAAAAGGACTCGGATCGGATCTTGTTCCGGATGAATATACCTATCCCGGGACGTCTTTTCGTCCACGAGAAAGAAGACTGCGGCTCCGCCGTTCTTGAGTATTTCGGTGAGCGCCTGTTCATCGATCGGCCTGGGCATTTTACGATCGTGGAGCATACCGGAAACCTTTGATTGCCAAATCCTGAAGAATTTGGCTACAGACCCCGTAGCGGCAGGGGAAACCCCAAAGACGAACGCAGGCAGCGGCAGGCCAAGTTGTGCGAAACGCATCCTGAGCACGTTGAGATCGTAGACGCTCCGGTACTTCATCGCGTAGACGATCGGGCCATCTTTGGCCATTTCTTGCAATTTTTGGGCGACTGAAGAGTCTATCTGGACTTTTGGCGAAAGAATTGGGATAAGCTTTCTCAAAATCCAGGGGGGTTCCTGGTCAAGGACGCCGTCAATATGGTGGAAACGGCCGTTCCGAAGGTTGAGGGGAACGGTCTCCGGGGACACCTTTTTCATGACAACCGCATAACCTCCTGTAACATGGGACAGACGTCGCCCGAGGTTGGCCTCAACCGTGCTATTCGATACTCGGATCGAATATCCGGGCACAGGCTACCAGATGTCGGTATCCGAGAGCAAGCCGGTATTGGGAACGATTGCCGGTGAAAAGGGCCTGAACTCAAAAAGAAGAGTTCTCGCGGAAAGTTTTTGTGGTAATATGCATGACTCCCGATACCTGTTGGATGACGATGATGAGAAAAGTGAATCTGAGAGTGTTTCTTGCAGTGGCTCTGCTGTGTGCTTTTCTCCCTGCAGCAGTCCCGGCTGAGGATTATCTGGACTATTACGAGCAGGGAGAATTTGCTTTGCGGGTGCAGAAGTGGGGCCGCGCGGTGGAACTTTTTTCCAAATCTCTGGAGGATAATCCGAAGTTCTTTGTGGCCTATCACAATCGCGCGATCGCGTATTCCAAGATGGGCGAATACGACAAGAGCATTCAGGATCTGAAGGAAGCACTGCGCTTGAACCCGGACTATCCCGATGCGTACGGACTGATGGGATTGGTGTACGAAATCAAGAAGAACTTTCCCGAAGCACTAAAGGTGTATCAGGAGGCTCTTTCCCGGGAAAAACGTCCCGCGGTGCAGAAGGTCCTGCAAAAATACATTCAGGATGTGGAGGCAAAAATTAAGAAAAAATGAACGGCTTGAGGTAACATCTTCTTGTCGATGAGCCTCGAGCATTGATAAGGGCATTTCATAAGGCAACCGCGGGGGAGTGAAGTCTAAACTCCGGAATCGCTTCTGCCCTCGTAGCAAGGGACTGCATTTTTCTGGAGAAATCACTTGCGGGTTGTTTATATGAATGATAACATTAGCAGGATTACACGATTTGCCCGGTTATGGCCCGGCAAACTTGACATAAAGGAGGTCTTTCGTATGCCTACGCTGGAAATCGAAGGGAGAACCTTTGAAGTTGACGAAGACGGTTTCTTACAAGACCCGGATCTGTGGAACGAGGAAGTTGCGGCTCTGTTCGCCAAGACCGAAGGAATCCAGGAAATGACGGATGAACACTGGAAAGTCGTTCATTACCTCAGGAATTATTACCTGGAATTCAACATTGCCCCGATGATCCGCAAAGTGTGCAAGGATACCGGATTCAAACTGAAAAAGATCTACGAGCTTTTCCCGTCCGGGCCGGCAAAAGGCGCCTGCAAAGTTGCAGGGCTTCCCAAGCCCACCGGTTGTGTGTGACCGCACATTGCATCCTCAGGGGTGCTCGAACGACCTATCGGGTTCCCGCATAGCAGTTTGAAATGTCGCTCCTGGGGGTGCGTACCTTCTCGTAATGTCTGGTCCGAAGCCGAGCGTGAGGTCCCAACACGCTTGTCTCTCGAAGGGTAGTTCTCGGTCCGGGTACGGGCCGCTCGCCTAACCCTCCTTCATGCCGCACGACACTCGCCTCGATAAAAATCGTCGGAATCACAGACTATATTGCTGCGCATTGAAAATGGTGCTTTCCGTCCGCAGTCAGCAAGGTTGTCCTCGCAGCGTAATAAGGCAGGCCGTCCGCAGCGAAGGAGTGCCGCCAGCCTGTGCCCAGAATCGAGTTACCTGTAAAAAAGCGAATCCGTATCGCTACGTTCCTCGCAATGACCTGCTTCAACAGTGTGCATGCAAGAGAAGGCTTATCAATCCCACAATACTATACCGGTTCTCGAAAATTGTGTCGGATTTGCTCATAATTCTGGCCCCCAAGCCGGTGGTCCAATCAAGTCAGTGCGAGGAGCGGAGCGACGAAGCAATCTCGATTTTGGTCGGTTGGAGATTCCTTCGGGCTTTGCCCTCGCAATGACAATCTTCCAACATTTTCGCGCAATCAAAACCGACATTACTTTCGAGAATCCCTATATCGAGAATTCCTATATGGCGTCTACGGCGAAGTACCTGTTATTCTTCCCTTTGATTCCAAGAGTTGCTGCTTTTGTTGAATGAAAAGAGCAAACGCGTCGGCATCCTTGGCTAATTGGTCCGATTGTCTGGCAAGACTGGCTAATTGTCTCTGCAAGCTGGCCAGGCGTCTCGTGCAGTTCACCACGTCGGTCTGGGGAACAACGTTGATATTTCCCTGTGGATCTCTCAGCACTATCGGTTGACTGGATTCCGCGATGCATCTCTCCGCGTCCAGAACCTGCTGCTGCAACGCGGCTTGTTTCTGAGCGAGTATGTTCGCGCGAATGGCCAGGGTGCTGGGTCTTCCGGAAGGGACACTTACTGCCCGTGCCTTTGCGGTCGGTATCAGTTGCTGACCCGTTGCAATTCCCGCTGGGATCAACAGAATCAGGCAGCCTATACAGAGTAATTTTGTTCCTTGAATCATGCTGGGTATCCCGACAATCCTCGAAGAGTTAGTTTGTCGCGCGCAACGCGGCGCGGAGGGTCCATCTTTGGGATTACTGCCTCAATATCCCCATTCTTCGTTCCAGGACTGCCCTGTTGATTTTGTAACCGACGATGGAAATGATGTAATCTCCTTCTGCCAGTGACAGTTGGCGCTGAGCGTCCAGGACCTCTATGTATGTGGCCACCTGTTCTTTGTATCTCTCCTGATTGATTCGGAAGTTCTCACGCCTGAATTCCACGGCCTTGCGATTGTTCTGTATGTCGCTTTCGGACCGCTTCATATCCAGATATGCCAGCTTAACTTCCTCCATGACCTGTTCCACAAGCTGTTCCCTCGCCACAAAGGCCCTCGCCTGGGAGGCCCGTCTTTCCTTGACCGTGTCACGGCGTCGGAACATATCGAAAGTCCAGGTCAGAATGCCTTGCAGCATCCAGTCGTTGTTTCCCTCGGGATCGAATACGTTCCAATCGTCATTGACTCGCGCTCCCCTTCCTTGCACCGAAACGTTTGGCAGAAGATCGGCCTTCGCAGACTTCACAAGAGCCATGGCCTGATCCACGGAAATGTTTGCCTGACGGATTTCCACCCTGTTCCCCGCCGCGGTAGCATAGATTTCCGGTATTCTGTACGGATTGGGCTGATAGTTGAGGTCTTCCACTATTTCCAGGGGCGCTTCCTGAGGATAGCGGAGCAGAAAATTCAGAGTCGCTCTACCGCGCTCGATATCCGTCATTGCCTGGGTCTGCTGGATGTAAGCCTGAGCTAATTGGCCCTCCGTGGAGAGGACATCCACCTTGGGCACCACACCCGCTTTGAAGAATTCCAGGGTCTGATTCCTGAGCGCCTGCAACGCGCGGATAGAGTCATTGGCAACGCCCAGGAGCTTGCTGGCCTGAGTCATCTGATAATACGCTTCATAGACTTCGAGAATCAAATCCTGGCGGTCCACTTCGAACTGAATAGCCGTATAATCAACCCCGAGCTTCGCGAATTTGTAGTCGTTCAAAAGCCTCCCGCCCGTAAAAAGAGGCTGCGTGATGGTCGCGCTCATCGTGAACTGTCTGTATGGGTCGATCCTGTACGGATAACTCGGAGATAGTAGCTGGGCAGGGTTTGCCGGATTGCCCCGGATCGCCCACCGGCTTGGATGGATGCCACTGAGTCCCTGGATGAACTGGCCCTGTTGATATTTGTCAAAAGCGGCAGTGTAATTAAGGTCGATGGTGGGAAAGAAATCGGAAAATGCTTCTCGCCTCTGGTGCTCCTTTTCTGCAACCGCCAATCGGGAATCCGCCATGCGGAGATTCCTCGCGACCGATATGGAAACCGCTTGGGGAAGGCTGAGTCGACTTCCGCGAGCATCTGCTTTTCGCGTACGAGGAGCGGGGTCGGCTGCATTGGCCGCTAATGGCAAGACCAGAGCGAAACAGATGACGGCAACGAAGAATACTCGCTGGTAGGGCCCTAAACGATCCATACCCCTTCATCCTCCTTAACGATCGCACCGACCGTATTTCAACCGCACCAAACGGTAGTCGAGTCTAACATCCGGTTTCATCCGGGATGGACATTGCACCGGAACGTGGTCGGGCTAACCACCGCAATACAAAAGGCACTTCCGCCAGAAGGCAGCCCGGCGGATTACCTGAAAAAGTGCTGAAACGGTTACACCATCATCCTGGCAAACACCTTGGCGTTGCCAATGAGGTTATCTATGGAAATCTTCTCGTTGGGCATGTGCGCCATATGTAAGACTTTTTCCCATACAGCTGCGTAGAGGCCCTTTTTGCGGAAGAACGTCGCAACAGTCTGGCCGCCGATTCCTTGGGGTCTGGCCTGAACGCCGTAGACTTCCTGAACCGCCTGGGCGAGAGCAATCACCACAGGAGCATCGGAAGGGGTGGCGTTCGGCGATTCGCTCCGGAGATATTCCTCCACAGAGGTTTGGACGCTGAACCGTTCAGCGATCTCGGTGGCGACGCGCCGCATTTCTTCAAGGATCAACGAAAGCCGGATGTCGGGAAGAACGCGACAATCGAAGTAAAACACGTCTTCTCCGGGAATAGTGTTGACATTGGGAACGTTGGCATCTTTCCTCGTGGGCTCGAATGTGCTCACCGGCGGATTGAAGAATTCGTTGCGATCCGGAAATTTTTCGGAGAGAGCCTTATCAAGGTCCACAATGAAATGCGCGGCAGCCCTGAGTGAATTCTTGCTGATATCGGGACGGCTCCCGTGGCCCTGTATCCCTGTGACCGTGAATTTCATGTGGAGGAGGTGTTTTTCAGCAATTTCAATAGTATCCCCGTCCTTGTTGCCCGCGTCCGGGACGAGAATGAGATCATCGGGTTTGAACAGCTCCGGCCGGGTTCTCAGAATATAATCCAGTCCGTACAGACTTCCCGTTTCCTCGTCGGAAACCAGGGCGAGGCCCACATTCATGCCGAAACCGCATGTTTCTTTCACGGCGCGTGCAGCGAAAATACTTGCTGCAAGCGCCTGTCCGTTGTCTTCCACTCCACGGCCGTAGAGGAAGCCGTCTTCAACGTGTGGTTCGTACGGGTCTGTGTGCCACAAATTCGCTTCGCCTGGAGGCACGACATCGATATGGGTGAGAATCCACAGTGTTCGAGACGAATCTTTTCCCCTGAAAGTTACGAGGAGATTCGGTCTCACCCGGTCGGGAACACGATCGTCGGCAGCATGAACTTCTTCAATACTATCCGGTTCCAGCGCGGTCACCTCGTCCCGCACCACGAGATATTTCTTCATCTCACCCGTTCCGTTGTTGTCGGGTCCCAATGCCGGAATCGAGCATATACGGGCGAGGAAATCCACACAGTCGTCTTTCAACTCATCAAGTCTGGCCACAGCTTCTGGGAATTCCACTGTTAGCTCCCGAGAATACGACGTACTTGGTTCGCAGGAGATACACCCCGAATCTGGCATGTTACGGGAATGATTTGATAGATGTCAAGTGAGAAAAAGCCCCGAAACAGTGCAGGCTGGATCATTGGAGCACAAGGCGCGGGAGAGAGCCACCGAAGAAAAAATGAGAGTCCGAAATGAAAGACGTTCTTGGAAACAGCCTCTCTCGGACTCTCTCGCACAACAAGAATCAGCTAACGTGGTGTCCCGCAAATAGCTTTCAAATCACCGACTTGGTCTGAACGCGAATCAGTGTCATTGCGAAGAGCGACGCGACGAAGCAATCTCCAGCCCTTATTCTGCAACTATGCGAGATTGCTTCGCTTCGCTCGCAATGACAAAACCGGCTTCCCCCGCTCGATGAAAACTTCGGGGGAGAGGCTCAGATGGCCTGTTACGTACGTTACTTGTGGGACAGCACACTCGTTGCGAAAAAACCGCTGTTGTTAATGCGAGGACACCTCCAGAATCGTGTAACCATGGTCCCGGAGAGCTTGCAGGATTCTTTCCGGCTGGTCGGTCTGGAGCCTCAGCACCACCCTGACGAAACCGTTTTCTTCGGGAACGGTGAAAACCGATCTGGCGACAGCGCCCAACTCATCGACAATCTTCAGAATTGCCGCGAGAGTGCCGTTTTCCAGTTTCACGCCCTTCAGGGTTATTCGGGTGCGTTCTTCCCCCGCTTCCAATAGCTTGAACAGCGTCACGAAGATCTCTCGATCCGACACGAGCCCCACAACCTTGTCCCCGTCCATCACGGGAAAGCTACTCATCATCATCTCTTTGCCCTTGATGAGTATTTTCTCGACCGTATCCTCCACGGAAACGGTCGTGGGCATTCGCACCATGAGATCTTTCACCTTCAGTTTTTTGCAAAAATAGTTCATTTCGCACAAATCGCCGCTTCCGCTCACACAAAGAGCGGCTTCGCTCAGATCCCGCCGATGCAGTACCCCGCGCAGTCTGCCCTCGTCCACAACGGGCAGAATTTTCAGATTGTGCTGTCGAATGAGCAAAAGGGCATCAGTGGCCAGAGCATCGCTGGATATGGAAACGTGGGCCGGCAGCATCCAGTTTTTTACGTACATGCGTCGCCTTCCTGATTTCGTCCTAGGAGGATCTGTATGTCGCCTTCATCTTACGTGTCGGCGAACGTGCGTTTCACGGGGAAGTGGCTTTCCTGATCTTGCCAGTTCCGTTGAGCCGCAACAGGGCGCTTTTTTTCATCTATTGCCAGCTCGGAAACTCGTTCGATTTGCTATGCGTTACGCGGATGCGGAAAAATTTCCAAACAGGCGTCGACTACCGCATCTGCGAACGCGGTCTCCTCCAGATTTGCATCCACCTCGCGAGTCCCTACTCTCGAATGCACTTTGCGTGTGAAAACCCGGAAAAAGGCCTCATCCTCCTCCGGCTCGAACATGTCGCCGGGAGGCGCATCGATCGCGGACCACCCTCTTTTGGGAAAGACAACGATGGTCCGCCCGCTCGATGCGTTCACCTTTTCCGCGAATATGTCTGCGACCTGCTCCATCTCTTCCACCGACAGGCGCAGAAACGTCCGCAATTCGTCCATATCGAATTTTTTCCGCTGATAGTACTCTGGCTTGTACCGTGATTTGCGGGGGCTCATGAGGTTTACCCCGCCCGGCGCGATCACCTGCGGTATTCCGATTTTCCCCGCTGAAGTCAGACGGTGAGGCCCGGCGGCGCGCATGCCTCCGAGTGCTTCTTCGCCTACTCCTCCGGGAGCAAGATCCACCACCGCGTCGAAAAAATTCCGCGAGATCATGTCTTCCATGGCCCGATCACAGACGCCGGCCGCAGAGAAGCCGATCACTTGAAATCCTTCCAGCTCCAGTCGCTGCCGAACGTGATGCGCGCATTTCTCGGTGGGCCCGAACATAGACATGGCTACGAGCGGTTTGCCTCCCTGCCGGGCGGATTCCACTGTGAAGGATTCCACTCGTGCCATGGAGGCAATAGCCGCAGCAGCCCTGTCCAGGACGTTCTTCAGCGGGCTGGTCAAACCTGAAATCTCGATGACAGTGTGGAGAATCGCCAAATCGCCCGTGCCTATATATCGGGTGGATAGCCCCGGCAGCGCTGCGGTGGAAGACACCATCAATTTCGGCACCCCGAACGGCAACGAGCGCATGACGTCGGAGGCCATGAGGCTGGCGGTCGATCCCCCCAGACCGATCACCCCGGCCAGACGGCCCTCCTCCAGCATTTTGACCCCAATCACGCTTGCTCCATCGATCATTTGCCGGGTGATCTTTCTTCTTTCGCGAGAGGAGCGAATTTCATTGATGTCTGCCCCGGCAGCTCGAGCCACTGCTTCCGATGATATATCAGCCGCTTCCGAGCTTCCTGACATTCCCATGTCCAGGACGAGGGGAAATCCGCCGGCCTCGCGAATGCGATCACGCAGGTACATCGTTTCCGGGCCTTTTGTGTCCATGGTGGACAAGACGAGAATCACGCGTTCCATCAGGATTTGCCCTCCGCGGCCACCTTATCCCTGATATCTTTCTTCAGGGTCTCTTTGTTGACCTTTCCGGAATCGCCCACCGCGGGAAAATCGGACACCACCTCCAACCGTTCCGGGAGCTTGAACATGGCGATATTCCTGGATTTCAGAAAATCCACCATTTCCTTGAAGGTGAATTCCTGCCCAGCCTTTGGAATTACGTAGGCGCATGCCCGTTCGCCCATTTCCCGGTCCGGGTATCCGACAACCGCTACCGACGCCACCTTGGGATGGTCGTTCAACAGGCCCTCGATTTCAGCCGGATAGATGTTCTGGCCTCCACGGATGATCATGTCCTTGGCCCTTCCCAGTATCCACAGGCACCCTTGGTCGAACTTGACGATATCGCCTGTGGTGGTCCAGCCGTTGGGATCGAAGACTGTAGACGTAAGCTCCTCGTCCCGGTAGTAGCCGGCAGGTGCATGTGGGCCCCGGAAATAGAGAACTCCGGGTTCTCCGTCGGGGACTTCGTTTTTGCCTTCCTCGTCCATGAGACGGACCTGGTTTCCCGGAAGCATCCGACCCACCGTCCTGCGTCGCAGATCCCTGGAATCTTCGACGCGGCATCCGGACACCGATCCCATGTCCTGGGTGCCCAGATCGCTGGTAATGGAAGCTCCGAACGCCTTCTCCGCTTCCTCGGCAATCTGGGGCGAAAGATAGCCGCCGGCCGAACGGATAAAACGAAGCGAACTCAAATCGTACTTGGACGCATCTGCGTCGAGCATCCTCACCAGGTGCGTGGGTACGACACCGATGGCCGTTGCCTTTTCCTTTTCGATGAGAGCCAAGGCCCCGTCCGGAGAGAACTCTTCCAACATGACGGTCTTGGCTCCGGCCACCGGCGCGGCAAAATAGGTGAGTGTACCGGCCGCTCCACCGGCATGCGGTGCGATGGCCATGGTAATATCGTCCTTGTTCAGGTTCCAGATATCCACCCGGCCCTTGGACGTGCAGACCCGGGGAGCGGTGGGCCATTCCACAAGCTTGGGAATTCCGGTGGTTCCCGATGTCGTGGTGAGCAGCGCCACATTCCATATGGGGTCCAGTCTTCTTTCCGCAAGGATGGACTCGTCCACCGGCTTCTCGGCGCGCTCGTTGACGATGCGGGTGAGCGAAAAGGTCCCCTGGGGCGCGGAATCCGGCACTTCATCATCAAACAGAAATATATTCTTCAGATGCGGAAACTGTTTTTGGAGTCCCTGGTACATTTCCAGGTAATTGAATTTGTTGTAAATTGTCAGAATGATAACGGCCGACGCCTCCGTCCTCTCAACCATGTATTCCAGTTCCCTCTGCCGCAGGTAAGGATAGACCGTCAACGAGATCAGGCCGGCCCTTTCGCAGGCGATCCTGGACAGGAACCCGTAAACGCTGTTAGGCGACTGGATGATGATGCGGGAATGCTTCGGGATTCCCATTTCGACCCATGAAATAGCCATGGCGTCCACCAGACGCTTTGCTTCGGCCCAGGTCAAGCGGTACTTGGAATCGACCAGGGCTTCCTTGTCTCCATATTCACGGGCGTTTCTGTCCCAGAAATCGTAAAAGGTCTCCTGGGTCCAGTACCCATTCTTCACGAATTCATCCACCATTTCTTTCTTGTAACGAATCGGTTTCAACTGGGCCTCCTTAACAGTCCGGACGTGTGGGGCACGGCGCGACCAGGATGATTTCCCACGCAGATCGCGGGAGCCGGGATGAAAATCCCCATTTCTCTTTTCCACTTTCCCCTTCAGAATCCCAGTTCGGACCACCTGCCCTTGACTCGTGCCACTACCTGCGGATCCAGTTCGATGGGAATGGGCTTTTCTTTCCAATCATAGGGTATGGTGGCATCCAGGAGCAGCCTGCCCGTGATGTCCCTGGCGTCGATGGGCAGAGAGGGATCCAGAGGCGTGGACCGGCCTCGTTTGATGACCTGGGACCGGTTCGGCTGGAACCTGAAACTCAGAGCGTACATTACCCGTGGAATATCCCAAGGATCGATGTCTTCGTCTACGACGATCACCGTCTTCAGTCCGTACGCGCCCATCTCCGTGGAAATGGCGGCTGTCAGCACCTGGTCCGCGTGGCCCGGATACATCTGTTTCATGGAGATGATGGCGAGGAACCTTCCCGAACCCTCGGGCGGACAGTACACCGCTTTCAGACCCGGTATCTTCATGGCCAGAAGCTGCTGCCAGAGAGTCGCTCCGTAGGAAAGCGCCATGGTCATATGGGTATCGGTCACCGCGCGGCCCACGGTGGTCCCCCATAGAATGGGATTGTTTCTGTGAGTGACGCATTTCACATCCATGAAATTTCTCGGATCGGTTCCCACGCCCGAGTAATAACCCGTGTACTCGCCAAACGGTCCCTCTTCCATGAATTTGTTGGCATCCACCTCACCTTCCAGAACGATTTCCGCATGTGCCGGGATGGGCAGGTCAACGGTTTCTCCCCGAACCACTTCCACCGGCGTTCCCCTGAGAGCACCCGCTACGTCATATTCCGATACAAAAGCGGATACGCGTGCCGCGCCAAGAATAAACAGCAGGGGATCGCATCCGATGATGGAGGCCACCGGCATGGGTTTGCCCATTGCCTGGTATTTCTTCAGCATGATATCGGCGTGCTTTCCCTTGATGAACTGTGTCCCGATCTTGTCCTTTCCCAGCAGTTGGGCCCGGTACGTGCCCAGATTCACCCAGCCAGATTCAGGATCCCTGGTGATGAAAAAGTGGGCGGTGCCGATATAGCGACCGCCGTCCAGTGGATACCATTTGGGAACAGGGAACTTGTAAAGATCTATCTCGTCTCCCGTAAGTATGTTTTCCTTGCAGGGGGCTGCAGCCCTATCGACATACTTTGGCGGAAGCAGATTCTCGCCCAGCTTGGCCCAGGCATCGTATAGATTCACCAGAGTTGAGTCGAGCGGCTGCCCCATGATCAGGGCCAGACGCTGCGTGGTGGTGCACACGCTGGTGATGACCGGAGTGTCGTAATCCTTCACATTTTCAAACAGCAGTGCGGGGCCGCACGCTTCCTCGTTGAGTTTGGCGATATGCGACAGTTCCAGGTTCCAGTCGACCTCCGCCGTAATCCGTTTGCACAACCCCTTTTCCAAGCCCTCGTTGACAAAATCTCTCATGTCTTTCATAGGAATCTTTTCCTCCAGTGTTTTCAGTAAGTACCGGTTTCGCGTTTTATACCAATGCGCTTTTAAAAGAGTAACATTGAAAGGCTGGTTCACGACCTGCCCTGCCAGATCTCCTTGCTACGAACGGAGCGGCCTGACTTCGCTTCGGAGACCCGCCAGGACAGGCTTCATCCATCGTCACTTGTCTGATCGCGCATCGGTATTATTGTACTGCTCCTTGTTTAGTACGCGTGGCGAAAGGTCGCAGCCCTCTGGTGGACGCACCACTCCATGCGCACCACGGATATCTGTTCGTCCGTGGGGACTCCCGCGACAGGCACCCTTCAGGGCCGCCGTATTGATCGGGTTACTTGACTTTCTTCCCGGAAAGAAGCCCTGCTACAATATGCTCAAGAGCGCTCTTTTTGGGCTCCACCAGTGGTTTTGCCTCTTTTTGACTCCAGACGGTTTCAGGTCGACTCTGGAGGATGAAGAGCTCTCCCTTGTAGGGAAGAGATTTCTCGGTTGCCCATTCAATGTCCATGGGCTTGCCGTAATGTTTTTCTATTCGTTTTGCCAACGTGGCGAGATCGACGATCTCCGCATCGAGCAGTGTCTGTTGCTGTCGCCGTTCTGCCTCCACTTCAAGTTTCTTGACCTCGTCCGTTTCCGGATCGGTGGTATAGTAGACAGCCTTGTCGGATATGGTTCTTTTCATTATTTCCAGAGTGATTTTGTTGATCTGGAACTGATCCGGAGTCACCTCACCGGACACGACGCTTTCTCCGTAGCCCCAGTTCGAATCGATCACCACGGTGGCCCTGTCCCCTGTAGAGGGATTCAACGTGAACATCACCCCTGCGGTAAAGGACCTGACCATTCTCTGGATTGCCACGCTTATCATCACCTTCGAGTGCTCGAATCCCATTCTGATACGGTAGGAAATCGCCCGAGCCGTGAACAAGCTGCTCCAACATTTCTTGATACTGTCGAGCACGTCATCAATGCCGCGAACCCAAAGAAACGTATCCTGCTGGCCCGCGAAACTCGCATTCGGAAGATCTTCTGCAGTGGCGGAGGAGCGGACTGCTACCGGTAGCGCGGGGGTCCTGGCCCGTCGAGACAAAAGGCGATACTGGTCAGCGATAATGTCTTCCAACTCTTCGCTGATGGTACCGCCCTCTATCCAGGCTCGAATATCCTGAGAGGCGCTGTCAACCTCCTCAAGTGCGCTGTGGTCGAGGTTCTCCAGCCGGTCCGCTATCTTATCCCGTATCCGATTCTCTTCCAGGAAAAGGTCGTATGCATCGGTCGTGACTGCATAGCCCGGAGGAACGGGAATTTGAGCCTTTAGCAGCTCACCCAGGCTCGCACATTTTCCGCCGACCCGGTTCACCATGGTGATATCACACCCCTCGAAGGGGATCACATAATCGGACCCACTCATGTTCAGATCCTCCGCCGTGGTTTTCAAAGGATATCGATCTCTCCGGTAGCCCCATCCACTTTGATTCTCTGGCCCGTCTTGAGAATGGCGGTGGCGGAACCTGTGCCGACCACTGCGGGCAAACCATACTCTCGGCAAACGATTGCCGCGTGGCACATGACGCCGCCCACGTCGGTAATTGCCGCCTTGATCTTCTGAAATGCCGGCGCCCAACTGGGAGAGGTCGTCGGAGCCACAAGAATCTCTCCTTCCATGATTTCGCCGATTTCCTTGACCGTCCGGCACACGCGGACCTTTCCTTCAACAATTCCCGGGGATCCGGGGAAGCCCACTATTTTGTTCACATCTCCTGCTGCGACGGTTTTCAGCTTAGCCCAGTTGGCCATGGAGTCGGATGTGATGCCCCACAGCACGATGGTGAACGGCTCGTTGATAGTTTCAGGAACCGTCCCCATGGCGTCGGGTGGCTGCCACTTGCGGAATTTCTCCATGACTTCCTTGCGCCATGCGATTTCCTTCGGCCAGACCAGCGGACCCCTCGACTTGCTGCCCGTTGCCCATCCGGTGACGAGATCCCACAGAGCGTCCTTGATCTCAGAACGCTTCATATACCAGACGTCTTCCACATCATCGATGAACTTGTACTCAACGAGAATCCGGGACACCTCTCGCATCTTGTTCCAAAACAAGCTGTGAAACCAGTGTTCCACATAAAAAAGATGATTCTCCACATAGGGGAAAACCGTTTTCGCGGTTCCCAGCAGTTGATCGTAGGTCTGCCTGTCTTCGTCCACGTTCAAGAGCGCGCGGTATTCCGCGACCAGCCTCTCGCTTTCCCGACGCACGTCAGCGGTGGGCCGTTCGATGCTGTCTCCCTTTCTCAATTTCTCGATATAGATCCGCATGGCGGCCAGAGGGATTTCCAGGTCGTCGTTCCATGAGGAGTCGTGATGATACCAGCCGGTTCCGGTTGAAACATGGAACCACGGCTCCCTGGCCTGAGTAAAGGCCTCCATCCATTTTTTCCCGTTCTCCGAGCCGGCCATTTTTTTGAATATGGTATCGACATCCCCGCCGTTCATGAGCGTTTCGTCAACGGCAAGTTCCAGGGAGAGCTTCGCAAGTTTTTTCAATTCCTCGTCGGGCTGATAGATGATGACGTCAATCCCGCCCACCATCTGCGTGATCTTCTGGAGAGGAATGTCCGGAAACGCCTTCTGGCAGAAATCCACGAATACCACGTACGCCGCATAACCGAGATTCAGGAATTCAAAATGGTATTGCCACGCGAGAATCCCCAGGTCGATGAGTTCGTCGTATGCTTTGAGGAGCTTGTACCCCGTGGAGACTCCAAGTCCCTCGGTTACAACCGATTCATCCTCCATTTCCGGAAGCACGGGAATCTTGAGATCCGCGAGCTGTTTAATGACGCTCCGCATCTTTTCTTCCCATTGATCGTGGAGCTTGTCCCAGTTCTGGTAGTAATAGCCCGCCCTCTTCATAAACAATTCTACGCGCTTGGGAATTTCGTCGGGATCTTGGACGGGTAAGGGAGTGATGTAGATATACCCGTTATGAATGCGGTGGTCGATGCCCATTGCCGGCGGGACGATGAAAATGCGCGTGTTGAACTGTGACAACGCAAGGAACCACGCTTCGTCCCAGATGATGTCGAAGGGGTACATGGGCTCTGGATAGTGCAACCCGTCGTAAAACCAGAACATGCTTTCTTCGTACTTTTTCCGTTCCGGATCGTCGGTGCTGAACTGGTAATGGTACGGATACATCCGCTCCCATCCTTCGGTGCCCGTCAGCCTTTCCGCCTCATGTGGACTCGGGAACTTTAGCTCGGCCATCTTCCACCTCCTCCTCGGTTTTTCGTTGAGTTGTGAGTCAATCGCCTCGAATGTGCCCAGGACTGTATCTGCCTCAAAGGCGTTTGCGCCTGTCCGACAGTTTTCCTCGTTGAGTTCCCTAACATCCGTCGGAAACGACATTCGACGGAAATCAGGCAGTACACGGGAAAGGCTCCTTATTTTGAATTTTCACGCTTGGGTCGGAATGCCGACCGCATGACCCTTTTTCACCTCCAGTTTCCACCGTTTTCCGAATGCTTCTTCATTATTCACGTACAGAATCGCCTCCGGACGAAAAAGGTAGAGTTGCACTTTTGCCACCTTTCGTGCGACCCCCGTCCCAAGGGAGAGCGGGTCCGAAAAGAATTCCGACACGAACGGATACCGTTTCAGATAGCAAGCAAAAGCCCGAGTGACTGCTACCACTCCTTTTATGGGTTTGACTGTGCCTTCGAGCTGCAGACCCTTTATTTCCTTCCAGCCTCGATAGTCGCCGTGAATGGCTGCTGCCGCTCTTCGGTTTTCTGCAAACGCCTTTGAGTGCCGGCAAGCTGGAGATGAAAAGAAAATCAAGTCCAAATCCTGCCGGGCATAGTAGACGGCTGCGGCCCACGGTTCGTCTCCAACCGAACAGGCAAGGGTCATGGTGGTGAAGCTATCCAGATAGCTTGTGATAATGGTTTCCAGTTCGTCCCGTGTCATCCGCCTCCCCAACGACTGAAAAGTTGGTGCGGAATATCGAATTGATCCAAAGTCTTGCCTACAGTCTGGTCTATAATGTCCGTTATGGTGCGAGGTTTATGATAGAAGGACGGCACAGGCGGCAGAATTATTCCTCCCATCTCCGTGATTGCAGTCATGGCCCTGAGATGTCCCAGATGCAAAGGAGTTTCGCGGGGTACGAGCACCAGTTTTCTCCTCTCCTTGAGCGTCACGTCAGCAGCCCGCACCAGCAGATTGTCATTGATAGAATGAGCTATCATGGAGAGAGTCTTCATGGAACAGGGAGCCACAATCATGCCCAGGGTTCGAAAAGAACCGCTTGAAAGCGGCGCTGCCAGATCGTCCGGCGAATGCACGCGATCCGCGAGAGCTTCCACCTGCTCTGGGTCCGGCGACTCTTCCAGTTTCATGGTGATGCGGGCTCCGGTGCTCAAAATAAGGTGGGTTTCTATGGTATCGATAGCTTTGAGGACTTCCAGGAGCCTCACTCCGTAGATCACCCCACTTGCACCGCTAATAGCTATGATGATCCTTTGTGGAGAATTCATATCGTGATTCACTGCTCCGGCGATTCAGGCATTTTGCGACCCATGCCGCCCTGATTCGGTTTCGGTGTCGTCTTACCGATATGAGGACGCATGAAGAAAATCAACCCGTTCGGTCACGGATTCCGCTCCCGAAGGAGCCGGTACGACATTCCGCGGCAGACGGACATGGACACCTTCCAAGAGACCGCGATTCGGTTTGTATGGGGTGATTTCTTGAATACAGCCTCAAAGGGCCTTGTTCCCCGATGACCTATGTGAAAGGTATCCCTTTCGACAAAGTGTTCAAAAGGAGGTTCCGACTCCGCAGGAACCAGGTATCTGATTAAATTTTCAAGAATTTAGAGGAATAGTCAAGTCATAAAATCTTATAGACTCATAAGCTGACCTTATAATATACTGACAAAAACGTCGCGAAATGGGACCGCAATGAATTTGAACCACGTGGAAACCTTCCATTATTTTTGCATGTTCATGAACATGAGCAGGACCGCTGAGCATCTGCACATAAGCCAACCGGCAGTATCGCAGCAACTGAGGAATTTTCAGCTCGAATGCGGCGTTCCCCTATTTTATCGTGAGGCCCAAACGTACAAGCTCACGGAAACCGGGGAAGCCATGTTTCTGCTCAGCAAACGCATTTTCTTGCGTATCGATCAGATGGAGGAAATGCTTGCCAAGACGCGGGAATCCACCGCAGAAACCCTGAAAATCGGGATCACGAAATCGTACGCCAGGATAGTGATGCCTGAACTTATTGCAAAATTTCAGCAAAAATATCCGAGAATGCATGTCCGCCTGAGCGAAGGGAATTCCGCGGACCTGATATGCCGTGTGAGGAGCGGAAAAGAAGATATCGTGGTGGTGGCCCGTTCGGATTTCGGAGCATCGCTTAAGGCGATTCCTTTCGGAAAGGCTGAATTTGTGCTCGTGGCTCGCCCGGACCATCCCCTTGCACGCAAGGTTCAGGTGTCCATGAAAAGCCTGAGCGGAGAACCCATGGTCATCAGGGAGCGCGGTTCCGGTTCCCGAAACGCCATTCTCGGGACACTCCGGAAGTTCGAGGTCACTCCGTCGGTGCTCGTGGAATCCGAGAGTCTCAGTTTCATATTGGGATATATCGAAAGAAAAATGGGGGTGGCCTTCATCCTTTCCCACGAAATACAAGATGAACTCGCAAAGGGCCTCTTGAAACGGATCAATCTCGTGGAAGGTACCATAGGATTTTTCGCGGATATCGTCATGCGGCGTAATGAACCCACATCTCTTCCGATGGAATATTTCCTGGAAATCCTCAAGAAATACGGCGAGACTTCTTTTGCGGAATAAGAAACCACTCGCAACTGAACGGATACGTGTGGAGGTAATCATTCGGTTACGGGGGAAGTGCCTGACCTGTGTCATTACGAGGAGTGAAACGACGAAGCAATCTGGATACTTAAGGGCGGAGATTGCTTCGCTTCGCTCGCAATGACAGCGTTTTCCCGTCAGTAACTGAGGCGTTACCTGTGGAAGTTGATTTCAATTGCAATGAGAAGAATTTTTGGTAATGACTGTGTGATCTGATAATGACACCGTCCGTCCTGTCCGAATGGTCTCCGGAGCTTCACCCGCGCACATCAAAATAGACGGAGGTAGGCCATGCCAGCCACTGTAGCCATAGTCGCGACGCTTGACACAAAAGGCGACGAAGTAGCCTTCTTGAAGGAACGCATCTCCCGGGAAAACTGCTCGTGTGTGGTGGTAGACGTGGGAATTCTCCGTCCGCCTACTCTTTCTGCCGATATCACTCGAGATCAGGTCGCTAGAGCGGGGGGAATATCTCTTTCGGAACTCCTGAGAAAAGGCGATCGCAGGCTCGCAGTCGAGACCATGACCCAGGGAGCGGCACGCCTCATGAGGGATCTGCTGGCTGCGGGAAAACTTTCGGGAATCGTTTCCGTAGGCGGGGGAACCGGAACTCACATGGGCACTGGGGTCATGCGGGGGCTTCCCCTCGGGGTTCCCAAGCTGATGGTCTCCACCGTGGCGTCCCGGGACATGAGTGCCCTCGTGGGCACAAAAGACATTACCATGATGCATTCCGTCATCGATATACTCGGTTTGAACGCAGTGAGCCGGAAACTGCTGGAGAACGCTGCAGCGGCCATCGCGGGAATGGCCCGGAATTCTACGGAAATTGTTGCCGATAAGCCCATCGTGGGTCTCACTTCGTTCGGCTTTGTCACGCAGGGGGCCATGCAGGTGAAGGGCCTGCTGGAAGAAAAGGGATATGATGTGGCTCCCTTCCACGCGAACGGAACCGGTGGTATGGCCATGGAAGACCTCGTGGAACAGGGGCTTATCAGCGGAGTACTCGATTTCGTTCTTCACGAATTCGCGGATCAGTTGTACGGCGGATATTGCGGAGCAATAGGTCCCGGGAGATTGGAAACGGCTGGAAAGAAGGGAGTTCCGCAGCTCATCATTCCAGGCGGACTGGACTGCATCGTGCTGGAGTTTGATACCCCGGAAACCATGCCCCCCGAAGTCAAAGGCAGAAAGGTCTTCTGGTACGATTTCCGGTCGGGCGTCCGGACGGTGGAACATGACTTGATTCGACTGGCGCAGACAATCTCCGTCAAATTGAATGCCGCCAAGGGTCCGACGAAAGTGCTCATCCCGCTGGGAGGCTGGTCCGAAGCGGACGCGCCGGGCGGGCCGCTCCACGATCCTGAAAAAAACACTGTGTTCACTTCCCACCTGAAAAGCCTGATATCATCGGATGTTGAAATCCTGGAAACCGACGCGCACATCAACGATCCGGACTTCGCAGAAACTGCGGTCGCGGAGTTCCACAAGTTGATGCTCCTGCAGAAGTAAAACCGTACGTGTGTCCCTATCACACGAGCAAGCCGACAGAAGAGATCGTACGTTGGTTCTTTTACACGATGTAAAAAAAACTGACACGTCTTTGACGTGACTCTCCGATCCTTTTCCTTTCCACGACTTCACAAAATGCCGTTCATATTTTGGTGTTACGTGACATTGCCGTGCCTCGTGGAAGTGGCATGGATGTTGCTTTATTGCGTTTATCGATTGTCAATACACCTTTCTGAACATCTCTTTTTTCGATGCACTCACCAAGCCGGGTGCATCGTCCCTCGTAGGGGCACCCCCACCGTGCCCCTACTTTGCTTTCTCTAATACCGATTGCTTGATCCCGGACCGATCATCGCGAGTATGAAACCAAATAACGTTTGCTACGAGCGTAGGTAGTCATATACTTTATTGCAAGACTCAGTTTTGCGCGGCCATCGAGAAGAGCACAGGAGAAGAAGGGAAAAAGTAAATGAAAGAAAAAACTATTTTTTTCAACCCCATTCGAATGATTAGCCCGAAATTGGATTTCGAAGCAACGAGAATTGAGGAATTGCACAACGCGCCTGTTTCGGAATACTTTACGCTCGAAGAAGGGCTCGTGGTCATGGTGAGTAAGCTCATACACATGGCATCTCTTCTCAAGGAGAGTTTTATACTGGATTGTCCGGACGAAATGAAATCGTGCCAATTACTCGCCGAGGCAATCCACAAGCAGGAAAATTGGCTCACTACGAATCTCGTGTGTTCTGCCGCTTCATCGTCCGAGTTGTGCAAGGTGTTCATGCTGTTTCCCGGCCGCCTGGGACGGGTGGCTACTTACCTGGAGAGTATTCTGAATTGTTGCAGAATAAAGTGCAGGGATCACCTGGTCTATACTGACCGCACGTATTCAGAAATTGAGGAGTTGTTCGCCCTTGCCCGAGAGATGCTCATCAATTTCCGTGATGCGATCATCGTTCCGAATCAGTTCATCTTGAAACAGGTAATCACCTTGGCCGGGAGCCTGGAACAGGCATGCCTCGATCGCCAGGTCTCCCATATCGAACGACTCCTGAACGGATCGGTCATTCCCCGAGCGTCCGCTCCGTATCTGGACATTCTCGACTCAACCGAATCTATCGGCAGGCATGTCAAAGAAATGGCCGAACGGCTTGAGACGCTGGCAATCGCGCTGCCGGCAGCACGGAGATAACGAACTGTAATCGTTCAGTTACTCAGGGGAAGCGCCGAACCTCTATCATTGCGAGGAGTGAAACGACGAAGCAATCTCCGCCATTTACTATCGAGATTGCATCCCTGCGCTCGCACTGACAGCCGTTTCCCACCCGTAACTGAATGGATGCAAGGAACTCATGATTTTTCTTTACTATCCCGAACCAGGGCTTGTTTCACCGGGCAGGCCTCACTTTACATGGCGAGAAGAGGAGACATAGATGATTCCGAAAAAAATTCTCGTATGCACTGATTTCTCCGAAAATTCTACCCCGGCTCGGTTGTTGGCCGTGGATTATGCAAAAGAATTCCGTGCGGAACTGTTGATTCTTCATGTAGTGAATTCCCGGCTCTTGGGGTATCCATCGTTTGCCGACCGGCTGCCCGTGGAAATGGCACTCGTTCAAAAAAACATCGAAGAGGGCGTGCTCGAGGAATTGGAATTACTCGCGAATGACTGCAAGCGGGACGTTCTGGAAGTGAGCGCCTATTCGCGAGCCGGAGCTCCGGCGGAAGAAATCATTCGTTTTGCAGTGGAACAGGATGCCGATCTGATAGTCATGGGGACGCACGGTTGGACGGGAGTCAGGCACCTGCTTCTCGGAAGCACCGCGGAAAATGTCGTACGAACCGCAACGTGTCCCGTCCTCACGGTGAAGTCCGAATCACGTTGATTGACACGAAAACGGGTTGAGATCACAAGTAGCCGGCTGGTTCTACCGGGGCTTGAACTTGGCCACGATGACTCCGCATACGGGGCATTCGTCATAGGTTCTATGCTGGCTTCTCAGGCATGCCGGGCATTGCCACACCGCGCAGTCTACAGTATCCGGCGAGCCGGATTTGCCCTGGCGACCCCTTGCAGTTGCCGGCGCATCTACAACTGAAGCAAGCCCGGACAATCGAAACTGAAGCTCGGAAGGCAGCAATAGTCCTTCGCCCACAAGCTGTTCGAATAAATCCTCCACTCCGTTCCGTGATAACCGGTATTTCTTCATGAGTTCCGAATTGCTCATTCCGGATCCTATGTCCCGCACTGCTTCATATGCGTTGATCTGTCGTGGTGCAGGTACGGCAGGGCGGTATGCCCCACGGGCTCCGTCGCCGGGAGATACCGATGGCGGTTCGGAAAAAAACGAGTGAGCTTCCGCCTCCGTCAGGGCATTTACGGCCACCAGTTTGGCCACGAGGCTATGAAGGCCTTTTTCCGACAGATTATATTGGGCCATGAGGTCGCCTGCAGTCATTCCTGATCGAATGCTGTCGCGAGCCTCCTTGGCGTCAATAACCGGTTTCATAGGTGCCCCCTGATGAATTTTGTTATACCACAAGGTTTGGTGCGGGGCACAGAGTATTCGAAGTCTATGCAGCGCTCTCGGACCGGAACATCCGATACGAATGCGCTTTCAATAAAGTAAGATTCGGGGAGGAACGTCTTACAAGAAGTTCCTCCCCGATTTCAAGTATTTGAAAACGCATTGGTATGAAACGATTTTTTCACCGGAACCTATCAAACCTGAAGTGCATCGAAATAGAAAAGAGCTGATGACTGGGGGAAGCTGTTTACAGATGCAGTCTATCGGGGATAGTACGATGAAGACCATTAGAGCCGAATTAAAGGAAGTATCCAGACAAAAGGTGGTCACGATGAGTGACTTTCTCCTATTGAAGCGACTGGAAATCCTGAGGCGATACCTGGGACTATCGTCCAACAAGATCGTGCAAGACAGCGATGGAGCATGGTACAGCAAATCATGACCGGTCGCGATTTCCGCAGAACATGTTCGATGATGTACTCTGATACGAATACGCTTTCAAAAAAGTAAGATTGGGGGGACCCTCTTTAGTAAAGAGTGTCCCGCCCAACCCCTCTCCCAGAAACTTCTATCATGCGTCGGCATCTGCATTTCCGCAGTGGAAATGCAGATGCCCGCGAGTGCTAAAAATTCTTGAGGTGGGGTTCGGGGAGGAACGTCTTACAAGAAGTTCCTCCCCGATTTCACGTATTTGAAAGCGCAACGGTATGAGATGAGATCCGACGGTTTGTCGGCTGCCGGAAGCGACGTTCAGCCGTGTGCAACCCAGCGTTTCGAGGCTCGGGACTCGCAATCATATTCAGGGACCAGCTCTTTGAGGAGTCGACGCGCTTCTCTGTCGTCCAGTCGCGATTGAACCGCCTCGATAGCTCGTTCAATTTTCGCGAGGGTTTCCGGGGAATCAGTAAGAAATTGATTATATATGCGTATTTTACTGTGAGCAGTTTTCTCGTATACTTCGCTGTCGAAAGATATTTCCTCGAACAGTTTCTCTCCTGGTCGCATCCCGATGTACTGTATGGGGATCTGACCGCGATCCTTGCCCACAAGTTGAAGGAGGTGGTCGATGAGGTCCGTTATTTTTATGGGCTCGCCCATTTCCAGCACCATGACGTCGCCGGCCTTACCGATGGCCATTGATTGAAGAATCAAGGTTACGGCTTCCGGGATGGTCATGAAATATCTGCGCATTTCGGGATGCGTTACCGTGATGGGCCCCCCACGCTTTATTTGGTCCAGGAATATAGGAATCACGCTGCCTTCCGATGCGAGGACGTTCCCGAACCTCACCGACAGAAATATTGTCTGGCTGATGCGCCCGAATGCCTGACAGTAAATCTCGCAGGCCCTCTTGGAAGCTCCCATGACGCTCGTAGGATTCACGGCCTTGTCCGTGGACACCAGGAGAAAACGCGAAGTGCCGAATTGGTGCGCAGCCCGGGCGAGAATCTTCGTGCCGCCGATATTGTTCTTGAAGCATTCCACCGTGTTGAGCTCCTGCATGGGAACGTGCTTGTGAGCTCCCGCGTGAAATACAAGTTCGGGTCTGAATCGGTTAAATTCGTAGAAAACTCTCGACTCGTCTGTAAGATCGCACAGGAGAGGCACAACTTCCGGACCGTCTCCACGTCGGGTCAATTCTCTGTGAATATGAAACAGACTGTTTTCGGATCGATCCATAAGTAGCAGGCGCTCGGGTTTTCTCTTCAGGATCTGGCGACACAGCTCGGACCCGATGCTACCTCCGGCCCCTGTAACGAGCACTGTTCTAGCCTCAATGAGATTCGCCACTTGCACGGTGTCTATATTGATCTCCTCCCTTCCCAGGAGATCGGAGATATTTACATCTCTGAGCTGGGTGAGCGGCGAGGAGTCTTCCAATATTTCGTGAAGAGCAGGCAAAGTCTTGACATGAACGCCCAATTCACTCAAAAGATTGTAAATTCTCTTCATCTGTGCGCTGGTGGCGGTTGGAATGGCAACAATGGCCATGTCCACAGCAGTGTCCTGCACGTAACGCCTGATCTCTTCGGCTCCGCCCATCACCTTTATCCCGTGAACGGTTTGCCCCCATTTGCTGGGATCGTCATCGAAAAGCGCCAGTATTTTGAGACCCGCCTCCGGATTTCTTGCAATCTCACGTATGAGCATTTCGGCCGCGTCGCCCGCGCCCATTACCAGTACGGGCTTCTTGCTGTTCAAATCGCTGCCGCTCAATAAGAGGCGCATTTTCTCTCGAAAGAGACGGATGCTCACCCTTCCGCCGCCGATCAGCACGAGGCTCATGAAAAAATCGATGAGTATGACCCCTCTCGGCATACGGAACAATCCTCCCATGAGCGAGACCAAAGCGAGGACTAGCGCGCAGATCGTGCAATGAAGCAACAACGTGGGCGCATCGCTCAGCCCTATGTACCGCCAGTTGGTGACGTGACCTCTCAACAGGAAGAATAGGATCGCTTTCAAGAGTGCGACATACGGCAGGAGAACAAGCCTCTGGTCTGAGAAAAAACCGGGAATCCGAAAGTCGAAACGAAACTCGTACGAAAGCCAAAAACTGGCTGC